>Ga0182030_10014910_pt1 | contig 15277 bp, 10 predicted proteins | sample 812S3MmetaG_FD_121299 | JGI IMG/M metagenome (GOLD analysis project Ga0182030, IMG submission 121299) | Permafrost microbial communities from Stordalen Mire, Sweden - 812S3M metaG (Illumina Assembly) | ecosystem: Environmental > Terrestrial > Soil > Wetlands > Permafrost | place: Sweden... | reverse complement strand
CAGCCCTACCCATCGTGTACTCTTCTTCATCGACCGGCTCCTGTCGTGTGTAGCTCTGCGCAGCTTTGCCGCCGCGTAACCTACGACCTCGCGACTTGAGCCGGTCACTTCATGTAACTAGGCCGTCTTCGCGCGGGCGGCGATCTGGAGGCCCAGCTCCTCGACGGCCAGCTCGCGCATGCGAAACTTCTGCACCTTGCCCGTGACCGTCATCGGAAACGCGTCGACGAGCTTCCAGTGGCGGGGGATCTTGTAGGTGGCGATCGTGCCGATGCAGAAGGCGTGGAGCTCCTCGTGGGTGACCTCGACGCCGGGTTTGCAGCGCACCCACGCCATCACCTCTTCGCCGTACTTCTCGCTGGGGACGCCGATGACCTGCGCCTCGCTGACGCCGGGGTGCGTGTGAAGGAACTCTTCGACCTCTCTCGGGTAAACGTTCTCGCCGCCGCGGATGATCATGTCCTTGATGCGCCCGACGATGTTCACGTAGCCCTCGTCGTCCATCGTGGCGAGATCTCCCGTGTGCATCCAGCGGCTTGCGTCGATCGCCGCGCGCGTCGCCTCCTCGTTGTTCCAGTAGCCGAGCATCACGCTGTAGCCGCGCGTACAGAGCTCTCCCCGCTCGCCTCGCGGGACGACGGCGCCCGTCGCCGGATCGACGACCTTCACCTCCACGTGCGGGTGTACGCGGCCCACAGTGCCGACGCGCTTCTCCACCGGGTCATCCGTCGCGCTCTGCGTCGACACGGGCGACGTCTCAGTCATCCCGTAGCAGATCGTCACCTCGCGCATGTGCATTCGCGCGATGACGTTCTTCATGACCTCCACCGGGCACGGCGAGCCGGCCATGATCCCGGTGCGCAGCGTCGACAGATCGAACGACGCGAAGTCCGGCAGGTCGAGCTCCCCGATGAACATCGTGGGCACTCCGTACAGCGCCGTGCACTTCTCGGCGGCCACCGTCTCGAGCACGAGCCGTGCGTCGTAGGCCTCGCCGGGGATGATCATGGCCGCGCCGTGCGACGTGCATCCGAGGTTGCCCATGACCATGCCAAAGCAGTGGTAGAACGGCACCGGGATGCATACGCGGTCGTGCTCGGTGAGCCGCAGCCCCTCGCCGACGAAGTAGCCGTTGTTGAGGACGTTGTGGTGCGAGAGCGTCGCCCCCTTGGGGAAGCCCGTCGTGCCGGACGTGTACTGGATGTTGACGGGGTCGTCGAACTGAAGCGCCCGCTCGCGGACCTCCAGCGTCCCCGGGTCGACGCCCCGTCCCGCGTCGAGGAGCGTGCCCCAGTCGTCCTTGAGAACGAGCGCGGCGTCGAGATCCGGGCAGCGGTCGCGCACCTCGGCGAGCATGGCCACGTAGTCGCTCTGGCGAAACCTTCGCGCGAGAAAGAGGACGCTCGTCGCGGACTGGCGCAGCACGTACTCGAGCTCCGCCGTCTTGTAGGCCGGGTTGATGTTCACGAGGATCGCTCCGACGCGCGCCGCCGCGTACTGCACGAGCACCCACTCGTGCCGGTTGGGCGACCAGATGCCGACGCGGTCCCCCGGCTCGACCCCCAGCGCGAGGAGACCCCGCGCCACTTCCCCGGTGGCCTCCCAGAGCTTCGCATACGTCGCCCGGTATCCCGAGGCCCGGACGACCAGGGCGTCCCGGTCCGGGAAGCGCTCCGTCGTCCGGCGCAGGTTTTCGCCGATGGTCTCGCCGAGGAGAGGGAGCTCGCTCGTGCCGTGGACGTACGACGCGCGTGCCATGTCGTCGTCCAGCGTCTCGCCCTCGCGAGGAGAGTGCAAGGCAGCATCCAATAATCGAGGGACTTCCCCGTCCAACCGCCGTGCTTGCCCACGCGCTCGTCCTCGCCCAGGAGATCAGCATCACGGGACCTCTCCAGGGAACGGCGCCGCCCAGGAAGCCCGTCCCCGAGGAAAAAGCGGAGGTGGTCACTGTGCGGTCGAAGTCCCCGCCCCGGAGCGCGTCCGACTGGGAGGTGGACCCCGACACCGTCCAGTCGGTTCCCCACGAGACCGGCGCCGACGTCCTCGGCACCCTTCCCGGCGTCTACGTGAGCAACCGGGGCCTCCTCGGTCAGGCGCCCCACCTCTCGGTGCGGGGCTTCGAGGGGACCAGCGGTCAGGACATGGAGCTCTTCGTCGGCAGCGTGCCGATGAACCAGGTCTCGAACATCCGCGCCCCCGGATACGCCGACCTGCGTCTCGTCATGCCGGAGGTGATCCGGTCGGTGCGCATCAGCCACGGACCGTACGACCCGCGCCAGGGCGACTTTGCCATCGCCGGGTCCGCGCACATGGACCTCGGCCTCGAGCAGCCGGGCTTCCTCGGGGAGGGGACGCTGGGGTCGTTCGGCACCAAGCGCGTGGTCCTCGCCTTCGCACCAGACGACGCACGGTGGCGGGACTCGTTCGCCGCGTTCGAGGCGTACTCCACGGACGGTCCGGGCACCGGGCGGGGAGGGGACCGCGCGTCGTTCGTCGGTCAGCTCGGCTACTCGGACGACAATCAGTTCGAGTGGCGGTCGATGATCGCGATAGGCACCGCGCGCTTCGACTTCCCCGGGATGCTCCAGCTCGCCGACGTCGACCGGGGCGCATACCCCTACTCGTCCATCTCCCCGCTCGGCCGTGATCTCACCACGCAGGCCCACCTCGGCAACGAGCTCCTGTGGGAGGTCCAAGGCGGAACGCTGTCGCTCGTCGCCTATGTCTCACTGACGAAGATGCAGATGCACGAGGATCTCACCGGCTACGCTCTCGACGTCCTGGCCGGGTTGCCCCCCACGAACAGCGACGACGCCGAGCAGGTGAACCAGGCGACGACGTACGGGCTCAACGTCTACTACCGCCACCAGGTGAAGCTGCTCACCGAGCGCGACATCCTCGAGGTGGGGGCGACGACGCGCATCGACTCGATCGACCAGACCGATACGCGCCTCTACCCGGACGGGACCATCCACACCCGCAACGTCGACGCCTCCATCGACGCCACGAACATCGCCGGCTACGTCGACGCGGCGCTCTACCCCATCCCGCGTGTCGTCATCCGCGGCGGGACGCGCCTCGACTCGGTCTCGTATTCCGTGACCAATCACCTCGGCAATGAGGGGATCGAGCAGACCTCGCAGGGCCTCCACATCGGCAACAAGGCCACCATCGACTACGCGGCGGGCCGGGGAGTACACCTCCTCGCGAGTTACGGCGAGGGCTTCCGCTCGCCCGAGGCGCTCCGCGTCAGCGAGGGCCAGAGCGTCCCGTTCACCACCATCCAGAGCTTCGAGGCGGGCGCGCGCGTGAAGCGCGGAGGCGCATGGCAGGCGTCGGTCGTGGGGTTCGCGTCCTGGCTCAGCGAAGACCTGGTCTTCGACGCCCTGACGCGCACGAGCGTGCCTGCGCCGTCGTCGCAGCGCGTGGGGGGCTCGGCCGCGGCGGCGATGCGGCAAGGCATCTTCGGCAGCAGCTTCAGTGCGACCTACGCGCGCGCCGTCTTCACTGGTGCCGACGACACGTTCCACTCGGGCGACGCCGTCCCCTACGCACCGACCGTGGTCGTGCGAGACGACACGTTCGTCGTGACGCCCGTCGGGAAGATCGCGAATAGTCGTGTGCTGGGGCGCTTCGGGGTGGGGCTCCAGGGAGCGTTCGGCGCGACGCTGCAGGGTGGAGGGCAGGAGATCCCCGCGATGTACGTCGACGCGCTCGCGTCGGCCTCGTGGCGCTCGTTCGAGCTATCGCTCGACGGCATGAACCTGCTCGACCGCCGCTACTACGACGCGGAGTACGTGTACGCGTCGAACTTCCAGAAGAGCACCACGTTGCCCGCGCCATCCGCCCACGTGCTGGTGGCGCCGCCAACGAGCGTATTTCTCACGCTGAAGGTGCGCCTGGGGGGGCCGAGCGCGGCGACGATCGAGCAGGAGCGGGCGCTCTGAGCTACGCCGTTCGCACCGACCGCCGCGTGGCCACGGCGAACGTCAGGGCAGCCACCACCGCAGCGCTCCCCGCAGCCGTGACCGGGGCTCCCAGGGCGCCGATCACCGCAGCTGCGAAGAAGTCGCCGAGAGGACGGACGCCCATGATGAGCAGCGTGTTGATGCTCATCACCCGCCCACGCATGGCCGGCGGCACACGGGTCTGGAGGAGCGTGATCATCGTGGCGATGACGCCGGCCTGGAAGACGCCGACCAAGAGGAGAGCGCTGAGCGCGGGCGCGAACGAGGTGCTCATGGATAGCCCGAAGAGGGCCACGGCCCACAGCACCGCGGACCCGAGGAGGATGCGCGCCTTCCCTGACGGGTTGGCCGACGCCGCCAGGCCCAGACCTCCGAGGACGGTCCCCGCGCCGGACGCCGCGAACAGGATGCCGAGCCGGACCGGGTCGAGGTGGAGCACACGCGTCCCGAGGACGGGCAGCAGCAGCGCCGGCGACGGACCGAAGAAAAGGAGCGCACCGTAGACCGCCAGGAGCCACGGGAGCGCGGCGTCGGTGCGGACCGCGTCCAGCCCGTCCCGGATCGCACGCCACGTCGGAACGCGTGGCGCTGCGCTGGCAGGCGGAGGGTGAATCGTGGCGAGGGCGCCGAGGATCGCCAGGTAGCTGACCGCGTTGGCGAAGAAGATCCCCGCCGGGCCGATGAGCGGCAGGCTCAATCCGCCCAGCGCCGGACCGATCGTGGAGGCGCCGGTGAACACGATCGACTGGAGCGAGACCGCGTTGAGCAGCTCCTCCTTGGGCACCAGTTCGGGCACGAGGGCTCCCCGCGTCGGCTGGTCGAAGCTCAGCGCTACGCCTTGCAGAAAGGCGAGGACCACGACCATCCACACCTCGACGACATGGAGCGCCGTGAGCACGCCGAGGGTCGCGGCGAACACCATGCACAGCGACTGCGTGGTCAGGAGCAGCCGGCGCTTGTCGACCCGATCGGCGACGGCCCCGCCGAAGAGCGAGAACGCGAAGAACGCGCCCGCCTGGGCGAACGCGACGGCGCCGAGCGCCAGCGCCGAGCCGTGACTGAGCTCGAGGACCAGCAGCGCCTGCGCGACGATCTGCATCCAGGTGCCGATCGCCGAGCCCACGAGCCCCAGCCACAAGAGCCGGAAGTCCCGGTGTCGCAGCACCCGGAATGGTCCCCCACGCCGCGCCGCGACGGGTCCGGCGGGAGGCGCGGCGCGGGGCATCCGGTCGGCCAAACTCAGGCTTTGGTCTGGTCGGTCACGGATCGCCCGAGGCCGCGTCCCCCGCACCAGCTTCCGGGGACGGCGCGGCGACCACCAGCACGTGCAACCCCCTGCCGTCGTAGCTGCCGGCGTCCCCCGTCACCGGCGCGAACGCGTGGGGCGCGTTGGGGTCTCCCAGGACCGCGACGAGGTACGTCCGGGGTTGGCCGAAGAACTGGGTCGGGTCCTCGGTCGGGTCGACGAGCTGCTGCGAGTCCGCCAGTGACATCCACAGATGCCCGGCGCCTCCGTCGTAGCCGGCCACGTCCATCGCGAAGCCGAGCTGCCCGTAACCAGCCAAGCCGGCGTCGAAGAGCAGGCTGGTCTCCGCAGAGAGGTCCCCCTCGCCGCGAAGAATCGCCACCGCGAATCCCGCGTCCGTGCCCTGCGAACCGAAGGTGACGACCGCCGTGCCGCCCTCGCCTTCGAGCGTGGCCAGCGCAGGCGAGAGCTGTGCTGCCTGGACAGCCCACGGAAGCCCCGTCGACGTCGTCGAGAAAAGCTGCAGGACGTCGGCGTGGAGGTTGCCGTCCATGTCGTTCCAGCTCGAGCCGCAGAGCGCGGTGGAGGCGCTCGGGTCGAGCGCGGCCGGGAGGCAGCCGCCCAGCGCGACGACGTTGTCCCGGCTGGGGAGGAGACCGCCGGTGGTGAGCGTCGCGACGGGCCAGTAGTCGAGGTTGTAGCGGAGACACGGCTCCGATTGGTTGGAGCCTGGGAGACAGACGAGCGCGTCGCAGGTGGAAGGGGCCGGCTGCCCCTGTTCGATCCGTGCGAGGTTGTCCGCATCGAGGGCGTAGAGCGTGACGCCGCTGCCGACGAGCGGGCTCGCGTCGGCCATCGCGGCGACGCCTCCGAGAGGAATGCCGGGGTAGTTGCTTCCGGGCATGGCGCCGTCGCCCGGGAAGGGGAGGACGGGGGCCACGCCATCGCTTGTCGCCCAGCAGAGGCGCACGTCAGGCAGGCTGGGGGAAGCCTGAACGAAGAGCGCCGTCGTTGGCGCGACCGAGGTGTCCGCAGCTCCCGTGTCGGCAAGAGCCGTGTCGGTCGTTCCGTCGAAAGGAGGGAACGACGTGTCGCTGCCTGCCCCGCTGTCGGAGCCGGTGCTCGGGTTGAAGTTGATGCCCGCCTCCGAGCCGCAAGCCCCCACCAGCACGAGCGCGGTCGCCGCCGCCGTGACGAGGAGCGCGACGCCGTATCGGCGGGCCGAGCCACGAGAAGAAAGCATGGTGCAATCGTAGCTCGCCGCGAGCCTACTGCCCGACCATCGGCGTCTTCCCCGCGACGCACGCGGCGATGAACGCGTCGACGTCCGCCTCCGCGGTCGGGTTGTCGTAGGCCACGAAGTGCCCGTCGTACGTGCTGCCCGGGACGTACTGCCGGAGCAGCGCTGTCAGGGTCACGCCGTTCACCGTCACGTTCCCCCCGGCCGGGACGGCGAGAGGTGCGGTCGGAAGGAACATGTCCGGCGTCACCCCGCTCGGGGACATCGCTTCGCCGAGCTGTGCCGTGATCGCGTACGTCTCTTGCGTGACCGGCGGCGCATACGTGTCCCGCTGCCCGTATGGCTGGAAGACGTGCTTCTGATTCGCCGCCGCGAGGGGGCTGGCGACCAGCGCCGCGGCGTGATTCAGCGGATCGACCAGCCCGAGATCGCCCTGCAGGAGCGACAGCACGGGGTGATTGATGTCCACCTTCGGATCCTCCAGCACCACCGGCAGGACTCCGGCGATGTCCACGGGGTTGGTCTTGGTCACGAGCGCATCCATGAGGCTCGCCCCCTGTCCGCTCATGATGGCGCCCGTGACGCCGGCCGTGTACGGCATCGCGATCCCGCCCGCAGTCGCCCCCTGCGAGTGGCCCCAGAACGCCAGCGGACCGACCTTGATCTCCGCCTGCGTCGGCGACGCTGCGGCCGGCAGATCGAACCCTGTCGCGAACCTCACGAGCGACAGCTGATCGGCCGCCCCCTGCAGCGGGTTACCGCGCGCCGCCGCGGGGTTCGCGAAGTTGAAGAAGAGGTTGTCCGGCGAGTCCTGCGACGCCCCGCGCCGGGTCCCGTGCTCGACCTGGTCGATGCCGAGGACTGCCACCCCGATGGCGGCCATGCGACCGGCCACGCCTTCGGGGATGTCGGTGCGGAAGCTCCCCCCCGTCCCGTGCGCATAGACGAGGAGCGGCCACCCTCCGGCCGGCATCGCGGTTCCCTTCGGCACCGTGAGCGACATGCACACCGCCTCGGTGCGCTGCACCTGCGGGACGCCGGCCGAAGAGAGGACGAAGTCGCCGCCGTCGGTGGGCGTCTCGTAGGGCTCGCTCCCTTTCTGGAAGATGGGCAGCGTGATCATCGCGTGGAGCTCGTCGAACGTCGGATCCGGGGTCCCGCACGCGCGGACCCCCGTCGCCTGCGGGCACGGCGAGGGGGCCGTGGCGCAGTTGGTCCAGCTCGTCGCCGTCGGCAGCGCGGCGGCGGCGACTGCGGTGGCGAGGTTGGGACCGATGGCGCCCGGATGGCCGACGGTGAAGACCGTGGCGTTCAGGATGGATGTCACCGGCATCGCCTGCCCCTGGGCCCACGCGCGAAGAGGCGCGTACTTCGACCACTGCGGGGCCAGCGTCGCGTCGCTCGGTGCGGTGGGCTGGAGCAGCGCCGTGAGGTCGCCCGGCACCTGGATGGGCATGCCGTTCGCGTCGAGCACAGAGCTCGCCAGGACGACGGCGTAGGTGTGACCCGCCGTGAGCGTTGCGCCCTTCGGCGGACGGACGGCCATCCAGTTATTGCAGATGTACGCGTTGCGATCGGTGGTCGCGATCCAGCCGAGCGAGAGCTCGCTCGGGGTCGCGGGCGTCGTGATGTCCAGCCACCGGACCGCGCCCGCCGCCTTCAGCGTGCCATCCAGGTCCACCGGCGCGCTGAAGCGGAAGTACACCGTGGGGTACGTGCTGAACCCGTCGACCGTGGCCTCGATGTCGGCGAGGTAGCGCGCCACGACGTCGAACCCCAGAAGGGCCGGTCCCGGTGACGGGTGCCCCGTGAGGGAGAGCTTGCCGGCGTCGTTGCGGACGTCATTGGGGAAGGGGAGGCGGTAGAAGTCCCCGTCGTTCGAGCCACGCGGCACGCGGAAGTACGCCTGCGTCGCGCCCGATGGGTCGGCGCACGTCTCACCGGCCCACGTGGGCTGCCCGTAGGGCGGGGAGCCCGGGGGGAGCGCCTGGCATGTGCCGCCGCTGCACACGAGCCCCCCGTAGCAGTCGGCGTTCGTGCCGCATTTTCCGCCGACGTCCCCTGTTCCCTCCGGCAGGCACTCCGCGGAGAAGCCCACGAGGTCGCAGCGCAGGCCATCGGCGCAGTCCGCATCGCTGCTGCACGCCGAGCCGCTCGTCGCCGTTCCGCCGGTCACGCACGTCTTCGCGGGGCCGCAGTACGTGCCCACCGTGCACTCGTCGTTGATGACGCAGCCGGTGCCGCTCGCGCTGCACTGGCATGGCTGGCAGCTGCCTCCGTCGCACGCGAGCCCGGGGCGGCAGTCGCTCGACGTCCCGCACTGGCCACCCACGCCTGCGCCGGACGGTCCTCCGCCGCCAGCGTCGGGATACGCCGTCCCACCGTCGTTGCCGCAGCCCTCGTCGGTGGCGCCGAGGCCGAGCGCCACCATCGTGAAGGCGAGCGATGCGAGCTTCGCGTGTCTCATGGTCCGACCAACCCTTCCCCCTTCAGCCACTCGTGCGACTCTCGCAGCATGTCCTCGAGCGACACCGCCTCGTAGCCCAGCTCACGGATGGCCTTGTCGCTCTTGAAGAGGTGCGGCGGACGGCTCGTCCCGACCGCGATCTCGGGCGTCACCGTCGGCGCGCGCTTCGTGACGTACGACCCCCACTGCGACACACGCCCCAGCGCGCGAATGACCCAGCCAGGCATCGCTCTCTTTGGCACCTTCTTGCCGGTCAAGGTCCCGATGAGGGTCACCATCTCCAGGTACGTGCCCCAGACGCCGCCGAGGAGGTACCGCTCGCCGCTGCGACCCTTGTCCACGGCCGTGATGTGCGCCTTCGCCACCTGGCCTGCGTGCGCCCAGGTGCCCTTGCCGGGCGGGACACCGGGGAGCTTGCCCTTGTCGACGAGCGTGATGATGCGCGCCCATTGCGCGGCGTCGTACTTTCCGAGGATGTGCCCCGGGCACATGATGAAGGCTTCCAGGCCCTGCGCGACGCCCTTGTCCACCTCGAGCTCGCCGAGGTACTTGGAGCGCTCGTAGTTCACGGTCGAGGCGAGCGCGTTCGACTTCGCCGTCTCGTCGAAGACGGTGTGCTGCTCACCCCATGCCCCCTCGGTCGACGTGTGGACGAGGCGCCGCGTCTTGCGCGCGAGCGCGGCCTCCACGACGAAGCGGGTGCCGTCGACGTTCTCGCGCGTCTGCTGTTCGTCGCCGCCCGACCAGAGGCTCGTGTTGCCCGCGACGTGGAACACGGCGTCGCACCCCTCGGGCATCGCGCGCGTCAGTGACGCGGGATCGGTGATCGAGCCCACCGCGAGCTCCACGCCGTACGCCTTCAGGTGCGTCACGTCGGAGGTCGGGCGGTGAAGAGCGACGACGCGCCAGCCGAGCGACGTCAGCTGCTCGACGACGTGCCGGCCGAGAAAGCCCGTCCCGCCGGTGACGAAGGCCGTTCTCGCCATGTTCTGGAGCGTACTGCAAACGTGCCCCCAGAACCCTGGAGGCGACGCAGAGGATTGCCCGACCGGGGGGTGAGCCTGTACACACCGCGGACCACCTCCCGACCGCTGCCGACGTGAAGTCATCCCCCAAGCTGCGCGAGATCGAGCGGTTGCGCGCGTGCGCCGTTCTCATGGTGATGACGCTTCACTCCGACCAGTGGCACCGCCTCCTGCCGGAGATCGCGCACCAGTCCTGGACCGGAGTCGACCTCTTCTTCGTCATCTCCGGGTACGTGGTCACGTTGTCGCTCGTGCGCCTGCTGCCTACTCTGGAGGGCGAGACGTCGTTCGTCGCCGCCCTCGGTCGCGCGAGGGCGACGATGCGGACCTTCTACGTCCGCCGGTTCTTTCGTATCCTTCCCGCCGCTCTGGCGGTCGCGCTCCTCGACCGCGAGCTCATCATCTACTTCCCCGATTTCCTCAAGGGGGGGACCGCGCAGTGGAACGCGGAGGCTGTCTGCATCTTCGGTGGCATCTACAACTATGCCCTGACGTTCCACGGCGAATACAACATGGGGATCTACTGGAGCCTGGCCGTCGAGGAGCACTTCTACCTCTTGCTCCCGCTCCTCTTCGTCGTCTTCCGCACGGCGAACCGGCGCCTCCTCGCGTGCGTGGGTCTCGGTGGGCTCAGCATCTTGCTGCGCATGCTTCCCTCGCTGGACGGCATGACGATGCCCCACGAATGGGACAAGTTCTCCTCGCACCTGCGCTTCGACACGCTGATGGCCGGCGTCGCGCTCGCTCTCCTCGCGGACCGGGCGAGGACGGCACGCACGGCGCCGTCGGCTCCAGTCTTCCCGCCGTGGCTCATGCGCTACGTGATCTTGCCGGGCATCCTCGTGCTGATCGCCTGCCTTCCGGGCGCGGCTCAGGATGCCTTGACCCACCGCGGGGGATTCATCGCCCTCTGGATGCTGTCGGGCGTCCTGGTCGTCTATGCGGCGATGGATCGCGGCTACATCCTCGAGCTCCCCGGTCTCGGCCGCGTGCTCGAGTACATTGGCTCGCGGTCGTACGCGCTCTACCTCGTGCACGTGCCCGCCGAGTGGATCGAGTACCATTGGCGCATGCACCGGCCCCGCTTCGCGGAGCTCGTGGCGGGGGAGCCCGATCATGCCTGGCGCCAGGCCCTCGTGCAGCTCAGCCTAGCCCTGCTCCTCGCCGAGGGGCTCCATCGCCTGGTCGAGAAGCCCTTCATGGCCCTCGGCCGCAGGCTCGTCGACCGATCGCGCCGCCGCGAAACGGAGGGGCATCCTGAGATAACGTAGTCGGCATGCGCCTCTACCTCGCCGACGAGCTCCCCGCGACGTCGCTCGACGACCTGGCCGCCCTCGGGCTCGAGGTCGTCTTCGATCCCCGATGCACTGCCGACGAGCTGCCCGCCCGCATCGGCGACGCGAGCATCCTCGTCGTGCGCAGCACCAAGGTGACCCGGGCGACCATCGAGGCGGGGACGCGCCTCGGGCTCATCGTGCGCGCCGGAGCGGGCTACGACACCATCGACGTCACCGCGGCCAGCGAGCGAGGGATCTTCGTCAGCAACTGTCCGGGCAAGAACAGCGTGGCCGTCGCCGAGCTGGCGATGGGGCTCATCCTCGCGCTCGACCGCCGCCTCGTCGACGGCACGAACGATCTGCGCGCCGGCAAGTGGAACAAGAAGGAGTACAGCAAGGCCGACGGCCTCAAGGGCAAGACGCTGGGGCTGGCCGGCCTGGGGCGGATCGGGGGCGAGGTGGCGCGGCGGGCGCGCGCGTTCGCCATGCGAGTCATCGCGTGGTCCATCCCGTTCGACGAGGAGACGGCGGCGGCGCACGGGATCGGGGCATGCGGGACGCTCCACGAGCTCGTCGAGCGCTCCGACGTCATCAGCGTGCACCTGCCGCAGACACTGGAGACGAAGCGCCTCTTCAACGCAGACGTGTTCGCGCGGATGAAGCCGCGGGCCATCTTCGTCAACACGAGCCGGGGCGGGATCGTGGACGAGGCCGCGCTCGCGATGGCCATGCGCGAGCGCGGGCTGCGGGTGGGGCTCGACGTCTTCGAGCCGGAGCCGTCCGCCGCCGTGGGCGAGTTCCAGCCCGCGGTCGCCAGCGCGGGGACGTTCGTGGGGACGCACCACATCGGCGCCAGCACCGAGCAAGCGCAGAACGCCATCGCCGCCGAGACGGTGCGGATCTGCCGCGAGTTCGTGCAGACCGGTCGCGTGCCCAACGTGGTCAACGTGGAGGAGCACGCGCCCGCGGAGTGCCAGCTGGTCGTGCGCCACCACGATCAGGTGGGGGTGCTGGCGTCGGTGCTGGGGATCCTGCGAAACCATGGCGCGAACGTGGAAGAGATGAGCAACACCATCTTCCAGGGCGCGAAGACCGCGGTCGCGGCGATCCGGCTCACGAGGATGCCCGCGCCAGAGGTCGTGGCGGAGATCGCGGGCCTCAGCGGCGCCGTGATCGCGGTGGAGGCCAAGGGGACGGTCTGAAGAGGGCGGGCGAGGTGAGCGTTGCGATCGGAGGAGGTCGGGCGGATCATTCCGTCATGCGATCCCTCGCGGTCCTGTCGTTGGGTGTGTGCGCGGGTCTCTTCGCTGCGTGCTCGTCGGGCTCCGGCCACGGAGACGGCTCCGGCGGTGACGGGGGTGACGGCGGGAGCAGCGGGAGCAGTGGCGGCAAGGGATCGAGCAGCGGAAGCGGGAGCTCCAGCGGCGGGAGCAGTGGAAGCAGCAGCGGCTCGGGGGGCAGCAGTGGATCGAGCAGCGGGGGCAGCTCGGGGAGCAGCAGCGGAAGTAGCTCTGGCAGCAGCAGTGGAAGCAGCTCGGGGAGCGGCAGCGGTGGCGGCCCTGTTCCGACGATCGGCGGGTGCGGCGTCTTCCCTGCGGACAACCCCTGGAACACACGCATCGACGACACGACGGCCTACCCGGTGCATCCCAGCTCGGCCACGTACCTCGCCAACATGAGCCCGACCACGCACCTTCATCCCGACTGGGGCGACTGGTCGACCGACCACTACGGCATCCCGTGGCAGGTCGTCCCCGCGTCGCAGGCGCTCGTCCCGATGACCTTCGGTACGGCAGACGAGAGCGATCCCGGGCCGTATCCGTTCCCCGCCAGCGCGCTCGTCGAGGGAGGCTCGAACTCGGGCGGCGACATGCACGTGCTCGTCGTAGAGCAGGGGACGTGCGCGCTCTACGAGACGTGGAGCTCGACCTACGTGGGCCCAGGATGGAGCGCGGGCTCGGGCGCCAAGTTCAGTCTCACGTCCGACGCGCTGCGGCCCGATGGATGGACCTCGGCCGACGCCGCGGGCCTTCCGATCCTCCCGGGCCTGGTCAAGGTGTCGGAGGTCAACGCGGGCGCCATCACCCACGCCCTGCGCTTCACGGTGGCCAAGTCGCAGCAGGCGTACATCCACCCGGCGACGCACGCGGCCGGGGACGCCGACACGTCGCTGCCCCCGATGGGTCTGCGCCTTCGCCTCAAGGCGAGCTTCAGCACCACCGGTTTCACGGGGCCGACCCTCGTCATCCTGACGGCGATGAAGCAGTACGGTCTCATCGTCGCGGACAACGGCAGCAGCTGGTACGTCAGCGGCGACAGCGACGACGCCTGGACCAACCTGATGGACCAGCTGGTGTCGGACTTCGACAAGGTCCTGGGCAGCGACTTCGAGGCCGTGCAGACAGGGCCGCTGTCGACCGCGGGGCTCTGACCCTCAGTCGTTGCTGGCGGCCAGGGGGGCCTCGCCGCCGTCGGAGCCGAAGCCCATGTTGATGATGGTGCTCCAGGGCACGAGGCTGCCGTCCTCGGCGTGGTTCACGACGCCGATCTGGAGGCCGCGCAGGCTGGTGGCGTTGTTGAAGAGACCGATCTGCACCCCGCGCACCTTGTCCGCGACGTTCACGAGGCCGATCTGCGCCCCGCGGATGTCGCCGCTGTAGTCGACGATCCCGAGCTGGAGGCCATGGTGATCGTCCGACGAGACGTTCACGACGCCGAGCTGCGCGCCGCGCGCGTGGTCCGAGAGCGTGATCGTACCGATCTGCGCCAGACCGTAGAACTGCTCGGAGTACGCGAGGAGCGCGCCCACCTGCACGGGCGCCCACATCTCGCCGGTCGTCGCCGAGGCGAGCCCTATCTGCGCGAGGCCCTTGAAGCCGTGGGTCGCCGCGTTCCCGGCGCCCACCTGGAGCACCCCCGCGAACGAGCCGTCGTTCCAGTTGAGCGCACCGATCTGCGCCACGCCGGCGAAGCTCCCGTCCCGTGCGTCGTGCGAGAAGAGGGAACCGCTGCCGACCTCGTTGACGAGCCCGAGCTGCAGGCCGCCCGCGAACTCCTCGTCGTCGCGTGACAGAACACCGACCTGAACGAGCCCGGCGAAGTCGTTGGTGTGCGCGTAGGGGGCGAGCTGAAGCCCACCGCCGAAGTCGCGGCTGGCCGCATGCGCGAGGGAGACCTGGACGAGGCCGCGGAAGCGGTCGGCCTCGTCGTGGGCGAGGCCGAGCTGGAGGGCGCCCACGAAGTCGCGCTCCGTGCGGTCGAAGCCTCCCACCTGGGCGAGGCCGTAGAAGTCACCGGCGCGGTCGTAGGGGGCCAGCTGAAGGACGCCTCCGAACGACTCGGCGTCGTTGTGCGCGAGCGACAGCTGCGTCACCCCGGCGAAGCTGCCCGCGAGGTTCTTGCTGAGGCCGAGCTGCGCCACGCCGTAGAACTTCTCCGCGTTGGCCTGGCCGAGAGAGAGCTCCGTCGCGCCGACGAAGACTCCCGCGTCTTGCCGCACCGAGGCGAAGCTCGCCACGCCGTAGAAGTGGTGCACGCGACCCTGGGCGAGGGCGAAGGTACCGACGCCGCCGAAGGTCGCCAGGCGAGGCCTTATTCCGGCGTGAAGGAGCGCCCAGTCGTGGGCGGGGGCGGGGGCCTCCATGCCGGGAGAGGCCTCCTCGGCACCGGCGACGATGGGCGCGTCGTCCGCGTGTGCGAGCCGGATGGCGAAGAGGAGGGGGAGGAGGGCAACGGCGGCGAGGATGGTTCGGGCTTGGCGCATGGCGAAGCAAGAACGGATGGGCCGCCCCCGGCCTTACACTGCCGGGATGCGCTTCTCCCCGGGGTTCGCCGCGGTCCTCTCCTTGCTCGTCGCGTCGGGCACCGCGGAGGCCGCCACCACGCTCAAGATCGGGACGCTGGCCCCGCAGGACTCCCCCTGGGGCCGGGAGTTCAAGGCGTGGGCGGCCGCGGTCTCGGCGGACACCGGCGGGGATGTGACGCTGGACTTCGCGGGGAACGGTCAGGCCGGGGACGAGAAGCTGATGGTGGAGAAGATCCGGTCCGGGCAGCT
>Ga0182030_10014909_pt1 | contig 15279 bp, 7 predicted proteins | sample 812S3MmetaG_FD_121299 | JGI IMG/M metagenome (GOLD analysis project Ga0182030, IMG submission 121299) | Permafrost microbial communities from Stordalen Mire, Sweden - 812S3M metaG (Illumina Assembly) | ecosystem: Environmental > Terrestrial > Soil > Wetlands > Permafrost | place: Sweden... | reverse complement strand
CCAACAAACGCCAGAATCCCGTGGCGGCGGTTCCCACGCCGGAAACGGCCCCGTTTGCGCCCCCGGCGTCCCAGGGTCGCGCGTTACCGCCAGGCGGTAGACGGGGCCGGCGTCGGCGTCGGCGCGGGGGCGGCGTCAGGGCCGTCAGGCTGTGCTTGGCCTTGGCGGTCGTGCGCGAATCGGGTGCGGGCGACGAAGTGATCACGAGTATCGCTGGGCAACGTCTGCAAAGCGGCGCGCCCTGGACGGTATCGCCACGCGCCAGCGCGAGACGAACGAGAAGCGCAAGCTGGAACCCGACCGGCAAGAGAACCTTGAGTCACTCCCGCAATCGGCGGCGGACCGGTAAATTCGCAAACGACGAAACGACCCGGCAAACCCCTCGGTTTGAAGGTTTGAAGGGGAGTGCAGTTCCAAGCGCGCGACTATTCCGCAGGAGCTTGAGGCGCCGGTTGGGCGGTCTTGCGGCCACGGTGAATCGGCCGCTTTAGGGCGTGCGGTTGCCGTTCTTCTTTGACTGTCTCCCTGTGAACGGCAGCTTGCTTAGGGACGATTCGAAGGAAGGGAAGAGGAGGTAGGTCCAACCCCATGCGAGCAGTGATATTGTGAACGAATTCTCGGGTGTACGGCCAGCAATTGAACACCGCGTTTCCATCCTTGAATGCTGTTACCGATTCGGGACTCGGTTCAAAGGAATTGTCGTGGAATTCATAATCCAGATCGAATGCAGATTCCAGGAGAAAGAGCCGCACAGGCGGTTCCGCGCCGCTCTCACCGTGAACGCTGAACTTAACCTGTATTCGTAACACTCCGTCGACTATGGCATTCGCCGAGGAGACGTGCGATAGCCGAAAAGACATTGCGCTTCGGTCAATTGCTTCCGTGCTCTCGACGGAGGCTTGACAGCTACGCAGTACTACTCGCCTGAGCTCGCAGTTGGCTTGAAGCTCGAAAGCCTTTCGGATTTCTTCGGGTTCTTGTGAAATTACCATTGCGTCAATTTTCTAACGGCCGTGACAAACTCCCGTCACCCGCGCTATGGCCGGGGGGCCGTGGCAACGCGACCACAGGCCAGCCCCCAACAAAAGGGGTCCGGTCTCTCCGCTGCACGCATCCGCAGACTCAAATATCCATCCCCGATTGGCCCTCCGAGCGAATTCAAGAATCAGAGCGTTGTTTCGCTCCTCTTGGACCAATCCCAACTCCCAGCGTTTGACGCTGGCTACGCCAACTCCTAACGCCTTAGCGAACCGCTGCTGACTCATGCCTCCGCGGATACGCTTAATCTCCTCACTCGTAAGGAGGTTGTGCGCACGCCGATAAGCATCTGCCAGCCGTCGCATGAACTCTGACGTATCCGATCCTTCCATGGCAATATGCCCACACTTGTCACACACAAGCGCGTTGGTACGGACCTTGAACTTCTCTCCTTTGACCGCTCCCTCAACCTCCGCGAGTCGGTCAATGAGCGCTCCCTCGCCGCAAACAAAACAGTTCATCGTCATCTCTTCTTGTAATCCTGGTGAATCCTGAGAAGGACGAAACGACTATCCTTCAAACAGAATTTCAGGTACATCCGCCTTCTATCAAAGCACTCCGAATTCCAAGCGAACTGAATCATCCGAGCACCGCGACACTTTGGCTCTTTCGACACATGATCAGGGGGGTGTGGACCGCAATAGGCGCAGGCGGCAATTTCATCGAGCACGCTCCCGATAGTGTCTAATTGCTCTTCGTGGGAAAACAGCCCAAGTTCTTGAAAATCCTGGAACGTATGCAACGGACTGCCGACCACGAAACCGTATGCGTTGAAGTCCGCGCGAGCGCGACGCAGTACCACCTCGACTTCCTCGCGAGACAGTTTTCCGCCCGAATCTCTCGCCACGTGCTCATGTCCTCAATGGTATCACGTGATACCGCGCAGTCAATAGGGAAATCATGACCACGAATGAGCGACTATCCAAGGCACTTGTAAAAATGTTAACAAAAGCGCCGCTGAACGTCCATGGAGAACAGAATGTTCGGGATCAAGCAGGGACGTGCACCTGGTTTCCGTGCCCATTCGGGCTGGGCCGCCATGGTGGCGGTAGCCGGTACCATCCGCGCGCCCCTGGTAATGGAGCGGCGGCGGGTAGTCATTGCCGATCCGTCAATGGCCGGCTCGAAGCAGCCGTATCACGCCGCCGCACTTAGGCGGAAAACTGTCGCCCCGCAATTTCGCGTGGCCTGGGAAAATCGCTGAGCCATTCGTTGCACCGCTCCATTGCGAGAGATCCGTAGGTGGGGCAGGCGGTGCTCGCCTGCACTCTATCCTGCTTGGGCAGCGGACTGGTGCGGCGCGGGCGGACTGGCAGGCGAGCACCGCCTGCCCCACCTTCGGGCTCGCCACAAATTCCACGAGATCGGGAGTTCCGATCCTCGCGCGCGCCGGCGCTGGACGCGATATGAAGTCGCTGGATGCGGTGTCCTGACAGGCTCCGGCAAGGCGCTGCCGGAACTCCAAGCGATTCTCGAGGGCGTAATGTTTCGCGATGCGCCGATGTGGGCGGCGGGGAGGTCACCGCGGTGCGCGAGAAGGGGCTCGAATTCGCGTCGTTGCAGCGGCTCGGATCGGAAACACGCGACCCTGGCTGCATTCATGGCGTCGCCCGGCATCTGAACCACTTGTCTGTTGGGGGCGTGCAAAACCCGCTCCGTTACCGTCGGGGCTCGGAACGGTCGCATCGATATCGCGAGTGCCGAGCCGCGCGCGAAAGCAAGGGGGGCGTTCCCGAAAACGTGCAGGCACCCGTCGTCTGGTGCTAACGTTGCGCGACCGGATGGCCGATATGAGTACTGAGGTGAACCGGGTCCGCTTTACCGGCCACTTCCCGTGTGGCTTTTGGAAATGAGACGACCGAAGATTGGCGGGCCGTTCGCCGCGGTGCTCCTCATGTGTGCCACTGGCGGCGTGCTGCGCGCTTCCAACCCGATTCAGTGGCGGTTTTGGGGTGTCCGCGAGGGTTTCGTGGAAACTTACACATACCGCTTGAGCGTGACCCCCAACGGCAACGCCTATGCGGGCCATGGCGCGGTGCGCGCGATGAGTGTCTTCGACGGCTATTCTGTCACACGCATTCCAGATCCCCGGAACAGTGCCCACTGGTACTCGCCGGGGGAGGCTCGTGTCTACGCCTGCGCGGGCTGCGCGCCTTGGGTGGTCTCTGACGGAGAACTGCGCACGTTCCAGGGGGGCCAATGGGTGACCAACCCTTCGCCCCGGGCTATCGGAAAACTGGTGGGGGCTGTGCCCACCGGCGATCGAGTGATCGTGATCGCCCAGACCGGCATTGAGGAGTATGTGCCGGCTAGCAAGACATGGCGCGAAATCGAGGACGTACGATACTCGGGCATCCGGCCGTTCCTCCAGGCGGTGCCGTCCCCATCCGGCGAAATCTGGGTTGCCGGCGAACATGGATTGGGCCGGCTGCTGGTGTCGAAGGATGGCGAGCCCTACGAATGGTCGGAGATCGACACCGATTCGCGCTTCAGGCACTTCCATTTCCTCGAACCCGGAGCGCCAGGCGAGCTGTTCGCTCAAGGAATCTCCCGGTGGTCGGGCCGCAGGTCTATCGTCCGCTGGGCGCGGGATCGGTTGGAGGAAGTCTTCACCTCGGCGGAAGGCTCGCCGCGCGGCTGGCGCGGACCCGACGGCCTGATCTGGATTACGGAAGGCGCTTCGATGTATCGCCTGTCCGGTGGCCGGAAGCTTCCGGTGGAGCGAACCGGCGCGCTTTCCGGCGTCATCTTCGACGTGTTCGCGGAAGGCGATCGGACATTTTGGATTACCACGTCGGAAGGTCTGGCCCGCTACACGCCGGCGCTGTGGCGGTCTCCGCCGGGTTTGGCGGACCTGGACGCAACGGTCCATGCGGCGGCGGAGGATGCCGGCGGGCGCCTCTGGTTTGCCGCCAGCCAGTGGCTGCTGGAATTCGACGGCACGGTCTGGCGGCGCCATCCTTTGCCGGCCGGTCAAGTGACCCATAGCATGCAAACCGGCAGCCTCAATCTGCTTTCGGACGGCCGGATGCTGGTCAAAGCCGTGCGCAACGACCTCTCCGATCTGGCGCTGATCTTCGATCCCCGGACAGGCCGATTCACGGAACTGGTACATCCTGGCGGCCGGCACATCACGCTGATTTATCCTCGACCGGCCGGCGGCCTCTGGGTGGCGACCGAGGCTCCCGGACACCCGGGCTTCCACCTGGAAATTTACGACGGCGCCGCGTTCCGGACGCGCGCCGAGATCGGGCCCGTCTGGCAGGGCGGCAATTTGCGCTGTGTGATGGAGCAGGCCAATGGCGATATCTGGCTGGGCGGTTCGGCCGGCGGCGCAGTCTACCGCCAGGGCCTTCTGGTGGACTTGTTCGCGACAGCCAAAGGCTATAGCGATTCCGGAGTCTTCGCGCTGGGGGTTCTGCCGTCGGGCGAAATCGTCGCCGGCGGGCGGGACCAGGTGCTGCAATACGACGGACGATCCTGGACGCGTCTGCGGAGCGGGCTCGATCGCATCCGCAGTTTCGCGGTGTCTCGCGACGGATCGCTATGGGTGGCGTCCGCGTCCGGCATTCATCGCTTCCGGGACGGCAGTTGGATTACCCACCAGATGGAAGAAGGCTTGCCCTCGGTGATTGCATATCTGGTGTTCGAGGACAAGCAGGGCCGCCTGTGGGCGGGGACAACAGGCGGGCTGGTCCGCTACGACCGCGAGGCCGACACCGACCCGCCGCGTACGCGCCTGGAGCGCTCGGTGAACGCCCACGACGTGCCGCCTTCGGGGGATCTGCGCGTTTCCTTCTCCGGCATGGACAAGTGGAACCAGACGAATTGGGACCGGCTGCTGTACGCCTATCGCATGGATAGCGGCGCCTGGTCGCCATTCCTGCCGTCCGGCTTTGCCATGTTCCACCGCCTTGCGGCCGGAGAGCACCGATTCGAAGTCCGCGCCATGGACCGCAACGGCAACATCGACCCGGCCCCGCAGTCGCTGCCATTCACGGTCTTGCTCCCCTGGTACCGGCAAATCGGATTTTTGTCGTTGCTGGTCTTGAGCCTGACGGTGGTGGTGTCGTTAGCGACGCTGGCCGTCCTGCAATACCGGCGTCGCGGGGAGTTGATTGTCCAGATCCGCGAAGCCAAAACTCAGGCCGAAGCGGCGAGCCTGCAAAAGAGCGAATTCCTGGCCAACATGAGCCATGAGATCCGCACTCCCATGAACGGCGTCATCGGCATGACCAGCCTGCTGCTCGACACCTCGCTTTCCCCCGAGCAGCGAGATTATGCCGAGACGGTGCGCAGTTCGGGCGAAGCGCTTCTCACCATCATCAACGACATTCTGGACTTTTCGAAGATGGAAGCCGGCAGGTTGCAGATCGAATCGGCGGGATTCGACCTGCGCCTGGTGATGGAAGAAGTCAACGCATTGCTGGCGCACCGGTCCGAGGCCAAGGCCCTGGATCTGCTGCTGCAATATTCCCCAGGCCTTCCGCGCCATTTCGTCGGCGATGCCGCGCGGATTCGTCAGGTAGTGACCAACCTTGTAGGCAACGCCGTCAAATTCACGGAGAGCGGCCAGGTGCTCCTCTCGCTCGAGTGCCAGCGCACCGATGGCTGTATGGCCCACATGCGCATCGCCGTGAGCGACACGGGCCCCGGCATCCCCGCGGAGAAACTGGGGTTGCTGTTCGAAAAATTCAATCAGTTGGACGGTTCCTCGACGCGCAGGTACGGCGGCACGGGACTGGGCTTGGCGATCTGCAAGCAGTTGGTGGGCCTGATGGGCGGGTCCGTCGGAGTCGAGAGCCGCTTGGGCGCGGGCTCCACTTTCTGGTTCTCGCTGCCGCTTCAACTGGATGCGAACCCGCACGCGGTTCCGGTCCCGGCAACCGATCTCCAAAACTTGCGGGTATTGATTGTGGACGACAACGAAGTCAACTGCCGGCTGCTCGACGAGCAGATCGCCAGTTGGGGGATGCGCAATGGAAGCTTCGCGGAACCGCGGCGGGCGTGGGAGGAACTGCGCGCCGCTGCAGAGGCCGGCGATCCCTATCAGTTCGTCCTGGTGGATTACCCCATGCCCGAAATGGACGGCGCCAGCCTGGCGCGCGCCATCAAGAACGACCCGCGAACCCGCGACGTGCTGGTGGTGTTGTTGACGCCGGTGGGCAATTGGAGCGAAGTGCGGCCTTTGGAAGGCGTGGAGATCGACGCATCCCTGGTCAAGCCGGTGCGCCAATCGCAACTGCTCACCACGCTGGCGGCTGCGTGGTCGAAGAAACTGGCCGTCTCTCCGGCGCCTTCGCCAAAGCCCGAAACCGGCTTACAGGCGATGAGGGACGCGCTGACAGCGAACTCCTCAGGGGCGCCGGCACGAGTGCTGGTGGCGGAAGACAACGCCGTGAATCAGAAAGTAGCGGTGCGGATGCTCGAGAAACTGGGCCTGCGCGCGGACGTGGCGGCCAACGGCAATGAGGTTCTCAAAATGCTGGAGACGGTTCCCTACGATCTGATCTTCATGGACTGCCAGATGCCGGCCATGGACGGCTACGCCGCCACGCGGGAAATCCGCCGCCGCGAGACACCGGGGCAGCGGGTGGCGATTGTCGCCATGACGGCGGAAGCCATGGCGGGCGCTCGGGAAGACTGTCTGGCGGCCGGCATGGACGACCATATCGCCAAGCCGATCAAGCCGGACGATCTTTTCGCCGCCCTGCAAAAGTGGGCGCCGGAGAGGAGGCACGGGAAGACCGTGCCGTCCGTGTCTTTGCCGGGCTAACTCACAATACTGTTCACTTTGTACCAACAGACCTGGGGACCTTGATTCCCGATGTGTGGGGCGGACTTCAGAGGAACTTGTAGAATTCGGTATTGAACCCGCTCCCTCGCGGTCGCGGCTCGGTAAGTGCTTGCCTTTCAACGTGGCTTTTCCGAGCCGCGCGCGCAAGCAAGCGGTTTCTTCGAATTTTGCAAGTCCTCTTCAGTCTGCGGCCGGCTTCAGCCCACCCGCCCGCGAACGACGGGAGACCCGCGGCGGGCGGACTGAAGTCCGGGGTCCCCTCTGGGGAAGGCTGAAGCCCAATGCCCCACCCCAGCTCACCGAGATTTCCGCTAAGTGAACAGCGTTGGGGCGAACTCGGTTGCCGCCCGCGCTTGCTAACGGGCGAGGGCGTGGATCGCCAACACGATTCCCAGGCCCACCACCGACTCGATGACTTTCATGGCGGTCCACGATTTGAGCGTCTGCGTCACCGTTAGCCCGAAGTACTGATTGACCAGCCAGAAGCCCGAATCGCTCACTTGCGAAAAGCCCGATCCTCCGCAGCACAGCGCCAACATCATCAGGTTGGGACTGTAGCCGGGAATCCCCTTCACGATGGGCGCAACGATGCCGGCGGCGGTGATGATGGCCACCGTCGCCGAGCCTTGCGCGATCCGCATGGCCGCGGCGATCACCCAGGCCACCAGCAGCGGCGAGATCGACGAGGTCATCAGCAGATGGCCGGCGTACTGCCCCACGCCGGAATCGACAATCACCTGTTTGAATGCGCCGCCGCCGCCCATGATGCAAAGCAGCGCGCCCATGGGAGCCAGCGATTGCGCCGCCATTTTCCCGGCGTTCTCGCGCGTCACGCCGCGCCGGATGCCGAACCAGTAAATCGCCACCAGAGTGGTAATGGTGAGGGCGCTGAACGGGTGCCCCAGGAACGTCGCCACTCCGCCGAAGGGCAGTTTATACAGGTTGGAGAGCGTCGCACCGAAGATCAGCAGGACCGGCAGGATCAGCAACAGAATTACCACGCCCAACGAAGGCGGCGGACCTTGCGACGGGTCGGCTTTGGGCGCCGCTTCGGAGATCTCCGGCACGGGAATGTTCATTCGTTTCGCCATCCAGCCGCCGTAGACAATTCCTCCGACAATGGCCATGGGGATGGCGACCGCAATGCCATAGAGGATGGAAAGCCCCAGGTCGGCGCCGAAGAGTTGTGCGGCGGCGGCCGGCGCGGGGTGCGGGGCCACCAGGGAATGAACGGTGGTGAGCGCGGCCGCCATGGGCAGCCCGTAGAACAGCAGCGACCGCCTGGTTTCGCGGGCCAGGTTCCACACCAACGGCGCCAGGATCACGAAGCCCACCTCAAAGAACAGAGGCAGGCCCACCAGAAACGCCGCGACCAGGATGGCCCACGCGGCGCGCTCCGTGCCGAATTTCTTAAGGAGCCAGTCCGCCAACACGCGTCCGCCGCCGGAATGCTCCAGGAAGCGGCCGATCATGGCGCCCAATCCGACCACCACGGCGATGAAGCCCAACGCTTCTCCAAATCCGTTCTGAATGGACTTCAGCACCTTATCGGGCGGCAGGCCGGCGGCCAGTCCCAGGGCCATGCTGGCGACCATCAGGGCCAGAAAGGCGTGCAGTTTCAGCGCCAGAATCAGGGTCAGGAGCAGGGCAATCGCCGCCACCGTCATCAGAATGAGATAGGGTCCGTTCGCGGGCATAGAACCTGCATTGTACCGGACTTGGCTTCCGGCTACCGGATGCGCCACAATTGGGTTTGCCTGACGAAATGGAGAATTGACTGTGAAAGTAATCGCGGGAGTCGACCTTGGCGGGACCGCCGTCAACTATACGATCATCGACGCGCAGGGGCACTTCCTCATTGAAGGATTGTGCGAGTACCCGGCGCTGTCCACGCAAGGGCCGGACGTCTGTCTCGCCCAGATCGAAAAGGGCCTGGAGATCGCCGCTGGCAAAGCGGGCGTGCCCTTGGAAAAAGTGGTGGGCGTCGGCCTGGACACGCCTGGGCCGGCGAGTTCCACGGGAGTTCTGAGTGCGCGCGGCTCTACCAACTTCGTGCATCCCGAGTGGGCCGGATTCGACATCCGCCAGAAGCTCGAAGTCCGTCTCGGCCGGCCGGTCACGTACCTGAACGATGGGAACGCCGGCGCCCTTTGGGGACATTTCTCCATTTTCGGCGAGGACAGCCGGCACACTTCGATCTCGGCGATTGTGGGCACCGGCCTGGGCGGCGGCGTCATCATAGAGGGCAACGTAGTCAAGGGCAGGATGGGATTCGGGGGCGAACTGGGGCACGTCCTGATTCCCTACCAGAGCATCGCCGGCACGGAAGGTCTGAAGCCGGATTGCAATTGTGGACGCACGGGAGATCTGGAGTCGCTGTGCTCGCTCACCGCCATCGCCAAAACGCTGCTGCCGTATTTTCTGGTTCGCTATCCGGGACATCGGTTCGAGCAGATGGAGATCGGCAAGGCGGCCAAACTGGTGCGCGGGATGGCGGAGAAGGGCGATGCGTTGTGCCGCGACATCTTCCGGGTGCAGGCGCACGCCATGGGGCTATTCTTCGACGAGATGGTGAATACGTTCGATCCGGATGCGTTGATCATCGGAGGCGGCGCACTGGAGACGGGCGAGGATTTCCAGCGCTGGTTTATCGGGGAAACGCGCGCCGCCATGCCCGGACAGCGCGAGGAGCAGGCCGGGATTCCGATTCACGTGATGCCGAATGGCGACACTGCGGGCGCCCGCGGGGCGGCCATCGAAGCGCTCAAGTTGGCTCAGCACGAGGGCGTGCTGTAGGCGATCGCTCGTTTTCCCGCGGACGGGATGCTGCATTTGTTGTGGGGCGGACACCCTCGGGGGGCCACCAGGGGGTCCGCCCTGGGGTCCGCCCCATAGGCGTTTACATAGCCGGTTGTGACCGCAAGATGGTGGAAACCCAACTTCGGTCGCCACAATAGGTGGATGCCCTCAGCGGTCCTATGCGCCTTAAGTAAACGTTTATGGGGGTCCGCCCCACAAGCGTTAACCTAGCAGCAGACGGCTCGGAACCACCTCATCGTCAGGGAAAGTCAGAGTGGAAGCTGAGGGTGCTGGCCGCTCACTTCTCCGGCTGGTCGTAGCCCGCCAGGCGGCGCACCCAGATATTGCGGTAGCGCACCGGGTTGTGATGGTCCTGCAAGGACAACGGCAGCTCCGCGGGTTGCGGCGTGTACTTGGCCACCTGGCGGTAAACCATGGGGCCCATCAGCTCCTTGTGCACGTGCACCATCACGCCGTTCCAAAATACCGTCTGGTAGGCTGGCTTCACCAGTTTCGCCCCATCGAACTGCGGAGCTTCGAAAACGATGTCGTAGGTCTGCCACTCTCCCGGCTTCCGTGCGGCATTCACCAGCGGCGGCCATTGGCCATAGATCGCGGCCGCCTGCCCATCGGCGTATGTGGGATTGTTATACGCGTCCAGCACCTGGATTTCGTACAGCCCCATCAGCAGGACCCCGCTGTTGCCGCGACCCTGGCTGGTTCCACTCACGTCGGGCGGCTCGGACCACTCCACGTGCAGTTGAACGTCGCCGAACTTCTCCCGCGACTGCAACTCGCCGGTCTCCGGACCGACTTCGAAATAGCCATTGCGCACCGGCCATTTCGGATCGACCAGTTTGCCGCGGTCGGCTCCCCGTCCGGGTTGCACCCACTGCGAGAGGTCCTTCCCGTCGAACAGTACGATGGCGTCCGAGGGCGGCGCACCGGGAACGGCCCCCGGCGTCACCACCTTGGGGTGAGGACGAGCGGGGTCGTGCACATGCCAGGGCAGCCCCGGAAGCATGGGAGTGTCGGTAAATCCCAGGTCGCCGGGTTTCTGGGCCTGGGCCTGGGTCTGAGCAACGGCGGTAGCGGCAATGGCAGCGATTGCAGCGAGACACGCGATGGCGGCGGGCTTCCAACCTGGGCCCCGGCCGCGCGAAACGAGTCGTTGTTTCATGGGCTGTTCTTCGAGTCGTAACTAGTATCCCATTATCATCTGAAGCCGGCAAACTGGAGTGCCGGTCTCCACGGGTGCCTATTAACCGGCTAATCTTTCCTCATTCTGGTGGGAGCGCGCCGGAAGATCCCGATCGAGTGTCGACCCGATTTGGAGAAAAATCAACTGGAAAAGAAAGGCTTTCGTTTGACGGCACTGGTTTGCGAGTGCCTCTGAATGCGCTCAACCGCCCGGTCCGCCTCTCAACTTCTCCCGCTCCGAGGATTGGCCGGTTAAGTGCTTAACCGATCTGGGGAAGGTCCGTGACCGGTAAACGCTCCCTGACGGGGTGCTTCCGTTGGGGCCCGGCGCTACTCAAGGTTTACTCCGCCACAGCCGATAGAACTGTAGCCCGCGCCTCACGACCGTGGTGAACAGCTATGAAGGCCAAAGGACCGTCGAGACCAAATTCTGTGTGCTGGACGATAGCGGTTTGGCTGACTCTGGCAGCCGGCCTCCGCGCGCAGACTGTTCCCTGGAGCAGTTACGGACACGACCCTCAACACACCGGCCTTTCCACTATTGGCGCCCAGCGGCTGGAGCGCATCAAATGGACTACGCCCATAGACCTCGTGCCGCCGAACGCTTCCGGCCCCTTCCGTCTTCACTACGTTTCACCCCTGGTAACGTCCGCAAACACGGTACTGGTCCCCGTGCGGACCACGTCGTCGAACACGTACCGCTTGGAAGCTCACACCGGCGCGGATGGGACGATTCTCTATACGCTCCCCACCGGCTTTACGCCGCCTCCCCACAACCGGTTTCCCGTGTATGCCCCGGCTTTGAGCCAGGGCAAGCGGCTGTATTACGCGGGCGCCGGAGGCGCCGTATATTATCGCGACGAGCCCGATTCCGTAACCGGACCCTCCGGCCAGATCGCTTTCTATGGCAATGCCGTCTATGCCGCCAACCCGGCGGCCTTCAACAGCACCGTCATGATCTCGACGCCCATCACCGCCGACGCGCACGGCAACATCTACTTCGGATTCGACGTCATAGGATCGAACCCGGCGAACCTGGCAAGCGGGCTGGCGCGCATCGGCGCCGACGGATCGGGATCGTGGATCGGCGCTTCCGCCGCGGCGCAAGGCGACGCTTCCGTCGTCGAGGTGGCTTTGAACTGTGCGCCCGCCGTGAGCAACGACGGCCTGACGCTGTACTTCGGCGTGTCGGAGAACCCGGCCGGTCAGGGTTACACGGCCGGTTACCTGGTGTCGGTGAGCAGCACCACGTTGGCGCCCATAGCGCGTATGCGCCTGAAGGACCCCGAAACCGGCGCCGACGCGAGGGTGGCCCCCGCCTCCCCTATTGTGGGTCCGGATGGCGATGTCTACTACGGGGTTCTGGAATCCTCGTCCGGTTCTCATGACGGCCGCGGCTGGCTGCTGCATTTCGACCAGAACCTGACGGCAACCAAGACGCCCGGGGCATTCGGCCGGGACTTCATGGCTTCGGTGGCGCCGGCCAGCATAGCGGCTGCCTACACCGGCGCTTCCTCCTATCTGCTGTTCAGGAACGGCCACAACAAAACTGCCGTGCTCGACCCCAACGGCTCCATGACCGACCCGGCCACCGGTGCGACGGTCATGCAGGAAGTGGGCGCCGTCCCACGACCCTGGCTGGACCCTCCCGGCAATGCCGTCGCTGACGGCGTGGGCGAGACTTACATGCCCGCGGCGATCGGCGCCGATGGCACGGTTTACGCCATCGACGGAGCCAATCTCCTGGCGGTGGGCCAGGCGTCCAATCCGACCGTTTCCGCCAGCCACACCGGCGATTTTGCCGAAGGACAAAACGGCGCCGGCTACACTCTGACCGCATCCAATAGCGGATCCGGTGCGACCAACGGCGCCGTGACAGTGACCGACACGCTGCCGGCGAGTCTGACGGCCACGGGGATCGGTGGCCCGGGGTGGAGTTGCACACAGCCCGCGGGACCGTGCACCCGAAGCGACACGCTGGCGGCCGGCGCCAGCTTTCCGGCTCTCAAGCTTACGGTGAACGTGGCAAGCAATGCCCCCTCCACTGTGACGGATATAGCTGCGGTATCGAGCGACGGCTCGGCGAACTCGGTGAACTCCATAGCCGGCGATGTGACGGCGATCGTCCCGTTGCCGGCGCTGAGCATTGCGGGCAACTTTACGCGAGGGCAAGCCGGCGCTACGTATTCGGCAACGGTGAGCAACAGCGCGGCGGCGGGACCGGCCAGCGGGATGGTGACGGTGGCTCACACCTTACCCGCGAGACTTACCGCTACGGCAATGGGCGGGACCGGATGGACGTGCACTCTAGCCACGCTCACCTGTACGCGACGCGATGTCCTTGCGGCCGGCGCCAGCTACCCGGCCATCACCGTGACGATGAACGTTGCGAACAATGCGGCGGCCTTGCCGACGAGCCGCGTAAGCGTGGCGGGAGGCGCGTCGCCGGCGGCCACTGCCAACTACCAGACCACCAGCGGGGGGGCGCTCACGATCGCTACCGGCAGCGTGCCCGTGACCACGCAATATCAGAGCTACAGCACGGCGCTGACGGCAACCGGCGGGACGCCGCCCTATACGTGGTCGGTGGTGTCGTCCACCGGCGCCAGTCTTCCGGAAGGAATGAGCCTGAATCCAGCCACGGGCGTGGTGAGCGCCACGCAAGTCAACGGGCAGGGCGGGTATGCCGTCACCGTGCAGGTCATCGACAGCGCCTTGCCCAGCCCCGGCAGCGCCACCGCCACGCTGAACTTCGGCGTCTATAGCGACACCAGTCTGGGCGGTTGCCAGATGTTTCCGCCGGACTCGATTTACAACCAGCGGATCGACCTGCTGCCGGTGGATACGAATCCGTCGGACCAGATTCCCGCAAGCTACCTCACGAAGCCGATCCACCCCGATTTTGGGCACGGCTTTTATCCGTCTCCCGGCGGCATTCCGTGGATGCGGGTGCCGGCCAATCAGCCGTTGACCAACGTCAATCTGGCGGGCGACGGCCAGATCGACCTGGCTGGGACCTACCAGTGGCCGCTCCCGGCGTGGCCCAATGCGGTGATCGAAGGGACCTCGTATGGGCAGGACGGCGACGACCACCACATTTCGATTCTGCAATCCAGCGTCGATAGCATCGACGGGCCTCAGACCGGTCCCTGTACGCTGTATGAGACTTATCAGGACACCGCGGTTTCGGGCATGTACGATGCGGGCAGCAACACGTGGTTCATGGGTGCGGGCGTGCACTATGTTCTCAACAGCAACACCCTCGCGGCATCGCCCGACACGCTGGACGACGGAGCGCAGGATTCGGCGGGTGTCCCGGTGGCGCCTCTGTTGGTCCGGTATAGTGAGGTTCCGCTGGGGGTGCAGCATCCGCTGCGCATCACTTTTCCTTCGCCCACCGACTGGTTTGCGTGGCCGGCCACGGGGTGTTGCGGGGCGAGCGGACCGCCGCAAGGGCTGCTATACCGGTTGAAGGCGAGCGTGAACTGGCAAGCGGTCTGTCCGGTGGGCGCCAACCCGCAGGCGGCCACGGTATTGCAGGCTCTGCAACAGTACGGCGCATACATGAGCGATCACGGCGCCGCGGGATACATACAAGGGGTACCGGATGTGCGCTGGGACGACGACGATCTGGCCTGCATCAAGCACTTTCCAATCTCCAGTCTGGAAGTGGTGGACAACTCCGCATTGGAAGTGTCGGCGATTAGCGGGCAGACCATGCCATACGTTGTGCCGGCGACGCTGGCAAACGGCGCCATAGGCTCGGCGTATAGCGTGACGATTGCGGCTGTCGGCGGCAATCCGGCCACGCGGCAGTGGTCCGTATCGTCGGGCGCGCTGCCACCAGGTCTGGTGCTGAACGCTTCCACGGGAACGATAGGCGGGACACCCAGTTCGTTTGCCGGCAGTCCCTTCACCTTCGGCGTCACTGCGACGGATACGGCTTCCGGCAAGGCCTCGGCGGCGCAGGCATTCTCGATCGGGGTCGTTGGGTCTGGCCTGACGATCGGCAAGTCTCACAGTGGCAACTTCACGCCGGGACAGATGGGGGCAACGTATTCGATCTCTGTGACCAATAGCGGTACGGCGCCGACCAGTGGAACAGTCACGGTGACAGAGAGCATTCCCGACGGGTTGATGTTGGTATCGATGGCTGGCACGAATTGGAACTGTCCCGTTGCGGGAAACACCTGCACGCGAAGTGACGCGCTGAGTGCCGGTTCGACTTATCCCGCTATTACGGTGACGGTGAACGTGAGCCAAACTGTGGCCAGCCAGGTTACTAACCAAGCGAGCGTCGCCGGCGGGGGGGTGGCTGGAGCCAGCGCCCAAGACGTCACGTCCATTTCGCCAACGACCCAGACGATCGGTTTCGGAACGTTGTCGAGCCAGGTGTTCGGCGCGGCGCCGTTCACGGTCGGCGCGACGGCATCGTCGGGGTTGGT
>Ga0182030_10014908_pt1 | contig 15280 bp, 11 predicted proteins | sample 812S3MmetaG_FD_121299 | JGI IMG/M metagenome (GOLD analysis project Ga0182030, IMG submission 121299) | Permafrost microbial communities from Stordalen Mire, Sweden - 812S3M metaG (Illumina Assembly) | ecosystem: Environmental > Terrestrial > Soil > Wetlands > Permafrost | place: Sweden... | reverse complement strand
GTTACTATGAGAGAAATTGACTGGCTGCTCCTCTGCACATAAGAGCCATAGATGTTAGTGATGGCAATCAGTCAAGTGTCGGCCAGCTAGGGTCAGTCACTAACGGCAGATTTGTGGATGTCTAAATATTGAATTTTGAAGGTTTACTATGTCCAAACAAAATTTAGCCGTGGAATATCTTGAGAAGGCAAAACAACTTTCTAAAGATCAAACTGAGCATTTGTTTTCGCGTATGGGTAAAAAGATTGGGCGTATGCTTGAAGACCAAAAGCTTGAGGTAATTGAGGCGATAGCATTGCAACTAGAAAAGGAAGATGAAGATTTGCAAGAATGGCGTAACCAGTTTGCTGAAATTAAAGACAATTACATCAAGCAAGTAAAATCTGGGGAAATTTAGTTTCCATAAAACAGTGGCAATTCGAAGAGCTTTGGTTAAGTGATACGATCAAAGTTACCCACAATTTTTGTGGATAACTGCACGCATAAGTCATCTGCGACGATTCAAAACGTGAATAGTATATATGGTATCAAGAATTGATTAAATTTTAATCATTCCAAATTTGCGCATCAGCTCTCTAATTTGATCGGTGGTTGTGCGGCTGGTAAATTTCTGAAGAGTTTCAGTTCTGCCTGCAGATGATAATTGACTGGATGACTGCGTGTTGATTTGGTTTGATGTTGCAAACACGGCACCGCATCCAACACAGCGCATTGCGTCATCCGAATTGTGTTTCCCGCACTCGCTACAGTACATCGACATCTCCTTTTGATAAGTGGATTTAAAGCTGGAATGTACTATCAATATTGAGAGGAGATATTAACCAGTTTAATTTGATTTTGAAATACTATATATGCCTAGTCATTTTAAAGAAAGACTAGGCCAAATGGCATATTGTTTGAAAATGAATACCGTTATAGATTCTGAGATATTATCGTTTTTGTCGACGGGTGAATCTTTTCAGATGGATTACAAAAATTGTAATGTCGATCTCTCATGCCAAACTTCTATTTGCAATATTTGCAGTATTGACTTTGCACAAGCAGTCGAATCTCACATTGAATGGCGAGATAAATTAAAAACAATTCTTACTGAGAATAACCCAGAACAATATCTGGCCAATGCACCACACTGTACCCAGTGTGCGCTAGGGTGTTGGTTACAGGGTACTGGGCAATTAAAATTTGAGCAATTAAGAGCATTCCAGCAGCTAAGAGATGCGCACCGAGAATTTCATGAATGTGTGGAAGAAATCATTTCAAATTTCAAGTCTGGCGACAAGGCATACGCGCAAGCATTATTTCAAAACGAATTCGCCCAAGCAACCCGGCGCATCCTCGCAACAATAACTGACTTGCATGAAACTATTTCAAGTTTACGAACTGATTAATATGAAGCAAACTATGCGTTTGAATAACAGAATGGCGTAGTACAAAACCCATCTCACCAAATGCCTGCTCCCGGCAGTATTTCTGGCTTTCAACGACGAACAACTCTTCAGTGCAAAACAAAAAAATACCCCTGAGCGAATTACCGCGTCAGGGGCACAACGTCTTAACCAATGGAGGAAGTTAAGACGCACGTTTCAGGGGAGATACGTGAGTCAGATTTCGCCAACCGATAACTCAGACTGTGGGTAACAGAAAAAGTTCAATTAAATTTTCGCTGACTTTACTTGCGTGATGTAGCTATCTTTTATTTCAGCAAAACGTTCACGCCATGCTTTCAAATCCTCGTCTTCCTTTTCGAGTTGTAATGCTATCGCCTCAGAGGCCTCAAGCTTTTGGTCTTCAAGCCTACGCCCAATCTTTTTACCCATACGCGAAAACAAACGCTCTATTTCTACTTTAGAAAGTTTTTGAGCCTTCTCTAGATATTCAACGGCTATAATATTTTTGGACATTGTAAACCCTCCTGTTCAATATTAATCTGCTGGACGTTGCTCACCCGGTTGCTTTTCTCCTTGCGCTGGACGACATGCCAAAGGACGCTCTGGATTTGGCGAGAAACAAGTACCAGTTAATTCTTTGTTATTTCGACCGACAAAACTACAGGCAGCTCCGCTGGCTTTTTCTTTACAGGCGTCGATTGCTTGAGGAGGTGGTGGACAACGGACATGGTCGTTTGTTAAGGCAATCAGCCTGTACTGCAAGGGCTCGCAGCAGTTTCGATATGCTCATATCAATTGCCATTATCTTCGCTTGCATTATGATTTAAGTGAGGTGCGCTATACGTTTTCGGCAAATACGTCCAAAGCTAACTGAGAAAGAGAGATCACTACCCATAACGGCCCAAGCCATTTGAGATGCTTTAACCATTTGCTATACATGGAGTCGAATTTTTCGTTGCTACCCGGCTTTGGCCCGACGACACGGAAGCCAATCAATGATGCGAGGATGCCACCAAAGATTGTTAGAAATAGGTCGATTAGAGTTGCGATAAGTTGTGCGGACATGTGTGCGATCTACGTTAACTAGACACTAGTCGATTTACATATAACTATGCCACGAACCTGTTAGCAGTGCTGTCGCCAAACAAGCGATAAGGGAAAAGAATGCTATCACCGCCGGAATTGCAAAAACCACATAGAAATATTTGCGCATCCCCCTAGGGAAATAATAGGGGTAACCAGCAAACAAGGCGACAAGAACCATACATGGTCCAAAAAAAATAGCTCCCCAAAAGGTGTGTTTTGTCGGCCAAAATATCCAAAAACTAGAAAGAAAAAGCATGCATACGGAACCAAACGGAAACAGTAACCAAGTCGATGCAAAATGAAACACCTTATTATTCCAAGCTTGGAAGGTATCGTTGTCGATAATCTGAAAATACAAAACTTTCTGCCAAAAGGATTTTTTCATCATTTCACTTTAGTATTTGCTGATTAGGGCTTACGATAGACCGACTGTACCTGATTGGTATTCGGCTGACTAGCGTAACCAGCGGTGACTGACCCACATGTCGTGCATGCGCTGCCATCACTCCAACTATATCCATTTACTGCCCCGCCCAGCAAAGCTCCGCCTACGTTCATTGCTGAACCCACAGACAGTCCGGGAGAAGATATCATATTGCCCGTCCATTGAACCGGTGTAAGAAGTGAGCCTCCCGATATAGTCGCCGCCCAATTGGATTCCTGAATAGCGTTCTGCGTCACAAAATTTCCAGTACTACTCAGGAAACCACCTACTGGTACTTTGAGCGCCAAGGCATCTGTTCCAAAATCAATTAAATCAGCAGAAGCAAGCGCAGCCTGATTTCCCGGCGCATACCCCTCAGCGACCAGCCGAGGCAGTGAATTAGGCAATGAGGCTGGTTGGTTATTCCAAGCATCAGCCATGTTCTGCGCATTTACTGCCATTCCGCCAATCCCTTTTCCAGCAAGAGAAGCACCAAACGCAACCACCCCATAACCAACAAATTGATTGATAATTCCTGGGCCAGCCGCACCTATAGCCGATCCACCTGCTATAAATACCCCACCTGTAAAAGATGTAAGCCCATTTGCAACAACACCAGCCCCTGATTTACCAAGATTCCACCAACCATCTGATGAATTTGGCATTTCTCCTGTCGGATCATTACACCCAATCGGCGAGTTGGCACAATAGGCAAACCAATTAATGCCCGCCCTAAACTTCATCCTGTCCTCGGAGATAAACCGACCGATAACCTGATCAAGATAGCGGTTTCTCTCATAATACAACCCCGTCCCATCATTCTCCCGCCCGGTGAATTGCAGCCTGCTGATTGGTGTGCCTGAGGTAGCCTGTGTCTCCCCAAACGCCCAATACGCCATGCTCGCCTGCGTGCCGCCATTCGGGTTGGTTTCCGCAGCTACACTCATCACCTCATCGTGTTGGAACAGGTAGGGAACGAGACTACCGCTCTGGCTCACAAAGCCCGCCACCAACTCGTCGATGGTGGAGCCCCTGAAGTATTTCTCCGTCAGCACGCCGCTTTGTTCCACCGATTCCAGATGCTCGCCTTCGAGGAAGTAGTTCGTGCTGCCCAAGACTCCGCCTACTCTGCCGATACGATAATCCATCGGGTCGTATTGGTATGTTTCCGTCATTCCGTTACTCAACGTAGCCAGGCGCCCCTTCGCATCCCAGGTGTTAGCTCTGGATACGCTACCGCTCTGGCTGCTGAGCCTACCCTCGTTGTCAAAGATGAAGCTGGAATCCAATGTGCCGGTGAGACTGCCAATATGGATTTCTTTCAGGCGGTTGTTATAGGTCGGCGTATAAGCGGTGATGCTGCCGGTCTGGGTAGCAGGGTTGTAGATATAATATTTGGTGGTGCTACCGGCAGCGCCAATCGTGACACCGCCTCGCGTGGCCGTGAGCCGGTTGCCGATGTGATCGTAACTGAAGGCCTCATCATTCGCCACAGAGGGGGCACTGACTACAGTCAGGCGGTACAACGCATCCAGCGTATAGCTGGTGGTGCCGGGATTAGGGCCGGTCGCCACCGTCAGCCCCGTGATATTGCCGATGCGATCCCGCGTATAACTTTGCCCCACGACCGGCGTGCCCGTGGCATCGAAATGGTTCATGGTCTGCAACCATCCACCGTTATCGTAGGTATACAGGCTGAGCGCGCCGCTGCTCATCGTCCTCGACAACAAGCGTCCGGCATTATCATATTGGTAATTGACAGTCAGGTAGTCCGGGTTGGACAGTGCCACCAAGGTTCCCGCACCATCGTAAGTATAACTGGTGGTGCTGCCCTGATAGGTTGTTTTGGTCTGAATGCGGCTGGACTTATCCCAAGTGAACCCCAGACTGTGTGCGCGACTATCCGTTTTGCTGGTCAGGCGATTCAAGTTGTCGTAAACCATCGAATAGCCGATGGTGTTGTTGGCTACATAATTCAGATTTCCCTCGGGGTCATAGGTCATCGCCTCGCTGGTGCCATCCTTCAAATAACTGACATTGGTTGGGCGGTTGAGCACATCGAAAGTGGTGTTGGTGATTTCAGTCAGGCGGTTGGTTTTTTGATAAGCGTTACCGGCTTGGTCTAGTGCGTACTTGGTAACAAAGCCGGTGAAGTCGATTTCCGTTGAGGGGCGTCCGAGGCCATCATACGTCCACGCATATTGGCGACCTTCAGCATCGACCTGAATGAGCGGATGTCCAAGTAAATCATAAGTGGTTGCCGTGGTGCCATTCAAAGCATCGCGCACCAGTATCGGACGGTTGAGTTCGTCGAACTGGGTGGTTACTGAACAGCCGTCTGTATTCTTGGGTTGCAGGCTTGCGCTGGCATTGGCATCAATGGTGCATATGGGGTTGCTGTTTCCGTCGAACTTAATGGAGGAGATGTAGCCGTGAGGATCAGTGACGGTCTGCGGCTGGCCTATCGCATCAAATGTTGTGATGGTTGTCTCGTTGTTGCCGTTGGTGACACTGATAGGATGCCCTGCCAGATCGTAAATGGTGCGCACCGTGCGTCCATTGGCATCGGTAACCGAGGTACGGCGGTTCATGGCATCGTATCCGTAACTCAGGGTATGTCCGACAGGATCGGTAACGCTAATGACATTTCCCGCATTATCGTAAGCGTAAGTTGTGACCCCTCCCAACGCGTCAGTCTCGGTCAGCACGCGGTCAGCGGCATCGAAGGTGCGCGTGACCACCAAGCGAATATCAAAACCGCCGGTCTTCTTGTACTGGTTTGTCACCTGCCAGAGCTGACCATTCGCATCAAAACTGTTGATGGAAAGATTGCCAGCGGGGTCTTGCACTTGAATGGCACGATCCAGCACATCCCAAGTTGTCGTGGTGGTGAGATTTATCAGCGTTGCATCAGTCGGGGTATTGCGGCGTGGCAGGGTTTCGGTTTGCTTGCGACCGAGATTGTCATAGGAATAAGTTTTGGCAACACTGGTGCCGTCCCAGCCTGTAACGGTCTGGTTTTGCACATTGAGATGCGCGGCGGTATCGTAGGTGTAAGTCGAAATGCGTGTCTTAGTGGTATCGGTTGGACTCAAATAGTCTGTTTGAGATGCCGGTGTTCCGTCACTATTCCAGCAATAACTTTTGAGCAAAACGTTCGACACGCCGGACAGAGTTGAGATGGTAACGGTGTTGGGTTTTCCGACAGCAACACAAGTTCCGCTGCCGGTGTAAAAAGTTGTGGTCAGCACAGTGCCGCGTTTGTCTTTGACAGTAGCGACCTGATCGTAAATGCCATAAGTCGTATCAATAGTCTGGTTGAGCGCATCCTGCTCGCGCGTCACGTTGCCGAAGGTGTCCGAGGCGGTGTTAAATGTTTTATCGCTCTTGTAGCTGTATTGGGTCAGATAACCCAGCCCATCTGTTTTGCTGTAACGCAAGCCATCCGCCTGATTGAGGAACATCAGGATGGCACCGTCCGGCTCTGTCAGTTTAGTCATGCGCCCCGAGCTGTCATATTCATAATCGCGGATGCCACCACGGGGATCGGTCACTTGCGTGCTCTTGCGGAATAAATCGTAGTCCAATGTTTCAGTATTGCCCAAGGCATCAAAATCGTTGAAAGCGCGACCATTCTGATAATAGGTAAAGGCTCTCTGAACACCGCGCAGCGGTTTGGCTACAGTAATCAGGTTGTGCGTACCGGTGGTGTAACCGTAGCTGATGGTCTGAGTTAATGGATTCGTGTATGAAGCCAGATTGCCATTGCCGCTTGCCCCAGTGACGCTGTATTGCCAGAAGCGTCCCGACCAGTCGGCGATTTGAGTCAAGTGGTTATTGATATCGTAGCTAAAGACAAGCCCTGTGCGGTTGGAGATACCCAGATTGTCCGCGACGGTGGCAATACGTCCGTTTGCGTTATAAGTAAAGTTGAGCTGGTTACCCCAAGGGTCGGCAATCTGGATCAACTGTGCAGTGATTCCGGGAGTTGTTTTGAGCGTTCCGGTTGGCGATTGAAATACATATTTGGTGCCATTCCTGAACGTGAGCGTATGTTGGCCCACGACCGGCGTATCGAACGCGAGGCTGTCGAATTCGCCTTGTGGTGTTGTGATTGCGTAAGTGGTTTCGTTGACCAGATAGTTGTGATCGCCACCGCGCTCATCGGTGTAAGTGATGGAACTAGTCTTGCCGTTGCCGTTCTCGGGCGCTTGCGCCGGGGTGCAGTTGGGGCAAACTCCATAGTCGTTGGCTTTGAGGCGCATACCGTAGCTGTGTACCCAACCGTTGCCTAAACCCAGATCATTGGCGGTGGCCGATGGCGCGCTGTTGTAAGTGCGCGTGAAAGCATAGTTCAGTCCCGCACGCCCCTTGATGACGAAATCGGTTTCGTCATGAAAGTTGTTGCCGGTGACGGTAGAAACCGGGTCTGTAGTGGAAGGGGTCAAGTACAGATTATTGTTCGTCGAGGAGATGGTGTTCATATCCGTCATCGTCGAATTGATGAAGGTCGGAAGAACAGAAACTACAGCAGGTTGATTGTAAGAGATGGGATCGATTGAGAACGAGGGATCTAGCGGCGCTGTGGCAGTGACATAACCGCCCCCCGCACCCGGCACTTGGGTGTTACTAATGCGGTAAGTAGCCACCTGGGTATTAGTGCTCGCTGTATTGGTGTTTTTAAGATAATCGACGCCGAAACTGAAGCTGCTGCCATTTGATAGATTGCTGGGCGAGCGATAGGCATTCCACGACGTTGCAGGAATCTCCTGATACAGGGTGTCGCGCATTCTCGCCACGGAAGTGGCAAGACGGGCATCACTAGCGAGCGGGGTTGGCCGGTAAATGAGATTCGCTGCGGGCGTAAAGAAATTAGAAAAGTTAGACAGGTTATTCACCGTCAACATATTGTTGAAACAACCCTGAAGGTCAGTCATTAACACGCTAGGCACTGCGGTATAGGTGACGTTTGTAGCACCAGCTCCACCTTGGCAAGTAAGCTGATGGTTGTCTGTGGCATCGAACTGGAAAGTGTAGGTCAGCAATTGATCCACCACCCGACCGCCGGATATTTGAACATTGAAATTGCCAATTAACACAATGCCGGGATAGGCGTTGAAATTTTCGTATATTGGAACAGTATATGTTCCATCGGCATGCGCAGCCGTTTGTTGAACGGTCACGCTCAACTGCGTACTGATTGGCTGGCTAAAAGCCGTCACGCTAAATCCGGCTAGCGTCGTATAGGGCAAGTAAGGAATGGAGACGGGATTGGCGTAATTAAATATCCCCGAAACTGTATTGCTTGCATTCCCCTGATTGAGGGCTACAACGACATTATAGGTGCCTGAGGCTGGCAGTGAAGTTTCGTTAATCACAAATTGATAGGTGTCAGTGGCCGTCCGTGTGACGCTGCCGACGGCGAAACCTGCCGGGCTGGTGACGCTGTAACCAATGATATCTTGTCCGACAAAATATGCGTTCTGGGCGGAGTAGGTGACATTGGTTTTCAATTGTCCAACGGCAGATTGCCAGGTGTTAATTTGCTGGATCAAACTCGCGTAGCTGCTGTAAAAACCGTCAATGCCGTTATTGGCAGCATACGTATAAGGTGTTAAGCGATAATCATTGACTGGTATGCCAAGGCTATTGGCGAGCATGGCTTCAAAACCTGCAGTGGTTGGACTGCTACCACTATAAGACCAGGATTCATAGTTCTGTCCAAAAATACTATAGGTATGGAGGGTAAAGCCTGCCGGTACCGTGGTTGCGAAGCCGAAACCCGGTGAGCCTAAAGTCGGAAAAGTGTCGGTACTGGCATCGCGATAGAAGTTAAGCAGGGAGCCACCATTGGCCAACGAAATCTGTATGCCGCGCATGGTGGAAATAGCGTCGAAGCCGGTGAGTTCCTGCCATGTCTCATGTTCGAGCGAAGACAATATGTGTCCCGATAACTCGAAATGCGTGTTAGAAAAGGTGGAGGGCTGATCAATACGCCAGCATCCTGCGTTAGTGATCCCTTTCATATCGATCAACAGGCCACCCGGTTCGATGGCAAAAGCGGTGCCATCGAGGTATTGCGCGCTATGCGTCGCACTCACGACTCCCAGAAAACCGACAATCGGGGTGCGCATACGGTTGATGGCGTCAAGTTGCGCGAAGTCATCGCGTAACTTGGCATAGTACTGCTGCGCGGCAACTTCGAGCAGCCCGCCACTCAGGGCATCGAGCGCCGTTTGGCTGTCAACCAGCTTGGGATCGCTGGCACTCCAGATACCAGTGCTGCCGATATCAACATAGGGCGTACAACCCATGCCGGTAGTCACCGTGCAGCCAATTTCCGCCGCGTTATACACAATTGGATATTGCTGGTTTGCGGCCAGCAATTTTTGTGCGGCTACGTGCACCTGACCCCAGTTGGAGGTTTCGCCACCAGTGGCGACGAGGTAGTAACCGCCGATAACGGCATTGTAGGTAGCGTTAATAATGTAGTCCGCAGCCCCATTGACGCCAGGGCTACCGTCCATGCTGACGAGAATATTGAGTGACGTGCCGAGCGCCATCGCCTGTCCATTTACCGTCGCAGCACCGGTAGCGTTCACTGCCGTACCCGTCGCCGTATTATCGAGCCGAAACACGCCGGTATAACCCGAATTCAAGGGATTAAAAGTAAAGGTCAAACGTTGCGTGGATGCATCAACCAAACTGATTGTTGCGCCGCCAGGCACGGTGCTGCCACCGATTTGCACTTGTATGCTGGCGGTCTTGAGCCACTTCTTGGGTTCTGTAGCGGGAACAGCGGCATCATGATCTGCAACCGAGTTGTAGCGACGCACCGTACTGCCAGTGGGCATGAGGTAGGGCAATGAAGCAGGTAACAGGCCATCTTGTTCCGGCACAATAGCACCGAAGTCTGGAATGTCCGTCAGTCCTTTGCCAGGCGCATTGGTTTGCAACCATGCCATGACCTGATTTTGGTATATCTCCAGCGGGTTCTTGTCTTTCCGCGTGTTATCAGAGTTCAGAATGGCATTGTAATAGCTGGTGTAATCGAAGCTAATACTTGAATAGGGATCAAGTCCTGAAGAATGGAACTGGTGTTGTTTGAACGCAGGGTCAAGCGGCACCCAATGGCAAAAAGTTGGCGAGGTAGTGCAGTTAATCGTTTGTGCTCCGGTACCCCGATATTCATCATAGGGTATCAGCGCCTCCACCCAGACATGCTCCATGTCTATAGTGGTACTGTCGGCGCTGAGCACAACATTCTGTATACCCTGATCATTCAATAGAGATGCTGCCAAAACGACGTTCTCGACCGACAACCAGTTTTCAACCAGCGCACTGGGAACATGCACCGTGCCGACCACGTAGCGGGAAGGCACGCCCTGCGAGCGCAGCATGGAAATCAAGGTCGCCGCGAGATCGACATCATTGCCGCGCATACCGGCAAAGGAGTTGATGGAGCCTGACCGGGCACCGTGGTAAAGGGTGAAGTCATAGTTGTTGCGCACATATTCGTAAATCGCCACCGGGGACGCCAGATTATCGGCCTGGATGCGCAGATTGGCGGCAAGACAGCCGGTGTAGGGTTTCGCAAGACCGCTGCAAAACTGGATTTCGTGCGAAGTGGCACTGGTGTCGTTAATATTGCTGTCGGTCGCCCAGGCAGTCAATGATCCGAACAGAGTCAGCAGGAGGCCTAACAGGCGCATAGTGGAACCAACGTTCATGGTTATTTCCTCTGTAGGTCTTTGTGATGACTGAATGTGACTATGGTTGGCGTAGCCTGCTCACCCGGAATTTGCGCCACGGTGGTGGCGACGGTTTTCATCTGTAGCCGCTCGCGCAGGGCGCTAAGATGCTCGCCCGCATTTGGAGAGGAATCATCGAGTGCATTCAGAAGTTCGTCGTGCAAGGCGGTGACTTTGGTGGAGACAGTTTGCGCCTGTATCGTTCTTGCCTCGCCACCGCGTGTTTTGGCCGCATCGTTATATTGCTGCAAGCGGGTTTGCACCTGCGTAAGTCGCTGACGTACCTTGGCATAGGGATCAGAAGCGCTGACCGTTACCTGCTGAATGTCAGACTGCGGAATGAAGCTCGCCGCCTGACTGACGGTGTTGGTCGGTGGGGCAGGGATTTCCTGCGTAACCATCTTGCCATCCGCACCTAATACCACCTTGATGTTATTGGTAGGCATCTGGATAAGATTAAAGGTCGGCGCCGGGTTTTGACGATCGGAGGCAGAGGTTTTTTGTGCCACTGGCGGAGTATTTAAGACATTCCTCATCGCTTGAGCGAGGTCTGCCGACAAGCCTTGCATCTCCTGTTGCAGCGCGACCAATTCGGGTTCGCTGACCGCGCTACCTTTGGCAATGATCACGCCACGACCCACGTTGCGGACGGATTGCAAGGTATCCGCTGCAAGCGGGCCTTGTCGCACAATCGCTGCGGCGGCGTTTGGTTGGTTGGCGGCACTGGCCGTTAGAATCGGCATTAGCACAATCGAAAGCGCAAACAGCGCGGAACGGAACGGAAGATTCTTCATTTTTATTCCTTTGTCAGTAACACAGCCGGGCATGCCGAATATTGAAATTCATGACCGGTAACCTCTGTTTGCGCGTGAACTCTTAAGCGCGATAATGAGCAATATGCCAGCTAGCAAGATTTCACCCCACTCGGGCAAGGTCGGCACATCGCTATTTGAACTCGCAGCAACATAGCCGGGGTTGCCGGTTTCCAAAATGGTCGGAGCCGACAGACCGGCTATCGGCGCAAAGGAACCGATTTTGTTGTTTCTGACATCCAGATAAGTGAGATTCGTCGCGTATTGCAGGCCGGTGAGATTGGAAATATTGAGGCCTGAAGCATTGAGCGTAGTAAGTTGCTGTATCTGGCCCAAGGTAATCGCATTCAGTGCACTTTGTCCAAGCGCATTGTTGATAGCAGTTCGCAAGGCATTATCCGGGATGCTAATGGGCGCTTTTTGCGATGAGAGATCTTTTCCGGCACCGGCGGCCACTGCGCGTAAGGAAAGACCGGTTGCCAGAATATCCTCACCCCAGCTGCCGTCAGCGGCCTGCTGACTCTGCAAGGCGGCGAGCAAGGTTACTGCGTAAGTTGAGCTGGGATTGTTGCGCAGATTGGCAACGATGGTCAGCGCAATCTGTGACACAGGAGAAGTTGTGTTCACCTTGGCATTTAATGCGGCAAGTCCATTGATTATGGCGGCAGGTACTGCACTGCTGACCGCTTTCAAAGGGATCAATGCAATCAAAACTTGGGCTGTCGTAATCGGATCGCTGGTCGTTTCCTGTCCCAGAGCCCAACCGGTGTCCGTGCCGGTCAATTGAGATGAAGTCAGATAAGTCACTGCTTGCGAAACATTGGTGGTCACACCCTGTTGTGTGAGTGCTTGGAGAGTGAGCGCCGTATCCAGCGGCGAACCCTGATAGGTTCCGGACAAACCAAAGCCGTTGTTGCCAGGCCCAGGAGTTGAAAGGTTTTGTGCCGACTGCAAAGCCTGAAGATCAGCACTGACAGACTGATTTGCAGCGCCCAACGCCAATACACGGCGGGCGGTAAAGTCTATATTCGCGGGTTCATGATTGGCGAGCCAAGCTAAACCACCAAAGTAGGCCATACCTTGTTGATTGAGTGCTCGCAACGCGATAACCGCTTCTGATGTTTGAACGTATTTGACAGCATCGCTGGCACCCCAACTGCCGTCGTCAACGTTGCGCTGCAGGGTTAGCCATGAAGCTCCGTTGCTGCTCGAAGTCGCTAGGGTGGCATAGGCAGCAGGCACACAGAATGCCCAAGATAAAATTGTCCCCAACAAAAGAAGATGCCGCATTTCATTTCCCCTAAAGTTATGTTCCGCACTTTGTCCGACGTTTTTCAGAAAACAGTAATGCTGGTACGCTGGCCAATGTTGATGCCGCGTCGAATAGATACGATAAAGTTTTGTTTGCTTTATTCGCCTTGAGAATTGCGCACCCCCTCCATGTGGGGAACACTCAGGAACCGTTTTTAAACGGTCAATCAAATTCTAAAGTGTCAGTGTGTCAGCCACATTATTTTTGATACGCTCGGTATAGTCCGTTCCGACTAGTAAATATGAGCCGTTCGGACTACTCATTAGCTTTGATGCGAGGCTATGCACAACTATGCAAATTGAGTGCATTCAATTTTTCTGTTGGACATATCCTGCTCAACAATTTAACGAGTAAGCCCCGGATGCCGCAAAACGTTTTGAACGCTTTTTATGCTCGACAGGAAATTATTCATTCAAAAAAAAACGGCACCCCGTGGGATGCCGAAATGAGGGGAGTCATACTACATCACTCGATAAAACATTTGAGGAGAATATTTTTTTCAGAGTGGTTGGATTGTAACGATCAAATGTTTCTATACGATTAAACAAATGTGATTTTTAACAGCTGCGCTTGCGACACCTTCTATACAGCCTTCGGTTTAGCCCCCGGTTTCTTCCTTGCATTGTACCCGGCCTTTATAACTTCTGGACGTAGGTGTCATTTCTGGCTTTATCCTAGCTTACTCCCTACTCTAAAAGATCAAAATTCCTGCTCATGTTGGAACGATGAATTTTTTCAATTTTAGCAGTCACTTCGTTTTTTGCAATCACGCTCAATCCCTTTATTTTCTCCACCACAAAAATAGCTTGCGTATGATGATTGCGCCATCTTGAGCCTACGGTTAGCCGATGTTTCACTTTCTCTTTGACCTGAGCGATCATCACCGAATTCCTATGCTTAACGTACAATTTTTCCGTATTCTGAGAAGACATTAATCACAGATTACGAATACCCAAAAGTTCAACTCAATTTACCGGAGGTGATGCCTGGCGATTTCCTGGTTGGTAACTTGTTAATCTGTCCGCGACTGAAACAACGAGTAAGGCAGACGCTATCGCCATGACCAATGGGCCGCCGGTTTGAAGAAAATCATTCCAATAGACCAATGTATGTGGTTCCAGATTAGGGACAAGCTCTCGAAAATCCCACATTGCGCCTACAAATGCGAGTGGAGTGTTGGTAGCTACAAGAACTACTGCCACAGGAACTCCAAGGAGCAAGCGTATCAAAATAGACAGGTAGGATTTGGTCTGCCACGACAGCAGAATAGCGAGAAACACAATAATAGGCTGCAATACACTGCCCACTAATACATTTGGCTCGAAGAAGCGGATTGATTTTGGCTGCAACACGTGATCACCGATAATCATGGGTCGAATCTGTGCGACCTTCAACTGAATTACAGTGTTGTTTTTTTTGCTGACAACATCGATGCTGTCCACCCGGAAACTGTCATCAACCGTTTCGATTTCCCATGCGATAGTAGGTAGAATGGGAGTAACTAACCCAGTCCCAAAGAACTCACCCAAAGAAAGTAGAATGGCAGCAACGACAATTACCCTGAGTGCAAAATTACGTGCTTGCGGGTTCATGTTGTTTTGCGTAACGCTCCGAACCTTGGAACCAGTAGAGCGCGTACAAACCGACAATCGCAACTAACGCGATGGGGCCTAACGTGCCATGAATCAATTTGAATAACGAAGGATCGGTACGATAGGCATAGAACAGTCCCACCAGTCTGACCTGATTTAGGCAGAACACCATCAGAATCCCAATTCCAAGACCGACTAACCGACGACGCCAGGGCATGACCACCGCCGAGAATGCAGCCACGAGCATAAACATGATCTCGGTTCCTTCGCATCCCTTCATTACGTTTATTCCACCACCCGGCGCGCGCAGTTGGTTTCCCATTGCCTTGACACCAACTTCCGGTGTAATCACATTGATTAGTGTTGCGGTCGGCACTACCGTCAAATCACCGATAATAAAATGTTCAAACGATGTGCCGCGACATGCATCAAAGCTCATCTGTAAAATGAAGAACACTGCCGCAAAAAGCAATGCTGAACCCCAGATAGGCAGCGGTTTTGCTGGCCTGTCGATACGGGCAATGAATTGATCGTAAGATTCGTTTTCGACGCTCATATGGAAATCCTCAAACAGTTCTTGGTGCAGCTAGATGAAAAGATGATCGAGGGGAAATTCTGGCCTGTGTTTTTAATTATCAGTGGTTGATGTTGCAATTTCATTGCATCCTCAAACGCGCGCATGGCATTTTTGGTAACTAAGTAAGAGATATTCAGAACGAAATATTTGCAGGTAATGAAAGTTCTATCGTGTGTGCCAAAGGGAATTTGTCCACAAGTTGAATGTCTCCTTTCGGGCAGGCAATTCGCACAGGCCAACGGCAGAAATGGGTTAGTTCCTGCCGGTCAACCTGCCTGATTTTCTCCAAATTGACTGGCTGCTCTACTTTCAATAACGGCCAAATCAATGTTGGCGCG
>Ga0182030_10014907_pt1 | contig 15280 bp, 9 predicted proteins | sample 812S3MmetaG_FD_121299 | JGI IMG/M metagenome (GOLD analysis project Ga0182030, IMG submission 121299) | Permafrost microbial communities from Stordalen Mire, Sweden - 812S3M metaG (Illumina Assembly) | ecosystem: Environmental > Terrestrial > Soil > Wetlands > Permafrost | place: Sweden... | reverse complement strand
TGTCATCTGAATACTTGTCCGGTTGGCGTGGCAACGCAAGACCCCGAGTTGCGCAAGAAATTTACCGGTCAACCCGAGCATGTGGTTAATTATTTCTTCTTTGTTGCCGAAGAAGTGCGCGAGTTGATGGCGCAGATCGGGATTCGCAAATTTGATGATCTGATTGGACGCAGCGATCTGCTGGACGTAAAACACAGCATCGCTCATTGGAAATCACAGGGTTTGGATTTCTCCAAGATATTCCATCAACCATTAGTGGCTGCCAGCGTGGCGCGTCGCCATACGGAGGAACAAGATCACGAACTCGTGAAAGCGCTGGACAATATATTAATTGCCCAAGCCAAGGAAGCACTGGATGCGCAACGTGTGGTGACGATTGAAACCGCAATCGGCAATTCAAATCGTACCGTGGGCACGATGCTCTCACATGAAGTGGCAAAACGCTACGGACACGCCGGGTTACCCGCCGACACGATCAATGTGAAACTGCGCGGCACCGCCGGGCAAAGCTTTGGTGCCTTTTTGACGCACGGCATTACTTTCGAGCTGACCGGTGAAGGCAACGACTATGTCGGGAAGGGGTTGTGCGGCGGACGCATTGTGGTCAAGCCTTCTGATGATTGCAAAATCATTGCGGAAGAAAATATTATCGTCGGAAATACCGTGATGTATGGCGCAACCTCCGGTGAATGTTTTTTCCGTGGTGTTGCGGGCGAACGTTTCGCAGTACGCAATTCGGGAGCTGTTGCCGTGGTTGAAGGCCTCGGCGATCACGGTTGCGAATATATGACAGGCGGCATGGTCGTTGTATTGGGTCAAACCGGACGCAACTTTGCGGCAGGTATGTCCGGTGGCGTTGCCTATGTGTTGGACGAAGACGGCACATTCAGCAAGCGATGTAACTTGTCAATGGTGGAGCTGGAAGCCGTGCCTGAAGAAGTTGCGGCAAGCGAAACCGGAGAAGTTGGGTCGCACGGGCGCGTGCATTTCAATCATTTGAACAAAGCCGATGCCGCAGCCTTGCATGGAAAAATTACCAAGCACTTGCGCTACACGGGCAGTGTTCGCGCCAAGCTGATTCTGGATAACTGGAGTACCTATCTACCCAAGTTTGTGAAGGTCATGCCGACCGAATATCGTCGTGCGTTGCTTGAAATTGCGATGCAACAAAAGGAGGCCGCATAATGGGTAAGCCAACAGGATTTATGGAATTTGAACGCCTCAGCGAAGGCTACATCCCCGTTGAAAACCGCCTGACAAATTACCGCGAATTTGTCGCGCATCTCACCGATGCGGAAGCCAAAATTCAGGGTGCGCGCTGCATGGATTGCGGCATTCCGTTTTGTAACACAGGGTGTCCGGTCAACAACATTATTCCCGACTGGAATGACCTGGTGTATCGCGGTAATTGGAAAGAAGCACTTGACGTACTGCATTCCACAAACAACTTTCCGGAAGTGACAGGACGTATTTGCCCTGCACCGTGTGAAGCGGCATGTACGCTGAATATCAATAATGATGCGGTGGGCATCAAGTCCATCGAACACGCGATCATTGACAAAGGCGGCGAAAATGGCTGGGTGGTTCCGCAGATTGCCCAGAAAAAAACCGGCAAAAAGATCGCGGTAGTGGGCTCGGGGCCGGCAGGACTGGCTGCCGCGCAACAGTTGGTGCGTGCAGGCCACAGCGTTACCGTGTTTGAAAAGAACAGTCGCATTGGCGGATTAATGCGGTATGGAATTCCTGACTTCAAACTGGACAAACGGCTGATTGATTGGCGCATCGCGCAATTGGAAGCAGAAGGAGTTGAGTTCCGTACCAATACTTTTGTGGGCAAAGAAGCGCCGGGTAAAGGGATTGCCAATGACGCGAAACAAACCATCAATCCAAAAGATTTGCTAAAGAAATTTGATGCGGTTGTTTTGGCAGGCGGTTCGGAACAGCCACGCGACTTGCCGGTGCCGGGACGAGAACTAAAAGGAGTGCACTTTGCGCTGGAGTTTCTCATCCCGCAGAACAAAGAAAATGCCGGTGATGCAAAGAATCCGACCAATGTATCCGGCAAGCATGTTGTCGTTATCGGTGGTGGCGATACCGGCTCGGATTGCGTAGGTACATCCAACCGCCAAGGCGCAGCTTCGGTTACTCAAATAGAAGTGATGCCCCGTGCGCCTGATCAGGAAAACAAACCGATGACTTGGCCAAACTGGCCGCTCAAACTTCGCACATCCAGTTCGCATGAAGAAGGCTGTACACGCGACTGGGCGATAGCCACGAAAGAATTCGTGGGTGAAGACGGCGTGCTCAAAGCGATCAAAGCAGTGCGTGTCGAATTTAAAGACGGCAAGATGGTTGAAATTGCGGGAAGCGAATTTGAACTCAAGGCGGACTTCGTGTTTCTCGCCATGGGTTTTACCAATCCTTTGCAGCAAGTACTTGATGCATTCGGCGTAGAAAAAGACGCTCGCGGAAACGCCAAAGCCAGTACCGAAGGCGTGGGCAGCTATCAGACCAATGTTAATAAAGTATTTGCGGCAGGTGATTTTCGTCGCGGCCAGTCGTTGGTGGTGTGGGCAATTCGCGAGGGGCGCCAGGCTGCACGCGCGGTTGATGAGTTCTTGACAGGCTCGTCGGTATTGCCGCGGTAATAACTTCTGCTCCGCAGATTTACACCGGTATATTTTATAGGGCAATTATGAATTTCAAAGTAAAAAACGATACCTTTCTGCGTGCCCTGTTACGCCAACCAACCGAATATACTCCGCTGTGGATGATGCGCCAAGCGGGGCGCTATTTGCCCGAGTATTGCGCCACCCGCAAACGTGCAGGCAGCTTTCTCAATTTGTGCAAAAGCCCGGATATGGCTACCGAGGTGACACTGCAACCGTTGGATCGCTTTCCGCTGGATGCGGCTATATTGTTTTCCGATATTCTCACTGTACCCGACGCGATGGGTTTGGGGCTATATTTTGCCGAAGGGGAAGGCCCGAAGTTTGAACGCCCACTGCGTGACGAAGCGGCAATCATGGCATTGCGCGTGCCCGACATCGGCAAAGAGTTGAAATATGTGACCGATGCAGTTTCACAGATTCGAAGAGCGCTTGATAGCAGTGTCCCCTTGATCGGATTCTCCGGCAGCCCGTGGACGTTGTCTTGCTACATGGTTGAAGGCGGCGGCAGTAATGATTATGCCAAGGTGAAGACGCTGATGTACAAAGAGCCAAAGCTGATGCATCACATCTTAAACGTCACCGCGCAGGCGGTTACCGCGTACCTGAATGCACAAATTGAAGCAGGCGCGCAGGCCGTGATGATTTTCGATTCATGGGGCGGCGCATTGTCACACGCGGCATTCCACGAATTTTCATTGGCTTATACCCAACGCATCGTTGACGGATTGATCAAAGAAAAAGACGGTGTGCGCATTCCTTCCATTGTGTTCACCAAGGGTGGCGGCTTGTGGATTGAAAGCATTGCCAGTATTGGTTGTGATGCCGTCGGATTGGATTGGACAATGGACATCGGCGTAGCGCGGCAGAAGGTTGGCGATAAAGTCGCTTTGCAAGGCAACATTGATCCGACAGTATTATTTGCCACACCGGAAGTTATCCGTAATGAAGTAGAAAAAGTATTAACGAGTTACGGCTATGGTAGCGGTCATGTGTTCAATTTGGGGCATGGTATTTCGCAATTTACCAACCCGGACAACGCTGCGGCTCTGGTTCAAGCTGTGCATGAGTTAAGTAAAAAATATCATTAAAAACGCTTGACAAAGAGTGCGGTTATAAACAGGGCATCAGTTTGTTGCAGATTTATGTAAAGGCCACAGGGTAATTTCTTGCGGCCTTTATTGTTTTGTAAGTTATTGATTTTTATTGAATAACAAACAGCCTATTTTTTGAGCAACGAAAATAACTGTATAAATCTTTAGAGGTTAGCATCGCTGTTAAACTGTTATGCACATAGTTATCCACAGGATTTGTGTATAAGAAAAAATCTCCATATTCTTCAAGCGGGTTAGCGTAATTTCACAGAAATAACCGGAGAATTACTCATTAAAATGCCCATCGTTCGTGTCGCGCTAGATGTGCCGTTGTCAACACTTTTTGATTATTACTTAAGTGCTGATTTGACCGTCGAAATCGGAGAGCGGGTGCTCGTTCCATTCGGGCGCAAACAAGTTGTGGGCATTGTCATTGATCAGGCAGAAAACTCTGATCTTGAGCGTGATCGCATAAAATCTGTCGTGCAAGTACTTGATGATGTACCACCGTTGCCTGTCGAACTCCTTGCGCTACTGCGCTTCTGTAGCGACTACTACCATCATCCGCTGGGGATGACTGTCATGTCTGCGTTGCCGGCAAGAGCACGCGCGAATGAACCTGTTGCGATCAAGCGGGAATTAAGTTTTACGCTGACTGATTTGGGCCGCGCGCTCGACCTGACACAACTTCCAAAACGCCGTGTAATACAGCATCGGATTTTGCAGGCATTGCAAAACAGTGCAATGAATGGTGCCCAGATTCGCGCTTTGTCTCCCAGTGCGCCCGCAAATCTTAAAGTGATAATAGAACAAGGCTGGGTGATTTCCTGCGAAGCACCCGTCGCAGTAACAGCAGAGCATACTTTTAGCAATATACATACGCCGACAGTTGAGCAACAGGTGGCGATCAACGCGGTCATTCAGGTGCAGGGGTATCGTTGCTTCTTGCTGCATGGCATAACTGGCAGCGGCAAGACCGAAGTGTATGTTCATCTGATGCACCAGACATTGCAACGCGGCGGACAAGTACTGTTATTAGTTCCAGAAATAAACCTGACACCGCAACTAGAGAATTATTTCCGCAGCCGCTTTCCCGATTCCGAACTGGCAAGTCTGCACAGCGGCTTAAGTGACGGCGAGCGAATGAACAAGTGGCTACGGGCACAATCCGGCCAAGCGCGTATTGTGCTGGGGACGCGCTTGGCAGTGTTTACCCCGCTGCCGCAACTCAGTTTGATACTGGTGGACGAGGAACATGATTCCTCTTTCAAGCAGCAAGATGGTTTACGCTATAGTGCCCGAGACGTGGCTATCTTCCGCGCAAACCAGCGCGGCGTACCTATCGTGCTTGGCTCGGCAACTCCATCGTTGGAAAGTTATTACAACGCGCAAAGTGGACGCTATCAACTCTTGAAATTAACGCAGCGTGCCGCTGAACAAGCCCGGCTGCCGCAGGTGCGTTGCCTCAATATTAACAATACACCCATGCAAGAAGGCATCAGTCCGGCGCTGCTGGCGGCACTTGGCGAACGCCTGCAACGCAAAGAACAGAGCCTGGTTTTCATAAACCGTCGCGGCTACGCCCCAGTATTAATGTGTACCGCCTGCGGCTGGCTATCGGGTTGCCCCAATTGCGCTGGGAAATTAGTACTGCATACAAAAGACCGACGTTTGCGGTGCCACCACTGCGGCTATCAGGAGCGCGTACCGCACGCCTGTCCAAGCTGCGGCAATGCTGATTTAAAACCGGTAGGTATAGGCACGCAGCGCGTCGAGGAAGCGCTGCAGGCACACTTTCCGGAAGCTCGCATTTTGCGAGTTGACCGGGACAGCACTCGCAATAAAGGCAGTTGGGCGGCGATGCGCAAAAAAATTCATGATGATGCGGTCGACATTCTAGTGGGCACACAGATTTTAGCGAAAGGCCACGACTTTCCTAATTTAACGCTGGTGGGGGTCTTGAACCCGGACGGCGCCTTGTACAGCGCAGATTTCCGCGCATCAGAAAAACTCTTTGCGCAACTTGCCCAGGTTTCCGGTCGCGCAGGACGCGCCGACAAACCAGGCGAGGTGCTGGTACAAACAGCATTCCCCGATCACCCCTTGTTCCGCGCGTTGCGCGCGCATGACTTTGATGCATGGGCGCAAACTTTGTTAACAGAACGCGAGCAAGCCGGATTCCCCCCTTTCGTTTTTCAGGTTTTATTACGTGCGGAAGGAAAACAAGAAAGTGAAGTCTACGCATTCTTAAAACGTGCAAGAGAAGCAGCACTGGCATTGGCAATGCCAGTGGAAACATATGGAGTGGTCGCGGCAACGATGGCAAAACGTGCTAATCATATTCGGGCGCAATTGTTGGTTCAGAGTAACACCCGCAAGTCATTGCAACAATTTTTACGCGCATGGTGCCCCGTGCTGGATGAAATTCCTTCGCAAAAACTGCGCTGGTCGCTGGACATTGACCCGCTGGAGTTTTAGAGTGTTGTCTAGAATAAATACCGGATTAGTTTAGTTCTTGCAGTAATGGAGTTCGCACACAAAATCAGAAGGGAAGAAAACATGCAAAAGCAATCTGTTGCAATCGTAGGGCTGGGTAGGGTAGGGTCTGTGTTTCTGGAAAAATTATTGGCACATACTAACCGGCAAATCGCTATTGTTGCCGTGGCAGAAAAAGGTGCGACAACAGGAGTTGCTCTGGCAAAATCGCAAGGCATAGTGAATTTGAGCATCGACCAATTGGTCGCAAAGAGTAACAGCATCGATATCATATTTGATCTGACGGGGCTAACCGACGTGCGCCATGAGCTAAGAGAAAAATTGCTGGCTTCGGGAAATCGAAACACAGTCATTGCCACAGAGAGTATCGCTTCGCTTATCTGGGCGTTAATTTCCGACGGTGAGAGCCTGCCCAACGTGCATGACAAAGTGGGTTACTAACCCCCAACGATTACACTAATATGGTCGGAGTAAGAGGATTCGAACCCTGCGTCCCGAATGCACTAACCCAAGTCGATTTATTTCAATTATAAATGTTATCAGTATGTCTTAATAGTTGATTATTAAGTAATGATTATGTGAATATATAATTTATTTGGCACCAATAACGTCACACTAAATCACATTTATTCACTAATTCGCCATTTTCGGGCTAATATCACGACTATATTTTTTGACCCCTGCTTTCCGTCGCCATGTCAGAACTTCGCGAGTTGTCCGGCAAAATTGCTACATCAAAAATTTCAAAAGAAGAAATTTTTGATGGACTTCGTGTATTAGGATTCCGCGCAAATCTAAACGGATTAAGTAAGGCTCTCACGGTTTCAAGTTCTCTGTTTTCAAACTTCCAAAAACTAGAGGTGGTTTTTCCTAGTGCCCAAAAAATACTAGCTGACTTTCGCCGTTCACAAGATATTTTGGCGCTTATAGAATCCGAATCTGACTTTCCTTTTGAAGACAATTTTCTTACAAGAAACTGGACAGCTCCTTTCTGCTTTGTATTATGCCAATATGAATCAAGCCCGGATGATTATGCAAAAGTTCCAATAGTTGGTGAGATGATTGCTTTCTTCTGGCTTTTACACGCCAGCGTCAACGCACAAGCAAACCTAGTCGTGCCAGATAATCTAGCCAAACTTTTGAACCAGTCTTTGAATTTTGTTCCTTCTGCCGTGCAATTGTTTCAACAACAGCCCGAGCTTGCCACTCAATCCCCATCTCTTGAGAACGGTTTGTCCGAGTGGATTAATTACTCCGGAGACATTTTTGAAGAGTTTTCATCCGGGTCTCAATTAGCTAAACATTCGCGTGACGGATTTTTTGAGGCCTGCAATTTAATCAACCAACTAAGTTTGAGTCCTGCTACCTCTGCGAGGCACCCTTCCGAACATGACCAAGACACTCCCACAAAATCTGCTCAGAAAGGATCCAAGCTTAGAGAACGCGAAAGACTAACTGTGCATCACAATGCATTCCAAGAATCCGAATTAAAGTCATTTGTGAAGAATATTCGGTCGATTATTGAGTCCGTGGCAATTGACACGTACAGAGACTCAATTATTGCAATGCCAAAATATTATTTTGAAGCCACTATTGTCGCCTTGGCACTTGCCACCGGGCGCACCATTCAAGGAGCCCTACAGTTCCCCGTTAACATCAAATCCCCGGAGCGTATTGATATTCAACAATTAGAGGGATTGAATAATTTTAAGCGGCCATTTTGGATTCGTACTATATCTAACCGTGTAATAAGGTTACCTCTACCAGAGATCCTGAAATGCCTTTCGCATCAGTCTATCCGCGTTGCGGGAGCTGGTACAGTAGAAGATGGTCTTCCATACTCGATTAGGAACTGGGAGGACAGATGTTTTGAATGGCTTGAAAGTATAACTGAAGTACCTAGGCATACATTAAATCGCAGAATCCGGGATGCGTTACCAAGAGCCCTTTACCAAGAATCTGCTAATACGACGTTGTTAGATTGCATCGCTACGCCCATTCCAGATGTCAATCGGCGAAAGGAATCTCTATCCTACTATCTGGATCATTTTGACGAACTTACGGTTAGCGATTACTCCAAAGCCTGCAAAAAGTTATTTCTTAAGCTCGGATCACCTCAAGAAATTCAGGATCTTCACGGTTCAAAAGAGATTGGAATCTCGCTGGCTGAACATCACCGAATTTCACAATTTTTCCTGAATGACCTACGCCGGAATGAAAGAAATTCAGACCCCATTGCTTATCACAATGCTCTTGCGCAATATATATTAATGCTGCTAATAGTCACGACGGGACATCGCAAGTCTTACACTCCTTTCTTTTTCACATGGGATATCCTCACCACCGAGAACTTGGTTTTTATATGTGACAAGCTGATAACTGGAAGTGAAGCGCGGTTCGTTCCGATTCCGAAATGGCTCAGTGAGCTTGTTGATAATTATCACCGCCACCTTATTAATTTTGCAGATCAAATTACCTCGACGAACCCTCTATTGGCGCAAAAAATTCGTCAATTAGTTCGAAGAGATGAAAGCGATAATCAGACTCGTCATATACATCTCGAAAGCCTTTCGGAATCTCAGGCAACGTTTGGCCAATTCTTCCTTGTTGCTTCGGATTTCAAAGTTAGAACCATTGCTACACGGGATCTAGAAAAGTTTTACAGTCCAGTGTCAGTATTCGGAATCCGTCACTTCCGAAAAAGTATTGCCAATTCTTTATGGTATCAAGCGTTAAGTGGGCATCAGATAGAAGCCTTCCTTGGCCACAACTCTGTTTTGCATGCCTTTGGTGAATCTTCCGCATGGTCGATCACTAAATGGGCCGATCAAATACGTGATAAACAAGAATCCTATCTCGTTCAGCGAGGCTGGAATACAATCAGTATCAAACTACCATCTAAGTTGATTGGACTTCATGCCAACTCAGTACCTTGCTACAAGAAATCGAACTTAAGTTACGACGGCAGGTTCCTTGCAAAAAATGCATCTCTGGCAAAGGCACGCATGATTATCCGCGATCTTCTTCCTCTAGAATGGTTTACTACAGAAAATGCCACCATTACAGACGATGATGTTATCAAGTTAAAGGAAGCTGCACGTGAACGACTATCTGATGACCCCGAGTCGTGTGAAAAGGTGGTTCAGGCTATCGCGGAGACGCTCAATAAAGCCAGGAAAGCTAGAGGATTAAAAGTTGCTTCCGCGCTTGCGAATCTCACGCGAATTGAACCGGGTCCAGTTGCAATTACGAGCAGTCGACATTTCGCCATTGGATTTGCGATTCGCAATTGGTGGATCGGCAGACTTGGTTGCCATTCAAAGGATCCAAGCGAGAATTATATTGAACGCTTGTCAGCGGTTGGTTTTTGCTTGATAGCCTTCGATGCAGTTTTGGACAAAACAACTTGGAAAGAACTTCTTTCTGCCATCGCCAATCATAAAACTCGCTCAGTAAAAGGATGTTTAGTAGTAAGAGCGACTGTGGAAAAATCATCCCGATCATTCGAAAAAACACTTATTCTTTCCCCCTACAGCGCAGCTCAAATTGCTGGATTTGAGCTCGGATATTCTGCCGTAGTTGCTCACAAAAATATCATTAAGACTGTTATCAATCGAATTGAGAAATGGCTCAAGAGCGCACCACATACCCACGAGAGTCTATCGTTAGATCAGCTTATTGTTGTATTTAGGGCTTGGTGGCTGATCAGACTTTCTGGTACTGAATTTGCGATTGTCATTGGCAATTATTCTGGGCCAGCGCCAGACATAATGAGCGAATGCGCAATCTATGGGATCGAATCCGCAAGTTCGTCACTTAGTTCTGTAAACACGGACTTCAATAACATTAATTCTAGCTTTAAACTTAATCGTTCGTCAGCTCAATCCCAGTTCGATAAGCTACTTCGTGAGGCAAAAGGTGTTTTTGAGCATAAGGAACAAACAAGCCGACGACAACGTAATCAGCTATTTAAGTTACTACAAGATGATGAAAAGTACGCTGAGCTCAAGGTGCTTGCAGGCAAGCATTCCATTGTCGCGGCAATGCTCGGCTTTTTGCAATACATGCTTGTTGAGGGCGGCTTTAAAGTTAGTGTATACAGCTTCGGCACAATCAAAACCTATTATTCAGGTGTAAATGAACTAATTAACATTTGGTGGGATATTGATCTAGAAGACCTCGACACTGACGATTTCGACAAAGCGTATACCTCATTACTTAAAGCTTCCCCTCAAGCAGGATTTCCAATCTGGCTGTTTCACAAACTATTGAATGAAACTCATGATGTCGCATACACAACGGTATCTACTTTATCTGAACGAGAAAAAATTAAATGTCGTTCCTCCTTAATCACTGCCAAGCAGTTCGAAAATGCATGGAATAATCTCGCCTCACTTAAGGATGATGCTCAACTGGTTTACCATGTAAAAACCTTTATGAGTATTAGCTACCAATATGCACTCCGAACAAAGGAGGCGCTCGGTCTGAACCTGAGTCATTTTTTAACGGCTAAGCCATTTGGAATATTGGTCAAAAGAAACAATGTTAGGGATCTGAAAACTACGCAAGCATCGCTCAGGATTACCCAGCCAATACTCGCAAACACAAAATACCAAAAACACCTGAGTGGAGCCGTTGCATTGTGTGAAAAATCTCCGGTCGAAAATGATTTAATATTTTCAGATCCAGAGAAGGTGGATTCACTGTATTCAAAATCAAAAATCAATCAGGCTGCTACGTCTGTATTACGGGCAAGTACAGGCAACTTATTTGTAGTGCCCTATTCGATGCGACATACAGCCGCGACTAGGCTCGCGCATTTTGCATTGCGCTCCCCTCGGAAAATTCCCCTTTCTACATTTGTTGAAAGTGCATTAAAAGATGAAATCAATGTCCACAATTTTACAAGCTGCTTCGATCAGGGTTTTGATGCATGGCCATTTTGGACAGATCGTGTGTCTATGTTTCTTGGACACACCAGTGTTGATACCCTACTCAACACCTATTGGCATTCTTCTCACGTTCATCTGGCCGAACAAACTTGGCATGCCTCGGAAAATATTGAACTCAGCCCTCAACAACTTGCTTCAATTTTTAGAAAAGAAAGATCTACTATTAGTAAGCAATTAACAAAGCTTAAGACAGTCGGTGCTGCAGAAGCAGCCACCATTCAAGAATCATTAATTGTTTACTACATCGAGAAATCCAATATCCCTCTGCTCAGCGAAGATGTCGAGATTAGACAACCGAAACGATCTTTAATAATTCCTGAAGGAAACACTGATGTTCAGGAAAACTGCGGATTATGGACTTCATTCTATCGCCTTCTCCGCGTTCGGTTTTCAGAGAATCTTAGTATTGGAGACACAATGTCGTTGGCTGAACAAATCAATATGTCAGTTGAAGACGCAACGATTTATTTTGATACCTATGCAAAAATCGTCAACGATAATGGATTTGACGATTTTGAACCTCGGCAGTCGAACCTAATTGTGTATGCAGCTAAACGAAATGCGGGTGCCGATCGCGGATCGAAGGAGGGCGAAAGGGGAATTACAGCAGCACAGAGGCTTTCGAGTGAATCGGATGCATTCGCATCCAAACTTGTGGCATTCTCCAAAATCTGGGTTGAACGTACAAATGCAAGGAAACCTTGGTTTGTTGCACGAAGTGCAAATGAACTTACTATCATTCTTGAAGTGCTTGAGGAAATCGGTGTATTTCGCGATCAGTTAGAGTTCATTTCTTGTAATTTCGATATTTCAACTTTACGTGAGGTACTCACCCGATCAGAATCGGAGGGAATGCAAAAACAAATTCGCCGCGTCAGTGAGGGACCAGCGAACGGACGTGTTAGTGAAGTCGGCGTAAGGGTTAAACAGAAAAAAGGAACTAAGATCGGTGATTATCGGGATACTCACCGTTTAGCTTTGGTACTCGCAGCAATTATGCTCTCAAAAAATTCTTCATCATAATTTAGGATTTGAGAAATGGAGAAACCCGCTCCCGAAACCGGTGGGTCTGAAGCTCGGCCTTATGTGAATCTGCACATAAGGCCGAATTCTGGAAGCCCATACCAATCTTCTTAGCCCCCACATTATTTTTGGGCTGGCTACGCCTGCAACGGGTGCTTCACGCGCAAGATGGTAACGACCATACCGAAAGGTATCTATGCCCTACAAGCATAACCAAAACCCGCAAGGATATTTCACGAATGCAGCGCGCGAAGAGCTGCATCTGGTTCTCTTTCCACAATCATCAGCAAAGCGGCCGCAGCACCTGTAGGGTGGCGACGATGTTGCTCCCAATTTCTGAGTGTGGCAACCTTAACGCCAATCAATTGTGCAAAATCGCTCTGACTTAGCCCAACCTTGGCACGAATCGTCTTTGCATCAGGCGCGCTGATTTCCCTCGTTCTTCCCGGAGACAATTTCCCCCGGCGAATAGCTGCAGCTTCATGCAAACTTTGTTTGAGGTCTTCAAAAAGTGTCTTATCCATTGTTTATAGTTCCTTCACAAGTTTGCGCAAAAGCGCAGTTTCTTTATCGGTTAAGTTGTCCTTGACGCTCTTTGGATACGCAACAAGCATTAATAATTGATCGTCTTCGGTAATCCAGTAATAGATCACTCGAATGCCACCGCTCTTACCTGTACCGGCGCGTTTCCAACGAAGTTTGCGGATACCGCCACCATCTTTAACGAGATCACCTGCATCTGGACGCTTAACTAACTCTTCTTGTAGCTTTGAGTATTCGTCATCTTCCAGCAACGCTGTAATAAGACGCGTGAATGTCGGCGTTTCAATAAATATCATGTCCAAACTATACGCCAATGGCGCATGGTGTCAAGCTGATTCAGAATCGACAATCAACTTATCTTCGGTACTTGTTTAGATAATTTTCCTGACTGCACGAACCAATTCTCGAAGTTTTTCAACGCCTGCATCAGAAACGGATTGAATGAGGAAAGCACGCATTTCTTCAGCAGTTTCCTTATTATTGAACAAAAATAGATCGCGCATTTCCACTTTCAGCGTGATGGCGATTTTCTCAATCGTATCCAGCGAGGGATAGTGTACCCCACACTCGATTCTACTCACCGAGTTGGGATCAATACCGATTAACTCCGCAAATTTTTCCTGTGATAGCCCGACTTTTTTCCGTAACTGACGAATGCGCTTGCCCAACAACTCTTTGTATTTCAAGATACTGCCCTCACGATTAATGTGAAGGATATTTGAGCAAAGCCGACCCTTAAACAAATACGTTATAAGTAGATTATGTGTTTAATATATACTCGGCACGTATTGATTTATCGGAAATACAAAGTTACTATTTCGTCTTGTAAGCCGTATTAAGCAGCTCTTTACAGGACAGAAAAAAGAGGTCTGCATTCAACCCTATATTAATTTGAGCTTTTCAATAATTTGGACAGTTGAGAGGATAAAGCGGACCATGGTAATGAAAATTTTCATATTTTTGATTTGCACCGCACTGCTTCCGTTACAGTTATTCGCCGCACCCGTCGAACTAGATACGCCTGATGCTCATATCATCGTTGTGCGCGCACTTGATTCATGGTCGGGCGACGAAAGCGCATCTGAAGATTCACTTGAGGCTGTCAAGAAACATAAAGCAGGCTTTCAGTTGATCAATATAAAAGGTGGAGCTGCCGGATTTCCTGTGTTATTTGGAGGCCTTAGTGATGACCCCGTTGTGCAGGGAGTTAATACTGCATTGAAACAATTTAACTTTAAGCTGTCACAAGACAAGACCAACTTTAGGGTTGACAAGCCGATTGCGCTTGAACCCACAAAACTGGCTGACTTCGTGAAGTTTCAGCAGGAACTATACAGGCACCTAGTTACGACCGAAGGCAATCCTAAAACATTGCATTCCTCTGTGAGTGCGCGCAAGTTCTTTGCAAATGTACTTGCCGTGGGATCAGTTGTTGCCGGTGGGGAAAAATATGGATCTCTTGGAAGTCAGGCCGTAATCAATTCTGGCATACCCAATGATATTTACAATTTTACCGCGACCAGTCGCGCAGCACTTACCCCTTTAGATTTTTCTGGTTTTGATGCATCTGACTACAAAGCTATTGACGTTCGCCGCGTAATTCAAGGAAACAATGAACGGGTAGGACAAGTCATTATTGCCTACAAAAATGAAAAGACTGAAGCCACAGAAAATGCTGCTCTAATTAAAGCAATTGTTTCACTCACAGGCGCCGACACTACTCCTGAAGCAATTCAGCAAGCGCGTGATCAAGACTTAGCAAAACGCCAAGCCATCTGGGATGCTTGTGTAGCTGATGGAAAATGCAAGAGCGACTGAGCGTGGCATACACATTACACCGCATTATCAATGAAAAGACAGAACCAATTATTCAATCAAATATGAAGGAAACTTAGTAATGATTATGCATCTTGTTCGTACGTCGATATTTCTTGTTATTCTCTTTTGTTTTAGCGGCTGTGCCATCAGTCCCAAATATACCGTTGCCCAAAGCGAGTCAGACGTCAGGGAGGGGATTTCAGTCGATAGCGGTTATCCCGGTTGTCCAGACTGCTCAAAGGTGATGACTTATACCTCGTCGGCCTTAACTGGTTATTACTGGATGTACAACGAAAGTGTAAATGACAAGGGACAATTAACCGGTCGTATTCATGTCGGCGTTACAAATAATCAACCAAACCATAGCAATTCCTATTTTCTTAAAGTTGATCAAACCAATAGCGGAGTTTTTATATATGGAGCCACTGTATATCTTGTCGATGATGCCGGTAATAAAAAGCAACTCACCAGTGCTCAGATGAATGGATATGATTTAGATCGACCCAAAAAGTGCAGTAATAGTGTCGGTCAATCATGTTGGTGGACAGATTACTTCTGGCTCCCCAACGCGACGCTCAATCAAATAATTAATTCCGGTAAACCATTAACTCTATTTATTGGTCAAGACCGCAATGTTGCAGCAACTGACGGGTTTAATAGAACTGTTCAAAGCGTTACTGTTGGC
>Ga0182030_10014906_pt1 | contig 15280 bp, 8 predicted proteins | sample 812S3MmetaG_FD_121299 | JGI IMG/M metagenome (GOLD analysis project Ga0182030, IMG submission 121299) | Permafrost microbial communities from Stordalen Mire, Sweden - 812S3M metaG (Illumina Assembly) | ecosystem: Environmental > Terrestrial > Soil > Wetlands > Permafrost | place: Sweden... | reverse complement strand
GAGTAAACAGTAGATGGAGGTATTCCGAGCGAAGGTCTCCGTCGTCGAGATCAATACATCCTCACCGTCGCTATCCTCGACGTGCCTTCAAGTTGTGTATGGCCTGATGTTTGCCGCATGCTCGCTCCCCTACGTCATTACATCCAAATATTATGTGGCTGGTCCCTAAGGTAAGATACCGCTTCCAAAAGCGAAATGAACCTTTCAGGATCAACATCACTCATTCAACCAATAGCGGACCAACACAACTTTCCAGCGCAGATATTCAGGCTTCTTTGGGTCTGGATTCACTACTCCGGCCTGCTAAAGATCACTAAATGAATTCATTACAAGGAAAGTCTTTCATGGCTAAACGCGTCGAATCCAAGCGTCGATCGTGTACGCTGGCTGACGAGTGAAACTAAACTTTGTCTGGACCAGGGGCCTCGACGAGAAGGGAGTTGAGGTGATGATGCCTCGTTGTTTTGCTAAAGCTTCAAACCAAGTATCTATTAGACTTTATTAATCTAGCCTGCAGTCTAACTAATACATCTGTCTGTAAAATCATAACAGAACAAATAAATCATCAACAACCTCACGAATCCCCAATCCCAAATCCTCAAATTCCCATCTCTCCGCATCCGGAATCTCTATCAATATTGATTGCCATTATCCAGTCTGTCCTACGCCGCACACAGAAAACGTTGCCGATAATCCTTGCACAACTCGCCTAAAGGACGCCCAAAACATCAGATCCACTCATCGTCATATGAACGAGAAGCTGTTTCTCCCAATCCTTCGAATCTTTCTTTTCTCAATGCGATAATATCCTCATTAGCCCTTAGTTGGCAGAGGTTTTCCAGGCGTGCGGCCTTTACGACAATATGTTTGGCAATAGAAGGAGAAGAGGATCTTCCAATCCGGTATGTCCTGAATCCCGTGGTTTTACGGCTGTTGGGTTGCAGTAAATTTTGCGAGGAACATGCCTTGCGCACCGATGCGCATCTATATCTACGAAACAGCTACTGATTTGTTCTTCTACAGCCCTTAAATGGAGCCAATGCGAATCCTTCTGCGACGACGGCGGCTGCCCAGGCCTTCCTGAAGAGTTCGGCTTCCAATGCGTCGCTTGCTTCTGCCGCAGCGGGTGCTGCTCTACGATCCCGGCCAACGACTCCTTCATCGGTAGCGGATGTTCAGACAAAGAGGATGCTCCGCAGATCTGGTTCACAATCGTCTATAGGAAGTTCAGTCGCCGGATCAGTGAGGCCTACTCTGGAACGACGAGGCAGTAATGGATCGATGTCAGAGCGGACGTTCCGGGATCCATCTCCTGCGCGAGGGGTGCCAAGCGCAGTTGATGCACCTCCAGTTCCTTCGCTTCCCAAAAATATTCCCGTGGCCTCCAAGAAGTCCCATCGACGAGCCGCGAGTCTGGAAGCGCCACCGATGCGTGTAGCATCACCACCTCCAAATAAGGCCAATGGACGAGGATCTAGCTTAGGACCTGGAACAACAGCCACGCCTCCCAGGAGAACCGGCCAAAGGATGTCCAATTTGTCCAGTGTGTCAGAGCTAACAGGTACAGAGCGATCGGAAAGTAGAGGGTCCGTTAATTTTTCTTTGCCTACGAGTACAAGGCCGACATCACCTATCGGTCAGAGACGGCTAACATCTCCCTCTCCATCAAGGGCAAATCCAACAAGAATTACTTCTCCTACTAATCAAAATTTGGTTTATGACCCTAATACACGAAGCTTTTTACCACTAGCAGAGATCCTGGCGATTGAGCAAAGGCTTAACGATGCAGCAAACCAAACAGTCAAGAAGAAGAAAAGGGTTGCTCCAGCGCAGAATGCTGGAACACATCTTGCAGAAGGCACAGTGGGGGGAAGGCCGAGGGGTACAGCTGTAGATGCTATGGAAGCCGCGGATCCAGTCGTAAAACCAGCCCAACAAAGCGTGCCTATACCTGCGCCAGCTCCCATAACAATCGCTATACCTCCCCCTGCGACCAACCCAATTACAACTGCACCAGCTACGACCACGAAGAAGAAAAAGAAGAAAGTTGTAATGGCAAATGACTCGGATACATCATACATGCCAAACTCGTCCGATAATGATAGCGACTTTCAGCCGACAACGTTCAATACAAGGGCTGGGGCGACATTGAATAAAAAGCCCTCCATTGTACGTGAGGATCGAGAACGGGAGGAAGAGGAAGATACCCCTAGGGCCCTCAAAGCTGAGACTGGGACCCGAACGATGTCGCCAACACCTCTTCCGCGATCCTCTGCGGGAAGAGGGCATGGCCGAGGACAAGGTTCTGCTTATCCGGTATTGCCGCATAATCAGCAACAAACAAGGTCCACAAGTCAACCTGTTCCAGTTACTCCTGTAACGAATGGAAAGGGTCTCGCGGCGAAAGGCAGCGTGAGAGGTGATTCTGTCAGTCCCGCACGAAGTGCACATTTTGCTGTCACCCCAGAAAGTCTTGCTGTGAAACATCAACCTCCGGCAAGATCAATCTCACCTCGTAAATCAGCTTTGAAAAATACAAGTTTGGAAAGAGCGTCGACACCTATAGGAGATATCCCTGGATCGCTCGGCAACAGCAATCGTCTAAGTGTCAGCGAAGCATCAACTGCGGGCTCTGAGGATCTTACAGTCCCTAGAAAGAAGGCGGTTCGAGTCAGCTTTGATGAAAGTAACGTGGCAGTCGGAGAAGCTGCTCAAACAACATCGACAGACTCTCCAATACTATCCAGTCCACAAACCAAGAGAAGCTGGCTTAATTTCGGTCGGGGCAAGAAGAAGGATGCTTCAGTGGTCGAGGATGATGATGAAATTATGAAACCTAGGCCTGCACTGCCTTCATTTGGCAGCGTTCGGGAGAGAAAGAATCGTGAACCAGTCGAAGAGCGACAATTGGTGAAGCCTGCTGAGCCTGTGGAGCCCGCTGGCCCCACGCCTGTACCACTTTCTCCGCCACTGTTTACCAGTCCGACAGGAGAAGTACTTGAGAATCCACTGGGTCAGTCCAACGACCATGTCGTGGGCAGTGTTCTGGCACAAGATGCCGCATCTAAGAATGCTGCCAATATTTCAAAATCTCGAGAGCCCTTACCGCCTCAGGTTCTATCTGTCGAAGGAAGTGGGTATCAATCAGACAGCGACAGTACCTTATCTGGCTTGGACACTGTCGACAAGTCGGGTGGAGAGAAGGTTCGAGGCTTAGGGGTCACATCCGGTCCTGCAGTTGAGCAACTCGGTAGCGGCCCAACAACACCAACAGAAGGTCTCGATGGAAGCAAAGTTAATGGAGAAGTTCCTCAGATTTCCATATCACAGCCCACTCCTACTATGGAAGTCGTAGAGAAGATGAAAGAATGGCCAGATATGCCAGGGGGTTTTCCTGCAGGAAGTTCAAACTCGGATTCCGGCAGCCAGGCTGACGAAGTTGCTCCTGTTATCATAGAACATCACGTTACAGATCCGACTCCTGCTACTGTTGGAATTGCGGAACCTTACGAGGGCCCTCGTCCCGGGTCTCCTGTTGTGGGTGATATTGTAGAGAATTCGATTCAGCACCCTACAATAGCCGAAGAGACGGAGGAGTCAGATGCTGTCTATAGCGATGCTGCTGAGGATCTTTCGGATATCGAAGGTGATGGTTTCATGTCTTTGAATGCTGTGGTTGAAAGCCCTGTAGCGAGTGCAGTCCCCGGCCTAGCCATCTCTACGCCACCCGATAGTCCGACCACCCGACAGACAAAAGAGCGGGCATACAAGAAAAGTCAACTGTCCAGGAAATCAAGCGAGCCAGACCTCGACGAGGGTTGGGATAAAGCCCAAGAATATTGGAGAGGTCTTTCCGAGGATAAAAAGCGCCAATTGGAGAGAGAGGCTCGTGAAGATGCAGAAGATTCAGAATCGACCATTGAGGCAAAGCCTGCTCCAAAGCCTAAAAAGAAGAAGAAGGCTGTAAAACCTTCTCCGGTTCAAGTCATCGAGCAAGAACCCGATCGCCATGAACGAACTTACATGATTCAGCCTGGTTCGAGAGCTGAGAGGGATGGCTACACTCCTGTCATCCGATCCTCGATGCGTGCAGAGCCCACAAGTCCCGCTTCAGATACTCACATTCGAAAGTCAATGAGGGGACCAGGCTCCATGCGTGCTTCGCTGCGAGAAGAGCAGAAGGTTGAACCGAAAAGACCAGTCCAGAAGAAAAACAGACCGATCTCTATGCCTACAGAGGCCAAAGCAGATCCAATCGCCGTGAATAGGCATGTCAGGGCATTATCAGCAGCAAGTGCCGCATTGGCTCCCGCGGCAGCGAAACGAGACATGGCTCCTCCAGTGCCTACTTTGCGACGCAGGGGTTCAGCGGATAGTGACAGTAGTTTCAAGCGGGCGAAGCCAGCTGAAGTGACCACATTCAGACGCTCAATGCGAACGTCCGCGGAACAAGAACGAACACAATCACCAATGCGCTCCAGTAGATTTAGTCTTCGGTCGATGTCTCCTACTGGATCTACAAAGAATCGCCGACCCTTCAACCCTGCTCCCCCAGTAGCTCAAGGGAAGGCACATGGCATGCGAAGCTCTATGCGAAGCTCCTATGATACCGGGGCCCCCTCATTGCGGGGGCCACCAAGTCGTGCTAAATCACCAATGCGAATCCCAGGTTTTGGTCGCTCGTCTTCCGCCAAACCGTCGAAGCAAAATCCAGTTCGCCCAAGAGCAAGTCGATTCGCTGATTCCAGCGATGAAGAAGAAGCTCGACCATCATTCCGAAGCCGATTTGTTGACTCAAGTGACGATGACGACGAACTTGCACCAAGGGCAGGCGGTGGCTTTGGCCGTGGAACTATGCGCGCTGATCAGCCAGTACGAAGCATTCCTCGTCAGGCAGGTGTTGAAGATGGTGATTCATCTGATCTCCCTGACAGCGATGACGAACGCTCCCCCAGCTCACACGGCATGAAGCTTGTCAAAACCCGCCAAAATAGCAATGCTACGAAGAACCAAGGTGCAACCCTCGCATCCGGATCTCTCCGCCGCTCGGGTTCCGGGCGAGGCGCCCTGGCTTCCCCAACCACAGCTACAAATACTACCGGCCCATCACGGCCCACTCATTCCCGTCGCGGAAGCTTTATGTCCATCCTCCGCCGCAAGAAGCCAGACCCCTCCTCTAAAGTCCGCAAAGCGGATATTGAATCCGCTGCGAGGCGAGATACACCCCTTGAACGCTCCCGCTCCGACCTTCAAGCCATGAAGAGACAAGAATCATACAACTCCACCACCAATGGCACCCGACCCCACACCCCAAAACTACAAAAGCGAACCAATAGCAGTTCCTGGCCTCTTCCTCTCCCTGACTCTCCGCCTAAGATCCTAGGCGGCGAAGACGGGAGACCGTTCACGGCTGATGCGGGTGATGGCGTTGTGGGGGCTGAAGGAGCTAATGGTGTTGGTGAAGTAGGGAGACCGGAGTTGGGAACTAGAAGGTTCACGGCTACGGGGCTGGGCGATGTGGATTTGAGTACTGTGACTGCGGGGAAGAGCGGGAGAAAAAAGAAGAAGTTTGGGGCATTGAGGAGGATGTTTAGGTTGGATGATTGAGAAACCCAGTGATGAAAAAACGCAGATGAGGTAATAATTTTTTATGTTGGTTGGATGATATGGTCGGTCTATGATCGGATCCTAAGACTGGAAGAGAAAGGTCTCTCCAGTCTTGGAGGGGGGGTATTTGAAAGGAAGAACATGCTATCGCAAATACCGGTGGCTCACATTATCTTTCCTTGCATGAATTGAGATTGAAAAGCTTCTTGTATATAGATTCGCTTTTTGGATTCCTCCCAAGTACATACATATTGTAGAGTGGGGGAGGTTACGAAATAATAATTACTAATTATCTTCGACCTCGAACCCCCCCGTCCCTTCTCCGTACCTCTTAACCTGAAATACTGAAACTTGAAGAATTACTGCAAGTGCAGCACGACTTCTTCCCCACAATGATTTGGGTAGATTATATCCCAGCTTAGTAGAAGGGAAATATGATTTCCAGGGGGCGGAAGAGCTTCTACGCGAAGGAATCAAATCGTATTCGCCAACACCCATTCGATATGAAATCTCTTCGGATTTATATTGGGTGATGACTAAAGATCGCAAGATATTGCTTCGTACCGAGATCTGGCCTAGAAATACAACCCACGCTAAAAAGGCTCCAACTCCAATTTCTCGCATCTTATCTGCGCGTATTTATCTCCCGTTTGATTTAAACAACACCTATCCAATAAGTTCTTATTTTATTTTTTTACACCACATAAGGAAACGATGAACAAGCCCCATATCTTTCTTTTCCCTACTTCAAAAATGTTCGATTCTACAACTCTATTCTCCAGCGGCCGTTATCCTTTCTTTTCGCGTCATTTCTGGTTAGTTTGGGGTTTATTTGTTTTGGAAAGCAGAAGAGTCTTTTTCGGAGGAAGGAAGAATGGTTATTTACCTGCATCCACTTCCTGGTAAGCACTGCCCGCCACACGTGCATCTGTTCTCGGGCGGATTGGGACCGCTTTCAAATACGGACTTGGGGGTGTTAGTGTTGGTGTATTGGGGTTTGAGTATGGAACTGACTTGGTCTGTTGGTGTTGGGTAGTACGTACTACTGTAGTACGAACTATCACCTATGGATTCATAATCTAGAGGCTGTTGATGCCCATCTGTGGACGCCTGCGATTCATAGTCCGCTTGCCCGCCATATTGCGTAGAACTTCGATCCACAACAGGTTGTTGATCATAAGCTGCTACGTGGTATCCCGAGGGTTGCTCATATGAGGCTTGCTGATAATCAACGGAGTAATGATTATTCCCACCGCTTTGATCATGATATAAGGATTCCTGATCTACTGCGGCACCCGAATATCCACGATCTAGGGGATCTTCGTCGTGCGAGAATTTTCTGTCCTTGCTAGTTCGTTTCCTTTTCACGTTTGGGTCAGATGGGCTTCAAACTCGGAGAGACGCTGGACTGACCTGCATCCTTGACTTCTTCGACAACTTTTTCCACAAACACAGCGGTCTTTATCGTCCGGCTGCTGGGACGCGGAGTATTCTTCTGGGTTCCTCGACGCACGATTGTTGGGCTGGTACCCAGGATAGCTCGTCATTGTCGCGTATATACTCCTTTTCAACCCAATCTCTCAATCAATGGAAGAGGAATCGATGCGCCGAATAATGAAATGCAATTAGTTGAGATGGCAGTGTACTATCATCCAGGGACCGTCGAGTATTTGTCGCAATGCGCCTTGGATGAAGGTTTCATGGGGATTTTTTTGTTTTTGTATCAGCATAGCCTCATTCGACTGCCAATTGCCATCAACTACGTGCTTTCTCGACAGGGCTGCTTGGGCAGGAGTGAGGCAGACATCTTTGAAGTTTGCCTTGTTGCTGACTTGTGACCTTTGTCCAATCAGGTGCGTTCGGCCCGCTTGTAAAACCTAAAAAGCAAGGTATCACTTTAAGTATGTTGATCCTATTCTGACCATAGCCTATACCATCGTTTTTAATTTACCCTCTTGCTTTTTCTGCTGACGTGCTCCGAATGAAATGCAATAAAACCACAGTCTTGCAATGTGATGTTCGCAAGGCTCGCAAAGACAGATTGTGACGCACTGCATGAAGTGCTGCAGCTGACTAAATCATTTCAGACGCATGGTACCCCATTTGTGTGAGTCCACAATCAGAGCCCTCATCCATCTCGAAATATCTAATTGTAGAATTCAATCTTCATGGCTTTGTGGGAATCATCTCAGCCTCGTTCAGATAGCCGCAACCAGCACTCACTATGGATCCCCTAAGTCTCACCCTTGCGGTAGCCACCCTAGGCGGAGCTGCTGCGAGTCTAGGCAAGGCTGTGAAAGCGGTATCGCGACTAAAAGATGCGAACGCAGAGGTTTCGGAGGCTACAGAGAATCTATTCATCATAAAGGAATATATTAAGCAACTAGAACAGCATGAGGCATTCATTGGAAACTCCGAGTCGGACTCCTCGGGGATACATCGAATCACGAATGCAGGACGTTCCTTGATTACTGCCATTGAAGAAACCTTCTCGCGAGCAGACGATTCTCCCCAATATATGAAGAAATTTCGATGGGTTTTGAAAGATAGGAAAAGTGTTATGAAGCTACAATCGCAGCTCAACAATCTTTCATCCCTAGTGGTCATTTTTCTCCAGATGGAAAGCGCGTGAGTAAAGAATCATCCCTCCAAAGTAACAATCATGGTATTGTTGGCTGATACCGTTCCTAGAGAAGCAACTCGTAGTCTTATTCCAGTCATTGAATCTTTTCTCTCACAGCAAGAGGTTCTCTACAACGAGTTTGCTCTTCTGAAAAACGGGATTTCCTCTTGGACGGAGCGTCCTGTTCTTCCACCGCCACCACCGCCAATTCCGACAGAGCTAAACAAGAAACACAATGCCAAAATGCGCGTTTCATCGATGCATACTTGGCTAGGCTTTCCTTGTATCATGATTCAATATTGTCGATCGGCTGGACGGCATAAGCAACAGTCAATACTTTTTGGTCTAAAACTTGTCGGATCCAAGGTTGTGTTTGTTCGTTTGGCCACTCCGTGGCAAATTCTTGGATTACCAAGTCTATATCTCAGGGTACGAAATATCATTCCTGAGGATGCCGGCATCATCCAGGCCTGCAAAGCCGGAGATGTATTAAAAGTCAGAGAACTTCTCCAAGATGGAAAATCCAGAGCGAACGATATCACAGCAACCAACGAGACAATTCTCACGGTATGCATTCTCTAAAGCCGCTTTTGCAGGTACTTATTCCTCGTAGGCAGCGTGTGACTCTAGATCAACTGAGCTTGTCGAGTTGCTTCTTGGGGAAGGTGCTGATCCTGACCAAACCTGTGGAAGGATGCAAACGTTAGTTGTTCTCAAGACACGGACTGTTGATCTTTTGCTTAAAGCTTCGACAGGAGCCCTTTACATGTGGCATTTGAACTGAACGAGCCTGACATAGCAAGGAGGTTACTCTATCACGGTGCAGATATTGACTACACCAGCGCACGCGGGTGGAATGCAATTCATCATATTTGGGAAACAAAAATCGGAGGTAGAAACAGTCAAGAATTTTATCAGATTTGTTCATCGGCTGGCTTCTCTTCCTACGATGCACAGGATGAGATGGGATGGACATGTTTGCATCGAGCCGCTGCTTTCGGGACCCCCAAGGATATCGAATCTATTCTTCGACTAGGGGCATCACCAACATTGTATACCCACCCACATGGGTGGTCACCAATACATGTAGCGGCAGTGATGAACAATGTCGATACCCTGAAAGCTCTCTCCACAGGTTTGTCACCACAGACTCTGCATGCGCCAGATGCACACGGTTGGACGCCACTACACCTTGCTGTCGACAGAGAGGCCGAGTCCACAATGAGGTTTCTTCTATTAAACTATGCCGATCCTCATGCCTACACATACCTAACAGCCAAACGTTTCCCAGTTGGCCGTGAGCACGAAATATTCTGTCCTGGCGACCTTGCAAGGGAAAACGGAAGTCTCTTCCTCCAGCAATATGCCGATGCGCTCCAAGAGTCCGGCTGGAAAGTCACGACTGGACCTGATGGCGACGATGTGTATTGGGATGTAGATCAGTCTTTTGACCAATCAGGATATGAGAAATCCCCACCCTATGAAGAGAAAGGGACGTCATGAAACGCAACACACACGGCCAAATAGCTTTTTCATTTTCAAATTTATACAAGGAAACCGCATTAAGCGCGTTTTGAAAGGCGATTTGGTAGCGTAAATTAAATTATAGTGGTCTGATAAACTCCACTGAAGCCTTTTCTATATATAATTCCCCGAATTTTATTTATAGAAAAGTGTGGAGATCTGATATCTGATACGCGTCTTTTAGAAAATTCAGTTGAATACTAAATCAAACATATACTCTTCATTCGGAAGAATCCATTGACAATTCCTTCTTAAACCTGATTTGGAAGTCTCAGAAAGCCTTCCCACAGAGCCTCGACATTATGTACTATTAGCGTCCTACTACGTTAATAAACGCTTTCTACATTGTAAGCTTCCGGAAAGGGAAAATGGGCCTCTCTATAGTATAGGCGGCCGCTACCCAAAAGTTAAATTACTGAAACGCCTTTCACAACATATCTATTGTGACATATTTTATTCATGATAGTCAGCTCAATTCTAGCTAGTTCAATCTTGACCCATGTCGAACTGAAGAAGGCCCTCAGATCCGAGGCAATAAGCTCCTGCAGTGTCCAGCCCCTCCTAAACCACTGAAACATTGAGTTGATCGCTTCGGACAGCTTAGCGCTGCTCGTCTTGCCGATACAAGTATCGATCCATACATATCCCAGTCCAGCGTTACTTGCTTGTTTGGAACATTGGATAATCTTGTCATATTGCGTTTGATTAGGACGAGGGTAAGAATTCATCATATCCTGAAACATTACTTCTTCACAACCCGAAGTGTGAGAAAGGATAGCGTAAGGTGGAACATCTTTCGGTGGGAATTCGTGGATTTTGAGAGTTGTGGTATGAATTAGTCGTATTTTACCGTCAATTTAGAATGTAGTGGTTAGACAGGTCTTCGAGGCTGAAAGATGTTGGAAGGTACGTTTCGCTAACCTATGCTGAAGGCATTTACCTGAAAGGTACTTCCTCTAGTCACGTGCTAATATATGGCTCAGTCTGATCGCGAAACGAGAACGACGCGCTGGTATCACAAAAACACGCAATATAAGCAAGGGACACTAGAGCAGGCTCTGAGCCATAGGGGGGAGATGACTCTCGCACCCTAAGAGTTCGTTGAAAATGCTCCTCGGAATACTCAAAAATGTAGAGTGTGCAAGGGTTTTGAGCCTCGGTAAATAATCACGCGGGGATACTTCTACATAATGCAGCCAACGCCAAATGCTCATCTTTTTGAAGAGACTCCGTTACTGATTAACAGACTAAGAAAAGCTTTTAATCTTAAAATGAGCACCAGCAACAATATATCCTCGCTAGAACTCGAAGTTGAGCCTACGCATTCGACCTTTGTGCCTCTACCACTTCGCGGGATTCCACATGAAGCTTCTCAAGATGTTGGGGCTGTTGAGCAATACTTGCAGCCAGCAGACCGGGGCCCAGCAGCCATGAAGTTGCTTGGAGCTGCTTTCGTTTTCGAAGCTCTCCTGTGGGGTAAAGTTTTCTTTCTTCCCCCCCAAAAATCAATCTCACATTCAACTTCCAAGGGTTTCCGCTTTCTTTCGGAGTATTTCAGAATTACTACTCCGGTCTTCCGCAGTTTGCCAACAATCCGTATATTCCCATCGTGGGAACTGTCGCCTCAGGAATATCGTACCTTGGAGCACCACTTGTCACTCCTATAATCAAAAGATATTCCAATTACAGGAGGCAAATGATATGGGTTGGCTGTAAGAGTTTCCTATTGCAAATGTGATCAGAAGGACTAAATGGTTTATCTAGTACCACTCTGTTTAGCAGGACTTGCGGCTGGATCTTTTGCAAAATCACTCGGCGGCCTGATATTTACGCAAGGAATTATGTACGGTGTTGGATTTTTGATATTCTACTATCCTATACTTAGCTTTGTGAATGAGTTCTGGATTGAGCGGAGAGGTACGGCTTACGGGATCTTATGTGCATCATCTGGAGTATCTGGAATCGTGATGCCATTTGCTATCGCAGCTATGCTCAACAAATACGGATATCCGATAACGCTTCGGATAATCGCAGGTGGATTGGCAATTATAACAGGCCCTTTGTTGCCACTCCTGAAAGGTCGACTGCGGCCTTCGGAACAAATCACTATCGGACGGACAGATTGGAGTTGTCTTAAGAAGCCGCTATTTTGGGTTTATTGCACGTCGAATATGATCCAGGGGCTCGGCTACTTCTTCCCTTCCCTCTATCTACCATCATACGCAACGTCCATCGGCCTCAGCTCTGCACAGGGAGCACTTTTGCTCGCACTTCTTAGTGTTTCCCAAGTCTTAGGTCAATTTACTTTCGGCTATCTCTCGGATCATAAAATTCCTCTTAATTTTCTCATCGCCACCTCAACACTCATATCAGCGGTCGCAGCTCTAGCGATTTGGGGCTTAGCACGATCAGTAGCTGTCCTGGTTATATTCTCTCTCATCTACGGGTTCTTCGCAGCGGGCTACGTTGCCATGTGGGCCAGGATGGGAAGTGCAGTTAGCGAAGAACCTACGGCTGCCTTGGCAACATTCAGCTTATTTTGCTTTGGCAAAGGAATTGGGAATGTGGTAGCCGGCCCCATAAGTGCAGGATTGCTTCGACCGGTCGTTGTCATTGATACTTATGGCGCGATGAAGTACAAGGCGGTAATAATATTCACTGGTACTTGTATGTTTTGCAGCGCTGCAAGTCTGGGGGCTTGGTATATTACGCCGAAGAGGCTGAGGTCGTTATTCACGTAGGTAAAGTTAAGAATAGGACATATGATAGAGTGATCCTAGGATACTTATCTCCATAATCTTAAACACTGTCATATCGAAGAGGCTCATCCTTACATAACACAGATCGCTTTTTGCATGCACTAGTGACAGGGCATAGTAAAATAATAGAGTGAATTCATGCGAAGCATGAATTGTTACTTTTGTGCTACAGTCTATCTTAGCTATTTAAAGCAGAACTTAATGGGGCGCACCAATCCCATACACCATATCAGCAAACTGAGGGTCGACAAATTGCCACGCGCATTGATAGGAGAGTGACCTGGCTGAAATCCCCAAGCGCGAGGCCTCACATACACAGGTCCTCTTGCTTCAAGACCGCCTTCAACTCGTCAATTATCTCGCTCTATTTGCATTCCATATCCTTTCTCGTATCGTCGCTAATCTTTCCCTCCAAGGCCAGGAACATATCTAGGCCTGCTGAAGCATTCTTCGCACCACCGGCCAAGCTATAGTTGTACTCAGGGACCACAATGTAATCGGCGTGTTTAGCAATCTTAGCGCTCTAGGCCTTGCTGTGCAGTGATTGCAATTTTCTACCCTTATTTCTTTCCTAGTCCCAGTTTCAATCTATCTAGCCTCTTTCCCTTTTTTGGCGGCGTGAATGACCTCTGACGTGTGACGCAAGTCTGCTGATCGAGGTTACAGACTCATTATTTTGCAGCGCATCCTGCATAGCTTGCCACCAGTCCAGAATTATTCAGAAACTCCGCACTCGTTCTTACATTTGCCTTGATGTTTGTTTCAACGCGGCTTTGCAGTTTCTCAATACACTTTTCTAGGTTCTCAAGGCGGCGGATCAACTCATCTAATGCTACCGATTCTCTTTTTAGCTTTCGTTTGAACTTGTGAGTACTTTCTGATATTAAGTTAGTCTAAAGTCACCTTGAAATGAATGAAAAGAATGAAATCGTGTGCTGCTCCACATACTAAGCGCAAATCTCCTATAGCGGTGGTCACAAGGAGAGACGCCTTTACATTTGATCTTACGCCGCCAACACTCATCGCATGCTTTGGCTGTTCTTTGTCGTTGCGGAACCCCATCCATGAACGCTGCGGTCGCAGGGAAATTTTTCATGATTAAAGAGATGTTGTAAAAGGGGTCACCACTCAAGCCCAAAAACCGCCCTTGACTTTCGTGATCGGTGAAAATAAGGTTTCCCATGTTCGATCGCGACCGGAGATATCGTTAAGACCGCTCGCTAGTATCTCGCCAATAATAGTCACATCTACCGTGTCTTCTCACATCGAAACTCCGACGTCTCGAACTCATTTGGCTGTTATAGCATTTGCCCATCTTTTGAAAGGGATCTTAAGGGAAATTGGCTAGCGAATATAAACCGAAGTAAATTTTCACGAAGGGATGAAGGTGAAAGTTGGAGAGCCCAGCCTCAAGGGCATCAGCAGAACCCTTTTAGGCAGGGTCATCTCGGAAAACACGGCACCTTGCCGTGAAAGTAGGAGGAACTATGGGCCACCGATACGATAAAGAAGCATCGCAGATCCCATTTCCATTCACCAACCTCCTCTCATCAACGTCCGCGGCAACCGAGAATATCGGCACCGAAATGATTAAGACTCCCTCCAATGAGCCACAGTTAGCGCTGTGTGACCGAGACGGGACGGTTTCGAAGCTGGACATGCCCGATGGCCCAGAAGGACAGGACCATGACGCTGAGAATAAGGCTCTCGCTCTCGCAGTGGAGGAGCCACGTTACTCAATCTTTACCCTGTGGGAAAAGCGATGGATCGTCCTCGGTGGATCGCTGGCAGCATTCTTCTCCCCGCTGACCGCGCAGATCTACCTGCCCGCGCTAAATGTGCTCGCCCACGACTTTCACGTCACGCCTGCGCAGATTAACCTCACTGTTACCACGTATATGATCTTCCAGGGTGTGACGCCCATGTTCATCGGTGGGTTCGCCGACACAGCAGGTCGACGCCCTGCATTCATCGTGTGTTTTGTTATTTATATTGGCGCGAACATCGGACTCGCCCTTTCAAAGAACTATGCGTCCATCATGGTCGTGCGTTGTCTCCAGAGTGCTGGCTCTTCAACGACAGTAGCGCTCTGTCAGGCCGTCGTGGCAGATATTGTGACCAGTGCCGAGCGAGGACAGTATATCGGCATCACGGCGGTCCCGGTGGTCCTGGCACCAAGTCTAGGACCCGTCATCGGTGGCTTACTATCGCAATATCTCGGCTGGAGATGGATCTTCTGGTTTCTCACCATCCTCGCGTCCTTCTGCCTGATTATGATGTTGATCTTCTTTCCAGAGACGTGCCGTGAGATCGTCCATGATGGCTCCGTCCGTCCGCCGAAGATCTACCGCACCTTCTGGCAAGTGTTCCAAAGCTGGCACCGGCACCGTAAGGCTCGCAAGTCCCACTCCGCCAACCATGATCTCACCCACGTAATATCAAACGGGAGCAGCCGATCCGCGGCTCCAAAATTCAAACTGACCCCCCCAAACTTACTGGGCTCGCTAATTATGCTCTTTGAAATTGAAACTGGTCTCTTGCTCTTCTACTCAGGCCTCATCTTTGCTGGCTTCTACGCCATCGCAACCGCTCTCCCTTCTCAGTTCGCTACCCTATACGGCTATAACAACCTCGAGATCGGCTTGATGTACCTACCCATGGCCGGCGGTAGTATCATGTCAGCCCTGATAATTGGTCCGGCGACCAACTGGAACTATCGGCGTCACGCGAAACGACTTGGCGTGCCGGTGCAACGGGAACGGCAGAT
>Ga0182030_10014905_pt1 | contig 15280 bp, 8 predicted proteins | sample 812S3MmetaG_FD_121299 | JGI IMG/M metagenome (GOLD analysis project Ga0182030, IMG submission 121299) | Permafrost microbial communities from Stordalen Mire, Sweden - 812S3M metaG (Illumina Assembly) | ecosystem: Environmental > Terrestrial > Soil > Wetlands > Permafrost | place: Sweden... | reverse complement strand
GACGGTGGGCGTTGACCTCGATGGCGAAGACGGCAGCCGCTCCGCAGGCCTTGGCCACGGCGATCGAAAACAGCCCGATGGCCCCGCAGCCGGTGACGGCGACGTACTTTGCGGCGATGGTCCCGGCGAGAACGGTGTGCACCGCGTTGCCCAGCGGGTCGAGCAAGGATGCGTACTCGTGGGGAATGGAGGGGGAGAGCTTCCAGATGTTGGTTTCGGGAATGATGGCGTAGCTGGCGAAGGCCCCGTTGGCGTCGACTCCCAGGATGCGCACATGCTGGCAGACATGGGCCAGTCCGATGCGGCATTGGAGGCATTTGCCGCAGGCCACGTGCATCTCGGCGGAGACCGGGTCGCCCTCTTTGACGGTGGTGACGTTGCGGCCCACGCTGGCCACGATGCCGGCAAACTCGTGGCCCGGAATCAGCGGCGGGTGAATGCGGCCCTGCGCCCAGGGGTCCCAGTTGAAGATGTGCAGGTCGGTACCGCAGACGCTGGCCGCCTGGACCCGCACCAGCACCTCGGCGGGACCGGGCGAGGGAACGGGCACTTCGCGCAACTCGATGCCTGGCGCGGCATAGGCTTTGACAACCGCCTGCATGGTGGTCGGCATGGGGACGAGCCCTCCTTGAATCGGCAAACACATAGGAATCGGCAAACACACAGTCTACAACCGCGGGCAGGTGATAGAAAGGTGAGCAGCGGAAATGCAGCTACGCAACCAGACAAATGGGCTGACCGTGGCTTCATTCGCCGCGCCAGCCCACTCTAATTCCGCTTTCCGGCCGCTTCTCTACTGAAATGCGGGCAGGCCGGCGAGGGCCATGGCGATTTCCTCGGCAGGATAGTCGTAGTTTTCCAGCTTTCCGGCCTGATAGTCGATGTAGGACTGCATGTCGAAGTGGCCGTGGCCGCTCAAGACAAAGAGAATGGTCCGTTCCCTGCCCTCTTCTTTTGCGATGAGCGCCTCGCGAATGGCGGCGGCGACGGCGTGGTTGGCTTCGGGAGCGGGGATGATGCCTTCCGAGCGGGCAAACTGGATTCCCGCCGCGAAGGCGTCCAACTGCTGCACGGTGGTGGCTTCGGCGAGGCCCAAGTCCATGACATGCGACACCAGCGGCGCCATGCCGTGGTAGCGCAAGCCGCCGGCGTGAATTCCGGGCGGAATGAAGGTAGAGCCCAGGGTGTGCATCTTCATCAACGGGGTCAGGTGGGCGGTGTCGCCGAAATCGTAGGTGAACGGGCCCTTGGTGAGGGAGGGACAGGCTGCGGGCTCGACGGCCACGACGCGGGCGTGGCTCAGGCCCTTGATCTTGCGGCCGATGTAGGGCATGGCGAGGCCGGCAAAGTTGGAGCCGCCGCCGGCGCAGCCGATGACCACGTCGGGATCGTCGCCGGCAAGGGCCATCTGCTCGATGGCTTCCTGCCCGATGACGGTTTGGTGGAGCAGGACGTGGTTGAGCACGCTGCCCAGGGCGTACTTGGTGTCAGGGTCCTTGGCGGCCACTTCGACGGCTTCGGAGATGGCGATGCCCAGGGAACCGTTGGTTTCAGGATGCTCGGCGAGGATGGCGCGGCCGGACTCGGTTTCGATGCTGGGGCTGGCGGTGACGGATGCGCCGAAGGCCTCCATGAGGGCGCGGCGATAGGGCTTTTGGTTATAGCTGACGCGCACCATGTAGACCTTGCACTCCAGGCCGAAGAAGGCGCAGGCCATGGAAAGCGCCGACCCCCACTGGCCGGCGCCGGTCTCGGTGGAGAGGCGCCTGGTGCCTTCGATCTTGTTGTAATAGGCCTGCGCCACGGCGGTGTTGGGCTTGTGAGAGCCGGCCGGGCTGACGCCCTCGTACTTGTAGTAGATCTTCGCCGGCGTATCGAGCGCTTTTTCGAGACGGCGCGCACGGTAGAGCGGCGCGGGACGCCACTGCGCATACACCTGCCGCACGGGCCCTGGAATCTCAATCTCCCGCTCCTGGCTGACCTCCTGCATGATCAGGGCTACGGGGAACAGCGGGGCCAGATCCTCGGGACCGATGGGTTTCAGAGTGCCGGGGTGCAACGTGGGCGCGAGGGGCTTGGGCAGGTCGGCCTGGATGTTGTACCACGCCTCGGGAATGCGATTCTGCGGCAGGTTGTACTGGATGGTGTCCATGGCGAAAATTCTATCAGCGCAGTCGCTGAGGCCGGTTCCAGGTGTGTTTCAGAAGATTGCACCGGCCGCGATGCGAAGGCGGAAGTCTGGGGCGATACTCTTGGAGTTACGAAAGGAGAGCTTTCCCCAAGCTAGCTTTCCCCAAGGAGGATCATGGCTTTGAACGACAGGTTTTCACGGCGCGGATTTCTGGGCGCGAGCGCGGCTGTTGCCGCTACGGTCGCACTGGGGGGCGGGCGAGGCGCCAAGGCCGAGGCGGCGACGGTGACGGACCCGGCAACGGCGCCAGCGCCGGCCATTGCGGCGCTGACGGACCTCTCGGCGCAGGCACGGCCGTTCACGACGGGCGAACGCCAGGCCCGCATCGAGCGCGCCAGGGCCCTGATGGCCGCAAACAAGATCGACGCCATCGTGCTGGCCAACAGCACCAGCTCGTCGGTCTACTTTGCCGATCTGCGGCTGAACGGGGGCGAGCGGTTGTGGGCGCTGGTGCTGCCCGCGAAGTCCAAACCCTTTCTGGTTTGCCCGGCGTTTGAGGAGGGACGGGCGCGCGAACTGCTGCTGCGAGGGCCGCTGGGAAAAGACGCCGAGGTGCGGGCTTGGAAGGAAGATGAGAGCCCCTTTGCGGCCCTGGGCAAGGGCCTCGCGGATCGCGGTCTTGCGAGCGGCGTGGTGGGGCTGGACGAGAATATGAAGTTCGTCTTCGCCGAGGGTATTCGCGCCGCCAACCCGCATCTGAGGGTGGTCAGCGCCACGCCGGTCACGGCCGGATGCCGCATGATCAAGGACGCACACGAGATTGAATGCCTGCGCCTGGCCAACCGCGCCACTCTGCTGGTGTATCGCGCCGTGGCGCAATCGCTGAAAGTGGGCATGACCACCGCGGACGTCGAAGCGCTGGTTGCCGCGGCCTACCGCCGGGTTGGGTTTGCGGGCGAGGCCAGCCTGAACATTGATGAATTCACCGCCGTACCGCACGGCTCGCCGCAGCCGCAGACGCTCGGCGAGGGCAGCATCCTGATGCTCGACGACGGCTGCGAGGTGGAGGGCTACACTTCGGACATCACGCGCACTTTTGTGTTGGGCAAAGCGACGGCCAAGATGAACGAGGTGTTCCGCATTGTGCTGGCCGCGCAGACCGCCGCGGTGAAAAAAGCCCGGCCCGGCGTGCCCACCGCCGACGTGGACGCGGCCGCCCGCCAGGTTATCGTGGATGCAGGGTACGGGCCGGGGTTTGCCCGCTTTACCCACCGTCTGGGCCACGGCATCGGCATGGACATGCACGAGTGGCCCTACTTTGTGAAAAACAATATGTTCGGCTGGGAGCTGAACCCGCGGCTCCAGGCAGGCAACGTGCTCAGCGACGAGCCTGGCATCTACATTCCCGGGGAATTTGGCATCCGCCTGGAGGACGACCTGCTGGTCACTGAATCCGGCGCGGAGTTGTTCACGCCGCAGAGCCCTTCGCTCGAAGATCCCTTCGGCAATATGGGGTAGGGAATTGTTACGGGGTGCTGGGCCCAGGGACGCCCACCATCGCCAGGGGCCGGCCGCGGTCGGTGCGCAGCGTGGGCACGGCTGCCAACAGATTCTGGGTGTACGGATGCGAAGGGTTGGTCAGCAGCCGCCTCGAAGGCCCGGTCTCCACCACCTGGCCGGCGCGCATCACCGCGATCCGGCTGGCGACCTCGCCTACCACCGCCAGGTCATGCGAAATGAACAGCATGGCGAGGCCATGACGCTGCTGCAAGTCCTTGAGCAGGTCCAGCACCTGGGCCTGCACGGTCACATCCAGGGCCGTGGTGGGCTCGTCGGCAATGAGCAGTCGAGGGCGGTTGATGAGGGCCATGGCGATGAGAATCCGCTGGAGCTGCCCACCTGAAAACTGGTGCGGATAGTCCCCGTAGCGGCGGGAAGCCTCGGGAATCGCCACTGCTTCGAGGGCGGCCAGCGCGCGCCGCTTCGACTCGCGGCCGGTCCACGAGGGGAAATGCGCCTCGGCGCCCTCGGCCACTTGCCGGCCAATGGACATGACCGGATTCAACGCCGTCATTGGCTCATGGAAGATGATGGCGATCTCGCGGCCGCGCAGCTTCCGGAGTGCAGCAGCCGGCTCCCGGAGCAGGTCCGTAACAGCGGAGTCCGTCGCGCCTTCGGCTTCGTTGGGGGTCTGCGGACGGGCCCTGCGCAAGAGAATCTGCCCGGTCAGCTGCGCCGACGGACCCAGCAGGCCGAGAATCGCCAGCGCCGTGGCGCTCTTGCCCGACCCCGACTCGCCTACCAGCCCCAGGACCTCGCCCTCTTCGAGTTGCAGGCTGACGCCGCGCACCGCCTCGGTGGCGCCAAATCGAACCTCGAGGCCGCGGATGTCAAGAAGCGCCATGAAGCCATGCTATTTCATCGCCCGGCTCGGAGGTCCGCGCAGGAACTCAGTGCTTACTTGAGGCCGGCGGCAATGGCTTTGGTCAGCGAGCCCTGGGCATCGTCGTGATTCAGGGCCCACACGTAGGCCCCGCCCAGCTTCATCTTCTTGATGTAAGCGGTCTTCGCCTTGACGGAGGTGGGATCGTCGTAGGAATAGAAGGTTCCGGCGGCCGGATTGTAGAGCGTCGCACCCACGCGTGCGGCGTCGTACCAGGGGATGTAGCCGTTTTTGTTCACCAGGTTCTCGACGGTCGCGTAGGTCAGAAATCCGGGAGTGAGCAGCGTATCGCAACCCGGCGAAGGAGCACGCTTGTCCGCATTGGGGCAGAGGCCCGATCCGTCGGCCGTGAGCACCGGGGAAACAGCGGGGGCGCTCTGGTAGAGGCCATGATTCGCGTTGGCCACGCCCGTCCAGCCCACGGCGTACAACGGAAGGCCCATGGTGTATTTAGCCGCCGGCACACCGGCCTTGAGATAGGCCGCTACGGTCTCGTCGATGCTGAAGGCCTGGTTGCGCAGCGGGTTGTCAGCCGTTTCGTAGAGCGGGGATTGCTCGTTGGTCTGCTTGTCCCAGGTGCCGGCATAGTCGTAGCCGTCGATGGTGAGAAAGTCCACCTGCTCGGCTGCGGCTTTCAGGTCAATGTTGACATAGTTCTGTGCGCCGGCGGGCGAGTCGAAGGTCAGCGTATAGCGCTTGCCGGTGGTCTTGGTCCATGCGTCGAGTTGCGCCCGGAACTCCTTCAGCAGGGCGGTGAAATTCTCCTTGTCGGCCGCGTGGGGAAACTCCCAGTCGATATTGAAGCCGTCGAACAGGCCGGGGGCCCGAATGCCGGGAGCAATGTTGCCCTTGACGAAAAGGTCGATGCAGGAAGAGGCGAGCGCCGCGCGACCGGAAGCCGAACTTGCCGCAGTGACCCAGCCGGCAGCGTTGCCCGCCTGGCCTCCCAACGAAATCAGGACTTTCAGGTGGGGATGGAGCTGCTTGAGCTGCAACAGGGCGCCGTAGTTTCCAAACAGCGGCGCGGTGAAGGGCTTGCCCCTTACGCTGGGAACCGAAGGATCCTGGTAGGCGTCCGCCGGGTCCTCGATGGCGCACGCGGGTGCGGCGGTCGCGGTGACGTCGCCAAAGGCATAGATCAGGTGGGTGAGTTCGCCGGCCACGCCGTTCTTTTCAAGGTCCGCGATGTTATGCCCGGAGTAATGGATGTTCCACTCTTCAAAGTAAGCGCCCATTACTTTTGCGCGAGGCGTTTTCTGGGCCGTGGAGTGCGACAAGCATCCGGCTAGAATCGAGCAAAGGATAAGAGCCGCCCGGCCGGCGCGCGGCAACACGTATGCTGACATAAGTCTCTCCTTGATAACTTCCATCAACCCATCACAACGATCACTTCGTTCACCGACCCTGCCGGCTGCGGCGGGATCGACCCTTGAACGGATTTACCATTGAGTGTAATCGCGGCCACGCCGTGCTGCGCTCCGTTGGGGTTCCTGACTTCGATTTCAAAGCTTGCTCCGCGCCACTGGCGGGTGACATGAAACTGCTTCCACTCCGCCGGAATGCAGGGGTCCACGATCATTCCATCGAAGCGCAGCCGCACGCCGAGGATCCAGCGAGTCACCGCCGTATAGTTCCATCCGGCGCTGCCCGTCAGCCACGGATGCCGCGCCCGCCCGTAGGCCGTGTGATCCTTGCCCATGACAAACTGGCAATAGGAATACGGCTCGGCCTGACGAATCTCGATGCTATCATTCTGATGGATGGGGAGCATGGAGTTATAAAACTTCATGGCTCGTTCGCCCCGGCCGAGCCTGCACTCCGCGATGACGGCCCAGGGATTGGGATGGCTGAAGATGGCGGCGTTTTCCTTGATCCCCTTGTAGACGCGACCAACAAAGCCGATATCGTCATTGGGCCTGGAGAACGCGGGCCATAATAAGTGAATGCCGTACTCGGAGAAGAGATGCTTGTCCACGGCATCCATTGCAGAGACGCCGCGTTCGGGCGAAGCTGCTCCGGACACCACGGCCCAGGTATTGCTCTCGATGAAAATCTTGCCTTCTTCGTTGGCGTGCGAGCCGACAGTGAGACCCTTGGCGGTAATGCCGCGCAGATACCACGCGCCGTCCCATAACTCCCGCTCGCAGACCTCGCGCACCTTTTCCGCCAGCGCGCTGTAATCAGTAACATCCTCGTGCCGGCCAAGATATTCGGCGGCCTCGACGAAGGCGCGCAGCGCCCAGTGGTGCATGAACGATACCATCGCGCTTTCTCCGCCGCCCAGATTGAGGCAGTCGTTCCAATCGGCGCGCAGGCCCTTGCAAATGCCGGTGTTTCCCACCTGTGTCGCGGAGAAATCGAGGGAGCGTTTCAGGTGCTCGTAGACCGTGGCCTGGCCCTCGTCGGCAAAGGACAACAGCTGGTCGAAGAGCGCATCGTCGCCGGTCTCTTTCACATATTCGCAAACCGTAACGACGATCCACAGAGCGTCGTCGGAACAGGCGTGCTCGATGCCGTGAATCAGGGTTTTGCGGTCCGGCGGGTGCGCGATGGTGGGAGACTTGAAGGCCGGCGCATTCTGCTTTTCGGGATCGAACCAGTCGGGATCGAAGAGGTGCAATGCGTACCCCTGGCTCACCTGCGCTTTCAGCAATTCGACGATGCGCTGCCGGCACTTTTCAGGATTGGTGTGGACCACGCTCATCACGTCCTGCGAGGTGTCGCGGAAGCCTAGCCCGGTGCGGCCGCCGACCTCGACGAAGGAGGCGAATCGGGACCACACTACGCAGGTCTCCGCCTGGTAGAGCGTCCAGATGTTGACCATGGTGTCCAGTCCCGGATGCGGGGTCAAGCATTGGAAAACGGAAAGCTTCTTCTGCCAGTAACTCTTGAGCGCGGCAAACTCCCGGTCGACATTGGCTGGGATGGAGTACTTACTCCTGGTCTCTTTGCCCTTTGCCCGCGGGCCCACGCCAAGCATGAAGACCAGCCGCTGTTCCTCTCCGGGAGCGAGTTCGATCTTCTTCTGCAATGCGCCGCAGTGGTTGCCGCCCAACTCGGCGCTGCCGCCGCAACTTCCTCGCTCGACTGCCAGCGGGTTCGTCTCCGTACGATAGTCGCCGAGGAAGCTGTCGCGCAGGGTGTCGTAGCTGTCGGGCTCAAAGCTGGCGGTAAAGTAGTGGAAGGTCGATGGCTCGTAGAAGAAGTCGTATTCGATGACTGCGTCATCATAACTTGCGCCGCTGGCATAGAGACTCATCTGCAGGTTCTGGTTGTCGATTTCGATGTGGTGGAAGGAGAACTCAACATACGCGAAGACACTCAGCCGGCGCGGCTTGGCGCCCGTATTGCGGATGTTCACATCCCACAATTCGACATCGTCCTCGATGGGAATGAACAGGGTTTTCTGGGCATGGATGTCTTGATAGTCGCATGAGAAGCGGGAGTAAGACAGGCCGTGCCGGCACTGGTAACTGGCCTGGCCGAGACTCTTGCCCACCGGCTGCCAGGAGACGGACCAATACTCGCCCGTGTCGTCGTCGCGCAGGTAGACATAGTGACCGGGACGGTCGAGCGGTATGCCGTTGGCGCGGAAGCGGGTGATGCGCTGGTGCTCGGCGTTCTTATAGAAGGAGTAGCCGCCGGCGTTGTGCGAGATCACGGTGCACATATCTTTTACGCCAAGATAGTTGGTCCATGAAACGGGAACGTCCACGCGGTCGATGACATACTCGCGGTTGTCGTTATCGAAGTAGCCGTAGCGCAAATGGAACCTCCGATAGATGCTTCGCACGATGCGAAGCCGGGTCGAGTCAGGAAGGAAAATGACAAGAGCAAGCGCAGATCCTTCGACTTTGCTGCGCTCAGAGTGAACAACTGGCCGTATTTCTTTGCGCCCCAACGGGGCGCAGGCTTATCTTTTGACGCGTCCCAGGGCTGCGCTTCGCTTGCCCTGGGCTATTTTCGGCGCCTCCCTCCGGGAGGGTGTCCGAGCCGGGCATCGCAATCCTACTGCTCCGCGGTCACAAACTGGCGGAGCCAATGAATGAGCTCGGCGGCTTTTTCTTCCGTATCCGCCTGGACGGAGAGCCGCAGTACGGGTTCGGTGCCGGAGAAACGCAGCAAGGCCCAGTTATCGTTTTCAAGAAACAGCTTGGTGCCGTCGGCGTGCGAGATATGGGTCACCTTGTAGCTTCCAATGGCACTGCTGGGCGCTTCCTTCAAGCGGCGCGGCACCTCGATGCGCATTTCGGGCGTGGCCGGGATGCTTTCTTCCAGGTCATAGAGCGGGCCGGTGATGGCATAGACGCGGGCGAGCAACTCGGAGATTCTCTGGCCGGTGCGGGCCAGCATTTCGACGACCAGGGCGGAGGCGAAGATGCCGTCCTTGCCGAGGATATGGCCGCGAATGGTGAGCCCGCCAGACGATTCGCCGCCCAGCAGAGCATTGTGCTGCTGCATGACGTTGACGATGTGCTTGAAGCCGACCGGAACCTCATAGCACTGCTCGCCCATGGAGCGGGCCAGGCGGTCGAGCAGGTGGGTGGTGGCCAGGTTGCGGACCACGCCGCCGCGTTCGCCGCGCACTTCGTGCAGGTACCAGTAGAGCAGCAGCAAAAGGTCGTTGACCGAGATGTAGCGGCCCTGCTCGTCGAGAATGGCGATGCGGTCGGCATCGCCGTCCATGGCCAAGCCGACGTCGTAGCCGTCCTCGGCCAACTGAGAACTCAACATGCGCAGCCCTTCCAGGCTGGGCGCGGGCGAGCGCCCGCCAAAGAGGGGGTTGTGGCGCTCGTGAATAAAGGTTACGCGGCAGCGGGCCTCGGTGAGCACGGTGCCCAGGGTGAGCTGCCCCACGCCGTACATGGGATCGACGATGACCTTGAGGCTGGCCTTGCGAATGGCATCCAGATCGATCAAGGCCTCGACGGCATCCACGTATTGATTCGTGAAATCGCGGCGTGTGACAATGCCGGCGCCGAGGGCCATATCGAGTTCGAGCTTGATCACGTCCTGCGGAGTGAGGGCGTTGGTCTCGGCCTCGATGCGGCGGGTGTCGTCGTCCAGCAGCAGCGAGCCGTCGCTGTTGAATACCTTGAGGCCGTTCCACTCGGGCGGATTGTGGCTGGCGGTAAAGACCAGGCCGTATGCCGAGCCTTCCAGAGCCGTAGCGTAGGTAATCAGCGGCGTGGGGGCGTCTTCGTTGAGCAAGATAGCGGGGATGTTATTGCCGGCGAAAACTTCGCAGGAGGCTTCGGCGGCCTGCTTGGATAGGAAGCGCCGGTCGTAGCCGACAATGACACCGCGCTTTTCCTGGCCGCGGCGGGTAATTTCGTTCGCCAGGGCCTGGCTGAGGCGGCGCACATTGTGCATGGTGAAGCCCTCGCCGATGATGGCGCGCCAGCCGCCGGTGCCGAAAGTGACCAGGTTCTGCTCCTCCTGCCGGCGGGGGCGGAAGAGGCGCTTCTGCAAGATGAATTCGGCATGCTCGAGGTCCGCGGTGGTGTTGATGCCCTGAATTTCATCCTGATCGTAGAGCTGGTAATTGGCGACCCGGAGGCCGGAGCGGATGAGTTGATGGACACAGTCGGTCAGCCGGTATTCGCCATCGACGGGCGAAGGCGATAAATTCTCGAGGGCCTCGGAGATGACTTTGGCATCGACCACGTAGGCGCCGGCGTTCAACTCTTGAATCTCGCGCACCGCGGGCGAGGCCTGGGTATGTTCGATGATGTCGACGATCTGGCCGGTGGTGTCGCGGATGATGCGCCCGTAGGGGAGGGGGCGATCGACAATCGCGGTGAGCAGGGTGAGGTGGGCCTGCTTCAACTGGTGGCGGTTGAGCAGTCCGCGAATGGAGTCGGGTCGGAAGAGCGGAGTGTCGCCATAGAGGATGAGCAGGTTGCCGGGGAAATTCCTGAGCACCTTGGCCACCTGCAACATGGCATGCCCGGTGCCCAGCGCCTCGGGCTGAACGACGTAGTTGAATTTGGGGCCGAGATGCGCATAGACATCGTCCTGGCGGTATCCGACCACGATGTAGATGTCCTCGGGCCGGACGACGCCGAGGGCATTGTCCACAACGCATTGCAGGATGCTGCGCTCGCCGAGCGGCTCCAGTACCAGGGGCCGGCCATCGGGCGTGATGGCCTGCTTGCCGGCCGCCAGGATCACCGCCTTCAATCCCGTGTGAGCCTCGCGAACCGCTGGTTCCTGCGCTTTGGCTTGTACCGCTTCGATCATGTTGATGCCTCCCTATGGGCGATGTCTCCGTATGAATGGTGCTACGAACCGGTTTGCGCCTCGGCAATGTGCGTCGGCGGCGCCTGGCCGGCTCCGCGAATGGGAATGAAGCGCGCGAGAACCAGCGCCGGCAGCGCGGCAAGAATCACCCAGATGAAAAAGTTGGTGTAGCCGAGGCGGGACTGAATCCAGCCGCTTGCTGCTCCCGGCAAGATGACGCCGATATTCATCAGAGCGTTGGCAAATGCATAATGCGCCGTCTGGTATTTTCCCGGTGCGATCTCCTGCATCATGAGCAGGATGACGCCCACGAACCCGAAGCCGTATCCGAACATCTCGGCGCTCATGGCCGCCGTCACGAGGACGGGATTGGCGGGCAGAGCCACGCTCAAGTACCAGTAAGCCAGCATGGGCAGATTGAGAATCAGGATGAGCCAGGGCAAGGCGCGCTTCAAGCCCAGCCAGGCGATGAAGTATCCGCCCAGAACGCTGCCCAGGATGAAGGCCGCGCTGCCAAAGACGCCGTAAATGGCGCCGACTTGCCGGGAAGTGAGGCCCAGGCCGCCGCCCGAGCGCAGGGCGCGAAGAAACAGCGGTCCGACCTTGATGACCTGGCCCTCGCCGGCGCGATAGAGGAAGATGAAAACCAGCAGCAGGAAGATGTGGGGCTTCTTGAAGAAGCTGACCACGACATCGGCAAAGGTCGCCGCCATCTGGCGCACGGTTTCCGACTTGCGCTCTTCACCGCCGGTGGGCAGCATGCGGGCGTGATAGAGGCTGAGCGCCACCAGGACCAGCCCGGAGGCGCCAAAGACCAGCATCCACGCGTGAACCACGGGAGCGGCGGCGTGGGCGCGGGCAAACCGGTCGCCCAGAACCCCGACCAGCCACAGCAGCCCACCCACGGAGAAGACCCGCGCCAGGTTGTAGAATCCGCCCTGCCAGCCGACGTAGGCGGCTTGCTCTTTGGAAGTGAGGGCCGCGATGTAGATGCCGTCTGCGGCGATATCGTGGGTGGCCGAGCAAAAGCCCAGCACGACGAAGATGGCTACCGAGTAGCGGAAGTATCCCGGCATGTTGAGGGACAGGGCAATCAGGACCAGGCTGATGCCGCCCACCAGTTGCGTGAGGACGACAAAATACTTCTTGGTCTTGTACATCTCCAGCATGGGACTCCAGACGGGCTTCAGAGTCCAGGGCCAGGCGAGCAGGCTGATGACCAGCGTGGTGACGGCGTTCTTTACGCCCATGTCCTGATAAAAGAACAGCGCCATGTAGTTGACGGCATAGAAGGGAAGGCCTTCAGCGAAATACAGCGTGGGAACCCAGGCGGCGGGATGGCGGCGAATGGACAGTTCCTTGCTGCCGGACATGAGGATCCTTTTCGTACGCGTCGCGGTGTTCGAATGGAGCGAAGGCGGAGCCAAACCGGCAACTTCAGGCCACCGTTTTTGTTCGGGACGCGGCGCACCGTGTACACCACGGCCTTAAGCACACTAAAGGGAATGGGTGAAGATTGCAAGCGGAAAATGAGCATAACAGCTTAAAATGCTCATAATGTAGATCGAAATGCTTTCATTCACGCGCTGCGACGGGGCGCAGGCGGGATGCTCGAACGTTCTTCTTGTGCCGAGCCGGCCATCCGGACGACAAAGGGGGCCAGGGTGACCAGGTTGATTCGAGCGCCATGCCGTCTGGATCCGAATGGGTAAGCGCACTCGGGAAGCGCAGAATGATTGCATGAGACTTACGGCCGCGCGCAGTCTGACTATCGATCTGATCTTCTTTGCGACAGGGTTTGGTACCGTGCTGCTAGGAGTTCTGGCGCCGCTGCTGTTTGCGGGCCAGGTAAGCGACGCTGGCCTGGCGCGGATGTTTCTTTCGCTCTTCCTGGGTTCGATCGCCGGCAACCTGCTGCTGTGGGGACGGCCGGCGCAATCGCTGTCGCGTGGACTTGGGGTTTGCGCGCTGGGCTCCGCCCTACTGGCCTTTTACGTTTCGGGCCTGGGCTGGCTGTTTCTGTTCGGCATCGGGCTGGGGATGAGCATGACCTCGGCAAATCTTCTAGCCGCCGGGGAGACAGAGGCGGCGAATCGGGCCAGCCGGCTGGAGTTTGCCAACTTCTCCTGGGCCCTAGGCGCGATGGTTTGCCCCTGGGTGACTGTGTGGGCCGTCAGGGTTGTGCAACCGGCCTCAATGTTCGGATTCCTGGCGGTCTTCTTCGCGATTCTGTGCGGCGCCTTTCTCTTCACGCGCCCTCCGGCCATCACCCCGGTGGAGCAGGCGGCCGACGGGACCGAGCGCTCTCTGCCGGCGCTGGTGCTTTGCTGCCTGCTGGCCCTGGTGGCGGTGGGTGTGGAGACGGCCATCGGCAACTGGATTCCCACGCTGGCCTTTCGCTCGACCGGGGACCATCGCGCGATTTCGCTGGCTGGGTCGCTGTTCTGGATCGGCATTCTCGCAGGCCGCCTGGTTGCCACCAGGACCATGAAGTCGGTTTCGCCGGTCACGCTCAGCGTGGCGAGTTCGCTGCTGGCGGCTTTATCCGTGCTGTTCCTGACCCGTTCGCACGGTCTGGCGGCGATCTGCGCGGGAGCCTTCCTGGTGTCGTTCTGGATCAGCCCGGTTTATCCGGCGACCATTGCCCGGGGAGCGCCGCTGCGAGGCAGGAGACTTATCTTTGTGACGGCGGGGCTGGGCAGCTCGTTTCTGCCCTGGATGACGGGTCTCGTGTCGGACCGGTCGGGGTCGCTGCGTGTGGCGCTGGCTGTGCCCGCGGTGGGCTGCATTTTGTTGGCGGGGCTTTTCCTGGCCGACATGAAGCTTTTTGCCCGGCAGCGCCGGACGGCGACAGAAGCAGGCGGGTAGAGCATTTCTCGAAATGCAAAAAACGCTCAGGCTATGGAGCGGAAGAGCCAGTAAAGCAGCCCGGAGAGCAGGGCGGCAGCCGGGAGAGTGAAGACCCAGCCGGCGGCGATGTTGCGCACGGTGTTGAGGCGCAGGCCGCTGCCGTTGGCGGTCATGGTGCCGGCCACGCCGGAGCTGAGCACGTGGGTAGTGCTGACCGGCAGGCCGAAGGTGTCGGCGGCGAAGATGGTCCCCATGGCCACCAGACCGGCGGCTGCGCCCTGGGCGTAGGTCAACTGCTCCTTGCCGATCTTCTCGCCGACGGTGACGACCACGCGCTTCCAGCCCACCATGGTGCCCAGCCCGAGTGCCAGGGCCACGGCGACTTTGACCCAGTTGGGGATGAACTTGGTGGCCCGGTCCACCTTGCTCTTGTAGTTATTGAGGGCGGCGGTTTCTTCAGGGGTGAAGGCAGGGTTGTGGTTCTTGGCCATCAGGCGCAGCGCCTCGCTGGCCACATACATGTCGTTACGGACGTTGGTCTGGTCCTGGGGCGGGACGGACTTGAAGACCTTGTAGAGGGCGACTTCGTGGTTCAGGTCCTCGACCAGTTCGCGGAGGGCCAGGATGGTGTCGGGCTGAAGCTGCTTGGTGCGGATGTAGTCGGTGACTTCGGCGCGGGCGTCGGGGCCGAGGATGGCGTTTTTGTCGACGTGCCGGTCGAGGATGTGGCCGGCCTGCTCGGAGGCGGCGATGAAGTCCTGTACCTCCATGGGGCTAACGGCGTGGTTGAGAGCGTAGGCAGTGGGCACGGTGCCGATGAGGATGAGCATGATGAGGCCCATGCCCTTTTGCCCGTCGTTGGAGCCGTGGAAGAAGCTGACGCCGGTGCAGGTGAGGACCATGAGTGCGCGAATGGGCCACGGCGGCGGCTGGTCGTTTTTGGGCGCTTCGTAGAGCGAGGGGTATTTGATGAGCTTTTTGGAGACCCAGAGCAGCAGCCCGGCAAAGATGAAGCCCAAGAAGGGGGAAATGAGCAGCACTTTCAGTACTTTGCTGGCCTGTTCCCAATCCACGCCCGAGGTGCCGTTGTGCGCGTGCATGAGCTGATTGGCGATGCCGACGCCGATGATGGAGCCGACCATGGTGTGGGAGCTGGAGGCGGGCAGGCCGAACCACCAAGTGCCCAGGTTCCACAGGATGGCGGCGATGAGCAGCGCAAAGACCATGGCGAAGCCGGCCCCGGAGCTGACCTGGAGAATCAACTCCACGGGCAGCAGGGTGATGACGGCGAAGGCCACGGTTCCGGTGGAAGCCAGGACGCCGGCCAGATTGCAGATGCCCGACCAGACCACGGCCATGTTGGGCTCGAGCGAATGGGTGTAAATGACGGTAGCGACGGCGTTGGCTGTGTCGTGAAAGCCGTTGACGAACTCGAACCCGAGGGCGATGAGCAGGGCCAGGGCCAGCAGCAGATAGGGCCAGACGCTGGTGACGGTGACCGTGTCCAGGTCCGTGGCGAGATGAAAGGCGATGTAGCAGAGGCCGCTGGCGAGGGCCACGAGAAAGACCGCAGTGCTGGCGCGGCTGGACGATTTCTTCAGCTTGCGGTCAAG
>Ga0182030_10014902_pt1 | contig 15284 bp, 15 predicted proteins | sample 812S3MmetaG_FD_121299 | JGI IMG/M metagenome (GOLD analysis project Ga0182030, IMG submission 121299) | Permafrost microbial communities from Stordalen Mire, Sweden - 812S3M metaG (Illumina Assembly) | ecosystem: Environmental > Terrestrial > Soil > Wetlands > Permafrost | place: Sweden... | reverse complement strand
TATACCCAAACGTAACATTCGGCAATTGGTTAAACATGCGTCACTTTAGGGCCGAAATTGGCTTTCATTGACACACGTTACTCATACTCTCAGGCCTCAGGTAGACATAGGTGCAGGTTTATACACGCCTGGTTTTCGTAGCATAGTTTGTTTGCGCTCCATGCTTGCCCTATAGAACCCTCGCTGAATTATCGTTGCCTCTTCAAATCTCTTAAGTAGGCGTGCATAGTCATCCCACGGCAGCTCGGTGTCCAAGTAGAGGTGATGGTGGTTGGGTGTGCTTGAAGGGACCAAGCGCGCTGGCGACTCCAGCCCCACGATAAAGGGGTATGTACGTGGCCCGGCTTCATTTATAAGCATCCGTGCGTGTCCTGGCTGTACTAAAGAAGTCTGTGCCATCGCGATAAGCAGCCGCGCATACGGCCTGAGAGCAACGCTTCGGTAAATCGTCAACATATTCAGATCAGGCTTTGGTACGGGGAGGGTTTCAAGCTCAGCGGGGTAATCAATATCGAGTGCAGGAGCATGTAAACCGCTCTCGCATAATGAGCTTACGAGTTCTGCTTCTGGTTCAGGTACCCTGGTACGCGTTTCTTCCGTATAGTAGTCATACCCATCAGATAGCTGTGCGGTATTGGAGTGCCAATATGTACGCACGGGTGAATACTCTGCTAGTTCGGTAATCCCAAGTGCCTCGGATGACATAGTCATAGCAATAGATTGCAGTACGAAAGTTTATATGGCAAGGTCAAGCGTGATGAGCATGCCTTGTGCCAGGTCGAAGTCTTGCAGTCTGAATAACCACCGTTTTGTAGACACTCGAAATTGCCGGCAGAGTGCGAGGTGCTTACGGATTGAGCGCTAGTATACTAAGTCGTCTATAAAACTGTGTGTACATCAAAGGTTTTAATCAACCACCCCGTGGCAAGCCACGGGATATGGGCTGGAATGAATACCACCGAACAGATCACCTGCTACGCCTGAGGCGGAACAGATTGTTGCTCCATCGGGGCTGGTTCCTGTGCATCAACAGCCATATGGCCTAACGTCAGCGCTCGTTCAAGTGCTTCGCCAAGGCTACAATCCATACGCTCGGCAAGCTCTGCCAATTGCACAGCCCGTGACAGGTGTACATCCTCAGCGACTTGCTGATCAAGCAATTCGGTGCCTACACTTGGATCAGCTACCCGGCCGGAGGGTAGGAATTTAGCTCTGTCACCAGTCTGAGCTAACCCGGTGGCTTTCATTTCACTCAGCAATTTAGATGCTGACCCTTGAGATAGGCCCGTTTCTTGGTTAATCCTTAATCCATAGGCTGGGTTGTGTGACGTGGCCCGAGCGACCAGAGCTTGGGCCATAATCGTGGGGGTCAGATTTACGCCATGATCGGGGACTTCTTGTTTTCGAGGCATAGCTTATATATTAGCATAAGCTTGATTCTATGTCAATCTACTGTCATCAGTAAAATTACTACACCATTGTTTAGTTGACATGACATAATAATCTTTTTAACAGGGGTCGTGCCATTTCCCACCAGCCCTTGACACGCCCCATTCCCGCACCAAAACCCACTCCACCCCTGTTACACTACGTCGTAAAATGGGTATTGAGCGACATTTTGACACACTATTTCCCTCTTGCTGATTTCGTGACGCTCACTGAATCGATATCGAGTTCAGGATTGGTTCGGCCAATGCCTGGGTTATGGCATAGCCCTGTCCAACATTTTGTATATGGCTTTGGATCTCAATCGAATACCATAATCCGCCTACTGGTACGAAAGCAACCAACTGTTGATTATTTAGGTCGTAGTAATAGGTAGTGTACTGCTTGCCCATAATCGTAGTCTTGAACGCCGTAGCTATACCAGCAGCCTGCATGCCTTGAGAGCTCAGCTTCGGTATGGTCGGAGCGCTATTTCTAGCAATGACTGTCACTATAAGCGTTTTTGAGGAACCGATAGCTTTGCCGGTTATATTCAACTCGTCGAGACCACCGTCATAGGTCCCCGCTGGGGTTTTGCGTGCTGCGTCATAAATAACCTGTGCTTGGGCATTCGGATCAAAATTGAGAGTCACCTGAAAGTCATGTCCGTGAGACGTCTCATTGACGTATTTCATAGGGGTGGGGTCAGATTGCGATCCCGCAGTGCTCGTTCCACCTTGTTGTCTCACCGTTGTCTCAACATGTTTAGTGGTTGGTAAGGTGGCCCGCAAATCCGTATACACAAATATACCGCTCGCAACAATAAACAGTAAAGTGATGTATGCCGTTAGCTGCTTTTCAGGCTTGCTGTGTCCGGCGAGGAACGCACGAACAGATTTACTACTAGGCTCATTCATGGTCGTTCTCCTAAGCCCGCTAAGGCAACGTCCGCTTCGGCGGATTGTAAGTAACGATAAAACACTACGGCGAATATGACTCCAACAATATTAAAGCTCAACAAACTCAATAGGCCGTTCAATATCGTGATAGAGCCCATTGCATCAAGCACCTTATTTACATCCCGGGGAGTCTTGCTAAGCACCAGTACTAAGAAAGCCAGCAGGCTTACTAAAATCAGCAATTGCGCACCATAAGTAAGACAGTCGAACGCGAGTCCGAGGACACTATTTGACTGTGTAATGAGATGCAAAAATGCGATGCCATTTAAAAGTACCTTGCTAAATAGCAGCATTGCGGCTACCAGTATGGTTGCGCCGATAACCCCTATGAATATTAGCCGTCTGAGTAACGGTACGCGACTGTAAAGTGTGGCCGAAGATCCACCAACCGCAGCATCGGTACCAGTTTGTTGAGACTTAGACGCGGCTGTAGTAACACCAATGCCTTTTGTCGGCTCAGGATAGATCGAACCGACGGGAGCTAGTACTGGACCGGCTTGGGCATCCCCTACCGACGTAGTTGGGGCTGGTGCTGGCGGAACGGCCTGGGCGCTCACGGGCGTACCACTTACTACCGTTTCCGGCTGAGCCTGCTGCGTCTGGGCGGCCTTCACTTCCTCGACGAATGACTGTGGTGGCTGGACTACTTTAAGCCCGGATATACCGCTCGCAGTTGCTGCTGGCGTCTGTGGGGGGATAGGGTTTTGTTTATTTTCTGGCTCCATAGAAGTACGATCCTAATTAAACACCTCTTTGACAGGGCGAAGCGTCAGGAAGACCAATGGTAGTAGTGCTGTAACTACCAGCGAGTAGTCCGAGATATACTTCTCAGTATCTTGCACAACAGCGGGAGTCTCCAGGCGCTTTATCTGGCTTTCGATCCCCTGATCGCTGATCTGACGCTCCTGAGGAGTTAACGATGGGTCCGGCTTCCTTAAAGTTGCCTCATCCATCGCGATTATCTGAGAGTTACTGGGAAGCTGAGAGCCTGCGGTATTGGAACTGCTCGTTGTTTTTGGATGATTCCGGTAGAGCTTCACAAGATCGACGGTCGGGACTACAAGTAGGATTACGGCAACAAGCACATACGCGAATCGGGCCAACTCCTTGAGCATGAATACACCGATGGCGAGAGCAAGCACTGTAAGGATCTCGATAGCGTACACCACATTAACTTGACCCTGTATGGCATTCGAGATTAAGTAATACATGGGGTATAGTTCAACGGCGATGGTCAGTGACGCGAATACCCGGACTGCTAGCACCTTTCGAGCCCTCGAAGATGTATCAATGGTTGGTGTACTTACGGGAGCAGATGGAGTCGGCTCGGGGGCCGCAACTCCGAGGCCCTTCGTCGGCTCGGGATAGATTGAGCTGGGTGTCGCTGGCGTTTGGGCTACTTGGGTGCTTCCTGTCGTTTCATCCATCGCCGGAGGAAGCTGCTGCGGAGCGACTGGCTGCTGTTGTTGGGGTTGGGGTGTCGCAGGAACTTGCTGGGTCGTGCTTTGCGTTGCAGCCTGTGCGGCAGCCCGTTCTGCCTGCTCGGCCTTAACCTCCTGCACCAATTCTGTGGAAGGTTGTAAGACCTTCTTGGGTTGAGACGAACTTATATAGGAAGTGTCAGATGCTTGCGTTAAAGGCTGTGATTGTTGCGGATTGGAGTTTTGCTGGTTTTGATCTTCCACGATATTTTAAGTGTATATTCTGTTTGTACGTACTGCAAATACTATCAAATTCAAGAACAGTAGCTAGACATCACAGTCGCCTTTGATCCGCTTAGATTTAACGTAGTTGCATGAAATCAAATCGATTCTACTCCGAGTAGGGGGCGCTCCAAAGTGGAGACGACGCTACACCACCACCATCAATCAACTCTCCGAGATTTACCGGTGTAACAGGGAATTCAAAATCTAGATCTGTGTCAGGAATCCCGCAGCTGAACATTGCCCATGGAATGGTATTGTCTCCACCATTAACCGTCCAATGCACTAACGAAAAATCGTAGTCATACAAAGCGGATAGCCCTGTCTCATCGTCAGGAATTGTATCACCGACTTCCGTGCTAACATCGCCGCTAAGGTCAGTAGAAATTCCAGGCTGACCAGAGCCATCATTGCTGCCAAACCAGTCATTGGATATATCTATTTCGATCAGCGGTGAGTATGGGTAGGTGCAAACGTCCGCTAAGTCACCCAATTCAGAATCTTCTGCCGATACAGTGTCCGCAGCAAATGCACCTTCATTATCCGCAAACTGGCTATTCGAGACCGATAACAAACCTCCCGTACCGACTGATATAGCCGATACCGCGTATTTGAAATCAACGTAGTTGACAGTGTCCGAATCACTCGGAACTTCAAAACGGATTGCGGTCGTGTAGTCCCCCGGCGTGCCCGTACTATCGCCGTTGTTGTAAACCGCATCCCCTACTGAGCTATGGTTAAAAGTAAACAAATAGGCAAAACCGGAAATAGGATTGATGCTATGTTTCACACTACATTGACATATCATCAAGCTTATGCTAGTATATAGACCATGAATCAAGATCCTTCCACTCGTCACGAGAGCGTTAGCGAACAGCCAGAGCTTATTTGTACCTATGAAAGTCCTGCAGGGACAAAAGTTACTCGTGTGCGACAGGGACCAGTATCCACGGGTGCTATGGCTCGCCATGTGAGCACGGATCTGAGCGAGCAACTTGGACGTCCCATGAATATTATGGCAGGGTCGGACTGGCTTACTTTTACCGGTACTGACCAGGGCCAACGAGCCAAAGAAATATCTACGCTGATTGGCGAGTCATTTGTACCAAGTGATCCTAGGTGTCGAGGTCTTGGCCCAGTTTTGGTACCGGGTGAGTCAGGGTCATCACCAACTGAGATGGTGCCATCAACTACGCTTGTCGTGGGTTACGATGGTACCGGTGTCCTCCGTACTCAAGAAGAAGTCGATACTGTTGTTGGCATGATGCAACAAGCTGCCGTTACGTTGATTGAACAGCAGATGCCATAGCAAAGGCGACAAGATCAGAAATTAGCATCATCCGTTACCAGCCGTTGCCACAACCCCCTCAACTCTCTCACCCTTGTATTTCTGCACCGTCCTGGTAGATAGCTGCAACTTCGTAGCAATCTTCCGTATGGATAAGCCCTCTGCCGTCAGCTCCCGGATCTTCGCCTGTGTTTCATCCTGTAGGTTTTGCCTCCCCCAGGTGCCGGTCTTCTCTCGCTTGGCCTTAATGCCAGCTATGACTCTATCCTGGATGAGCTCCCGTTCAAACTCGGCATAGGCGCTATTAATATGGAAGATCAGCCGTCCCATGCTAGTCGTGGTATCAATGTTCTCTTTGTAGGAAATGAAATCAATACCCAACTCCTGAAAGAGCTCCAGGTACTCCACTAACATCTTGAGAGAGCGGGCAAAGCGGTCGAACTTCCAGACCAAGACAATATCGAACTTACGGTGCCGGGCATCAGATACCAGACGGTCGAGTGCCTTCCGCTCCTTGGTGGTGCCTGAGATAACATCTTCATAGGTGTCATAAACCACATAGCCCCGTTTCTGTATGTACTCTTTCAGATCCATGAGCTGCAAATCGGTCTTCTGCTCATCGGTTGAGACCCGAACGTAGAGCGCTACTTTTCTTGGCTTACCAAAAACAGACATGCGGCTAGTGTAGCAAAATACTGTAGTAAAGTGCTACTGCTTTTGTTAAAAATCCGTGTATCTTGTCAGCCCGGCCAAATCGGGCTGTTTTTTCAGGGGGTTTAGTACCACACTATTCTCATGTCGGTCGTTACCATCCTGAATGCAAAGGAAAAGAAGACGTTTGAGTCGCCACCGGTCTTCACCGGCACAGAACGAAAGCGCTGTTTCACATTTCCCGTTAGCGTATTAAAAACCGCAGAGGAGTTACGAACACCGACTGCAAAAGTCTGCTTCCTGACGGTGTACGGCTACTTTAAAGTGACGAACAAATTCTTTAACCGGCAGTTTCACCAAAAGGATCTCGATTATGTTGCCCACCAACTCTCGTTATCACCTGACGATATCCATGTTCCACAGTACCAAGAGAGATTGTACCGAGTCCACAAGACGAAAATCCTTGAGCTTTGCGGTATTAAGAAGTTTGATGACTCGGCACGGGAAGCCGTCACCAAAGAAGTTACGGTCATGGTTCGTTCGCAATTAAAGCCCCGCCATATTTTCCAACAGGTACTGGATATCCTCCTTCGCGATAGCATTGAAGTGCCGAGTTACCATAGCCTGGTTGAGGTCATTGGCGGGCGCATGGGTGACTACAAGAAAGACCTGGTCGGCATCGTGCAGCGTATTCTGACCGATGAAAACAGAGACCTCTTAGATGGCCTATTCGAGAAGGAGCACACAGATGGAGAGGAAAAATTCCAGCGGTATAAACTGACGCTCTTTAAGAAGTACCACCAATCGACCAAGCCAGCCAAAGTGAAGGCCAATACGGAAGACCTGTCGACGCTTAGCGCCCTCTTTCATAACCTGGAACAGGTGATTGCGGCTCTCGACTTAACAGATGACGGCATTGAATATTACGCCCAGTCCGTCTTGAAGTTCCAGGTGTTCCAGATGCTTCGCCGGTCAGATGAAGACCGGTATCTGCACGTCATAGCATTCATAGTTCACCAGTACTTTAAACTGCAGGACGGCCTGGTTGATACGCTTATCCAAGTGGTGCAGAAGACTGCTAATAAGGTTTCTGAGCAACAAAAGACGTTCTATTTTGAACAGCGGGGAGAGCGGCAGAAACATTATAACGACCTGGCCGACTATAAAAGGAGGAGCAAGGAAGCGTTTGAGCACATCAGTGCCGTGTTGCAGTCATCTCTGACAGATGCGCAAAAGCTGGCCCAGATTAAGGCGATTATCCCGCCTCCCGAGCAACTGCTTGAAGCACCACAAGAAGAAGATCCGATGGAGAAAGATACCTACTATGCGTTCCTGAAAGCCAAGTCGCTTGCCGTGCAAAAGCGGGTCTCTGACATTATCCGAAAGGTAGAGTTCCAGCCGGGATCTTCCGATCTTATGAAGGCAGTCGAATATTACAAGGTAAAGAACAGCGACGTCGATAAACACGCACCAATTGATTTCCTAGAGGCCAAAGAACGGGAACTGGTATTTGAGGACGGTAAATTCCAGGTCTCCCTGTATAAGGTTTTGTTCTTCCAGGCCGTGTGCGATGGTATTAAAGCCGGTGCGCTCAACTTGCAGTACTCCTATCGGTACCGATCCCTGGATGATTATGTGATTTCAGAAGAAGACTGGGAGCAGCACAAGGCCGAGTATCTCAAACGCGCCAAACTAGAGAAGTTCGCTGATGTTGACTCGGTACTGAAGAGGTTATCTACCCAGCTGCACGAGCAATACCTGAAGGCCAATACCCATATCTTGAGTGGAGAGAATAAGCTGATCAAGTTCCACCACGGCACGTTTTCCCTCATTACTCCGCCGGAAGATGCTTCTGAAGAAGAACAGACGCTTGCCGATGTTTTTCCGAAAGGTACGTACGTGTCTCTGTTGGAAGTGCTGTCGACGGCTAATGCATGCTGCCATTTTCTGGACAAAAGCTTCAATCACTTCCTCCACACAAACATCCGCCAGAGGCCGTCTGACAATGCATTCTTTGCCGGGCTTATAGGGTTAGGCTGTAATCTTGGCCTGGAACGGGTAGCGCAGGTTTCACCGCTTATAAATCCGTCAGAGCTGGACACGGCCACCACCTGGTACTTCTCTTTGGAAAATATAAACAACAGCAGCGATGACATCATCTCGTTCACCGACTCCCTGGATCTGCCGAATATCTACCGGCGTAAGCAGGGGTTTCTGCATACCTCAAGCGATGGGCAGAAACGTGACACCAGGCCGGAGTCGCTCAATGCCAGCCCCTCATATAAGTACTTCGGTCAACGGAGCGGGGGAAGCATAATCAGCTTTATTGACGAACGCCATTTGCTCTTCCATGGTGACGTGATTAACTCTGCCGACCGGGAAGCCCTCTATGATATTGACGGGTTAATGCACGACAACGTGCTCAAGAGTGACATGCATTCCGTCGATATGCATGGCTTTTCAGAGACAATCTTTGGCGCAACTAACTTGCTGGGCTTTTACCTTGCTCCCAGGCTAAAGCGACTTGGACACCAACACCTGTATGCGTTCGAGAAACGGAAAGTCTATGAAGACCAGGGCTTCAAAATACTACCGCAGAAATATGCCAACGAGACGATTATACGGGAGCAGTGGGATGACATGTTACGGTTGGCGGCAACGATCAAACTAAAGATAACACCGGCTTCACAGATCTTCAAGCGGTTCAACTCCTACACCAAACAGCACAAGCTCTACCAAGCTTTGAAGGCGTACGGCCGGATCACCAAGACACTATTTATCCTGACCTACATTGATGACGTCGAACTCCGGCAGGCCATCGAGAAACAGCTTAATAAGGTTGAGCACTCACAGAAGTTTGCCAGTGCCGTGTATTACGGCGGCAACCAGGAGTTCCTTCAGGCCACCAAAGAAGAGCAGCAGAAGACTGAAGCATGCAAGCGGCTTATCCAGAACGCCATTATCCTCTGGAACTACCTCTACCTTTCCAAGAAGATCATGGATGAAAATGATGAGGCCAAGCGCAAGCAAATCCTAAAAACTATCCAGTCCGGTTCTGTCGTTACCTGGTCGCACGTACATTTACACGGCGAGTATGACTTCTCCGAGGAAAAACTGCGTGATTCGATCGGCTTTAACTTCTCCCAAATTCAGGCGTTTAAGCTGGGTGAAAAATGGGAGGAAGACAAAGAAGTTGCCTCCATCGGTCAAGCAACAGTAAAGTGACTTTTCTATTTCCGGTTTTGGCTATTTGTTTACTTTTATCCCTTAGCTAAAAATACTGCAAGCCGTTTCACCTACAAAGCCTCCCTTGTCAGCCGCCCATACTTCTTCTTAGCATCATCAAAACTCGTCCTGGCTAACCCTAATTTCTCAAGTAGCGTCTCGAGTTTTTCACCCCGCTTCACTCCCCTGACCACAAACAAATCTCGCAAGGCACTAGCAGTTACGGGTTTGGTAATACCCGCTCGTAGCCTGGCTTCATTAAGCAGCTGCTCAATCGTTCGTGCCGTATATGGGAACAACGTACCTGTGACACCGTACTGCTTCACATAGTCCTCGTACACTGGCACGATCTGCACCGGCAGCTTGAGCCGCCTATCCTTAAACACCAGCTTGCCACTATGCTTCATTAGCACGACAGGCTGGTACTTATCAGAAAAATCAAAGTTGGCCGTGTCCAGTTCTAGGAGCTCCGCCTTTTTCATGCCGGTTTCGAGTAGCAATAGAATGAGCAAATAGGTGCGGGGGTCGTTACTGGCGGCTGCTAGTAGCTTGTTTGTTTCACTCTCAAAGAGGATGTCAGGCAGCGGCGCGGTAACGCGCTGCGCTCGTATCGCCTTCGCTGGGTTCTTTGCTAGTACGTGCTCGGTGTTCGTCAGCCACCTGAAGAAGTTACCCATGGCCGACACTTTACGATTGAGCGTTTTCGGTGGCATTGTTTGCTTTAACTCGCTAATCCATTGTTGCAAGTCGCCTGTCGTCAGCTCGTTTAGGGGCTTTGCAGCAGTGTACTGTGCCAGTCGCTTAATATCTGCCGCAAAGTCATCTGGCGTGTACTGTGAGTACGCTCCGCTGCTCAAATAGGCATGGTAGGCCGGTATGGTCTGCGCTACGGTCATGTCAGCAGTCGGCGGCGTAACACTAAACGACTGCTGCTTACTGCCACGGTAGGTACGCTTATCGAATAGTGCCCCCTGCTCTGTTGTCATACTGATAGTATATCACTTCGCAGAGTCATAAGGTGCTCTCCACACCACCACTGCCTTACCAAGAATATGCAAACCCTATGACCCAAAAACAAGAAGTAGCTAATAATTATATAGGTTGAGAGTCGTTATGACTCTGCGAAGTTATTGCAAATGAACGTCGGATACTCTTGTCCTCTAGGCTCAGATCATGCTTTAGCGTAGTATTGCAATATTGTCTATATTATGTTATTGTACTCTTCATGATTATTCATGAGTTTGGGCTTGATGACGACAATAGCGCTCTCGTTGCTGATCGTTTCGCGGACGATGCGTTAGCTATCCTAGCTAAAGAAGTATATGGCTACCGTGAACCATGGTCAGATCAAGCTCTAGGTGAGATAGCAACCCAGCTCGGTGAGAACGCCTTTCTTGTCGCAGAGATGGACTGTGCGGTTGCAGGCGTATTATCCTACCGCGTGAATTCATATGGCACAGTAGCGCATGTGGATGCACTTGCTACTCGACACGATTTACAACGTGGAAGAGGAGTTGGTTCGACACTGATGGCAGAGTTGGAAGAAACGCTTGTAGACCGTGGCGTAGACCTTATTACTTTACAGGCTAAAGACGCATCTGGATCAGAGGATTTCTATATCAAGCAGGGGTTCAGCTGGATCGGCGTGGGCAATATTTACGAAAAACCTTTGTGATCTGTGCCGATAGGATTGAGTTGCCCTGCCCGAGAAGTAATCTTTCAGCTACTCCTTGCCATATTTCATTACATGAAATGCAATCAGCTCTTTAATACAAAAAACTCTTCCAAAGTAGCTCTAACATATAACTCTTGTGTTTCAATCTGTTAGTTTCTCGCCAAATATTGCCAAAATTGGGCTCAGACCATAATTTGTGTGTATGTTCGCATGACTCCACTGTAATTTTGGTGCTCAGGCTGCTCAAAAATTGACATAAAGTAAGCAACATTGAATGGTAAGTACACCATATTCAACGCAAAATACCCGCTGCTGCGGGTTCATGGCTGCTCATTTGAGCATTTATGTTGCTGCCGGTTTGGGCTTTTTGGTGAGTGCAAAAAATAAGCCGATAGGGTTTCTAATTTTAGTCCCCTGCTCCGTCGCTAGTGCCAATAGTCGTATGATATTGCCGCGTAGTCGCCACGCAATTGCAAGGATCGCTTTGGCACTGTCTGCGCCGAGCTTCAATTTATCGAGCACTTCCATAGCGTTGCGCCGGACTTCCCACGTATCATGCACTATCTGCAAGGTGCGTTTTTCCCAATTACCGCTCTTCTTACTAATCATGGCGGCAAACATGTTGAATGGACTCTTTTTAGCCGTGGCCAACGCGATCTCTGCGGCGGTCTCGAGCTCTGCTCCCATGCCAGCTTCATATAGCTTAATTACGGTAATCCATACGCCGTCATAGTTGATAACTTTCTTTAGAATTGTCTCTAATTCTTCGTATGTCTTTACAGTCGGTTTAATAATGATGGGCTGTATTTTTGAGGGCTCGAATACCCGCACCGTATCTGTAATACTTTGCGATCTCGTTCCCTGTAATTGAGCCCACCGATCCGTAAGCATATTGCCTACATGTTCTGTGCTCATAGCACTTCCCCCGTGAATGAATGTTTTTACTTTTAGAGATGGGGTCTTAAAAAGAAAGAAGCCCCGGAGGGCTTCTTAAGTTGCTGTGCAGCGGTCTTGTAGTTACGTTTATAGTAACCCAGCCGCCCAGACGTGTCAACGTCTCAACTTCACGAAACCCTCTAATTGACCTAGTGTTTCGTGAGGCGGAAATAACTACAAGACCGTCACACAAAATAACTAAGTTGTAATCATGATAGCACGCTAATGCTTTCAATCTCTAGGTGCGTTCTGGGCCATGGAATAGAAAAAAGCCCTGGTCGGGCTTTTCATTAGTAGTATCTAACAATCGTCGTAAGACAATAGTAACACTACCCGCTTTTGCTCGTCAAGAGACGTAAGCGGTTTGTAACAAATACCCGACATATAACCTAGCGAGTGTCTGTAAATCTACGACAATTGTTAGATACTCACTAGATTGTTTTTATGATAACACGCTCTTGCTTTTAAGCCCATAACCAGCAATAAATGGCTGGGCGGATGGTGCCATTATAAGGGGTGGTTCTTGAAGTACTCGTCAATTGCGCGTTGCACGATTTCTTTGTCATGTACGTCTTCTTCGATTGCACGGAGCTTGATTCCCTTAACCTGCTTTTTGAAGAGATAGGTTGAGTATGGGCTATCAGTTACTTCAGCCGGTGTGACGGTGACGGACTGTGTCTGTTTTAGCTGCGAGTGCTCTTTCGTAGTTGTTTTCGCGGGCTCTTCACTTTTTTTATGTTTGAGAGCGGCGTCTGTTTTAGCGGGTGCTTTCGGTGCCACCTTAGGTACAGTGTTATAAATATCAACAGGTGCCACTGCAGACCGTGTTAAGGGGTTTCTCTGAGCCATCATTTGTTGAGGTGACAATCGTTTAGCCATCGATTTTCTCCGCTAGTTTTGTATATGCGATAGCGCCGCTATGCGTTGGATCGTACACGACTATCGGGGCGCCGGCGAGGGATGCCTCTGGGTGACGTACGCTGTAATCAACGGCAAATGGATATACTAGGTCTGGATACGACTGCGTAGCGGTATCAATAACTGTTTTAGAGATGTTAGTACGTGCATTAACCATAGTTGGCAGGATGCCGATCACCCTAATGTTCTTGTTAAGTCCCTGCTTCACTTTCTCCACTTGGTCCATTGCTTGCGCAAGGCCCTCCATAGCGAAATAGTGTGCTTGCAAGGGAATGACAATCTCGTCAGCAAATGTCAGTGCGCTGGCGGTAAGCATAGATTCTGACGGCGGCGTATCGACTACGATATAGTCGAACTCACCGAATAGAGGCTCTAGCAGGCTCGCTAATGAGTGAACATCAGTAGGCTTCATACCGCTTTCTAGCTTGGCGAGGTCAACGTGTGACGGCAGAATGGTGAGCCCGTATTCTGAACGGAAAAAGGCCGTATGGGGGTCAATACTTGGATCGGCCAATAGATTGCCAATGTGCACCGGTGCTTGCAATGGGTTAATACCTACGGCAGTTGTTGCGTTTGCCTGTGGATCTAGGTCTACGAGTAGCGTGCGCTTCCCTCTCAATGCGAGCGCAGCAGCTAAATTAACAGTAGTAGTGGTTTTCCCACTTCCACCCTTTCGCATAGCGACCGCAATTTTTCTAGTCATATTCTCTACAGGTCTGGTTCTTACTTACAAATAGGTGAACATTTTTAACTACAAACATACTAGCATGCAAAAATATTAATGTGCAAACAAATATAAATTTATATATGCGAAACGTTTAACCCATATGAATATTTACATGTTTAATTTTTTATAGGTATACATACAAAAATATAAACATGTCCACTTATTTAAATATCCGTCTATCGAAATATCCCGATAGCGAAATAGCTAAATATTTAACTATTCTGACAACTGTTAAGGAATCATCCCTTTCCCCAAGTACTACTCGTAGCGCCTTGAGACCTCATGCTAACCGTTAGCGGGGCAAGGTAGCAACTGAACTGAGGGACTAGTAGAACTCATTTTGCTTGCGTTTGAGCCACGCACGGTAGGCTGTGGCTCAGTTTATGCGCTCAGTCGATACAAGTATCAGCTAGGGAAATTGGGCGCCACATAAAGCCTACAGAGTGGCCGTTAAGCTCTTTCCCAAATCTGAGCCGTACAGCCTTTGGATTTTAGTGCGTCTACCGTGGCGAATCGCAGGAATATATCACCACGCTCGTCATCATCCCAGATGTCGGCAAGTAAGCTTCGAGCCCGACGCTTGGCGTAGATCACGTCAGTGGTGCGGGGACAGACAAAGAGAAAGATAGGTAAGCTGTTGGTTTTCATTTCTGCTTTCCATTCTTCATCTTCCTCTTCGAGGAACTGCACACACTGTTTCAAGCGCTTACTCAGACGGTATCGGGGCAAGGTAGCATCGAAGACTTCAATCAGATACTGTTTGGTTGTGGTGCCCTTATCCCCGGCGTTCCTACTCATGCAACACAAGTGGGGATGGATGAGCTCGCTCTCGAGTAGAAAGTGGTAACGACTATCCGGGTCGAGGTAATCAGCCTCGGTCTGGTACGTAAAGGTGAGGGAATTGTTGCTGTTCGATGTCTGTGTTTCGAACTCAATGCAGCAATCGGCTAGGAGCAGGCAACGGTCAATGTAGGTACGGCTTCTGGTGGACTCGCGGTAGCGTTTGCGGACTTCATCAGGTAAATACCGGTATTCGGTGCCGTCTTCATTTTCGAGCGTCTTAAGCCACCGAACGCCATTGATACCAATGTAGTAGATCGCCGGCTTGGTCTTCTCGGCAAAGTCCTTGGGGTCATATATCCATTCGATGTACTGCTTCTCACGTAAATCTTTCAGCCAGGCGCCGATACGTCGTTTATCACTATGTCCCATGAACGCCTGTATCTGTATACGATGTAAGAACCTATGTCGGTAGAGTAGTATTAGTATCTCTTGCTGCTTCTTGGTTAGTTTCGGTAGTTTCATTTGGACTATATGATGTATGAATTACGTATATATGTGAGTTAGTAGTTGAGAGATTTTAGAGCTTAGATAGTATTTTCTAGATTTGCTATGATTACTTGATCCTGTGTAGTGTTGTTTGTTGTCTTGGTTCTGATGGCTAGTTACTTTCCTTTACCAACCCCACCTACCCCTTTCTTGTAAGGGTAGGGAACACGATAATTCTATATTAACAGATGAAGCGTGAAGATATATTGTCCCCGTCCATGGAGACAATGCAGCCATTGCGTTATTTACGTTCTAGGAGGTTTCATGACTGGTCACGGGCTATACAACAACAGCTCATTCTACTTCCCTCTATCCAGTAATACGTGTACGTAAACGTATACATGAAATTTGCCGCTACTTCTTGACAAAACGTATCTCAATCTTATAACCGAGCGCATCAGCGATACGTCGCAGTAACGTCAGAGAGGGAAGGGAAGTAGCGCCCTCT
>Ga0182030_10014901_pt1 | contig 15285 bp, 10 predicted proteins | sample 812S3MmetaG_FD_121299 | JGI IMG/M metagenome (GOLD analysis project Ga0182030, IMG submission 121299) | Permafrost microbial communities from Stordalen Mire, Sweden - 812S3M metaG (Illumina Assembly) | ecosystem: Environmental > Terrestrial > Soil > Wetlands > Permafrost | place: Sweden... | reverse complement strand
TTCTGGAGCACTTCCAGTTAGGGCAAATTTGGTTTCTGTCCTGGCGATTGTCGCTTCCGTCGCCGTCACTATTGCCAGTGCCGTGATGGGTGCCGCTTTTAATTTCGGCATTAGAGCTTTGCTAATGCAACCTGCGGAAATGAACTCAATCAATCAAGCATATATTTGGAACATTTGCGGAGCTGCCTTCGGTAGCGTATGCGGTGCTTTTCTATGCTTGCCAAATCTGGGGTTAACGGCTACAGCCTTTTTAGCTTGCGCGCTTAATGTTCTGCTAGCGGGCGGGCTATGGTCGGCGCAGCTTAAATTCGCAGGGGCGATTCCTGTGGAATCTCTTGTGGTCGAACGAAAGGCCAATCGTTTTGGCGTCATTAGCGCTCTGATCTTTTCTTTCTCTTTCATTAGCATGTCTTTGGAAATCACTTGGACTCGGCTCTTATGTCTGGTGTGCGGCTCGTCCACTTACGCAGTCGGTGGAGTGCTTACGGCCATTCTGATTAGTCTGGCAGCTGGTGCTGTTGTATCAAGGCGATATAATGCGAATTTTCCTCCGCTGTACTTTTCACTGCTCAACGGCTTCGCTGGTTTTGCTGCGTTCTTTTTGTCAATCAGTTTGTTGACTCTTCCGTTTTTGACGTGGTCTATTTTATGGATGCAGAATTTTCTGGCAAATTCGGCTTGCCCAGTGAGCATCCAGTTCTTTCTTCCTCGCATCTCCATGGCTTTTCTTTTGATCAGTGGTACTGCTTTTTTTCTTGGTCAGGTCACCCCGCTTTTGATCAAACTGGCAAATAGCGAACAACAGAGTGTCAAAGCGACAGCATACGCAATGACGTCTAGTACGGTGGGGTCTATTTGCGGCGCTCTAATAACGGCAGTGTTAATCATACCTAATGATTGTTTTGTCAGTGGTATCGAGACCGCAATGGTTATCTCGGTGTGCGCACTTTCATTACTTGGTGTAATTTGTTCAAGCCTTGCGTTTAAAATTTTCAACATCCGTGCCATGGCGTTAGTTCTGGTACCAATCGTTATTAGTTTGCTGATCGTTCTGTTCCATCTGCCCTGGCAGCCTCGCTTGATGTCGCTTGGCCCTTCATTCGTTGAAGCGTCCGGGCGTCCGTTTTTATCTTTTGAGCAATTCAAAAGTCGTTTCAATGCCGCAGGCGAAAAATGTTTGTTTTACAAAGAAGGTTCTTCTGCGACCGTAACCGTTGAAACTAACGAGAAGTCAAATGTCATTTACTTGAAGAGCAACGGCAAAGTTGAATCGTCGCTGCCTGTAGATTGGCATGTTTTGGCACCTACAAGTGACTATAAAACACAGCTATTCATGGGCATTGTGCCGGTTTTGTGTCTTGGTCATGACAGTAAAGATTTGAACGCTCTTACAATAGGTTTTGGTAGTGGTATCACATCTGGTTTATTGCTGTCTTTCAATCAAATATCGCATCTGACTACGTGCGAAATTGAACCAGCAATTTATCAATGCGCTCATTTTTTTGACAACAGCAACTTTCGTCCATTGAGAAAGGAATGGCTGGAAAGTGGTCGTGTAAAGTCAGAGTGCGCAGATGCTAGAGCCTATTTGAATCAGCATAGCGCTTTATTTGACATTATCGTTTCTCAGCCTTCAGAGCCATGGGTTAGCGGCTCAAGCGATTTGTTTACCCTGGAATTTTTTCGTCTGGCTAAATCTAGAGTGAAGCCAGGCGGGGTGTTTGTGCAATGGTTGCAGCTTTACTGTATCGATGAGCGTTTATTGACGAATTTGATTGCCACTTTTCAGCAGGTTTTTTCTGCCACTTACATACTCCACCCTCGCAACAGTGGCGACGTTGTAATGATCGGATTGTTGGACAAAAAATCGCATACAGATCTTTTTCCGAACATCCTGCATCGTGATTTGGCTGAATCTGGAATGTCTTCAACTGTATTGGAGGCTTTGAAGCAGGCTATTGACGGCTCGTCGTCCAGCGTGCTGGACTGGGATTTTATTTTGACACCAGTCGATGTTTCAAGCTATTTGAGTGCGCACAATAAAATTGAACTGAATACAGACGGACGTATTGCCACTGAATACCAATTGCCCCAAGAGCTAATGTTGGGCGAGGCAAACATCAATAACAATATCTATAGGCTGAAGAGTCTACGAGCACGTCGTTAAAACCAATTTTGTGTTTGGAGTAGCGCGCTAGTAAAAACCATATATTGCGTAAGGGTTTACGGCAAAAATGTGACTCATGGCAGCCCCAATCGAGTTTAATGAAGAGGAAGTGCAACTGAGTTGCCTGCTTGCCTTTCCGGCAATCTGCTCGCCTTTGTAAAGAGTATCTATTAATGCCTTATCGTTTGCTCTTAATTGAAGACAGTCCGACTCAGTTAATGACAATTAAGCGCACTCTGGAAGCGGAGGGCTATCAGATTCTGGAGGCTCGCACCGGCGCCGAGGGTCTTGCGCGGGCATATACAGAACTTCCTGATTTGATTATCTCTGATGTCGTAATGTCAGGAATCAATGGCTACCAGCTTTGTCGACTGGTCAAAAACGACCCTGATTTAGCTGTCACACCGGTTATTCTTTTGACCAAACTGGATGGTTCTGTCGACCGATTCTGGGGTTTGAAGTCTGGCGCAGAAAGATACATTCCTAAAGAGCCTGGATTTCCAAATTTGATTAAAGCTGTGCGTGAGTTGCTGGCTGAATCACAGGTGCAACCCCGCTTACGGATTCTCGGAGATGCCGGGCGCAATCCAACTTCAGAGGAAATTAACAACAGGCTCAATCAGCTTCTTGAGCGACTTCTGTTTGAGGCAACAATAGTTGATGAGGTAAGACGCATCGGCGAAGACATTCTTGATTTAGAAGTGATTACAGAAAAATTGTTTGCCCTCTTGTCGTCCATTATCACTTATCAATCTTGTGCGCTTGTGGTCAATCAGGGACGATTTTCGAGCCTTATGCTGGATTTATCCAAGGACAGTCAGGAGGCTCAAATCAGGTCGTATGTCTCGCGTCTATCTTTGCAGTTAGGATTGCCACCACTACGAGATGATGTGCCAAAAGTTGCCAGTTTCCCTGAGAATGCGTTGACTCAGCCAATTGATATGACCGGTGTGAGATTGGGTCTACTTGTGGTTTTACCTTATTCGCAACAGGTCTACAAACCCGGCGATCAAAAAGTTGTTCGTTTGATCGCTGAGCAATTGTCTGTTGTGTTAAGACTTTATCAATCACATGCACAGCGTGAAGGCGCGCCTGTGCCAACAACGCCTTAAGATCTAGTCATCCCTTTAGCGTCGCCACCTTCGTCTTCATCCAATTTAGTTGTTTTTGGCTCTGTGTCGGTATCATCAGATACGTGCACATCTTTGTCGCCCGCTGTTTCGGTCTCTTCAATTGTCGCTGGTGAGTTACTTACGCTGGATTTGGTGCCAGAATCACTTCCAGTTTCTGTTTCTGGTTCAGGCTCGGTTTGCGACTCAGTTTCAGTTGTCGTATCCGACTCAGTCGCTGACTCTGAGACTGTTTCCGTTTTTTTCTGTTCTTCTTCTTCTTCTTCGGCTTTCAAATTTTCCGATTCAACGAGATCATCTGAATTTTCTAAATTTTCATCTGCGACAGATTTGTTAACAGACTCGGTTTGATCTGATTGTTCCAGCGTTTCTAATTCTGGTGACGCAACTTCCTCTGTCGACTCTTTCTCACTACTTCTCGCCTTTTCGACATCACTTTCGCTTTGGGCATAATTGTAAGTGGTGAAAAAGTCTTCTTCGGCGTCGTAAAAAGACGCAGCTTCGCGCATGTGGCTGAACAAACCGGGCTCTTTTTCAGCCTCAGTTGTTTCTTGCTTCGATTGCGCGCAGTCCTTTTCGTCACTACTTTTGGAGGTAACATCTTCTTGCTGTTCACTTTCTGTAAGGGCTTCAACTGTTTCTGTATCGGCTTTCTCTGGCGTTTTTGTTTCTTCAGGATTTCCGGTCACTTCAGAAAGGTCTGTTTCGTTAGGTATTGCTACTTCAAGCGGAGTGGCTGCAGTGGAAGTCTCCTGTAACTCTGGTGCTACAGGTGGTGCGACTTCGGCTTTGGCTTCATCGCTGTGTGGTGCTTTTGCGACCGATGTTTCTTCGGGTGAACTCCAGTCAAGCTGATCTTTCCAGCTTGGGAGAGCTTTGGAAATTTGCAACGGTTGTACGCTCGCCAGGCGCTCTTCTATGCTTTCGAGAGTGCTGGCTTCATTTTTTGCTGCAGTTCGAGGCCCAGCGCTGGCACTGTCATTGTCGGTTGTCACCAAATCCGGTGCTGTGCCCGCTGTTTGAACGCCTTGCGTGCCTGGCTCTAGATTGGTTTCTGGATTTGCAACCGCAATTGGTCCTTTGCTAGCTGTTGCGTCACGACTGCCATTAACAGATGGTTGACTGGCATCTTGTTTTTGCTCGATCTCGTCTAGTTGAGCACGCGTAGCAAAGCCTTTTTCGATTAGCGCATCTTTGACTGCCAGTGTTTGTTCGCGAGCAAGCTCCATTGCCACTTGAAATTGAGCAACACTGATGGCGCCAGCGCGCAATGCCTTTTGACCAAAGAGCACTGCTTCCAGTTCCGAATCCGCGATATAGCCTTGCTTGACTAAGAACGTACCAAACATCATCTCGGGCATTGCTTTATGCATATCACAGGCGATGTCTAGTTCGGCGGTTTCAAGCAGTCCGGCGCATTGCAATAATTCGCCAATGCGCAGAAGCATTTGCGTTGATTGGGGTTTGCTGCTGTTCGAATCGGGAACTGTTTCGGTCTCTGCCGTGCCTCTTAAGCCCAAATCACGGAAATCGTAATCGGTTCGAGTGTTTGGGTCAGTCAATATGTCATGGGCAATCCAAATTTTGCGCAGATAGCCCAAAAGTTCTTGACGGCTTGGTCGTTTTGCACCTCGCAGTTCACGCAAAATGTGGCGAACAAGACGCAGGAATGTCTGATGGATATCGTCTCGGCTTGCTGTTTGACGAACACCCAGCATTTTGTAAAGAGCGTGATATTGCAGCCCTATCTGAGGCTCGGTCAAAAACGGTGGCAAAATAATACCAGCCAGCATTTGCTCGCCTTCGCTGCCGTAGATAGTTTGATTTTCTGCCGTGGTTGTAAGTTCGACGTTTTGAGTTGCTTTCTCGCTGTCGTCATTTGGCTTTACTGCTTTGGCGCTTTTTGCCGACGCTGCCTTCATCTGTGCTTTTTCAGCTGGGGGCAATTCAAAATCAATTTTTAATGCCGACTTAGGGGGGCGCTCCTGGTCTTTTAGTGGCTGCAGGGCCGGAGCATCGCTTCCGTTATTATTATCTGCCGCTTGTTCTGTCTCTATCACTTCGGCTAATTCGTCTGAATTTGCATCGAGGTTCTCGGCTTCCTGCCCGTCAATTTTTTTCACTTTTAGCAAAACTGTAAGGCATTCATGAGCCAGTTTTGCGCCTTTTTTATCACCTTTCAAGAGGCTCTGCTTGAGCGCAGCAGCGAGTACGCGCCGTTCAAGCTCGTTGCGAGATTCTTGATTGAGGTGGGCCAAGGACATCAAAATTGCTCTTTAATTCAGCTCTTCTCTCATTTGTTAGCGATCGACAAAGTAATTATGCCTTTACGGGAAATGATTAATACACCTTTACCAAGAATCCATACCCAAACCCGTAAAAATTTAAGTGACAACCTGCCGCCATACGCCTGTGACATCGGCAAAAGACCGGCTGAGTTCGTTTAAGATTGCATCGAAGCGAAGTTTCGCTTTATTTTGAGTTTTTCCTTTCTCTGTGAGTGCGGTTACCAATTATCAATGATTGACGAGACTTTTTCACGTTGCGATCAGCCTCCAACCGATGTTTGTGCAAAATTGGTCGAGAACTTTGTGTTAGATATTGAGCAGATCGGTGTGTCCATCGCGCCCGAACAGGTCGCTCAAATGCTGCACTTCTGTGAGCTAATCGCTGATTATTCCAAACATACGAATCTAGTTGGTAATCCCGACATTGCGGTGCTTTTGAAGGACCACGTTCTCGATTCTCTGACACTAGTTCCGTTTATTCGTAAGAAGCTTGCCGAAAATCCCCAGCGCAAATCGTGCCATCTGATTGATTTTGGTACTGGCGCCGGTTTTCCGGCTATCGTTATCGCTATTGCCTGTCCTGAAATCTATCTGACTATGATCGAGGCCGTTTCCAAAAAATGTCGCTTTCTGGAACAGGCTTGCGCCGCTCTGGGACTTGCTAAACGAACGAATATCTACAATGAACGAGCTGAGTTGCTGGCTCATGATGTCAATTTTCGCAATCGCTTCGACTTTGCGACCGCTCGTGCTGTCGCCAATTTCGACATAACGGCGGAGGTTTTATTGCCGTTTTTGAGAATAGGCGGAGTATTTCTCGCTCAAAAGTCCATTTCGCAGTTGCCTGAAGAACAAATGCGCGCCACACGCTGCTTGCCTAAGCTGGGCGGAGCGTTCACAGGAGTTGAGAATTTGAACGAAAGCATTCTTGGCAAACCGCGAGCTCTATTATTTGCCACCAAGCAAAGTCCGACTAAAGGTCTTTATCCACGCAGCTGGGGCAAAATCAAAGTTGCCCCGCTTGGTGACGAATAAGTTAAATCGAACTCGATTTAGAAATAGCTAGCTAAAAGCTCCATCGAGTTCTGGCACCAGCCAACCCTCGGCCGAGGCTTGAATTTTTGCTTGCTCTGGTGCTGCGTTAACCAGTAGTTCGTAGAGTCGTCTGCGGCTTCCCAGCACATATTGGGCGCGATTTATCAATGCCGTCACGTCAATACAATCGTGCGCAAAAATTATGTTATCTGGCTGCCTGTACCATGAGTCACCAGGCGGAACTATGATGTCGGCAATTAAATCGCTCAAATTGAAATCTTCACTTTCGTGATTTGCTTCAGGCGGAAAGTGCAATCGATATTTCTTTGTGTCAAAGCCAATACACTCTATTCGTCCAAGATACGGTGATCGTTCTTCGTCTATTTTGAAACTGCTCTTTTCGTAGGCGCGCATTTCTTCTTCCCAGATGTCTCGCAAAATAGCAGCAACTGTCACCAGATGTGGTTCCAGTCGCCACATCTGCGATGTTGGCAAATACGAGCGCGAAGGCAGAAAGTCCCAGGAATTTTCAGTGTAAACAACGTCATATTGATGAGTGTTGGCCCACGCTGTCATGAGTATGCTCATCCAGATGTTGTTTTCTTTGTAGACTTTAGCGTAAGCTTTCTTGAACCAGTCCTGCCATTCTTCAAACGAATCATATTGTCCTGAACGTTTGCTCAGACCATCTCTCCACTCGCCTTCATCAGGAAGTGGATCCTCGGCGTGGAAAAATTCTTCCCAGTAGCCAGAAACAATAGCCGGTTCGAGAAGTTCGCTTGATACTTTCCCCATTTTCTCTTCCCAGAGAATTTGACAAACACGAATCGATTCCTCGCAACGCGAGTACGGATTCGAATCCTTGAACTGGTCATTGTGTCTGACCCAATCAATGCCCGAGCGGATCAATAAGGCTGGAAACATATTCCCTCGCTTCTAATTACAGGACGAGCACGCTTGCGCGTCACTAATAGCATACTCACAATTGACCTATTCAAACTACAAGACAGCCGGTGCAATTAGGATTTTGCTGCGACTGCCTTCACTGAGGAAGCTGGCATGCGATTAGTCTCTTTGATTAAAGACGCGAAAGCCTTGATCTTATTGGCGTAGTCTGGGTCGCTTTCATACTTGGCGATCGGATCAGCCATTCTTTGAGTCCAGTTGTTATCGGCTGCCAGTCCAGGCTCATTGAAACGTTGAGATGTACCAAGCAAGTCAGTAATCATCATCACTGTTAACCAGCAAGGCGATTCTAGAAGTGTCTTGATAAAACTAATCAGCAATTCCTCGGTGAATTCTTCGGGCGGATGCTCAGCATCGCGTCCAAGGAAGCGCATTAATTGCTGAAGTTCGAGCCAACCTTTGTCACCGTCTTCACCATGCCACCAGTCAAGCAAACCGTTGTAGAAAGAGTGGATAGGTGGATGGTCGTGAGTGCCATAAGTAGCCAGGCTCAAAGGATTTAAGTCTTCTTTGACGAAATATTCCTGTGTTTCTTTGTCGCGTTCGAAAATTGGAATCGTAAATCCGGCAATGCCCAATTTCTTCTCCAGAGGCACTACATAATCTGGCACCATGCCCAGATCTTCGGCTACGATGCCAGCATCGCCTGAGGCTTCCATCAGTACTTTGAGGATCTTCTCGCCGAAGTCGCGATTCAGCAATGCGTTTTCTTCAGGTTCATCTGGTCTGGCGAGAAATTGTGGAACGCGTCCACCGCATCTTTCAGCAGCTTCTTTTTCAGTTAGACCCATAAATTCGCCATTGAGTTCTGGAATCCATGGGAAGCAATAGATTCTAAAGAATCCAAGTACGTGATCGATTCTGTAATAGTTAAAGAGCTTGCAGGTGTAGTCAATTCTTTGACGCCACCATCTGTAGTTTTCTTTTTCGTTGTTTGCCCAATTGTAGTAGGGGATGCCCCAGTTTTGTCCCCATTTTTCTGTGAATGGATCGGCTTTGAAGAAGCGCTCGGGCGGGGCGCCACCGGACCAATCGAGATCAAACAATTCGGTGTGTGCCCAGACGTCCGCGCTGTATCGACTGACACCAAATGGAATGTCGCCCATTAGAGCGACTTTATTGTCGTCGGCGTACTTTCTGACTTTGCCCCATTGTGTCCACGCTACAAATTGAACGAATGCCCAGAAATTTTGATCGTCTTGATAGCGCTTTTCAGCAGTCGCCATTTTTACTGCTGCTTTGTAATCGCGTTGCTCTTCTTTCCATTGAGTCCAGCAAGCGTTGCCGCCATTTTCGTCAACCAATGTGCGAAATAGTGTGTAAGTCGGCAACCAGCTTTCGTTGTCTTTGCAGAATTGACGGAATGCTTTAGCTTCAGCGGTTTCTTTTTGCAAAATCGAAGCCTGAAAGTTGGCGAAACTGCGTCTCAATAGTTCTAACTTCAGCGATTTGACGCGAGCATATTTGACTGTGTTTTCACGTAATTGCGATAGTACATCAGGTGCTGCCAGTTCCTGAAAATCAGACTCTATCAAACCTGGCACATGACCTGGCAAAACAGTCAGCAACACTGGATCTAAAGCAACCGAGCTGATTGCACTGTAAGGGCTGTTGTCGCCGCCAGTTTCATTGATAGGCAGTATTTGCAACACACCAATTTTCAGTTTGGCGCAAAAATCAATAGCCTGCATCATCGCTGTCGTATCGCCGATTCCGAGATCTTGCTCGTGTCTTAAAGCAAAGACAGGGACGAGAATTCCGGCTAGTTTTTTGGTTGGATCGAGTTTCATCTTATACCCCTACGCGAGAGAAAACTTTGTCGAGATTTTGCAGATAGTTTTCGGCTTTAAAGCAATTTTCTATTTCTTGTTTGTTCAGGTGATCGTTCACTTCTTTATCGTCTAATAGATTTTGTTTGAAATTACCTGTTTCTGTGTTCCAGGCTTTCATCGCATTGGACTGGACTAATTTGTATGCTGTTTCTCTGGTCAGTCCTTTTTCAATCAGTTTCAGCATTACTGCCTGAGAATAAATAACGCCGCCGTAGCGATCCATATTGCGTTTCATATTGGCTGGATAAACGACAAGACCTGAAACGATTTTGTTGAAACGAGCGAGCATGTAATCGAGCAAAATCGTCGAATCTGGAATGATCACACGTTCCACTGAGCTGTGACTGATGTCTCTTTCGTGCCACAGTGGAATATTCTCCAACGCAGCTAAAGAATTGCCTCGCAAAATTCTTGCCAGTCCCGAGATATTTTCGCTACCTACAGGATTGCGTTTATGCGGCATGGCTGAAGAGCCTTTTTGCTTAACGTCGAACGGCTCCTCAACTTCGAGTACATCCGTTTTTTGCAGATGGCGAATCTCTGTGGCAAATTTATCGAGACTGCTGCCGATTACAGCAAGTGTCCAGATGAATTGAGCGTGACGATCTCTTTGCACAATTTGTGTTGCCACCGGCTCTGGTGTCAGCCCCAATCGTTTTAAGGTCATCTCTTCTACTTGAGGCGATATATTTGAGAAAGTGCCAACGGCACCGCTTATCTTGCCGACAGAAATTGATTCTGTCGCATCGACTAATCTCTTTTGGTGACGTCTGATTTCTTCCAGCCAGACCGCTAATTTAAATCCAAATGTCATCGGTTCGGCGTGGATGCCATGCGAACGACCGATTTGGGCTGTGTATTTATGTTCTCTTGCTTTAGCCAGAATGGAGTCATGCAATTCTTGCAAGTCTTTTTGCAGGATCGCGCTCGCTTGCTTTAGTTGGAGAGCAAGACCGGTATCGATCACATCAGAGCTGGTTAAACCAAGGTGCACAAAGCGCGAGCTTGCACCGATGTTTTCGTTTACGTTCGTCAAAAAAGCAATGATGTCGTGCTTGACGTCTGCTTCAATTTCTAAAATCCGCTTCAAATCGAATTTCGCTTTGCTCTTGATCTCTGCCAGAGCATCGCCCGGAATTACGCCCAGTTCGCATTGCACTTCGCAAACCGCGATCTCAATGTCGAGCATTGTTTGAAATTTGTTCTGGTCTGTCCAGATGTTGCCCATTATTGGGCGGGTATACCGGTCGATCAAGCTGCTTCCTCAATAAAACTGTATTTTACCTTGCTGGTGTCGTCTAAGGCTTCTTCGGTAATAAATGTTTGATGTCAACAGATTGGTGGTGCCCGGAGGAAAGTGAAGGAGCGCTCGCTCCCCTTGGCAGGCTGTCAGTAGTTTGTAGAAAAGTACTTTGGATATATTTTGGGAAATCTGTATATCCGCTGTAGGTCATGATCGACACGGACGGGCTGATAAAGCCAGACTGTTCAAAACTTGGTTCAATAATCCCCAAAGCATTCTATTTGATAAGGGTTTGGCTCGTTTTGGATATGCACTTACCGTCCTGCGTATGCAAAAGTGACTGCTTGGGAAGTCGTTCATCCGCTGACGATTTAATAATTGTCGACGGAGCAAAAATTGAATTGCGCCACTAAGCTACAATGACGATGGCTTCCATAATGCAGGCACAGAGATGACTCAAGCACCACGACTCAGAATACTTTTTCCGATAGATATCACTGATCCGCATCCTGAATATTTCACGCAATTGAAATCTCTTATTCCCTTAAAGGATGTGGCACTGGTTTTGCTTTATGTGCGCGAGGAATTACCGGCATATGAAGGCATGCTTGGCACCATGGCTGACTTTCCTGATGATTTTGCCCACCAGGTTGAGGCTAAAGCTAAAGCAGTTCTAGCTGATTTAGCAAATAGTCTGAATGCGGACTGTCCTGATGTTACTTATCAGGTGGTCTCAGGGCCTGCAACTTTGATGATCGAACAGGTGGCAAGCGACGAGAAAGTCAATTTAATTGTAATGAATGCCGGCACTCATTCGAAAGTGGCGAAATACCTGCTTGGAAGCACCTGCGAAAGAGTGGTTAAACAGTCTGCTGTCTCTGTACTTATATTGAAATCCACCAACGCTTTCAAAAATCTGGACAATGTCGTTTTTGGTGTCGATGGATCTGGCGCTTCATTTGGGGCCCTGTCGGAGGCGGTAAGCCTTCTGGACCTAGCTAAACGTCAGACTAAAGCCACTGTAGTAAATGTAGTGCACGTGACAGAGATCTTTAAATATATGTCTCCTGTCAGTTTTGTCGCCTCCGTAGAAGACAATTTGATGATGTCTGGCGAAACTAGTCTGGCTCAAGCGAAGACACATTTGAACTTACTTGGCCTGACAAACGTCGATACGAAACTCAAAGATGGAGAACCAGTAACTGAGATTCTTAACGTCGTTGAAGAGAGCAACGCACAGCTGGTTGTAGTTGGCGGACAGGGACGCTCGGCGCTCGAACACTTTCTGGTTGGCAGTGTTTCTGGAAAACTGGCAGCACACGCCAAATGTTCTGTTTTTGTTTCCAAAACTAAAAACTGAATTGGTATCGCCTATAGTGTCTTTAAAAACTGATTTACGCAGTCGTGAGGGTAAGATGGTTTTCTACGCACGTAAAATAACTCTGGCTACACTTTCGTTGGCCCTCATTTTGTCATCTTTTTGCAAGACTGAAAGTAGTCGGGCAAACGCTCAAAGCATGGGGCTCGAGCAAGCAAAAGAGCGCGAAGAACTCAATGATATGAAAGGCGATATGTCCGATGTTAAATCGAATATTACCGACTCTCTCGACGCTCTCGATCGCCTGTCAAAAAAGATCAGCAAAGCGCAATCAAATGAAGTGCATTTGATTGCTAAGGAAGCCAAAATAGAAATTGCGCCCGGTAAATTTGCTAATTTCTTGACTTACAACGGCAAAGTTCCCGGACCAACATTGCGAGTTACGGCCAGTGAGCCGCTGCGCGTGGTTTTGCATAATAATTTAAAAGTGGCAAGCAGTCTTACTTTTCACGGATTGGTCTTACCGCAGGGTGTCAGTGGATTGCCTCATAAAGAAGGCGGGCTGGTTGGACCTGGTCAGACCTATGCCTATCAATTTATCCCCAAGCAGTCTGGCACGTACTGGTATCACCCGCAGGTCAACCACGGTCAGCAAAAAGTGGCTGGTATGTATGGTGCCTTAATCGTCGAGCCGCGCAGCGATCGCAAAAGCTACGACAGGGATTACATTATGATGTTCGGTCAGACCAGCAGCTTGGACACGGTCCCTGCCGGAGCTCGGCCTGTGTCCGGTCAGATATATTTTCTGGTCAATGGCATGACCGCGCCACTTGCTAAACCTTTAGAGGTAAGAGAGGGCGAGCGCATTCGTTTGCGGATGATCAACGCCAGCTCAAGCGCCATTCCACTGTTTTTGACCGGTCACAAAATGGAAATTGTTTCTATGAACGGCTCTGATCTGCTCGAACCGCACGTTACCCGCGACACAATTACGCTCAATCCATCCGATCGTATGGATGTGGAGTTTCAAGCCAAAAATCCAGGCGTCTGGTCTCTGGCTTCAGAATTGACAGACCAGTCAACCAATCAGGGTGCCTTTCCTGGTGGTATCGCTTGCGTGATACGTTATATGGATGCTGGAGCCGAAAAAGAAGCCCCTTAAATGGCGTTTCTCAAAGCTTGCAGACGCACATTCACTTGTTCCATAGACAGACCGGTGTGCTTGCAAAATGCCGCCCAGCCAACTTGGATAACGTCTTCCCAGTTATTGTAAAAAACTTCCTGATTGAGGTAGTCTTTGCCCAGCTCCTGGGAGTAATCGGCAAGGATTGCTTTGGCCATATCGTGTTGAATCAAATGCTGCAGATCGAACCACTTCTCTTCCAGAGCTAATTCGAAAAGAGTACTTAGATACTCTTTTTGACAGTATCTCTCTTGTGCCAGTTCTTTCAGGCGGTCGTCCATCTGCTGTTACCCGGTCAAGGTTTTGTATCCTTAAGTTATCACAAGTCTTTGTGGTGGCAACTAAATTTCATCTGGTCGTACCAGTCATTTTATGAATAAAGCTGAGAATTTTAAGAACAATCAGACTGCTGCGGTTTGCAGGCCGCGGAAATGCATATGTGCCACCACAGATTGTGGAAGTCAATTTAAGGGCTCTGGATGTGCGTTCGGCCAAATGTATATCTGTAACGTCGAAGACTAATGAAGACTAAGGAAGACTAATAATGATAAGGGGCGACGCCGAACTGCTGACGTAGTTGTTCGTCGAGCGCTTTATTTTTGATGTCCAACTGTTCAAGGGCTGCTTTTCTGCCCATGAGCTGACCCATGACACTATTGCCCTGGGCGTCTTTAGCCATGAGATTGTCCTGCACCCTTAAATAGTCACCAAAAAGTGTCTGAGCATCACTGAAGTACTGATAATAACCAAAATGCAGAGCCTTAGTTTCAGGGTACAGATTGAGCTTTTTCAATTTGTCGGCGGCGATTGCATTTTTTAGTTGGAGCTTTTGCAACAAAGCCTGAATCTCTATTTTTTCAGGTCCCGGCACAAACATGGCTAGACCCTTAGACAGCATGGTGTCGGCTTTTTGCTTGTCGGCAGGGTTCATTTGTGCTTCGCGCCGAATCTCATCGTATTTGCTGAACCAGTCTTTTAATACTGCAGAAGATGTGGCAGCGGCACCAGTGGTGGCGGCAGAATTTGCAGCCTGGGCATTTGCGCAATTAGAGATGGCCATTTGAGTGACTAAGGCAAGAACTAGTCCAGCTATTTGCAGCCTCATTTTGTTTTTCCTTTTGTTTGCACTAGTGCCCGAAAATGTTGTCAGCGAGTCTATGGACGTCGTTTTTTGCATCTGGTTTCTATAAGACCCCTATATTCTACGTTACGAGTTTGTCAAAGTCTTGTTTGAATTGAGGATAGGAAATGCCAGCCGAGGCAATTTCTTCGAGCTCTGGTGGTGTCAGGCACAACAACTGAGCCACCAGCCCCGACATTGCCAGGCGATGATCCAGTTTTGTCTGCCAGTGACCGCCGCCTTTGAGCGATTCTTGACCAGAGATGATAAAGCCATCATCGAATTCTTGGATTGCGCCGCCGATTGCCGCAATATTTTGGACAATGAGAGCAAGTCTGTCACTTTCTTTGTGTCTTAATTCTGCAGCGTCGGTTACTTTGAGCTGTCCGTCGCACAAGCTTCCGGCTAAAGCGAGAATAGGAATTTCATCAACGCCTGCGGCCATTTTCTCACCAGAGATGGTGGCTCCTTTCAAGCGCTTAACACCCTTTACTCGGATATCTGCCACTGGTTCGCCGCATTGTTCACGAACGTTTTCCAGGCTGACATCGGCTTGCATTTCTTTGAGAACATCGAATATCAAGGTGCGTCCGGGATTAAAGCCGACATTTTTCAAAAGAATATTCGACCCTTCCAGGCAGGAGGCTGCCACCATAAAAAATGCAGCTGAAGAAATATCGCCAGGTACAGTCAATTCGTAAGGAGCAATTGGATCATTTAACTGCGTCACAGTCGTTGTGCTCTGGGCGTCCCTTTCAAATGGAATACCTAAATAACGGAACATTCGTTGAGTATGGTCGCGAGCAATATGTGGCAATCGCACACTGGTGCGACCTTTAGCTTGCAGCCCTGCCAACAATATTGCTGTTTCAACCTGGGCCGAGGCTACTTTTAAAACAAAATCGCGCCCTTGCAGATGACCGCCGCTAATAATGAACGGTGGTTTGCCTTCTTCCGATTCGTAGCGAAACTTTGCGCCCATTTCTGATAGCGGCTGTAAAAC
>Ga0182030_10014900_pt1 | contig 15286 bp, 13 predicted proteins | sample 812S3MmetaG_FD_121299 | JGI IMG/M metagenome (GOLD analysis project Ga0182030, IMG submission 121299) | Permafrost microbial communities from Stordalen Mire, Sweden - 812S3M metaG (Illumina Assembly) | ecosystem: Environmental > Terrestrial > Soil > Wetlands > Permafrost | place: Sweden... | reverse complement strand
TCAATGTAATCCATCGCTAAAATATCAGCATTGCATCGACACAAGAAGGGCGCCGATTATCAATAGTTGAGAGGCTTCCCGCCTCCCCTATGCTTTGTCAACAAACCGGATAAGCATGGTTTGTTCTTATGATATCGCCTCGCCGCCCACATGGCCGCCGCAGCAAGAAAGACGGCAGGAGCGGCAACAACCGCGATTCCGGCGAGCATACCACCGCCAACTAAGCTACCGGCAGCGGCCAAACCGGCCACTGTAGCGGCTCCGCCGGTCAAACCAGTTCCCGCAGACCCAAGCGCCAGAATGCCGGCACCGGCCGCGCCGCCGGCACTTGCGCCGCCGGCCAGTCCCAATGCCTCCGAAAACTCTTGCTATCACGCAACGTGCGTGCCTTGTCGTCGATGGTGCCACCTGCTTCTGAAGTAAGTTTTTCGACGGCTGATTTGAATTCTTCCAACGTCATCGGCATTCTCCATGAGGTTACGAGGCTGGAAAGAGCTGTTTCCGGTTGCGCGCATACGTCAAATAGGGTTCCGTTTTGTCGACGAGGAGCCCATGCAGATCGGGCTACTCGGCGTATTTCTTTGTTGATCCGTCGGAAAATAGAATTTTCCCTGGAGGGAATACAATTATTAAATTGGCTTGATCTTCTTCTCGCAACCGACGATGAGGAGCCATGAATTGGTTGTAATCCAGTTGGCCTTCCCACTTTAGGTTAGAATTTGCGGCGATCGCCTCATTGATCGCGACTTTGGCACCAAGGATTCGATTGTCGAGTAAGTCTGTGAATTCAATTAGGCCATCGAAGGCGCGAATATCTTTGCCAGTCAGATTTGAGAAGGAAACAGCGAACTCCACAGCATCCTGATAGTCGTGCGCGCTTGGGTTCGAAGCGTGAAACCATTTTTTCAGTAGCGTCGCTCTAATCGGAGCTGATTCATTCGGCTTCGGAGGTGGAGGTTGCACCTGCCTAGCGGGCGCAGCGGGCATTCCGAATACAGAAGGCGCGTTCTGCTTGAATTGATCGGCGGCAGACTGAAACGCTGAGCGCATCTCATATTTGATGTGTTCTCTTCCTACAAAATAACCGATGATTACCCCGATTAACCCGGCAACAAAGAATCCCGAACTTTTGCGAATATCCATGAGTATACCCCATTAAGCCTAACTCATCTTTGCGAAATTTGCCTACCTGGACGCGGCTCGCTGAAGCGATCAAAAAAAGTCGCCAACTGCAAATTCACGATGGCCTCCGCTCGATCAATTCTTTCCGTTGGGCGCCGAAAGGTGCGCCAGTGCATCCCTTTCGGCTTTGCAATGTACCCACCAATCGGGCCGATGTCGCGGAACTTCCAGCGTAGCGCGAAAGCGCGAGAGAAAGCGCGTTCGGCAGAGCGTCTCGGTTGGGATTTCCCCTTCCGACGTTCAGAATGGTCACGACGGCGCCGATGGAAAGAGTGCGCCGAATAAGCGCCTAGAATTTCAGGCGAAGGCGAGGTTTTTCCCCTTTTTTCGCAACCTCAGTTCAGGGCAAGCCTGCGAAACTATAACGGCCAAATCGCCGGGCCAAATCGCCGGGATGGAGACGAAAAATCGGAACCTCGAAAATGCGACATGATTTGAAATAAATATATTAAACTATCGACGTTAAGATGTTCGTTGACCGCCGCGCCGAAACCGCAGGCGGTCGCCAATTTTCTTGGGGTTGAAAGCTGGGGTTGAAAGCAAAGATGACGATCCAACAGAAAGCCGACTCATTGCGGCGCCAGCTCGCGACGCGCAGCGACCGCCTTTATTGCGACCAGTCCGGCGCGGTCGCCATTATTTTCGCCCTCGCCATTTTGCCGGTGATGATGATGGTTGGCGCGGCGATCGATTACTCCAGGGCCACCTCGGCGGCGAGCCGACTTGGCGAGGCGGCGGACGCTAGCGCGCTGGCGGCCGCGCAAGCCGCGACCCGGGCCATCGCCGCTGGCGATGCGAATTGGAACGCCGTGGGCGTCGCGGCGGGGCAGAATGCTTTCACGGCGAACTCCATGGGACTGACGACCACGTCGGCGCCATCCATCGTCGTCACGCAGGTTGGCGCCGGCGTGACCGCGCAACTCAGCGCCACGGGGCAGATTTCTGCGACCGTCATGGGCTTGGTCGGCGTTCCCACGTTGACTTTCACGAAATCGGCCACCGCCACGACCGGAGTGTCGCAAACCACGACCGGAACTTCGCAAACCACGGGGCCCACATACGGCAATGTTTCGCTGGTGCTCGACGTTTCGCCCTCGATGGCGCTCGCCGCCACGGTCGCTGGAATGAGCAGTTTGGAATCACTCACGCTGGCGCAGACGGGAACGGCCTGCGCCTTCGCTTGCCACGACATAGAGTCTGGAAGCGTCAGCAATTACAGCATTGCTCGCGCGAACAATATCCCGCTGCGCATGGACGTCGTGACGTCCGCGGCGCAGGCCTTCGCGAACTTTGTCACCACCGCGACCGTGGTCCCCGGCCAATACACGGTGGGCCTCTATACGATGTCGTCGTCGCTCCAGACGCTGGTCGCGCCGACAGCGACTGTGTCCGCTGTGTCCACCGCCGTCGGCAATGTCGATTTCGACACGATGTCGGTGCTTTTCTCGAGTTTGCCCACGCCCGCCGCCGCGAATGTGGCGTCCGGCGACAGCCTCACGCACTATGCCGACACCGACTTCGGCGCCAGCCTCGCGACGCTCAACACGCTCATCCCCGCGTCCGGGACCGGGACGAGCGCCAGTTCGCCGCAACAATTGGTGATCCTCATCACCGATGGGCTCTATGACACCGGGGTTCCCGACAACAGCGCGATCAGCGCGACCTTCACTTATCCGAGCGCCACGAATTTCAGCAGCGGCGACAACGAAGGCAAGTATACGCGCCCGTTCGATCCCACACTATGCAACACTCTGAAGCAGAATGGCGCGAAGGTTGGCGTCGTATATGTCACCTATGTCCCGGAGCCCACTGATCCAAATGGATTCTATCAGGCGATGGTGGCGACCAACGCGCCTCCGGCTGCGCTGGTCTCCCAGTTGCAGGCCTGCGCGTCTTCGCCAAATCTCTTCTATCAGGCGAGCAGCCTAGCGACGATCACATCGGATCTGAACACGTTCCTCGAAACCGCCCTTGGCGCGATCGGTCCGTTGCGCCTCAGCCATTGAGCCGCCGGCTTGCCAAAGGCGGCCGCCAAATTGACAAGCGGGCTTTGCTCCGACACAACCGCGCTCCAATCGGAGACCCGCCATGACCATCGCGCTCGACGAGTTGCAGCGCCGCAAGGAAGCCGCCGAGGAGTGGTTCCAATCGCTGCAGCAGCGGATTTTTGCCGCCTTCGAGGCGCTGGAAGACGACGCGCCTGGGCCTTTCGCGCCCGAGGCGACGGCGACCGGACGGTTCGTCGTCTCGCCCTGGAGCCGGACCGACCCTAGCGGCGCGCCGAGCGGCGGCGGCCGCATGGGGATTCTCAAGGGCCGCGTGTTCGAGAAGGCGGCCGTGCATGTCTCGACGGTGTTTGGGACTTTCGCGCCGGAATTCGCGGCCCAAATTCCCGGCGCCAGCGATGACCCGCGCTTTTTCGCGACCGGGATTTCGCTGATCGCCCATCCCTGGAACCCCAATGTTCCCGCCGTGCATATGAACACGCGCTTTGTTGCGACGACCAAAGCGTGGTTTGGCGGCGGCGCCGATTTGACGCCGGTGCTGGAGCGACGCCGCGATCAACAAGACGCCGACGCGATTGAATTTCACGCGGCGATGCGGCGCGCCTGCGACGCGCATAGCGAGGTCGCCGATTACGCGCGGCTCAAACAATGGTGCGACGACTACTTTTTCCTCAAACACCGCAACGAGCCGCGCGGAATCGGCGGAATTTTCTATGATTATCTCAACAGCGGCGGCGACGCGGAAAACTCCGGCTGGGACAAGGATTTCGCCTTCACGCGCGATGTCGGCGAAGCGTTTTTAAGCGTCTATCCCGCCGTCGCGCGGGCAAACTACAAGACGCCATGGACCGACGCCGACCGCGAGGAGCAGTTGATCCGGCGGGGACGTTATGTCGAGTTCAACCTGCTCTATGATCGCGGCACGATCTTCGGTCTCAAGACCGGCGGCAATGTCGAGTCGATCCTTTCGTCGATGCCGCCGAGCGTGAAATGGCCATAACAGGCGATAGCAGCGCGCTAGACTGATAGAGCCGCCCGTCCTGCGCCCTTTGTCCGAACGAGTTTCGCTCACGACGACCGACGAAATTTCGCTTATCGGCAATCCTGATAACCGTGTCCGCCGCCGCATTGGCGGCCTGCTTTTTCTGCATCGCCGCCTCGAGGCGCAAGATTTCGGCGCGCAACAGCGCGATGCGCTCGATGAACTCCGCGACGGACAGGGCGTCGAGCGGCTGGCCGAGCATGTGGCTCGAGGCGGGGCGCGGGCTTTCGTCTCTGTCCTTTTCCATTCGAAGGCTCCTGAGCTTGCGCAATTCGGCGCGGACGCGGGGCGCGAATATATGATAAAGTCTTGCAGGCGGAGATCCCCGCCCTCCGTATCGGTTTCGTGTCCTGGCTCTCGGTTGGCCTGTAAGCCGCCACCGGGCGGGATATCGTGTTTATCAGGAGCGCACATGACCCTCGATGGCGACGCCACTCCCCCGACCACATCTACACCCGCAGCCACGCCGCACGACATCGGCCATGCGCTAGAGCATATGCGTGACCGCTGGAGGTGGTTCGCCGCGTTCGGCCTGATAACCATGTTCTGCGGCTTCATCTCGCTCGGCGTCGCGGGGGCGGCGACGCTGGTGTCGGTCTACATGATCGCAGCCTTCATGATACTGATTGGCGCAGTCGAGATCACGATCGGCGTTAACGCGCACAGATGGAGCAGCCGCATTTTCGTCGTGCTGGTCGGCTTGCTCTACATCGTGGCGGGCTCCTTCGCGCTGGCCAATCCGTTGAGCGGCGCGGTCGGCTTTACGCTGATGCTCGGCGCCGCGCTGGTGGCGACTGGCTTGGCGCGCGTGATTTTCGCGACGCGGCTGCCGGAAGGCCCGAAGTGGTTTGTCGCCTCCGCCGGCCTCGTGACGGTGTTGCTCGGCGTGTTCATCGTCGCCGGCTGGCCGGAAAACTCCACTTACGTGCTGGGGATTTTTTTGGGCGTCGACATGATCATGTACGGGGCGAGTTGGCTGAATTTCGGGATTTTTCTGCGCCGGCGCGCGACGCGTCATCGTTGACCTCCCACGCGCATATTGCGCTGTCGAGCTCCCCTTCCGGCGGACACGTAACGCATGAGCAAATGGGCCTATAGTTTCCGCCAAGGCAAAGCCGACGGCGCGGCGTCGATGAGGGAACTGCTTGGCGGCAAGGGCGCGGGCCTCGCCGAAATGGCCCGGCTGGGCCTGCCGGTGCCGCCCGGCTTCACCCTCACCACGGAAGTCTGCGCCTATTTTTACGCGCACGACAAAGCGCTTCCCAATGACTTGAGCGAGCAGTTGGGCGCGGCGCTGGCGCAAATCGGCGCCGTCGCCGGCCATTCCTTCGACGATCCCGACTGGCCGCTGCTTGTCTCGGTGCGCTCGGGCGGGCGCGCCTCGATGCCGGGCATGATGGACACCGTGCTCAATCTCGGGCTCAACGACAACACCGTCGGCGCACTGGCCAAAAAATGCGGCAATGAGCGTTTCGCCTTCGATTGCTACCGCCGCTTCATCGAAATGTATTCCTCCGTCGTGCTCGGCGTCGAGCATCACGAATTCGAGGAGGCCCTCGACCACTATAAGGAGCAGCGCGACGTCATTCTGGACGCGCAGCTTCACGCCGACGATTGGCGCGCCGTCGTCGCGCTCTACAAGGAGATCGTGGCGACTCACAGGGGCGCCGATTTTCCGCAAGACCCGCATCAACAGCTGCGGGGGGCGATCAAGGCGGTGTTCTCCTCCTGGATGAACCATCGCGCCGTCGTCTATCGCGAATTGCACAATATCCCGGCCGATTGGGGCACCGCCGTCAATGTGCAGGCGATGGTGTTCGGCAATATGGACGATAATTCCGCCACTGGCGTCGCTTTTTCGCGCAACCCCTCCACCGGCGCGCGCGCGCTTTACGGCGAGTTTCTGATCAACGCCCAGGGCGAGGACATCACCTCCGGCCTGCGCACGCCAAGGCCGATCAGCGCGGCGTCGGACAGCGGGACGCCTTCTCTGGAGACGGCGATGCCGGCGGTGTTCGCCGAATTCAAGGGTTATGCGGAAAAACTGGAGGCGCATTACCGCGACATGCAGGACATGGAGTTCACGATCGAGCGCGGCAAATTATGGATGCTGCAAACGCGGGGCGGCAAGCGCACCGCGCCCGCCGCGCTGAAGATCGCCGTCGATATGGCGAACGAGGGGCTCATCACGCGGGACGAAGCCCTGATGCGGATCGACCCGACCTCGCTTGACCAACTGCTGCATCCGACCATCGACCCCGAGGCCAAATGCGCCATTCTGGCCAGCGGCCTGCCAGCCTCGCCCGGCGCGGCTTCCGGCGAGATCGTTTTCGATACCAAGGAAGCGGAGACGTTGGCGGCCCAGGGACGCAAGGTCATTCTGGTGCGCGTCGAAACCAGCCCCGAGGACATCGGCGGCATGCACGCCGCGCAGGCCATTCTCACCGCGCGCGGCGGCATGACCTCGCACGCCGCCGTCGTGGCGCGCGGCATGGGCAAGCCCTGCATTACGGCCGCCGTGGGCTTGCGCATCGATTACGAGGACCAGAGTTTTTCGGTCGCCGGACGACGGTTTCGCAAGGGCGACACGATCACCGTCGACGGCTCCTCCGGCCAGGTGATCGCCGGCGCGGTCAAGATGCAACGCCCGGAGCTGACCGGCGAATTCGCGGTGCTGATGGACTGGGCCGACGCGGCGCGCCGCTTAAAGGTGCGCGCCAACGCCGAGACGCCTTTGGACGCGAAAGCGGCGCGCAAATTCGGCGCGCAGGGCATTGGCCTCGCCCGCACGGAGCATATGTTTTTCGAGGGCGAGCGCATTGTCGCGGTGCGCGAGATGATTCTCGCCGACAGCGCTGACGGCCGCAAGGCGGCGCTGGCCAAGCTGCTCCCGATGCAGCGCGACGATTTCAAGGAACTGTTCGAGATCATGGCCGGCCTGCCGGTGACGATCCGCCTGCTCGATCCGCCGCTGCACGAATTCCTGCCGCACAGCGACGCGGAGATCGCCAGCGTCGCCAGCGCCATGGGGGCGGACCCGCAAAAGCTGCGCAAGCGCGCGCAAGAACTCTCCGAATTCAATCCGATGCTGGGGTTTCGCGGCGTGCGTCTCGGCGTCGCCTTTCCCGAGATCGTCGACATGCAGGCGCGCGCTATTTTCGAGGCGGCGATCGCCGCGGCGGCGCAGACCGGCGAGCCAGCGCAAATCGAAATCATGGTCCCGCTGGTGTTCTCGAAAGCCGAGCTGGATTTGATCAAGCGGCGCGTCGAGGAGACCGCGCGCGCCGTCGAAGCGGAAACCGGCCTGCGCTCCAGCTATCACATCGGCGCGATGATCGAACTGCCGCGCGCGACGCTGCGCGCCGGCGACATTGCGCTGACGGCGGAGTTTCTCTCCTTCGGCACCAATGATCTGACCCAAACGACGCTCGGCATTTCGCGCGACGACGCGGGCGCGTTTCTTGGCGCATACGTCGCCAAAGGCATTTTGCCGGCGGACCCCTTCGTGACTATCGACCAGGAGGGCGTCGGCGAACTCATCGCCATCGGTTGCGCAAGGGCGCGCAAGGCGCGGCCCGACGTGATGCTTGGCGTCTGCGGCGAGCATGGCGGCGACCCGGCGTCGATCCTCTTTTTCGAGGAGGTCGGCGTCGATTACGTCTCCTGCTCGCCCTTCCGCGTGCCCATCGCCCGCCTCGCGGCGGCCCAGGCGGCGCTGCGGCGTAAGAGTTAAGCGGACCGCAGACCGCTAATTCGACCGCTCGGCGGCCACGCTCGAGCCGTCCGGCGCGAGCAAAGTCTCGCGCAAGAAATCCCTCAGCCGCTTGGTGCGCGCTTCGGTAAGGCGCGAGAAGCCGTAGGCGAAGACGGTGGCGACGGCGATCAGCGCGAAAGCCGAAGTCCAGTGCAAAGGCGTCGGGAGTTGCTTGTACCAGTCCTGACCGAGCAGACTACCCGCGCCCGCCCACACAAAAAACACCAGCGGCGCGTGGGTCGCATAAAGTGAATAGGAAAAATCCGACAGCCGCCGATGAATCGGGGAAAGATTGGCGAACAGGCCGCCGTCCGCCGCGAAACGGAAGGACAGCAGCAGATTGGCGAATGTGCTCGCGACGGCGGCGTCGGCGAGCGTCGACACAAAGGGATACGCGGCGACGAGCGGGCCGCGCGCGCCGAGACGCATCAGCGTCATCGTCGCAAGAAAGAGGCACAGCGACAGCCACGTGGATTTGATCAGCGGGCGCGGAGCCACGCGGATCAGCGCGCCGAGCGTCCAAACGCCATATCCAAACAAAAACAAGCCTTGGGGAATGGACATGACAATCGCTACGGCGACGCCAAAGGCGAAGGCGGTCAGCCGAACGCCTCGCGAATAGGCGCGGGACAGCGGCAGCAGCAGCAGCGGGAAGGTGACGTAATACCACATCTCGCAGGCCAGCGACCACAGCGCGCCATTCGTGCCCGCCTGCGGCGCCCATATGTTCTGCTGTTGCAGCAGCGTCCACAAAATGTTGATCGGCGCGAACACGCCGTCGAAAAAGGCCCCGTCGTAAATCTCGGAGTTTGGAAACATCCGTCGACCGATGAAATCGACCGCGAAGCCTAACGCCAGCGCCGGCGCCATCACAATATAGATGCGGCTGAAGCGGTCGACCATATACTGGCCCAGAAAAGGGTCCGTCCTGTCTAATCGGCGCAGCAGATCGCCCCCGATCAGAAAGCCCGAGATCACAAAGAAAACCAGCACCGCCTGACGCGCAAAGCCGGCCAGGAACCACCAAGCGTAAACGCCCGGCCCGTGCGGCGCGACCATGATGTCGGAGATCTGGATCAATTGGCCCGCGTGGGCGACGAGCACAGCCGAGGCTGCGACCCACCGGGCCAGCGCGAGAAAATTCGAAACCGCTTTGTTCACAGGCCCCCGTCCATCGCCTCCGAAAGTCGCCGCAGCCCGTTCTTTAAGCATGCAATTTTGGTGTAATTTGTGGCGCCGGGCGCCGCCCTTTCTTGCGTCCCGCGCCCGCCATGCGCAATATCGCCTCAAACGACGATGCGGGCAAATTTGAGCGCCGCGCGGCGCCCGTCGCGGGCGAGAATGTTAACAGTCGAGGCGACAACCATGCTTGTTCGGCGCATTTTAACCAGGGCTTTAAGAAAGCGCGCGGCGCTTTTCAGTCGCGTCAGGGCGCGGTAAGGTTTAACGAAATCCTTAGAGTGATTCGTGTACTTCGTTAGGCTCTTGTTCGAACCGGCCCGGCCTCGCCCTCCCGCGTCGCATTCCTTAAGCGTCGTCGTGGATGTCTCTGACCAAACTAAACATCAGCTGGATGACCCCATGACGAAATTCGCGCTCGATTCCCTCGACCTCGCGGCTCTGCTCTCTTCCCGCGTCTGTCACGACGTCATCTCGCCTGTTGGCGCAATCGTCAACGGACTCGAAGTTCTGGAGGAGGAGAAGGACGCGGAAATGCGCGGCCACGCCCTCGCGCTGATTAAATCCAGCGCCGAAGAGGCATCCGCGCGCCTTCAGTTCTGCCGCCTCGCCTTTGGCGCCGCCGGCTCCAAGGGCTCGTCCATCGACACCGGCGACGCCGAGCATGTCGCGCGCCAACTGTTCGCCGACGAACGCACCCGCCTCGACTGGAGCGTGCCGCGCGTGCTCATGGCGAAGAACAAGGTTAAGCTGCTGCTTAATCTGTGCCTGATCGCCGATACGGCGATTCCGCGCGGCGGCGATATTTCGGTCTCCGCCATGGGCGAAGACGACGCCATGAGCTTTCGTGTCGCGGCCAAGGGAATCAACGCGCGGGTGGCGCCCGGCGTCGCCAGCCTCCTCGCCGGCGAGCCCGAGGACGGCACGGTCGACGCCCGCGCGGTCCAGGCTTATTACGCGGGACTTGTGGCGCGCTCCTGCGACCTCGAGGTTTCGCTCAACGTCGCCGGCGATCTCGTGACCATCGACGCCAAGCCGATGGCGGCGGAGGCGACGCAGGAGCCGCCGCAGAAGGTGAGCGCCGTCGCCTGAAGCGCGCATAAAAGCGCCTTCCCCAAGGCTTCCTCGCGGCGCGAATAAACCGCGAGGCAAGCTCGGTCCATCAGCCGCCGATTTCCTGCAAACTTCGATTTTTAAGCACTCTTTGGCGTTGCGGTTTTTGGTCTCTTAACCCCTTCACGCCACAATGGCTCTTGTTGGCCGCGCCTGCGGCGCGAGAGTCGCCATGGACGATTTGCTTACCGAGTTTCTCGCCGAGTCGGCCGAACACATCGACGCTGCGTCGATGGAGCTCGTGCGCATCGAGAAGGACCCCGCCGACCCGGCGCTGATCGCCAGCCTGTTCCGACACATCCACACGATCAAGGGCAGCTCCGGCTTCCTGAGCCTGCCGCGCGTCGGCCGCCTCGCCCATGGAGCCGAAGCGCTGATCGGGCGGCTGCGCGACGGAGCGAAGGCGAGCGGCGACCATATTTCCCTCATTCTCGCGGTCGTCGATCGCCTATCGGCGCTGCTGGTCGAAATCGGCCGGCTCGAACTGGAGCCCGAGGGAGACGATTCCGATATTCTTTCGGCGCTCGACGCGCACACAAAGGCGCTGAAGCCTGCCTTTGAGCCGCAGACGTTGGCGCCGGCCTGGACTCCTCCCGCGCCCGAAGCCGAGCACGGCGTCGCGACGCCGACCAGCCCCGCCGCGCCGAGCGACGCCGCGAATGCAAACGCCCGGACGACGGAAATGGTGCGCGTGTCAGTCGGCGTGCTCGACCGGCTGATGGGCATTGTCTCGGAACTCGTGCTGACCCGCAATCAGCTGCTGGAACTATCTGCAGCCTTCGGCGACGAGCGCGTAAAAGGCTCTGTGCAAAATCTATCGACCGTCACCAGCGACTTGCAGGACGCCGTCATGCGCGTGCGGATGCAGCCGCTCGATAAGCTGTTCGCGACGCTGCCGCGCCTGGTGCGCGATCTCTCGCTGGAACTCAACAAAAGGATCAAGATCGAGACTTTCGGCGCGGAGACCGAACTGGACCGTCAGGTTATTGAGCTCATGCGCGCGCCGTTGACCCATATTATCCGCAACGCCGCCGACCACGGCATTGAATCCGCCGCCCAGCGCGCCGCCGCCGGCAAGTCCGAAACCGGCGTGATCCGCGTCACCGCCGCCTATGACGCCGGTCAAATCACGCTCGAAATCAAGGACGACGGGCGAGGTTTCGACGTAGTGCGCATCAAGAAGAAGGCCTACGAGCGCGGTCTCGTGAGCGCGCAGGCGCTCGAAAAAATGACCGACGCCGAGCTCTATCCCCTCGTCCTGCTGCCGGGCTTCTCGACCGCCGAGCAGGTGTCGAAGGTCTCGGGCCGAGGCGTCGGAATGGATGTCGTGCGCGACAATATCCAGTCCATCGGCGGAACGGTGACGCTCGCCTCGCGGAGCGGGTCCGGCACGACGGTCATGCTGCGGATCCCGCTCACTTTGGCGATCGCGCCGGCGCTGATTCTCGCCTGCGGCGGATCGCGTTTCGCCATTCCGCAAATGGCGGTTGTCGAAGTCGTCGGGATTGGCGAGGGCTTCGAAAGCGACATCAGCCTTGTTTATGGCGCGCCCATGCTCCGCCTGCGCGGCGAAGCCTTGCCGCTCGCCTGTCTCGCCCAAACGCTGGATATCGCGCCGCCCGGCGAAGACGAAATCGCCACCACCGGCTACGCCGTCATCCTGCGGGTGGCCGGCGTGCGCTGCGGCCTGCTCGTCGAAACCATCGCGGACGTGCAGGAGGTGGTGATCGAGCCTTTGGTCGGCGCACTGGCGCGTCTTGGCGTCTTTTCCGGTCAGACGATTCTGGGCGACGGTTCGGCTGTGCTTATTCTCGATCCGGCGGCGATCGTCGACCGCGCCGGAATCAGGAATAAGACCGAGCGCCGCGAGCAGCGGCCGTCCGAGGCGTTCCAGCCCGAAAAAATGAAAACCTGCGTTGTGCTGCTGCGCGCCGGCGCCGGACCGCTCAAGGCCCTGCCGCTGTCGCTGATCATGCGCATCGAGGAAGTGGACGGCGCGCGACTTGCACGTTCCGGAGACGCCTATGTGTTGCCCTACGAAGGGCGCCTGATGCCGGTCATTCGCGCGTCGGACGACATGGCGATCGAGGCGCGCGCATACCCGATCCTCGTGCTCGCCGGAGCCGGCCAGGCGGTCGGCCTGCTCGTCGAGGAGATCATCGACGTCGTCGAAGAGGCTCTGGAGCCGCAATTGGCGGGCGTCGACGAGAGGGTCGTCGGCGTCGTCAATCTGCGCGGCCAAACCGTCGAACTGCTCGACATGACCTATTTCATTAACCGCGCCGACCCTGGCGCGCTGGCGCGCGGCGTCAACCGCCGCCCGCGAATCCTCCTCGTCGACGACAAGCAGTTCTTCCGCGACATGCTGAGTCCCGTCCTCAGCGCGGCGGGATTCGAGGTGACGGCGAGCGCCTCGGGCCTGGAAGCGCTGGCGCTGATCGAGAAGGGGCTGAAGATCGACATATTGGTCACCGACATCGACATGCCGGACATGGACGGCTATTCGCTCACCCGCCAACTGCTGGCTCACGAAGGCTGCGCGAATATTCCCGTCGTCACTTTGGCTCCGCAGGCGACCGTGTCCATTCGCGAAGCGGCCAGGGCTTGCGGCGCACGCGCGGTCGTCGGAAAATTCGATCGGCGGGCGCTCGTCGAAGTTGTCGCCAGCTTTCGCAGCGCGACGCCGACCACCGCGCATGAGATTGAACAGCGCATCATGACGGAGATCGCCGCATGAGCTTCGATCTCGCCGACTTCAGTTACAGCCGTCAACGTCGGCAGACGCGGGTCGGCGCCGCGGTCAGCCATTTCACCGTCAGGATCAAATCGCAAATCGTCGGCCTGCCGGTGCATTGCGTAAAGACGGTATTTTATATCGACAGGCTCACGCCCGTTCCGCTCGCGCCGCCGGAAGTCGCGGGACTCGCCAATCTGCGCGGCCGCATCGTTACGGCTCTGCATCTCGACAGATGTTTGCGCATCGACTCGGCGAAACCGAGCGTCGCGCTTTTGGCCGTCGGCATCACCCATAATGGCGACGATTACGCGCTGCTGGTCGACGACACGGGCGATGTGATCGTCAGCGAAGAACAGGATCGCGTCGCCTGTCCGGCGCATCTCGACGCGCATCTTGTTGAGCTCATGGCCGCCTTCTACCGCTACGACGGCGGCTTCCTGTCGATCGTTGATATTGCGGCGCTGATCAAGCGCGTGTCGCAACAAAGCGAGTCGACCTATCGCACCGGTGCATCCGGAAATTCAAAACGAGGAGAGAGACAATGAAACAGGTTCTGGTCGTTGACGACAGCGCGGTCATTCGTAAGGTGGCGCGTCGCATTCTGGAGGGATTGCATTTTCGCACGTCGGAAGCGCCGGACGGCAGACTCGCGTTGGCCGAATGCGAGAAGATGATGCCGGACGTGATTTTGCTCGACTGGAACATGCCGGAAATGGACGGCCTGGAGTTTTTGTGCGCGCTGCGCAAAATGCCGGGCGGCAGCGACCCCAAGGTTGTCTTCTGCACCACCGAGAACGAAGTCGGGCACATTGCCCGCGCCATGCACGCCGGCGCCGACGAATATATCATGAAGCCGTTCGATCAAAACATCGTGCGCTCGAAGTTCCAAGAAATCGGCCTGGTCTGAGAGTTCAACCGGCCCGGTTCCGCGCGGCGACGATCGGCGCGCGGGTCGCATCGAGTGAGGCGTTATTGGTGATGCGTAACACAACTTCATGGAGTCCGCGCGATGCGGCTCCCGTTTTCGACGCCGGCGACGCGCGCATGTGCTTCGCTTTTGCGCGCTTTCGCCGCCAATTGGCGGCCTTGACCGGCATCGCTATCGGCGCCGACAAGCAACGTCTCGTGGAACGCCGGCTCGACTCCGTGCTGCGAGCCCATAATGTCGCCGATCTCTTCGAGCTGACCCAGCTAATTGATCGGCGTGGAAACGAAGCGCTTATCGAAGAGGCGATCAACGCTATGACGACAAGTGAAACCTCGTTCTTTCGTGATCGCGCGCCCTTCGAGGCGTTTCGCGCGCGCATTCTGCCGGAATTGATGGCGGCGCGCGAACGCCAGCGGCGCTTGCGCATCTGGTGCGCCGCCGTCTCAACCGGACAGGAAGCCTATTCGCTGGCGATGACACTCGACGAAGCGGCCCGCGAGCTGCGCGGCTGGAGCCTCGAAATTCTCGGCACCGATATTTCCAGCACCGCGATCGAGACCGCCCGCAAAGGCGTCTACAGCCATTTCGAGGTGCAGCGGGGCCTGTCCACGACTCATCTGCTGCGCTATTTTCATCGGGAGGAAGAAAACTGGCGCGTCAACGAACATCTGCGCGCGCGCATCGCCTTTGGTCAGTTCAATCTTCTGTCTAACCCCGCCGATCTCGGCGCGTTCGACGTGATTCTTTGCCGCAATGCGGTGACGAATTTCGCGCCGGAGGCGAAACGCAGTGTTTTGGAGCGCCTCGCCGGCCTGCTTGCAGAGGACGGCTTTCTGTTCCTCGGCGACACGGAGACCGTCGACGAGGCGGCCTCAAGCTTCGTCCCGACAGCCAACAGAAGCGTCTGGCGTCGCCGCGGACGTCCGCGCCCGAAACTGGCGCTGGCCTGAGCGATAAAGGTTCGCCCGAAGAACGCAACTATCCATGCGCGCGCTTTGCGTCGCGCCGCGCGCGTAGCGCGGCGGCGGCGTTTGGAAGCAAACGGTCGAGCGGCTTCTGGATCGCGCTTATCAGCATTCTTTCGGAATCGAACGCGGCGGCGATGGGCAGTCCGACAAGTTGCGGGAGTCCGCAACCAAGGGTTCGGAACACGGCGCTAACTGTCGAGCGCGGACGCGTCCACGAACCGGCCGGCGCAAGTTCTTTCGCGGCGACAAGCATCTAATACCAACGGCGTTAAAGATTGACCTGCGCCCAGTGTCTGGTGGTGATAGAGGCGACGCGCTGTTTGTCGTTGGCGAAGAACATCCAAGCTTCGCATGACGCGTCGAGGATGTGTTCGTAG
>Ga0182030_10014897_pt1 | contig 15286 bp, 10 predicted proteins | sample 812S3MmetaG_FD_121299 | JGI IMG/M metagenome (GOLD analysis project Ga0182030, IMG submission 121299) | Permafrost microbial communities from Stordalen Mire, Sweden - 812S3M metaG (Illumina Assembly) | ecosystem: Environmental > Terrestrial > Soil > Wetlands > Permafrost | place: Sweden... | reverse complement strand
TACCGAGAAAGACATAGCGCTTGCAATGGCGCAGTCACCGACGTGCGCACTAGGTATGACATAAACCGCAGCAACAGCTCCCAAGGCATACAACGCGGCTACCCACGTTGTGAGGAGACCGATGCAAAGGCAGGCGATAGCGAAGGCCGGCGCAATGATCGCGATCGTTGGTAACGAGAGGCCATCGTGCTCCAAACCGAAGCCGATCAGCATGGCGGCTAGCGTAATTCGCAGCACCAACAGGCCGACGCCTGTCTTGCCGCCGGGGAAGTGGTAAAGCACATAATCAGAGTACAGACCCCACCCACCCGGACGTACCCCTTAAGTGTTGTGCCCAAACCACACTTTCGTGTGGTTTCCATCCGCGCGAAAAAGCGGTACCTTAATTGGCAGCCGGCAAATTCGCGGGAAGGGACGGCGAGGGGTGCTGCGATGCCTGGACCGATCAGAGTTCTCTCTGTCGATGACCATCCACTGATTCGCGACGGAATTGCGTTTGCGCTCCAAGCACAGGAGGACATGCTGCTTGTAGCCGAGGCCACCAACGGCCAGGAGGGCGTCGAGCTCTTTGAAAAGCACAAGCCCGATGTGACCTTGATGGACCTCCAGATGCCAGTGATGAATGGCATCGATGCGATGCTCAGCATCAGGCGGGATCACCCGTCTGCGAAGTTCGTCGTTCTGACCACCTACTCGGGCGACGTCCAAGCGCTTCGTGCATTCAAGGCCGGCGCGGCCGGCTACATTCTGAAAAGCATGTTGCGCAAAGAGCTCATCGAGACGATTCGGGCGGTCAACTCCGGCCGGCGTCATATGCCGCCGGAAATTGCGCAGGGAATCGCAGATCATGTGGATGGGGACGCCCTCTCTGAGCGGGAGATCGAGGTGCTGCGGACCGTCGCCGGCGGCTGTTCGAATAAGATCGTAGCGGATCGTCTCAACATCACCGAGGACAGCGTGAAAGGCCATATGAGGAACGTCCTCGCAAAGCTCCACGCGAATGACCGGACTCACGCCGTGCTCATCGCCATGAAGCGCGGTTTCCTGGATGCGTAACACGCTTCCATCGGCACGCCTGCGCGGCCTGCGAAGTTCCGTCTTCCTCTTGATCTTCTCTGGCTGCTGCAATTACGCCGGCGCGGCGGAGATGACATTGCGAGGCCTGAGCCATGCGAGTTGGACCGAGCGGGACGGAGCGCCTCATGGGATTCACGCCTTGGCCCAAACCACCGATGGTTACTTGTGGATTGGCACTTCGGCCGGCCTCTTCCGTTTCGATGGGACGCGGTTTTCGTCTTTCAGTCCGCCACCCGGGAGCCCGCAGTTCAAGTCCCTGGATGTATATGTTCTCTCCGCGGATACCGGAAACGGGCTGTGGATTGGCTTTCGAGTCGGCGGCATCAGCTGTCTGAAGCAAGGCCGTCTGACCAACTACGACGAACACGACGGCCTGCCGGCGGAAACGGTCGAGCAGGTATTGGCGCAACCCGATGGCGCCGTTTGGGCGGTCTCGGGCGGCGAATTGATGAAGCTGACGGGATCCCATTGGGAAGACACCCGCTCTCGCTTGGGGTTAGGCGATGCGCGAGTTGAGTGTATCTTTTTCGATCGGGCGGGCGACCTCTGGATCGCCGCCGATAGCCGCGTTTATGTCCGGCGTCACGGGCAAGAGCGGTTGACACGGACGCAGGAAGAAATCAGGTCCGGCAGGCAGTTCGCGCAAGCGCCGGATGGCGCTGTTTGGATCGCCGATGGCTGGACGAACGTTCGGCCAATCGATCGTACCCAGCCGTCTGCAGCGACACTCCGTACCAAAGGAAGTGCGAATATTCTGTTCGATTCCGACGGCTATTTGTGGGTGGCGAACGACTACTTCGCCGTGGACGTCGCCAACCCCGGAGCCTTGCATGATGCGCCGGCGATTCCGGCCGGGCATTTCGACCGCACTGCCGGTCTGACATCCAACGAATGCTACGGAATCCTGCAGGACCGGGAAGGTAACATCTGGATCGGAACCGGTCTGGGGCTGGACAGATTCCAGCGGCCAATCTTCACCCCGTTTACGGACGTGTCGCTGCGATCGTTTCCCGCTTTATCCGCCGGATCCGACGGAGCGGTGTGGATGGCAAGCTGGGGCAATCCATTGTTTCGGATCAAAGACGGCAAGACGACCCCGTTTGGACCGAAGCGCGGGTGGGGACCGGCGTACAGCGACCGCAACGATGTGGTTTGGGCGTACGACTACTGGATGAGCGAATTGTGGAAGTTTCAGGGCGGAGACTTTGCGCCCGTCGAGGTGCCGCCGATACTCAAAGGCGCCGTGGTGCAGAGTTTGACCGGAGATGGCGCCGGCGGACTCTTCGCTTCGTTTGAGCACAAGGGTATCTGGCACCTCCGGAATGAACTAGGGCGGAATGAACTAGGGCGGAATGAACCAGGGCGGAATGATCCTCTCCGCGACGGACAGTGGGAGAACCTCGCGCCCCCCGGCATGCCTGCGGCATCGCCCCTCTCGCTCCTGCTGGATTCGTCCGCCCGGTTGTGGGCAGGATTCGCCGACGGCGAAATCGCGGCAATCGAGCCGGGCAAGCTCCGAACCTTTCACGTCGCCGGAGCCACTAGTCTCGGAAGCGCGATGACCTTATACGAACACGCGAACCGGATCTGGGGCGGCGGGACCAACGGTCTGGTGGTTTTCACCGGCAGCGATTTTCGGCCGGTGCTGGTCGAGGATGCGAATGGCCTGCACGGCATTTCCGGCATCGTGGAAGATCGCGGCGGGAGCCTCTGGTTGAACGCCGCCTACGGCGTCGTCCGATTGTCCGCGGGCGAAGTAGCGCACGCACTCCGGGACTCCAGATATCGGATGCTGACCGAGATTTTCGACTTCCGGGACGGAATTTCGGGCGCCCCGGCGCAACTTCGCCCCACGCCCACTGCGATCGCGGATTCCACGCAAAGAATTTGGTTTGCCACGGCGGGAAACGTTGCTTCCGTGGACCCTTCCGCGATCCATCCACCGGGCTCGCTCCCGCGGATTGCGGTTGAGTCGATCCGCTCGGATGGGTTGGAGTATCCTGCCGAAGGTCGAGGCCAGATTCGTATCCGTGCCCGTAACCTGGAGATCGACTACGTTGGAATCAGCCTGACATCGCCCCAGCGCGTGAAGTATCGGTACCGATTAAACGGTGAAGACACGGACTGGCAGGAAGCCGGCACGCGCCGCCAGGCATTTTATACCTCATTGAAGCCCGGCCGCTATCGTTTCCGTGTAGCCGCCTCCATCGGGGACGGCCGCTGGAGTGAATCGGCACTGGCGGCCGATATCGTGGTACCGCCCGCCTTTTATCAGACCGCGTGGTTCGCGAGTCTCTGCGTGCTGGCGGTGGCTGCGATTCTTTCGCTCAGCCACAAGATTCGCCTCCATCAGGTCACGGCACGGGTGCGGGATCGCCTGGAAGAGAGAGCGGCGGAAAGGGTGCGCATCGCGCGGGATCTACATGACACGCTCCTCCAGGGCCTCCAGGGACTGATATTGCGCTTCCATTTTGCCGCCGAGCGTATACCGGAAGCTGCTCCCGCGCGCGCCATGATGGAGGAAGCGCTCAATGTCGCAGACCGCGTAATCGAGGAAAGCAGGGATCGCGTCAGGAGTTTGCGCTGCGAGTTGCGGGGCGGTGGGCTTGCCAAGGCCCTGGCCGAAGCGGGGGATGAGTTGAACTGGCAGCGATCTGTGCGGTTCAGCGTAGTGACGGAAGGCTCTCACGCTCCCCTCGATCCCGGCTTGGAAGGAGAACTATTTTTCATCGGCAGGGAGGCCATCACGAACGCTTTCCGGCATGCCGCTGCGTCGCAGATTGTCGTGGAGATGAGTTTCGATGGCAGGTTCGTACGTCTCAGTTGCCGCGACGATGGATGTGGAATCGATCCCAACCTGTTGAAGGGAGCCGGCAAGGGCGGGCACTGGGGCCTGCTCGGCATGCGCGAACGGGCGGAGAAACTCGGGGCAAAATTTGAGTGCTGGAGCACTCCGGGTGAGGGAACCGAAGTCACCGTCACGGTTTCCGCCTTACGCTCTAAAGAACGGTCGAGACCATTGGAGATTTCGGGAGCAATCAAACGGCTGGTTCACCGCGGCCCGATCGCCCACACGCGTTCGCGGACAAATTCGTGATCGCAGAAGGATAGGCGCAACGCTATCGAGAACTTTCAGGTGCAGTCTTCGTACTCGTGGTGCTCGTGGTGCTCGGGTTCTCGATGAAGCCACGCGCCAAGGCAATCATGACGGCGTGCGTGCGGTCAGTCGCGCCCAGCTTGCCGAGAATACCGCGCATGTGCCATTTCACGGTGTCCTCCGTAATAGAGAGACTGGCCGCAACTACCTTGTTCGAATTGCCGGCAGCCACCGATCGCAGAACTTCAATTTCTCTTGCCGTCAGTTCGTCCTGGGTGGACTTTTCAGCCAATTCCACGGCAACCTCGCTTGGAATCCGCCGATTGCCCTCGTGGACGGCCCGGATCGTCTCGATGAGATTGTTGCGGGGCATGGTCTTTAGCAGGAATCCCTGCGCCCCTGCCTTGATGGCGTTGGAGACTTGCACGTCCTGGTTGTAGGTTGTGAGCACGATGATGCGTGCAGCAGGAAATTCCGAGCGGATCGCCGTAATGGCGTCAATGCCATTCATGTCCGGCAAGCGAAGATCCATCAGGGTGATGTCCGGCCGATGGGTTCGAAATTGCTCAATCGCCTCACGGCCACATTCGGCTTCTGCAACGACCTTTATGTCCGGTTGATTGGCAATGACAGTGGCGAGACCCTCACGCACGAGAGGGTGATCGTCAACCGTCAGCACGGTGATGACCCGATTGGGGACGGTCATACTGTTTCGCACTCTACCTACGCAAAATCGTCGCGTTCCCTGATTGTACCGTGGCGACCGACATCAGGCCGTTTCGCTATACTAAAGTCCTTCCGATCGGGCAGGGATGCGCATGCACACAACACACAGGTTGCGGCGAAAAGCGGCCCTAGGGACGGCGATTCTAGCGATGGCATGCCGGGGATTCGCGCTCGATCCGCGGCAACCTCTAAGCCGTTATCTGCGCACAACGTTCACCATGGAGGAAGGACTGCCTTCGAACATTGTGAACGCCATTGCGCAAGCCGGCGGTTTCCTTTGGCTCGGTACAGGCGGACACCTGGCGCGATTCGATGGGCGGCATTTCCTCGACATTGCGTTACGTCCCGATACCCCTGGGATACTCGCCTTGGCAACGGGGCGCGATGGTGACTTGTGGGTGGGCACCGTCCACGGAATCCAGCGCGTGGCTCGGGCCTCCTTGAGTCAGCCGGGGCCGTTTCCGGCCATCCAGTATATGCCGAAGCTCCGGGTGGCGACTCTCTACTTCTCGCACGGCGGTGTGCTGTGGGCCGGCACAGCAACGGGGCTGTTTCGCTTCGGTGACGGCCAATTTTCGCCGGTTGTTCCGGACAGGGCGATCTCGCGAATCGAAGAGATGCCGGATGGCCACCTCTTACTGGTGACGGATCAGGGACCCATCGAGTGGGACGGAACCCGCGCGTTTCCGCGCTCCGACCTGATGGAGAAGTTTGCCGGGCCAACCGGCTCGGTCTATCATGTTCATCGGGACCGTACCGGCGCATTGTGGGTTTGCACAAACCGGGGATTGGCGCGCGAGCAAGCCGGAAAAATCGAATGGTTTTCGGTTCGAGGCAAGGACGGCAAGCCTGAGGCGGCATTCCGGATTTTTGAAGAAGACAGCGGCACTATCTGGGTGGCGATGCAGAGCGGCATGCATCGGGTAACCGGGAAGGACCTCGAGGCATTACTCCCCAGTACAGGCGGACGAGCCATCTTTGAAGATCAGGATGGGACGCTGTGGTTCGGGACCAATGGAGAGGGGCTCGTTCGCGTGCGCACCTCCCTCGTCAGAACGTTTACGCGAGCCGACGGATTACCGAATGAAAGCGTCACGGCCGTCCTCGCGGCGCACGACGGCACGCTGTGGGCCGGCAACAATTGCGGCGGCCTATCGCGATTCGATGGGGAGCGGTTCCACATATACGCTGAGGCGCAAGGGCTAACCAACAGCTGTGTGTTCAGTCTGTCCGAAGCACCGAACGGCGATCTTTGGATCGCGACTTATGGCGGCGGTGTCTTTCAGTTTCACGATGGCCGCTTTACTCAATACTCAACCAAGACGGGGCTGCCGAGCGATGCCGTGCGGTGTGTCTTGGCCGCACGCGATGGATCCATATGGATGGTAACTTCCGTGGGTATTAGTTGCCTGCGGGACGGCCGGATTCGGACCTACACGACTAGCGATGGACTCTCCGATCGCGCGGTGTTTAATATTTATCAGGACCATGCCGGCACTATCTGGGCGGGTACCTACCGCGGGACCGATCGTCTCGTCGGCGAGCGGTTCGCCAGTCTCGTCCGGGCGCCTGACGGCCCGATCATGATGCTGCTCGGCGAGGATGCGGCCGGAAATCTCTACGTAGCGGGCGGCGACGTCGATCTGGCGCGTGTAGAGGGCGACCGTTTGGTGAACTACAACGTCCTCACGGACAACGGAGCCATGGCGCCATACCGCAACGACTTATGGCTCGCTGGGGCGTCGGGTATTCATCGCGTGGATGCCAATCGATTGCGAATCTGGCGCCCGGAAAGCGACGTTCCGCTGGATTACAGCACATTCGGGCGGGTCGATGGAGTCAAGTCGCTCATCAGGTCCTCAGGTTCGCCGCCTAGTGCGATCACACCGGACGAAAGACTTTGGGTGGCGGCCCCCGAAGGGCTTGTGATGTTCGACTTCGGCCGTCTGCCACCCGTGGCCGCAAAACCCGTGACGTATGTAGGCCAGGCCTCCGTGGACGGGCACAAGGCATCGCCGGGCAGCGAGCTCGTCCTCCCACCCGGTCCTCACCATGTGGAATTGGATTTCGATTCCATCGAGTTATCGGCGCCTGACGATACGCGCCTGCAATTCCGCCTCGACGGCGTCGATCGGAAATGGTTGGATGCAGGACCCGTTCACACCGCGATTTACTCCATGATTCCGCCAGGCCGGCATGAGTTTCATGTGCGCGCCACCAATCGCGATGGTGTCTGGGACAGACAAGGAATCGTCTACTGGATCGACCAAATGCCCCATTACTATGAAACCGGCCTCTTCCGGACCGGCCTGATAGTCTTTGGGGTTCTTCTGGTAGCCGTTCTGTATCAGTTCAGGCTTCATCAGGCTGCCGAAAAACTGCAGGCGCGGATGGAAGGAAGACTGGCGGAACGGGAACGCATCGCGCGCGACCTGCACGACACGACCCTTCAGGGTATTCAGGGGCTTGTCCTGCTCTTCGAGGCCGGTACTGAAAAACTCGCCAAGACTGAACCAGCCCGCGAGATTTTTGAAAAGGCATTGGATCGTGCCGCCAAAGTGATCGCCGAAGGGCGGGACAGAGTCAGTAGCCTCCGGAATTCACTGCTTGAGGGGAAGGGACTGTTGGAGGCACTCGTTCTTGTGGCTGAAGACCTCGCGCACGGGACTGGAATCGAACTGCATGCAGGCACGCAGGGGACGTCTCGGGACTTGCAACCGGAGATCGCCGACGAGGCGTATTATATCGGCAAAGAAGCGCTGCTCAATGCCTTCAGGCATTCCGGCGCGCGACGAATCGATATCCAAATCAGCTACGGCCGGCGCGAACTTCGGCTGCTCTGCCGGGACAATGGATGCGGGATCGAACCATCGGTTCTGGAGAGGGGCGGCCGCGCTGGCCATTGGGGCCTGGCCGGGATGCGCGAGCGAGCTCAGAAGATCGAGGCAAAGATTGAAATTGTCAGCCACTCCGCAACCGGCACCGGCATCCTGTTGATCGTCCCGGCGTCGACGGCCTATCGCCAGACTTCCCCGTGGATCTTCCGGTATTGGTTTCGCTGAGTTTCGGCGCACCGAAGCCCGCCAGAACGAGCAGGTCGCTCGAAACTGTTCCAACAAAAGCGCGCGCGAAGCGCTCCTATCGCCATGAGGGCCTAGCTCTTGCTCCTGGAGAGCGGACTTGAGGAATAACAATGAAACGCGCACATTTCTTTCGGGTTGCGGTTGCCGTGGGAGTTGCCGTGCTGTCTGCGGCCGGCCAGGATGCCGCTGGAGTGCGGCGCCTCACGCTGACGGAGGCCGTCCACCTGGCGATCGGCCAAAACCGCGCGCTCAAGATCGCGCGCCTGAGGGTGGTTGAAATCGAGCAGAAGAAGGCCGGCGCGCGTTCCTCCTATTTCCCCACCATTACCAACCAATCGAATGCGTTGCATGTTACCGATCTGCAAAGCATCGGGATACCCGCTGGAGCTTTTGGATTGGTGGCGGGATCGCTGATCCCCGCGCAAAATCTCAATCTACCGCAGGGGGAAAGAACGCTGCTGTCCAGCGGCACCATGATCTCCCAACCGCTCACTCAGTTGCTCCGAATTCATCAAGGCAACCGGATAGCGGCCGCCGAAGCCGCCGTATCCCGCGACGATCTGAAGAAAGCGGAAATCCAGGTCGCTCTTCAGGTGCATAGCCTCTACTTCGGAATATTGATTGCCCGTCTTCAACAACGAGCAGCCGAACAGCAGAGCACGTATGCAGCGGAACACTTGCGCGAGAGCGAAGAGGCCGTACGGAATGGTAACGCCCTCAGGGTGGCGACTCTACAAGGTCGTGCCGGCCTGCTGGAAAGTCGACAGGCGGCGCTTACCGCGGACTTGCAGTTATCTGACCTGACGACGGAACTGAATGACCTGTTGGGGCTCCCACTGGAAACGCAACTCGATCTGGACCCGGCGGTGCCAACCAGTTTCGATGAGCGTCCTCGTGAGGAGTACGTCAAAACCGCATGGTCGGAGAATCCGGAGATCCTGGCTGCCGAAGAAACGGTACGGAAGGCACAGGCCGGCGTTGCAGCGGCCAAGACTGCGTACATTCCCGACGTCACCGCATACGCGCGGCAAAGCTACCAGAACGGAGTGCCGTTTCTGGTGCGGAATTTCGGCACATTCGGCGTCACTCTCAACTGGGAGGTCTTCGATTTCGGCAAGCGGAGATCGGCGGTCCGCGAACGCGAGTCTCAGCTCGCGCAAGCTGAGGAAAATCTACAGCGTCTCAGAGAGGAAGTAGCCGTCGGAATTGAGAGAAGCTATAACAAAGTCGAACGGACGAAGAAACTGGTTGAGGTCGCGGACCAGGTAGTAAGACTCCGGCAGGAAAGTGAGCGGTTAGCACAAAACCAATCCACCGAGGGTGTGATCCTGGTATCCGAACGTAGGCAGGCTGCCGCCGCCACATACAAGGCTGATGCGGATTTTCTCCAGGCGAGTCTGGGGTATTTGCTTGCGCGGGCCGAGTTGGAGCAGGCCGTGGGGCGCACCCCCGGGTTCTAGGATTACTCAAGGCCTCGCCTGACGGTTCTCCGGCAGAACGATTGCCGACATGGCGTCTGTTCTCCGGTTCAGCGCCGTTCCCCCAGACGATGCAGGCCGCGAGTGCCCAAACTGACGATCTTGACGCTGCGTCTCGGCTTGTCCGTTCCCATCTCTCTCTATGCCAGGGTCACCGGCCAAGCGTGTCATGTTAGATTACGCCTCCCGCGTTGCAGAGTTGCAGATCGAATAGAGGACGAGCAATTGTCGCATCAGGCAGGCGATGGGAAGGCACGAGAGGGTAATCAGAACGGCGATGGTGTTGGTCGGCTTCGGCACTCGCGAGAAATGATCCCTACTTTGCTCACGAGACCTGATCCAGGCAACCCGCCTGCGGCGGGGACGATATCGCTATCGCTACATTCGACTTGCGGACCAAGACGCGACCACGTTCGGTGGGTCACTCTATCCGAGCGGAAAACGGTCATTCTTGGCGAGCACCGAGAGTCGGTTTCGCGGGTCATTTCCTCTTCAATCTTCGCTCGAGATCCGGCCCGAACTCTCTCACGAGATTCCCAAAGCTGTCGACACCCAATTGCATACCGAACCTGGAGATCGCGCCGGCAGCAGTGCGGCCATTCACGTAGTAGGCGTTTGAAATCCCCACCGCCACTGAGTTCCCTACCAATTCTGAATAGTTGAACTGGGTTCCACCAGCGTCTCGGTGAGTCCGGAGAATCTGCTCCATGGCGTACCCGAGCCTGGACCAGGTACTTCCAGTGCCGCGGCGAAAGTAGCGGGGGTCCTGGTGGAAAAGAGTGGGGAAGGCCGCCTCTGTCATGTAATCCCCGATCGCCAGGTCGCCATACGCCGCTCCAAAGTACCGGCCAAACCCCGCAGCACCGTGCCCGAATGAGCGATTTGAATTGGCCCATAGATTTTCGCCGCCAATTGAAGCCGCCGACAGTATCGTGCCTCGATCGAGAGCGTCGCCGAAAGCCATCTTGAACTTCTCCCTGCTCGTCAAGGGTGTATAGTGCTGCAGGTTCGGGGAGCTCCGGTAATTGGGGAGAATGCCAAGGATCCGCCGGCTCTCACCACTTTCAGTAGCAGCAGGCGGGGCTGGGTCGGTAGGCGAGACTTGTTGGCAGGGGCAGAGCCCAGCACATATAACCAACGGTAGACCAATACGCGAGATGCGATAGAGCACGACTAACCCTCCACTGAAAGAGAGCGCCGGGTCACTGTTTCTGTTTGCATAGGACCGGAGACGAAGTTGACAGGGAATCCGATCGCGGCATCAAACAAGCGGGCGATAGGGCGTATCTCTTGCAGTTAGGGGCCACACACGCCATGACCAAACCGTTCCCAACGCTCGACGATAGCAGCCTGATCGAAACAGCCCTGAAAGGCGATCCGGAATGCTTTTCTGCCCTGATGGATCGACACCTGGCCGTCATTAAGAAACGCATTCGATCGATGGTGCAGAACCATGCCGATTCTGAGGACGTCGCCCAGGAGGTCGTCTTAAAGGTCTGGCGCCGGCTTGCGACATTCCGTTCGGAATCCAGCTTCCGCACTTGGATGACACGAGTGGCCATCAATGAAGTATTGCAGGTCTATCGCCAGCAGCGGCGGTTACCCGACTATCGACCGCCAAGTGAATTTGGGGCCGCCCATTCGTCGGACGACTCACCTCACCAGGCTTTCGTTCGTCTGCAGGAAATTCAGGCGGTTCGCGACGCTCTTGTCGAACTCCCCAACAAGTATAGGCGGGTTCTGATCCTTCGAGATCTCGAAGAACTCACTGCCGGGGAGACCGCTCAACGGCTCCAATCGAGCATCCCAGCAGTGAAGACCAGGCTATTCCGGGCGCGGCGCATGCTTTTGGTCGCTCTGCAACGGTCGAACAATCGTGGGTTCGCAAGTGCTGCATGGCGGTTCTGAATACCGTGCAGGCGATGCCAACTTCGGACCGCGATTTGACAGAATGAGCGAATGAGCGGCTGCCTCCAAATGACTGCCGATCTGACCGCGCAGACCAGGACCCGGCTATTCATCCAGTTCATCGATTCATCGGGTGCTGAGGTCGCCAATACCGGTGCAAGAACGACAAGCGTCTTTACGTGAAACGGTCTAGGTCGGCACACAGTCAGCGCACAGAGTTGTTGGCGAACAACGAATCTGCGCAGCGTCCGAACATTGGCCAACTTACCGCCAGTCAGTCCACACGACCGAGTTGTGTGGTCCGGCCACATAATATCGACCCGCATTTTGAGCGCCCGCTCGCTTTCCGGCTATGCACACGAGATGTTCTTCGCGAGCTGGAGCACTGCGAGCAAGCTGCCGGGGTCGATGGCCTCTGCAATCCAGCGCATGCGCCGGTGCCGGCGTCGGACTTTGGTTTGTTCGGCACAAACTGCTGTAGATTGAGATGGGATTCTTGGCTGCGGCCGGAAACGAGTGCCGTAATATGGAACCATTCGCGCGTGCCACCGCGGCAGGTCTCGGCGATCGCCATCGACGCGTTGGCGCTCGCTGAAACATCCGCCTTAGTTGTTCAAGGTGCTGACGCCCGTTACCGATACCGTGTCCAGAGCGCCGTTGCTTTCGGTAAGCGTCAGTGTACCGGTAAAGGTGCCATACGCCACCGGCTGGAACGTCACCGTGATCGTGCAGGTCGCGCCGGCCGCCAGGGTACCTTTACAATTGTTCCTCTGAGTGAGGGACGAATCGCCGCCCAGGGCAATTCCCGCTATGCCAGCGGAAGAAGCGCCGGTGTTGGTGACCGTAACTGCCTGGGTGGGGTTGTCGCCGATCGTATATCCAGCGTTGAACGTCACCGGCGACGGGGACAAACTGAGCACCCCGGTTGCGGACGAGTTGGAGCCGATTCCGGTTAGCGAGACGGTTTGCACGCCGGACGAAAGAGTTATGCTGAGAGTTCTCGTCCGAGTGCCCGCTGCGGCCGGCAGGAAAGTGACCGAGACTGTGCAACCACCTCCCACCGCGATGGAAGACGCGCAGGTGGTTGTGTCCGCATAATCCCCCGTGATCGCGACGGTGGTTACCCCGACGGCCGCCGCGCTGGCGTTGGTGACCGTCACCGCTTGACCGGTACTGGTGGATCCGACTGCTATGACGCCAAAGTTCAACGCACTGGCGGATAGCGTGACGGCTGCGCTGCCGGTCCCGCTCAGACTCACTTTCTGCGGGCTGTTTGAGGCAGTATCGGTGAATGTCAGCGTGCCACTGGCGGGACCCGTCGCCGTGGGAGTAAATGTGACTCCGACGGCGCAGGTGGCGCCGGCGGCGAGGCCCGTCCCGCAGCTATTGCCGGTGGTCGCGAAGGGCCCGCTGATTCCGACGCTGGAAATGGCGAGGGTTGAACTTCGGCGATTGGTCAGCGTAACGGTCACCGCCGCACTGGTGTTGCCGACGGCCACGGTTCCCAAGTTCAAGGAACTAGCGGATAGGGTGACCGGCGAGCTCGAACTGCTTCCGGTGCCACTGAGGCTGACGGTCTGCGGACCGTTCCCGGCGCTGTCGGTGAAAGTTAAGTTGCCCGTAGCGGCGCCCGTCGCGGTGGGCGTGAACGTCACCCCGACGCTGCAACTGGCCCCGGCGGCGACGCTCGTCCCGCAGCTATTGCTGGCGATCCCGAAGGGGCCGCTGGTGACGATGCTGGAAAACGTCAGCGATCCGCTTTGGTGGTTGGTCAGTGTAACGGACTTGGCCGAACTGGTGGAACCGACCGCCGTTGTGTTGAAACTCAAGGATGTGGTGGACAGCGTCACGGGCGCGCTGCCGGTTCCGCTCAGGCTCACCGCTTGCGGACTGTCGATCGCGCTATCGGCGAAGGCCAATGTTCCGGTGGCCGCGCCCATCGCGGCCGGCGTGAAGGTTACACCCACGGTGCAAGTTGCGCCCGCGGCGAGGCCAGTTCCGCACGTATTACTCGAGATGGCGAACGGCCCACCAGCCGGAACGGAGATGCCGGTAAACGTGAGCGCGGCGCTCTGACGATTCGTCACGGTTACAGTTTTCGCGGCGCTGGTATTGCTCAGCCCGAGCGTCCCGAAGCTCAAACTGGCGGCAGAGAAAGTCACCGGGGCGCTGCCGTTGCCCGACACGTCGACACTCTGCGTGCCGGCGTTATCGGTAACCGTCAGGACTCCGGAAGCCGGGCCCACCACCGCCGGCGAGAAGGTGAGGACGATGGTGCACAATGCCGCCGGGGCGATGCTGCCGCTGCAATTATTTGTCTGTGTGAACGGCCCTGCAAGCGTAACGCTGGTGACCCGTAGCGGCCCGGTCCCAGAGCTTTGCACGGTGACTTTGCTCGTCTTGCTGGAGGTCCCGATGATCTGCGCAGGGAACGAGATCGACGCCGGCGCGATGGTCGCCGCCGGCGCCGTACCCGTGCCATTCAGCAGGAGCGTCTGCAGGGGTCCCAGGTTATAGGAATCGTCGCTGAGGCTGATGGTGCCGGAAGCGGCGCCCAGCGCTGACGGTGTGAACGTGACCGATATCGAGCAGCTCGCCGCGGGAACGAGCACCGACGGGCAGCTGTTCGTTTTTGAGAACTGTCCCGTCGCCGAAAGCGTCAGCAAGTTGATGTTGCTGCCGCCGAAGTTGGTCAGAGTGATGGTCTGTGCTGCGCTGGGGGAATCAATGTTCTGCGAAAACGTTAGTGTCGGAGGCGTGAAGCCGATCGCCGAAGGACGGGGGCTGGGGAGCGATAGCGGCACCGCGCCGTATACGCTTACATAAACCCCCTGTACCAGGCCGTTGATGTTGGAGGTCAGAACGGTGGCCTCGCTATCGACGATCTGCGCGTTGTATCCGTTGCCCAACACAACCATGCCGCTCGAATCGATAGCGATCGTGTGCGGCGGGAACGTGCCCACGCCGATTGAGGTCCAGTTGGCGCCGGTCATATCGTCGACGCGAATGACGTTGGTGCCGTCGGTCACATAGATCCTACCGGCGGGATCGGTCACTACGCCGGTTGGTCCTCCGAACAGATAAGTGTAGGGACCGACGGGCTGTGACTGCCTCAAGGCGGTCCAGTTGGCGAAGTTCAGATCGTCAAAGCGGACAATCCAGTGATTGGCTGCGTCCGCAACGTAAATCCGGCCGAGCGCATCGAACCCAGGGGCCGAGGACAGCGCTCCGAACTGCCCGACGCCGGAGCCTGCGCTGCCCACCGTGGTCCAATTGGATCCGTTCATGTCGTCCATCCGGATCAGGCGGCCGTTGCCATTGTCCAACACCCAGATGTGCCCCGCTGGATCGATGCTGATGCTCTGCGGCACCTTGAACTGTCCGGCGCCGGTGCCGTAGGCGCCGAAGCTCGTCCAATTGGTCCCGTTCATATCGTCGATCCGAACGATCCGGTCATTATAGGTGTCCGTAATGTAGATCCGCCCGGCCGAATCCAGCGCAATTCCCGGTCACGTGACGTGCAGTTACACGTTCACGGGAACATTTAGCGGCACGTTGACGGCGAGGGGGTACACGCAGGCGAAGTGTGAATCCGTCAGCGATCCTTGTTCCGCCAGTAGAGCTCTTCGATATTCCAGAGAGCATAGTGATCCATGAAGGCAGGCCGGAAGTTGCCGATCTCGCCGCGCGCGCCGACCAGGAGATGCGGGCTTACCAGCGGGATCAGCGGAAGCTCATCCATCAGGATTTCCTGCACCCGGTCGAAGAGACGCTTGCGCTGCGAGCGGTCGCGCTCGGTGATCTGCGCCTCCATCAGGCGATCGATCTCCTGCTCCCACGGGGTCGCGGGAGTCTTCTGGCTGGGGTGCCACAAATGGTTCCCGGAGCTGGAGAGCAGCACCGCCATTTCGGTATTG
>Ga0182030_10014896_pt1 | contig 15287 bp, 11 predicted proteins | sample 812S3MmetaG_FD_121299 | JGI IMG/M metagenome (GOLD analysis project Ga0182030, IMG submission 121299) | Permafrost microbial communities from Stordalen Mire, Sweden - 812S3M metaG (Illumina Assembly) | ecosystem: Environmental > Terrestrial > Soil > Wetlands > Permafrost | place: Sweden... | reverse complement strand
GCGGAATGGGCGAGATCCCAGATCACGAGGGCGCCAAGCGCCCTAGCCTTCTCGGTGAGGAGGCGCATGTCATGCAAGCGCCCCGAGCGGTAGTCGACTTCGGTCAGCATGATTACCGCGACGCCCTCGTCGAGCGCGCCTTCGACGGCCTCGGGGTCGACGAGCTTCAGTGTGTGGCCCTGCCCCAGCAGTCGGCAGACGCCTTCGGCGACATAGAGATCGGTCGGAAAGTTGCCGGTGTCGGAAAGGACAACCTTGCGCGGCGCCGCGAGTTCGAGAGCGGCGGCCAAGGCCTTGAAGAGGTTGATCGAGGTCGAATCGCCGGCAACCACTGAACCCTTCGGGGCCCCGATTAGGGCGCCGATGCGGTCTCCGACCTTGGCGGGCAAGTCGATCCAACCGGCGGTGTTCCAAGCCCGGATCAGTTCCCGGCCCCAACTTTCGTTGAGTTCGCGGCGCACGCGCTCGCGGGCTGATTTGGGCATGGCGCCGAGCGAATTGCCGTCGAGATAAACTACGCCCCCCGGCAGTTCGAACATCGCCCGTGTGCGCTGAAAAGGATCTGCGCTCATGCCAAAGACCGCAGTTGGAAGCGCTGGATCTTTCCGGTCTGCGTCTTCGGCAAGGCGTCAATGAAGCGGATTGCGCGCGGATATTTGTAGGGAGCGATCTTCGCCTTGACATGGTTTTGCAGCCGGAGCGCTGTTGCGTCGTCAGCCGGAATGTCGGGCCTCAGCACGACGAAGGCGGCGACAATCTGCCCGCGCTCCTCGCTGGGAAGCCCGATCACCGCGCATTCGGCGACCGCTTCATGGGTCAACAGCGCCGCCTCCACCTCAGGGCCGGCGATATTGTATCCCGCCGAAATGATCATGTCGTCGTTGCGGGCGGCGAAATGAAAATAGCCGTCCGCGTCCTGGCTGAACGCATCTCCGGTCATATTCCAGCCATTCTGCACGTAGTCCCGTTGCCGGCGGTCGTTGAGATAGCGGCAGCCGGTCGGCCCGCGGACCGCCAGTCGTCCGACCGTACCGCGGGGCACTTCGTTGAACTCGGTGTCGACGATCTTGGCTTCATAACCGGGCGCGGGCTTGCCCGTGACGCCAGGCTTGCGGTCATCGATGCGACTGCCGATGAAAACATGCAGCATTTCCGTGGACCCCATGCCGTCGAGGATCGGCACGCCGGTTCGTTTCGTCCAGGCTTCATACACGGGCGCCGGGAGCGTCTCGCCCGCGGAGACGGCGAGGCGGAGTGAGGAAAGGTCGGCCCCTTCGTCCATCGCCGCGAGCATGGCGCGATACGCGGTCGGCGCGGTGAAGCAGACTGTCGCCTTGTAGGTTTCGATGATCTTGACGAGGTTTGGCGGGGTCGCGGTTTCAATCAAGGCCGCGGAAGCGCCGAATCGCAGCGGAAAGACGGCGAGGCCGCCCAGGCCGAAGGTGAACGCGATGGGAGGCGAGCCGACGAAGACGTCTTCGGGCCGCACCTGGAGCACCTGGTTCGCATAGCCGTCGGCGATAATGAGGATGTCGCGATGAAAGTGCATCGTCGCTTTCGGCGCCCCGGTTGTTCCCGAGGTGAAGCCGAACAAGGCGACATCGTCGCGTCCGGTGCGAACGGCTACGAAGTTTACCGGCTTATTGAGAGCGACACGGTCGAGTTCGGCGTCATGGTTGGCGGTGCCATCAAACCCAACGACGCTCTTGAGGAAGCGGCTTTCCTTAGCGCAGGCGATGAGTTCATCGAGGATGCGGGTGTCGCAGAGAGCGAGCGCGATTTCGGCCTTGTCAACGATCTTAGTCAGTTCCCCCGCCCGCAACATCGGCATGGTGTTAGCTACAACCGCGCCAGCCTTGGTCGCCGCGAGCCAGCAGGCGATCATCGCAGGATTGTTCGCCGAGCGGATCAGCACCCGGTTGCCGGGCTTCACGCCATAATCCTCGATGAGCGCGCGGGCGAGCCGGTTGGTCCAATCGGCGAGCTCCTTGTAGGTGCGGCGTCGGCCATTCCCGATCAGCGCCGTGCGGTCGCCAAATCCGCGTTCGACCATGCGATCGGTCAGTTCGACGGCGGCGTTGAGATACTCAGGATAGGCAAACCCTTCGAGGCGAAAGTCCGGCCATTGATCGGGAGGAGGCAGATTGTCGCGCGCGAACGTATCGATATGAGCGGTGGGGCCGAGCATCGCTTCGATTCCTCCTAGTTCGCGTCAAGGTCAACCAGACGTTTCGTCCCCTCGGCGGGCCCGCGCGCGCTACTCGATTATCCTAACCCGCAATCCAATCCGGCGCGACCAGCCTGCGCTTTCCATCGGGTGATCGCATCCCGGCTTTGTCGAGATCAAGTTTGTCCCAAAGCTGGCAGGTGACCGGCTTATGCTTCTGGTCGAGCCCCTCGCAATAGTTAGTGAACTCGCAGGTGCGCACCTCGACGCCGCGCCCCTGAGAGATCTTCAGCGTCCAGTCGGGATCGGCCAGAGACTGTCGCGCGGCGCCGACGATGTCGCAAACGCCCTCCGCGAGCCAACTCTCCGCCATCTCGAAATTGTGCACGCCGCCAGTGCAGACGACCGGCGTACGAAATCCCGCCGCATGAATCGCGTCGCGGATTGCGCGCGTCGGGGCGGCGTTGCGCCCGAACGGTCCGCGCGCGTCGGAAATGAACTGGGGCATGCATTCGTAGCCGCTCGGCCCGGTATAGGGATATGCGGCCGCGTTGACGCCGGGCTGCGCGGCATCGTCGAACTTGCCGCCCCGAGAAGTTGAAACGAAATCCATCCCTGCGGCGGCAAAGGCGACGCCGATCTCGGGCGTCTCGCCAAGTCCGGCACCCCCGTCGATACATTCTTCCGCGAGAAACCGGCAGCCGACGACAAAATTCGCACTTACGGCGCCGCGCACGGCGGCGAACGTCTCTACAGGCAGACGCAGCCGGTTCTCAAGCTTCCCGCCGTATCCGTCCTGACGCGTATTCAAGGGCGAAAGGAAAGAGGCCATCGTATAGGCGTGGGCGTAGTGAAGCTCGACGCCGTCGAAGCCAGCGTCCTCGGCGCGGCGTGCGGCGGCGGCGAACAGCGGCGGCAGCGATTGCGGCAGATCGCGAATATGCGGCAGTTCCATATCCGTTACGCGCTCACGATAACCCTTCATAAGCGACTCGTATTCGCGGGCGGTCAGCGCTCGTTTCCAGCCGGCGTCTCCGAGCGCAAACAGACGGGCGCGAACTTGCAAGTCGTCGGCGTCGCCCTCGCCGACCGCGCGCCGGTGAGCCTCGGTCAGCTCGAGGAAGCGCTCGAAGAATTTCGAGGGCTCGGGACGGCGGCGGATCGCGAGAAAATCGATGATCTGGATGAAAAGGCGGGTCTCACCGCCGCTCGCACGCTTCACAACGTCGACGAGACTCCGCAGGCCCTCGATATAGCGGTCGTGGCCGATCCGGAGCAGCGGTCCGCTCGGCAGGTCGCGAATGCCGGTCGCTTCGACGACAATCGCGCCGGGTCTTCCACGCGCAAACCGCTGATACCACGCGAGGACGGCATCGGAGACGAAACCATCCTCTGTCGCGCGCCACGGCACCATCGCGGGAACCCAGGTGCGTTGCGTGAGGCTCAGGCGTCCTTCGAATAGCGGCGAGAACAGGCGCGACCGCTCGGCTTCTTCGCGCGAAGGAGTTCGCCCCGTTTGGGAGGCGTAACGGATGCGCTCGGCAGGACGCCACATTGACGGCCTAGTCCTGGACGACTGCGGTCGCCTGGATCTCGACCCTCGCGCGGTCTTCGATAAGGGCCGACACCTGGACAGCGGTCATGGCGGGAAAATTCTTTCCCATGATCTCGCGATAGACCTTCCCGACCTCCGACAGGCGACTGATGTATTCCTGCTTGTCGACGAAGTACCAGACGAGGTTTGTGACGTGCTCCGGCCCCGCGCCGTCGCAGGCGAGGACGGCAACGACGTTGCGCAACGCCTGCGCGATCTGCGCAACGAGATCGTCGCTCTCGAACCGGCCTTCCCCGTTCCAGCCGACCTGGCCCGCTAAAAAGATCGTTCGACCCCGGGCGACGACACCGTTCGCGTAGCCTGCCGGCCTGGGCCAGCCTTCCGGTTGCAAGGGCCGATTCATAAGAGTCTCCTCAGACGTGTTATTCCCTTAGCGCGAATTCAGCAATTCGCGCGCGACAATCAGCTTTTGGACTTCGGTTGCGCCCTCATAGATGCGAAGCGCGCGGATTTCCCGATAGAGGCGCTCGACGATCTCGCCACGCATGACGCCCCGTCCGCCAAAGATCTGCACAGCGCGATCGATCACGCGTTGAGCGGTCTCGGTCGCAGCCATCTTCGCCATCGCGGCCTCGCGGGTCGTCGGCAGCTTCTGAACATCGCGGCGCCACGCCGCGCGATAGGTCAGCAGCGCCGCGGCGTCGATTTCGGTCGCCATATCTCCTAGCGCCGCCTGGGTCAGCTGAAGGTCAGCGAGCGCCCCGCCAAACATGCAGCGTTTGCGCGAATGATCGATCGCCTCGTCAAGCGCGCGCCGCGCAAAGCCGAGCGCGGCGGCCGCTACGGAGGCCCGAAAGATATCGAGCGTCTGCATCGCAATCTTGAAGCCGCCTCCCGGCGTCCCGAGCCTTCGGCCTCTCGGAACGCGGCAATTCTCGAATCGCAGCGTCGCGAGCGGGTGCGGGGCGATTGCTTCGATACGCTCGGAAACAGAGAAGCCTGGATCATCGGGGAAGACCACAAACGCCGAGATGCCACGGGCGCCCGGCGCTTCGCCCGTTCGGGCGAAGAGCGTGTAGAAGTCAGCAATGCCTCCGTTGGAGATCCAGGTCTTCTCGCCGTCGATGACGTAGCCATCGCCCTCTTCGCGCGCCGAGCAGGCCATCGCGGCAACGTCGGAACCCGCATCCTTCTCCGATAATGCGAAGGCCGCCAACCATTCGCCCGACCGCGCCTTAGGGAGAATGGCCGCGCGCAATTCGGCCGAGCCGGCAATAGCGATGGCGCCGGAACCGAGCCCCTGCATCGCGAAGGCGAAATCCGCGAGCCCGTCAGAGCGCGCCAGAGTCTCGCGCGCGAGACATACAGCTCGCGAATCGATGCCCGAGGCATCGCCGCCGGGGGACGCGACGGCGGCCTCCAGCAAACCCGCCTCGCCAAGCGCACGCACGACCTTGCGGCAGGCCTGATCGACCGCGTCGTGATCAATATCGTGGACGTTAGCGCTATCGACAAAGACATCGAGCCGGGTCGCGAATTCCCGATGCGAAGCGTCAAAGAAGGGCCAGTCGATCCAATCGCGCGCCGCGCTGGTGGCCGGTCGGCGCGCTTGCATCATTTGCCCTCGAAAACCGGCTTGCGCTTTTCGGCAAATGCTTCGAAGGCACGGCGGAAATCGCCCGTCGCCATGCAGATAGCCTGCGCCTGCGCTTCGGCCTCGATCATCTCGTCAAGTCCCATCGCCCATTCCTGGTTCATCATCGTCTTGGTCACACCGTGTGCGAACCAGGGCCCGTCGGCAAGCGAACGCGCAAGCGCATTCGCCTCGCGCTCGAGGTCCGGGCTCGCGTGCAGCGCGTTGTAAAACCCCCAGGTCAAACCGTCCGCGGCGCTCATCGCCCGGCCAGTGTACAGCAGCTCCATGGCGCGGCCCTGGCCGATGATGCGCGGCAAGATTCCGCATGCCCCCATATCGGCGCCAGCGAGGCCGACACGCGTGAACAGAAACGCAGTCTTGGCCTCTGGCGTCGCGAGCCTCAAGTCGGACGCCATTGCGAGAATGGCGCCTGCGCCGGCGCAGATGCCATCGACTGCAGCTATGATCGGTTGAGGACATTTGCGCATCGCCTTGACGACATCTCCGGTCATTCGCGTAAACGCGATCAGGTCCGGCATTTTCATTTTGGTCAGCGGTTCGATGATCTCGAACACGTCCCCACCCGAAGAAAAATTGCCGCCGGCGCCCGCGAGCACGATCGCGCGCACGTCCGATGCATAAGTCAAATCTCGGAAGAGATCGCGCAGTTCGGCATAGCTATCGAAAGTCAGTGGATTCTTGCGCTCCGGTCGATTGAGACGAATCGTCGCGACGCGCCCGTCGTCGCTCGGCTCGAAGCGGAAATGGCGCGCGGAATAGTCTTTGAAGGGCCGCCTCGCGGCATGCATCGCCGAAATCGATTCGCTCATCCCGCCATAACCTCCCCACCCGCGACCACGATCGCCTGCCCGTTTATCGACGACGCGGCAGGCGAAGCCAGCCACATAACTGCGTCCGCGACCTCTTCCGGCTTCACGAGACGTCCCTGAGGATTCGCCTTCGCGAGTTCCGCTCTCGCGGCATCAACTGTGCGGCCGGTCCTTTTGACGATGGTCTCGACGGCGCGGTCTATCAATGGGGTCTCGGTGAAGCCCGGACAAACGGCGTTGGCGGTGACGCCGCTGCGAGCGAGTTCGAGCGCGAGCGCTCGAGTCAGACCGACGACGCCGTGCTTGGCGGCGCAATATGCGGCGACATAGGCGTAGCCGGTCAAGCCCGCCGTGGAGGCGACATTGATGAGCCGCGCGCCGGAGCCGTGACGCTTGAGGTCCGGCAGCGCCGCATGCGTGACATTGTAGACGCCGGTAAGATCGACTGAGAGTACATGCGCCCAGAGTTCGGTGTCGGTTTTCTCAAAAGAAGCGCTCGGCGCTTCGCCGGCATTGTTGACGAGAATCGAAACGGGTCCGAACGCCACCCGCGCCGTATCGAGCCCGCGCCCGATTGCTCCTGCGTCGGTCACGTCGAAGCCGTCAACGACCAGCGCTGCTCCTGCGGGAAGCGACGTCGCCACAGTTTCCAGCGGATCGCGGCGACGACCGGCGAGGCTGACCCGTGCGCCGGCGTCAGCGAGCGCACGCGCAATCGCCTCCCCAATGCCGCTCCCCGCGCCGGTAATCAACGCATGACGGCCCGCGAGCGGCGCAACCGTGCTCATTTGGCTTCGGCCCCGGCGGCGGCGCGAGCGAGATTGGCTTCATACTGCCCTTTGGCGGCGGCATATTGCTTCGGCCAGGAAATCGCGTTGATGCCTATACGCGCCGCCTCGTGCAGCGTCCACGCCGGATCCGCGAGATGCGGACGGGCGATCGCGCAAAGATCCGCCCTTCCCGCGGCGAGGATGGAGTTCGCGTGATCGGCTTCGGAAATTGCTCCGACGGCAATCGTGGCGATTTGCGCCTCGTTGCGAATTTGGTCCGAAAACGGCGTCTGAAACAGGCGCCCGTAAACGGGACGCTCCGCCTTCGACACTTGACCGGAGGAACAATCGATCATGTCGGCCCCCGCGGCCTTGAACATGGCGGCGAAGATCTCCGCGTCATCTGGCGTGTTTCCGCCCGCCGTCCAGTCGTTACAGGAAAGGCGCACAGAGATCGGCCGGTCCTCCGGCCAAACCGCGCGGATCGCTCTGAAGACTTCGAGCGGATAGCGAGCCCGGTTTTCATGACCGCCGCCATATTCGTCCTGCCGGACATTGGTCAGCGGCGAGAGGAAGCTCGAGAGAAGGTAGCCGTGGGCGCAATGCAACTCCAGCCAGTCGACGCCGGCGGCCGCCGCACGGCGCGTCGCCGCAACGAAATCGTCGCGCACCTTGTCCATATCGGCCCGATCCATTGCGCGTGGAACTTGGCCGTGCGGGAGGTAGGACAGCGCCGATGCCGAGAGGAGTGGCCAATTGTCATGATTCAGAGGCTGATCGATTCCGTCCCACGCGACCCTTGTCGAGCCCTTTCGGCCAGCATGTCCCAATTGCACGCCGGCCTTCGCATGACCGACCGAATGGATGAGATCGACCAGCCGCTTCCATTCGCGCTGCTGCGACTCGTTCCAGAGTCCGAGGCAGCCCGGAGTGATGCGCGCTTCGGGCGACACGCAGGTCATCTCCGCGAATACGAGGCCGGCACCCCCCATCGCCCGTGCGCCTAGATGCGCGATATGGAAATCGCTGATCAGTCCGTCCTTCGCCGAATACATCGCCATCGGAGAGACGACGATGCGATTGGCTAGCGAAAGGCCGCGCACGCGATAAGGCGTGAGCATTGGAGGAAGCGGGCGTTCGTCATTCGAAACAGTCAGTCCCGCGCGCCGCGCGAACCAGCGCTCGTATCCCTCCAGCCAATGCGGATCGCGCAAGCGTAGATTCTCATGGCTAATGCGCTGCGAACGGGTAAGCATGGAGTAGAAGAATTGTTCAGGCTCCATTGTATCCGCGTAGCGCCGGCCAACGACTTCGAACCATTCCATGGCATTTCGCGCCGCGTTCTGAATTCGCGCGACGTCGACACGACGCACGTCCTCATAGGCGGCCAACGCTGGAGCGACGTGTTCACGGCCATGTCCGAGCGCATCGAATTGTTTGGCGAGTTCGATGGCGTCGTCCAAAGCGAGCTTTGTGCCTGAACCGATCGCGAAATGGGCGGTATGGGCGGCATCGCCCATCAGAACGACATGTGACCTTCCATTGAAATGGCTCCAGGCGCCGCAAATGAGCCGGTTAAAATTGAGCCACGCCGAACCGCGCAGATGACGCGCATTGGTCATCAGGCTCGCGCCGCCAAGCGTTTCGGCAAATATACCTTCACAGAAGGCGATCGAACCCTCTTGATCAAGCTGGTCGAGGCGATGCGCGGCGAACGTGTCTTCGGTGGTCTCGACGATGAACGTCGACGTATCGCGGTCGAATTTGTAGATATGCGCCTGAAACCATCCGTTCTCGGTGCGCCGGAAATCGAATGTAAAGGCGTCGAAAAGTTTCCTGGTCCCGAGCCAGATATATCGGTTGGGCCGCACGACTAGATCGGGCCTGAAGGCATCAGCGTAGCGCTCGCGGATCCGGGAATTGATCCCGTCGGCCGCGACGATCAAATCCGCGTCAGGAAACTGAAGATCGGACTTAGCATCCTGCTCGAACGCCAGCTCGACGCCGACTTCCTCGCAGCGTCGCTGAAGGATGTTCAGCAACTGCTTGCGTCCGATCCCGATGAAGCCGTGTCCTGTGGTTCGCTGGCGCGTACCCTTGAAGATCAGCTCGATATCGTCCCAGTGGTTGAAGGCGTCCGCAATTTCCTTCGCGCTCTCGGGATCAGCGGCGCGCATGGCCCGCATCATCGCGTCGGAAAAGACAACGCCCCAACCGAACGTATCGTAGGGCTTGTTGCGTTCGACGACAGTAATGGAATGTTCGGGGTGTCGGCGCTTCATAAGCAGGCCAAAATAGAGCCCGGCCGGTCCCCCGCCGATACAGACGATTCGCATGTCGTCGCCCTTCCGCCGTCGACGCCCGTCTTCAGACGGCCCCTTGGGTATCACAAATTCCGCTTATCCCGCGAGCATCTTTGCGAGCATGAAACCCGAGCCAGCGCCGGTCCCCGCGCCGGGCCAGGTCGAGGCGCCGCAGAGATATAGGCCCTTTACCGGCGTGCTGTAGCGCGAATGGCCCGCGACCGGACGCAAGAAAAAATTCTGGTCGAGATGATGACTCCCCGAGAGATTATCGCCACCGATCAGGTTGGGATTTTCGCGTTCCAGATCGAGTGGAGAATAGACCGCTCGGGCGAGGATGAGGCCGCGCAGACCGGGTGCGTAAGCGTCAAGGATATTCAGCACGCGCTGGGCATAGGCTTCCTTCGCGTCGTCCCAGTTCGTCGCCTCAATCTCGCCCTTGGCGTCGCCGCGAATGTTCGCGGGCAACACGCGAACCTGCACCCAGAGGATATGCTTGCCTTCAGGAGCGCGCGAGGGGTCGATCGCGGTGGGTTGGCCGACGACGATCGCAGGCTCGACGGGAAGGAGCCCTGCGGCCGCTTCGGAATAGACCCGCGACATCATTTCGAGGTCCGGCGCCACATGGACGTAAGCGAAGCCTTTGAGGGCGACCCCGGCGCGCCAGTCCGGCAGACCGTGGAGCGCGAGGTGTATCATCATCGTGCCTGGACCCGCCCGAAAAGCCGAAACGTCGCGTTCGAAAGCCTTCCGTGAAAGGTCAGACGCGACGAGCGTTCCGAAAACGAGTTTGGGGTGCACATTGGCTATGACGGCTCGCCTCGCTTCGAAGCTTCGACCGTCCGCCAGCGTCACGCCGCTGGCGCGTCCCGAACTAACATCGATCTCGGCGACAGGAGCGTCGAGGAAAAGCGCCCCACCTCGTGCCTTCAGCGCGCCCGTCATTGCGTTCACGATCGTGTCCGCGCCGCCTTTGCCGATCACCATACCAAAGCTCTGGTTGACCATACACTCGAGATAGGGAAACAGCGCGCCTCCAGCCACGTCCGGTGGGAAATCGAGGTGAAGCCCCCAGGCCGCCATCATCGTCTTGACCTTCGGGTGCGAGAACCGCGCGTCAAGGAAATCCCGAGGACTCGAGAGGAAAAGACGCAGCGTCTCCAACAACCACCCTGTCCCTTGCTGCCGCCAGGCCTTCCAGACGACCTTCGCAGCTGCGAACGAGGGCATCGGGGAGCCTAACAAAGCGAAAATGTGCGGGGCGTCGACGTCGAAGCGTGCGACCAGATCGCGCCACGCTTGTGCATCCGCGGGCGTCAAAGCCGCGATGCCAGCCGCAGTACTGTCGAGGCTGGTGCTGACGCCGAGATAGGTACCGTCGCGAAAGACGCTGGCGAAGCAATCCTGCGCAGGTGCAAAGCCGAGGCCCTGATCCAGCAGCGCCTGCTTGTGCGCGGCAAAAAAACCCGAGCCCGCGAACATCGACAGGTTCATCGCGCAGAGATCATGGCGAAAGCCCGGCATCGTCAGGGCCTGGGTTTTCACCGCGCCGCCCGCCGTCTCCTTTGCTTCGAAGACCGCCACGGACCATCCTTTTTCGGCGAGCCGAACAGCGGCCGCGAGACCATTGTGACCGGCTCCGATCACCACCGCGTCGTAAGACATCTCAGGGTCTCCTTGCTGAAAGTCCCGACGCCGTGACGATAGGGGCAATTCCATGCGATTCCAAACATTCCAATCATAAAGCTCCGCTACGGCGGCCCACTAAATTGCGCTCCTGCGGCCGAAAGTGTCCGATAAATGCGGAGGAAGCAACACCCCTGACACGGACGCTGCGCCTGGCGGTTGGATGGGAGCGGAGCGTCATGATTGTTGCAAAATCATATTTCCGCGACTAATTTCCTCTCCTTGGCGGCTTAGAACCCGGTGCGGGTGACGACGCTGAAGGCAGATTCTTCGCCCTAGGGCGCGCGATATGGGAGGACGATTATGAGTTCAGCCAAAACGCTAACAGATCTGGCATCGGCGCTGCTGTCCGGATCGGTTCGGGTCGTCGACCTGTCGGCGCCGCTCGGGCCGGAAACCCCGATCATCCAGCTTCCGCCCGAGATCGGCAAGAATACACCGCCGGTGAAGGTCCACAGCATCTCCCATTACGACGCCGACGGCCCTTATTGGGCCTGGAACTGGCTCGAACTCGGCGAGCATACAGGCACACATTTCGATGCGCCGCGGCACTGGATCAGCGGCAAGGACTATCCGGACGGCACGACAGACCGCATTCCCGTCAAGAGTTTCGTCGCGCCCGTGAACGTGATCGATCGCTCGAAAGAGGCGGCGGCGAACGCAGACTATTTGCTCACCGTCGATAGCATCAAGGCATGGGAAAAGGAGCACGGCGAGATCGAACCGGGCGGCTGGGTGCTATTGCGGACCGACTGGTACAAGCGCAGCGGCTCGTCGACGACCTTCCTCAACGCGGATTCGAACGGGCCTCATTCGCCTGGTCCCACGGCGGAAGCGATCACCTATCTCATCTCCAAGGGCGTGATCGGCTGGGGTTCCGAGACGGTGGGCACCGACGCCGGCTCCGCAGGAGGCATGAATCCGCCGTTCCCTGCGCACACCCTCATGCATCAGGCGAACCGTTACGGCCTGGCGAGCCTTTGCCATCTCGACCAGTTGCCCGCCAAGGGCGCCGTCCTGATCGCTGCGCCGCTCAAATTCGTCGAGGGCACGGGATCTCCAGTGCGTGCGCTTGCCCTCGTTCCGAACTGACGCGCGCCCGCTCCGGCGGGACTGACGACCGAGCAGGCGGAAAGCCATGGCAGATCCAGACTATGTCATCGTTGGCGCCGGCATAAACGGTTTGGTCGCCGCCAGCGTGCTGGGAAAGAACGGTCACAGGGTGCTCGTACTCGACCGCAACGACCGCGTTGGCGGCTGTTTGCGCACTGAGGAAATCACGGCGCCTGGCTTCGTGCACGACGTGATGGCGACGACGCTGGTGCTGTTCCTGACCTCGCCCGCCTATGGCGCGATCGGTAAGGATCTCGAGGCGCGCGGATTCGCCGTCGCTCACAGCGATTTGCCCACCGGAGTGTTGCGTCCCGACGGTTCGCATGTGCTGTTCTCCCGCGATCGGAAGCGCAACATCGCTACTTTCGAAGCCTGCGCGCCAGGCGATGGGGCCGCCTTCGCGAGAGAGATGGAGGCAATGGGCTCCGACGCACCTTTCCTATTCTCGCTTCTGGGCGGCCAACTCTGGTCGCGATCCATGGCGACGACGATTGCGCGCGAGGCTTGGAAGCGCGGACCGCGCGCGTTGCTGGCGTGGTTCGGGCAGGCGCTGCGACCGTCGCGAAACTATCTGGAGGCGACCTATGCCTCCGAGGCCGTACATGCCCTCTGGGCCCCCTGGGGTCTGCACTGCGGCCTCAATCCAGAAAGCGCCTATTCCGCACAGATGATCAAGGTTATCGCCTTCGCGGTCGAACTCGCGGGATGCCCGATAGCGGTAGGCGGCGCCAAATCGCTGCTCGGCGCTTTCGAACGGCTGATTGGCGATCAGGGCGGCGCGATCCGAACAGGCGCCGATGTTGAGAAGGTGCTGCTCGATGCGGCAGGTCGAGCGACGGGCGTGACGCTTTCCTCGGGCGAGACGATTCAGGCTGGCAAAGGCGTGATCTGCTCGATGACTCCCGCCCAGCTATACGGCCGCCTGCTGCGCGACAATGCGCCACCGTCAGAGATTTCCGCCGGCCTACGGAGCTACCGCCATGGCAAGGGCGACATGCAGATCCACTATGCGCTCGACGCCCTACCGTCCTGGAATGGCGGTGAGGAGCTGGGCAAGGTCGCATTGCTGCATGTCACCCCCGGCCTCGACGGCGTTTCGCGCGCAGCCAATGAGGCCGAACGTGGATTGTTGCCCGCCGAGCCAACGATCTGCGTGGGACAACCGACGGCGCTGGATCCCTCTCGCGCGCCGGACGGAAAGGCGATCCTCTGGTTGCAGTTGCCGGAAGCGCCGCGATTTCTGAAAGGCGACGCCGCCGGGCAAATCGCGGCGCCGGCCGATGGCCAGTGGACCCCCGCGATCCGCGAGGCCTACGCCGACCGCGTCGAGGCGCTGTTTTCCCGCCACATCAAGGATTTCAAGAGCCTCGTGATCGCTCGAAAGGCCTATTCGCCGGCGGATCTGGAGTCGATGAACGTCAACCTCGTAGGTGGCGATCCCTACGGCGGCTATTGTGGTCTCGATCAGTTTTTTGTCTGGCGCCCCTTCGCGTCTTCAATCAATCACCGCACCCATGTCCCTGGCCTTTACCACATCGGCGCCTCGACCCATCCCGGGCCAGGCCTCGGAGGCGGTTCGGGCTTCCTGCTCGCCGGCGCGCTGAAATGAACGACCGATTGAACCTGCGAGCGCCCGACGCCGCCTTCGAAGATCCGCTTTGGGTCCGTGCGAGCGCAGCGGGCCTGCGCCCATCGCTCGGGGAGATCGGCCTGCAGCAATTCGCGCCCTATCTCATCAACAGCGTGTCCCTGAGTTGGAACACGCATCTCGCGAACGCGCTCAAGGCGCACGATATGACGACGACCAAGATGCGCGCGCTCGCGGTCCTCAGTATCTCCTCACCTGTCACGATCAACGAGTTGTCGCTTTATGCGCTGACCGAACAATCAACCATGAGCCGCACGCTGGATTCCCTGGAAGAGAAAGGCTTCATCCTGCGCCGCCCACGGGCCGAAGACCTGAGAGTGCGCGACGTAGAAATTACGCAGCCCGGCCGCGAAGCGTTCGCGAGAGTCTGGCCGACAATGTATGAGATACTGTTGAAGATATTTGAGGGCGTCGACAACCAGGAATACAAGGCGTTCACGGCGACGCTGCATAAGATCATCCAGAACATCCGCAAGCACGATATATGAGCGCCGGCTTTCGGCTCGCGCCGGCGGTGCGCGTCGCGAGGGTCCCAGGGCGTCCCGAAGTATAAAGGCGCCATTTTCGTACGCGCTCTCGTGTTTTCAACGACTTACGGTGTCGATTCCTTCCGCCTCGGCCCCCTGCGCGCCCGGGCCGCGGCGACTCTTAAGTAGAAGGCCTGATACGCGCGCTATTTTCGGCTCCCGTCAAGCTAATCGTGAGCTATAATTAAGTATAAACATCTCATAACGGCAAACGAAAGCCGCTTACGATAGATTTTATACATAGCAATATTTAACTTTCACGGTCGCATTCATAATAATATTACGTTTGCACTCCCGCTCCTTCAAAGGGTGGCGACTGTCTTCAACATGCCGTCGAGGCCGGACCCCGACTCGTCGGCGAGCGCGACGCGCTTCAGCCGGTCGAGCCAGACCGCGCCGTCATCGCGATTGGCTAGCGTCGGGACCGCCGACATCACGCGGTCAAACTTCGACAGGCCGCGCGCATGGGTATCGGAATAGCCCTTAACCAACCGACGGCAGGCCAGCACCTCCACGCCCAAGTCGTAGCGCCTCTCGAGCGCCTGCGCAGCGACGGTCAACCAGGATTCGCGGTGCGCCGCCTCGCGCGCGTGGCGCAGAGAGCCCCGCCGGCGCTTCGCAAAGCTCGCGACCGCGGCAAGCGTGAGATAGCCAGTCACCGTGTGGGTTCGGATCCGACGCCCCCGGTTGACCACACGGTCCAGCGCCCGAAATATTGCGGGCCGATCCTCGATCCATTCACCCCATCTTTTGGGCAGGGCGCCGCACAACTCGTCGGCTCGCGGATGGAAATATTCGGTCGTTGCGACGATCGTATCTTCCGCGGCGGCGACTTCAGCGCGCACGCGCGCCCGGCGGGACTCGCGGATCTTGAGATCGGCCACGCGCGCGACGTCGTCGTAGGCCATCGCGACCGCTACATGTTTGGCGGCGGCGGCGGTAAAGGCGAAGCCCCTCGCCTCCCCGCCATGCGTGGAATCGATGTCGAACAGCATACCGAGGCGATAGAGATATTCGAGCGCATAATCGGGATCGAGATAGTCGACCAGACG
>Ga0182030_10014895_pt1 | contig 15288 bp, 13 predicted proteins | sample 812S3MmetaG_FD_121299 | JGI IMG/M metagenome (GOLD analysis project Ga0182030, IMG submission 121299) | Permafrost microbial communities from Stordalen Mire, Sweden - 812S3M metaG (Illumina Assembly) | ecosystem: Environmental > Terrestrial > Soil > Wetlands > Permafrost | place: Sweden... | reverse complement strand
TCCCGGCTGCCTCCAAACTACTGATACCGCTTCAGGTTATTGACGGAACTCTCCCGGACAGCTCCCACCCAACCATGCACTCGCCAGCCTCCCACTTCAGTGATTTTTGCGCAGCGGAACACTATGGCATGGAGGGAGAAACAAGCCCAGACGGCGTCGGAGAGGGATAGAGGCAAAATGTAGCACCCCTGTAGCACGAATGTAGCACCAAATGTTGCACCTTAAGCTCCTGAGAATAAACGATGTAGCACCTGTAGCACCCTTTCGCCCCACACCCCGGGTGTTGAACGGTTTCACGCCGCGCAATTTGACCTGCTATTGCCTATTGGTCCGCCAATGATAAGCTTCCGGCACAAGCGTGATGCGCATCGTCACCGGGGCCGGATCTTCCCGCATGAGCAACAAATTCTATCAACCAGGCGAACAGCGGGCTGCCAAAGTGGGCGACCTCTTCGCCGCTGTAGCCCCGCGTTACGATCTCATCAATGATTTGCAGAGCCTCGGCCTCCACCGGCATTGGAAACGCGTGCTGATCAAAATGGCTCAAATCAAGGCGGGTGAACGCGCGCTGGACTTGTGCTGCGGCACGGGTGACATCGCCTTTGCCATGCGGGCGGCCGGGGCCGAGGTGGTGGGAATGGATTTCAGTTCCGCCATGCTGGCGGTGGCGCAACAACGGGCGGGGAGTCTGCAAAAAAGCGGCGCGTCGCCCGGGCTGCAATTTATTTGCGCTGACGCTCTCAAAATCCCCTTTGCGAACGGCTCGTTCGACGTGGTGACCATTGCCTACGGCTTGCGCAATCTGGCCAGTTGGGAAGCCGGATTGGAGGAAATGGCGCGAGTCGCCCGTCCGGGAGGACGGCTGCTGGTGTTGGATTTTGGGAAGCCCGACAACAAAGTGTGGCGAAGTGTTTACTTTGCCTGTTTGAGATTCCTCGTGCCGCTCTTCGGGAAACTTTTTTGCCAAGACGCGGCGACGCACGCCTATATTTTTGAATCATTGCGTCATTACCCCGCACAGCAACGCGTGACGGCAAAAATGAAGGCGCTGGGTTTGCATGATGTTCAGGTCCGCCAATTGTTGGGCGGCGCCATGAGCATCCACTTTGGCCGGGTTTAGAAAAGAGTGGTCACCATTGTCCCCAGAACGCTCAGCGGACCGGTGTCCTCCAGGCTTTCGGTCGCCTTGTCGAGTTTTTGCATGGAAACTTTGAGGTTCTTCAACGTGCTGTCGTCGTTGATCAACTGGCCGACGGTTCCCTGGCCATGATTTATCTTGAGTAGAATCTGGTGCAGGTTGGTCATGGAACCGGTGGTTTCGACGTAGAGAGTATCGTCCTTGATCAGCTTGCCAATGGTGCCTTCGCCGGAATTGATGCGGGTGACGGTTTGATTGACATTGGTGACGAACTCGCGCGCCTGGCTGGCCAGATCCTGGATATTGGTGGCGGTATCCTCCAAATTGCTCACCGTGTTTAGGGCTGTCACATAGAGCGTATCTTCATTGATCAATTTGCCAACGGTGCCCTGTCCGGCAGCGATGCGCTCCGAGGTCGTTCGGATGTTGGCAATGGTGGCGGTGAGGTTGCTCTGGTTGTTCTTGAGAAAATCCGTGAACGGGCCGAGCAGGTTGTCAATTTTTTCGCCGCTGAAACTCCGGGTCAGGTTCTCGACACCCGAAGCCACGTTGTCCAACTTGATCATCAGACCGCTCAAATCAGGCTGCTCCACGCTTTCCAAAGTGGCGTCATTCTCCGCCCGTATCTGGGATACCCCGCCATCAATCGACACGAAGTATTGGGCCATGAAACCAGTGAACTTGATGCTGGCCTTGCTGTCGGTTCTGACATCGATGCCCTTGCGCAAATTCATGGTCACATTAACGACGCCATTGGACGGGTCGGCGATCCTTTCAATGCGCCCGACCTGAACGCCGGCCATCTTGACAAAGTCGCCTGTCTTGAGTTCCTCGACGTTTTTGAAGAGCGCGTGCAGGTGGTAGCCGCGCTCGAGGAAACCGTACCCGCCCGCGAATTCCAATATGACGAGCAGGGCGATGATGGCAATGGCGAAAAAAATCCCCAATTTACTTTCGACTGAGTCTTTCATGACATATTTCGTGGTTTGGAAACGGGTGGTTTGGCGTTGATAAATTTCTGGATGCGAGAATCAGGATGCCGCCTGACCTCGTCAGGCGTGCCGATGAATAATATTTGTCCTTCGATAATCATGGCCACGCGATCGGCCAGGCTCAAAGCCATTGGTCTGTCGTGGGTCACAATAATCGAGGTGGCATGAGTCCGGTTCTTCAACTCCAGAATCTCTTCGTCGATGGTCACGGCCATGGGCGGGTCCAGCTCGGCCGTCGGTTCGTCAAACAAAAATAATTGCGGCTCCATGACCAGGGCGCGAGCAATGGCCACGCGTTTTTGCATGCCCCCGGACAGTTCGGCGGGCGCGCGGTTCTCCACTCCCTTTAGACCGACCGCCTCCAATTTTTGGGACACAATGGCCGCGATCTCCGACGGTGATTTGAGCCGGTGCTCCGCCAGATAAAGGCCCACATTTTCCCCCACGGTTAAGGAGGTCAATAATGCCGCGGACTGAAAAACCATCGCGATGCGGTATTTATCGCGCAGCCCGCTCTCATTCACCGGTTCGCCTTGAATGAGGATTTCCCCCTCATCCGGCTTTTCCAGGCCGATAATGTGTCTGAGCAAAACGCTTTTGCCGCTGCCGCTCGGCCCCATGATGACAAAAATTTCACCCGGCTTGACGTTGAAGCTCAGCCCCTTCAAGACATGCAAGCTGCCAAAGCTCTTGTGCAGACCGCGCACCTCGACGCTGACATTTTCAAGTTGGCTGGGGGCGGCGCTCATTTTGGGATGACAAGCAAAAATCGAGTCAGAAAATAATCCAGGATTAAAATCATGACGATGGAATTGACGACCGCTTTGGTCACGCTGCGTCCAATGGCGCGCGGCCCGCCGCGGGTGTTCAAGCCCTGATGGCAGGAAACAATGCCGATCGCGAGGGCGAAAATGAATGACTTGAAAAGCCCGTTAAAAATGTCCGCTGGATCGACTTCGTCGCGCAGGCTGTGGAAAAAGCTGTCGAAGTTGATCGCGATTCGCTGATTGAAAGCTGACACCAGCGCCCCGCCAAACCACCCGACTGGAATGGAGAACATGACCAGGGCCGGCAGGGCCAGAGCGATGGCCACCATGCGGGGGAGGACCAAATAAGTGACCGGATCGATATTCATCGTTCGCAGTGCGTCAATCTCCTGATAGACGCGCATGGCGCCGATCTCCGCTGCCATGGCTGATCCAATGCGTCCGGCAATCAGGATGGCCATCATGACGGGAGCGAATTCTTTGCACATGGAAAGGCCGATCATTCCCCCCAGGACGGACCCCAACCCGTGCTCGACCAGCACCGGGCCGGTTTGCAATGCGGTCACACCCGCGATAAAGAGGGAGAGAATGCACACCATTAACAGACTGACGTTGCCAATCTCGAAAAGCTGGTTGGAAATCTTCTGGCGTTGGCGCCAGCAGAGCGGCAGCGCCAAAAACGTTCGCCAAAACAACACCAGGATTTCTCCGATATTCTGGAACATCACGATTGAGGCGCGGTGACGCGCGCCGTTTTTTTACCCACGGTTACATGACAGACGCGCCAACGCTGGCCGTCCGGGCCTGATTGATACTGATAAAGACCAAACAAAAGCGAGCATTTTTTCGAATGCGGCGTCGCTTCACGACGGTAAAGGTTCCAGAACAACGACTGGCTGGATGCGCCCGTTTTGTTGTTTTTTTCGCAGCGCCAAAAGGAATAAACCTGCGAGTATTCCCGCTTCATGCTGCGATTGTTTGGAAAAAACGGCTCCACAATTGCCAATGTTTGCCAGCGATAGTCGCCATTCATGTCCCGCCGAACGCTATAGAAGGGCCAAAAATCTGTGCGTTCAAACAGCCCGCCCGCCTCGCGGTTTGTTTCGACAATATCCGAATAGAGAAAAAACATGATGCGGGTTCGCCGCCGTTCCAACGGGCCGGATTCCAACCGGTTGAATTTATAAACCGGCCAGAGATAAAAATCGCTTTCCAAATCGCGGTTGCGGGCCTGGCTGTAAAATGGAAAGACGCGCGTTACCGTTCGATCGCCGCGCGCCACGACATTCAGCGGCCAGAGAAAATCGTGTTCCTCATAGTTTTTGGCGCGATCTTCGATCACATTGAAGCCAAGGGGCCAGCCGTAGGACGTGACATCGCGCGTCGCCGAATGGTTGCGGCAGTAAAAGGGAACCACCGCCAGGCTTTTGGTTTGGTTGGTCGTATCCAATCCGCCGCGTTCCTGGAAATAAAACGGCCAAGCGGCAAAATATTTGTCGTAGCCACCGTCGGTTTCCACCTCGTCGAGCGAGTTGGTGCGCAAAGAAGACTTTTTGTGTTCGACGCCAAAGACAGGCCAGACCTGCCAGCCCTTCACATGGTCGCCGTATCGCACATCAAAAACCGGGAAAAGATAATTGTCGGTAATCACCTCTTTTTTTCGCGTTTCTGAATAAAGCGGAAACATGATAAATTTAATTTCATCCCGGAACAGCCGGTTTTTAAGATGCCCGTAAAATGGCACCACTGCGGTGTAATTCAAGTTCGTGTCCAATGCGCGCTGCTGGAAATAAAAGGGAAAGAAAGTAAATCGGCTTGCCCCGGTTTCCGCAGAGGTCTGGCCCCCGGAAAAACTGATAAATTCCAATATTTGCATTCGATACTCCCCTCCGAACCTGCGGTAACTCAAGAGAGGATATAAAACTTCCATTTCTGTCCAATCGACGTCCTCTGTCCGCGTGTAACAAAGCCAGGGCGGCAAAGCCCATTGTCGTTGCGATTCGGATTGCTGTGAATAAAACAACGGCCCCGCCGCCTCGCATCGATAACCCGATGACAGCGTCAAGGGGAATTCGGAAAAGAGCGGTCCAACCGCCAGCTCGTCCTCTTCTTGACCGAAAGCGGTAAACGCCAGCCCACAGCATAATAGCACGATCAATTTTTGTATTGGCAACGTCATGTCTAAACACGGTTAAATCGTAACCACCCGCACAGAAACCTAAAGCAAGTGCAATCACAGGTTGAAAGGGGTTGAGCCCTAACCGGTGACCTCCCCGTTAACGGTAACGTTATCGAAATAGGCAGCCTGCTGCCGTTTTTAGGGGGCAGAGTTAACAAAAAATGGGTTGACTTTCTCATTTTCGCCCGTATTTTAATGTCATCAATTGAGGTTTTTACCTCGGTTCCTCCAGACCCAGTGGCGACCTTGCATTGTCGCTACTGGGTCTTTTTTTCGCCACGGTCCATCCATATCGCGCCAGGATATTGAGTAACGCCGGCAAAAATGTCAGGCCAGCAATCATGCAGGCGCCGATACCAATGGCCATCACAAAACCCAGACTTTGCATGCCTTGATCTTTCGCCAGCATCAGGCTGCCGAACCCGGTGAGGGCGGTCAAGCCCGACACGAGAACCGCCTTGCCTGTACTTTTGGCAAATATGCCCGGATTTTGTTCTTCGGCCACGCGATTGAGAATGTGTATACCATTAGTCACACCAACGCCGATGACGAGAGGCAGCGTCATAATGTTGGCCGGATTAAATGGAACGCCAAAAAAACCCATCAAACCGACGGTCCAAATGCTGCCGATGGCCACGGGCAGAAGTGAAAGGATTACGCAGGCCATGGATCGAAAGTGAAGCAACACCATAATAATAATCGCCACCAAGGCGTATACGGCGGCCTGCTGATAACTCTTTTTGAGAAGTGTAGTGTATTCGTAAATCTGGACGGGTTCGCCGGTAACTTTGTCGCTGTGGGGAGCCAGCGCCTCTTGCAGTTCCAAAATGAACTTTTGCTGGACGTCATGTTGCCAAATGTCCCCTTTTGGATAGACCTCTACTTTGTATTGACGTGTGCGGCCGACAAAATGATTATGAATGGTGGGGGGCAAGTCTTCCGGCTTCAGGCGGCAGCTCGTATCCTGGTTTTTTATCGTCTCAAACGTGTGGCGTATGTCGTCGAACAAAGCCTGCTGGAACTTTTGCAGTCGTTGCGGAATGAGCAGGCCGTCACTCAGCATTTTAACCCGAAAATCGCTCACCGCCAGCCTCAAGGAGAGTAATTGTTCAGCCAGTTCCGGACGATCGTTTTTCACCGTTTCGGCACTCAGCCCCAAATAGCCCATGGTTACATAAAGAGTCGCGCTCAGGTCGTGCAGGCGGACAGGCCCGTCGTCCACCATGCTAAAATGCAAATCGCTAATTTCTTTCTTTATCGCATCCACCGTCCGCAACTTCGCCGTTTGATCTCCAGTCAGCAACGCAAAAATGGAATCGCCCCTGTCGTCGCCATCAACGCTGGCCACTGTGGGCAGCTTTTTTACTTTTTCTTCAATCTCCCGGGCCTCCTGCAAACTGTCGGCCACCACTGCCGCGGAAAGCACTGATTGCCCGGAAAACAAAAGCTTTTTCTCATAAATTACCGCGGGCAACCCTTTGCTTTGCAAGTGCAGCAAATTATAATCGAAACTTACCTTTCCAAATTGCTGGGCTGCGGCAGCGCATAGAACCAGTGTGATCACAGTCACCAACACCGGCCGTTGCAGCCACAAGTTTTCGATGCGCGCTCGTTTTTCAGCGGCTATGCCCTGTTCGTGGTCAATCACATTTTGCCGTCCTTTCATCAGCAGGATTGGCAGGATCGTCATCATGGGAATCAGGCAAAGCACCAATCCGCCCCCTGAAATAATCCCCATCTCCTGGATGCCCTTGAAGTGAGTCAGGCCCATGGCTAGAAACGCCATGGCCGTGGTCAGAGCACCGGTGACGATACCCTGCCCGGTAAAAACCATGGCCTTATCCACCGCCTGAACAGGCGTGCTGCCGTGTCGCATTTCCTCCTCGTAGCGTGTGATGAAATGGATGCCGAAATCAATGGCCAGCCCGATCAAAATCGGAGCGAAAGTAATGGTCAAAATATTCAAATGCCCCACAGTCAGAAAAGTGAAAGCCATGGTATAACCCAGGCCGAGGATGAGACACGCCACTGCTTTCAACGGCCTTCCGGTTTGCTGATAGGCGTAAATAAAAAGGAGCGAGCAAATGGTCAGAGTCACAACGCTGGCCAGGAACGAGTCCTTTGTTGCCTGCCGCATTTCGTCAAAATCTAGGACTGGTTTGCCGGTGAGCCCCACATTTAAGCCGGGCACTTCCATTTCCGTTTGCTGCATCAGGTCCCGCATTCGTTCGACCGCGCGTGAAATAACCGCCGTGTTGCGCGGGCGCGCAGTCACAAGATAAATCTGCCCGTGCGCCAGCGTGGTGTACATGCGCCGCTCCGCTTCCTCTCCGTTGCCAAAGAGCGCCGTTACGCCCGGGGAAACCGGCGTGCCCGGTCGCGACAAACTATCCGTGGCCTGCTCCATGATCCGCTGCAAAGCAGGCAAGGTGCTGATCAGCGTGGAATTTTGCGCGTTTTCCTCGCGTTTGGCGGTCCGAAATTGCTTGTTGATCAGCCCGAAAAACGAATCCAAATTAGTCGCTTCCGTGAATTCCTGCACAAACGGCCGATAATCCTGGAGGACTTGGTGCAGCTTCTTCAAATCGTCTTCCGGCGCAAACAACAGCGCCTTGCGCCCAAGGGCGGAATAGTCCCCTTTGTAAAAAACGTCGGCGAACAAATTGGTTTCCGGCTCCAACCTGGCCGCCAGCCTTTCCACAAATTGGCGATTGCGTTCCATGTCGTCGCTTTGCACGACCACCGCCATTTCGTCCTCGCCGGGGAATTCCTGGCGGAACTGCATATAGAGCTTGTGGGTTGTCCCTCCGACGAGGTTGTCCTCGTCCATGTCCTCCTTCCAGTGAGTGGCCGTGTAAACCACGCTCACGGCAAAGAGGAGGATTTGCGCGTAAACGAACCACTTGGGATAACGGCAAACTGCCTGCGTCAAAGTCCGCAGCAGCCGCGCAAAAAGAGAGTCACCCACCCATGTCATGCCGGGAATTCCGCGTTGGAATAAACGTCTTTGACATCGTCATGCTCTTCCAGCAACTCGATCAGCCGGTTTACATCTTGCGCTGCCTTGGCGTCGCTCAATGGCACCGTGCTCGCCGGCAACCATACAACCGCCGCTCCCGCTGTTTTGATGCCTTTGCTCTCGATGGCCTTATGCACCCCTTCCAGTTTTCCTGGATCAGTTAATATTTCAAAACCTTCTTCGTCGCTCGTGAAATCTTCCGCTCCCGCCTCCAAGGCCAGCTCCATCAATTGATCTTCACCGGCAGATTCGCGCAGCACAACGATCTGCCCCTTGCGTTGAAACAGTCGCTGGACCGAGCCCGCGGTCGCAATCGTCCCGCCGTTCTTGGTGAGCAGGCTGCGGATTTCCGCCGCAGTGCGATTGCGGTTGTCCGTGCTGAGTTCGACGAGGATGGCCACGCCGTGCGGGCCGTACACTTCGTAATTGAGATCCACGTACTCAATCACTTCGCCTCCGCCGGTGCCGCGTTTGATGGCGCGTTCGATATTGTCGTTGGGCATGTTGGCGCCGCGGCATTTCAACAAGACCATGCGCAAGCGAGGATTCATGGCCGGATCGCCTCCGGCCAGTTTGGCGGCGATTGTGATTTCCTTGCTTAGCTTGGCAAAAATCTTGGCGCGCTTGGCATCAATCGCCCCTTTGAAATGTTTGACCTTTGCCCATTTACTATGTCCTGACATAAAAGTTCTTGTTAATCTACAGCGGTAGTTTCGAATGCCACAGGGGTTGACCGAATGCCGGCCGGATCTAGCTGGCTGTGGCCGGCTCCACTTGCACGGCCGTCCCGTAACACAACACTTCCGTAATGCCCTGCGCCAGCTCGGTGGCGTCGTAGCGCACTCCGATGACTGCGTTGGCGTTTAATTCGTTGGCGTGGGCGATCATGTCGCGAAACGCGTCATCGCGGGTGTGTTCGCATAATTCCGTATAAATCGTAATATTCCCGCCGAACAAACTTTGAATGCTCGCGCCAACATTGCCCACGACTGATCGCGACCGCACCACGATTCCCCGCACCACCCCAAAATTCTTGACTATCCGGTAACCGGCCAGTTCGAAGGCCGTTGTTGTAAATGGATGTGTCGTATTCATCGGCCTATTGATTGAACATCATTTTTCTATACAGCACAATCCCCAATTCTCAATTCAAAATTATGTGATCGAAGTCTTGCAATTCGCAACGCCGGATAAAACGGAGATTTCCGGCAAAAGGCCCGTTTTCAGTTGCTTTCCGATCGGAAACAATTGATTTAAAAATCGTGAAAATTTACGATTTATTATATACGACACAGGCGCAACTATCTGTCAACAAGGTGATTACGCAAAAACCGCCCGCTACCCAAAAGAACGAAAAGCGTAAAACGGCCAAAATTTATTGACGGTGAGTAACACGGGAAATAGCCGCGTATTAGAATTCACACTCAACTCCGCGGCGGGGGAGGCGGTCTACAGGGGCGGGATCGATCTCCCTGAACTCGGAAACCAAAAGCAACCGAGCGCAGTCAAACTTTGTAACGACGGACGAAAGGAGCACCAACAGCAAGGCCCATTTGTCCGCCGCGCGTTCACTGGGGGGGAGGAAAGCCAAGGTGGGGCGCCGGTATAAGCTGGAGGCCGCAAATCATTGCGTCGGAAACCATGCGGCCGCCGGGGGTGGCCGCCGGCCCGCCCGGCCGGATGAGAATCTTGACGTTTTCTCCCGGCGCAATAGTCACGCCGCGAAAGCATACATATTGGCTGCCTTCCACCCAGTTGGTATTCTGGATTGCATCTGTGCTGTGGGAGGTGGTCATTCGGCCGTAGCGACGCTGGCCTACGGTCAACTCGTAATCCCCGTAGTACAATGGCTCGGTGCCGTGTCCGTAGATAAATATCTGGTACTTTCCCGGAGGCACCTGGTGCAGAATCACTTTGGCATCGCCTCCTTGGTTTTCCACCGGATAATTAAAGGTATCCAGCATGGGAGACTGGACCCCCATGGAGCCGCTGGCATTCCATCCTCCGGCCAAATTGAGCATTTCCACCGAAATCGGACTTGGTCCGCCGGTAGCGAATTTGAGGCCAGTCTCGGTGTGGGCATCATTCGAGGGCACGGCCACGGTATTCCAAAAGTCGCCGGCTTCGCCGGCTGCGGCCGGGCCGACCTGCTCGGATTTGTTGGTACGCCACGGCCCAAAGTCAATGTTGAAGCGCTGCGGTCGCGGCAATGCCTCCAAGATATTCGTGCCCGCATGAATGGCGGTGGGCGATGCGTCATTCGACCCAGTTACGGTGATGCGCTTCGTCAAGCAGATGCAAGCGACGGCGATGCCCAAGGCAAATCCGCCGAGTATGAGCGTTTTTTTCCAGCGGGGGATGGCCGTTCTGGTATCGCCGGTTATTGCGGGAGTTGGCGGATTTTGTCGAGCCGGGCTTGCGGCGATGGTTTCAACATCCGTTTTGACCTGGCTTGCCTGCTGGTAACGTCTGTCGGGTTCCTTTTCCAGCGTGTGCAACACCACATGATCGAGCCGCGGATCGCCCCCCGACTTCTGGGAAGGCGGCGCAAATTTTCCCAAAGGCAGTTCGCCGGTGAGCATCTCATAAAAAACCACCCCCAAGGAGTAGATATCCGCCCGGTGATCCACCGTTTGCGGCTTCTCAACTTGTTCCGGAGCCATATAGTGCGGAGTGCCGATGACCTGCTGCTCCTGGGTCAAGCCAGCTTGCGCGGGCACATCGGCCATTTTGGCAATGCCAAAATCACCGATTTTTACCTGCCCCTGATTATCCAGCAGAATATTTTCCGGTTTGATGTCGCGATGGACCACTCCGTGCAAGTGCGCGAATTGCAACGCTTCGCAAATTTTCGGCACAATGAGCAGAGCCTCTGACGGAGGCAATTTGCCGCGCTGCAACAATTGCCGCAGGGTCTGGCCATTCACATATTCCATCAGCAAAAAAGAATATGAGCCGGCCTGGCCATAGTCGTAGACGGCCACGATGTTGGGATGGCTGAGCCTGGCCAGGGCGCGTGCTTCGCGGGCGAAGCGTTCCACGAAGGCGCTGTCCTGGTCTGGGTTTTGGCGCCGGCGCAAGAGAATTTTAAGCGCCACCAAGCGGTCCAGATGCGGCTGGCGAGCTTTATAGACCGCGCCCATTCCGCCGCGTCCGAGCAATTCGATGATTTCAAGCTGGGGGAAAAGACCGGCGATTTCCCCGACCGGCGGCGGCGCCGTCTCGGGCGATGAGGCGGGATCATTCGTTTGAGTGCCGGGAGAAAGCGCGGTTTGCAACAGGCATTCCGGGCAAAGTCCATGAGGCGCGTTGAGCGCCACAGGCTTGCCACAAGTCGGACATGAGCTTGAGCCCGTCATCCTAGTCTCATTTACTACCGGAATCCGCAGTCAAAGTTACCCGCGCGGTCAAGAATTTTAATGACACTCAGGCGGAGGAAATAAATAAAGGTGGCAACCTGCCTTGTTCTTTTGCCGCCCCGCTTCGTTGTTCGCTCGTTGCAGATCATTGTGGATATGCGCCTCGTTCACGCCTCGCCGGGCGACAAAATCCCGGCGGCATATTGCGACCTTTATTTATTTGCACCGCCTTATCGCCAATCTTTGCTCTCGAGCTCCGGCAAATCGTCAGAAGCCCCGCCCCCGAGGCGATCAGCGCAAATACGGACGGCTCGGGAACCAAATCAAAGTAGGCCGCCTCCCCGATCTCTAACGATGGAGCGCCATTATCCCAGGCTGTGCCGTTAAACGTAGTGGCGGCGTAAGTTTGGCTTTGCGCGTTGAGAGTCTCCACCGAGTCACCCGCGACGGGATCGCTGCCAATGACCTGTGCGAAAGTTGCGCCCGCAAGCGGCGCGGCCAGCCCCAAAAGGTAAGTTCCGGGACCTCGCGCGGGAGGCACAAAAGTGTAACCGCCGCCCAGTAAATTTACATTTACGACGTCCCCGACCAGGGTGACCGTGGTGTTGCCGGGGGAATTAAGCACGCCGCCCGTTCCATCTGGGGACAGAGAATAATTGCAGCTCCAACTCGTGCCATCGAAAACCGATAATGGCATGAGTTGATTGGCGGACGGGCTCCACTCGCTGAAAGTGGAACCGGGCAGCACACCAGCCCCGGCGAAAATGGTGTCCAGCGTATTGTCCGGGGAATCGCTCAGTTGGTTGGCGATGAGGTTGTCGCCGGCGTATATGGGGAGGTTAACATATCCAACGGCATTCGAGGAATAGACACTCTGCGACCATGCCGACATGGTCATGGCGGTCATTGCAATCAGGGCAGGTATATCGATCGCAGTTTTCATAAAGTTTTGATTCAACCATCCGGCGCCGGGCGTTCCACGTAACCAAGCCGCCAGAGATTTGTAGATGGAGTGGGTCCATCTCCGGATGTGGCTCTTCATCAGTTTATTAATGCTGCTTCTCATATAATGATAAGTTGATTGACTCCCTAACCATATAATACCGGAATCCGCCGCCGAGGTTACAGGAGAATACCGGCTTCATCGCAAGGCATCGAACAGTTGGCGCAGTTCTTCCGCCGCCTCGTCGGGCGTGCTGACCGTGCTGGCAATCTCCGCCTGGAGCAATTCCCGATAGCGTTTGCGCAGGCGATGAACAGCGACCTTGACGGCGCCTTCGGTCATGTTTAGCCGGCGGCCCAATTCTGCATTGGATTGGGCATCGCGCGTGCCGGTGATGGTGTCCTTCAATACGGCGAACAGTTCCCGCTTGCCCTGCTCACAGTACTCGCCGTCCAATCGATCCAGCACTTGACGCAACAAGGCAATGGCCCAACGCTTCTGGAATGCTTTGTCCGGCGCGGATTGGTCCGCCAGCTCCAGGGCGTACCATTGCTCGGCGGTGGCAACATCCAGGGAGACCATTTTTTGATCGCCGCCGCGTTTGAGGGCGCGCGACTTTTCCCATTCGTGCGCCAGAAAGTGGTTGAAAGAGGCCAGCAAAAATGACCGGAAACGACCGCGGGCAGGATCGGCGTGGGCCAGAGTGCCTTTCTCGAGGAGCCGGATAAAAAACTCCTGGGTCAGATCCTCGGCATCTTCCGGAGAATGTCCGCGATGCCGCACGTAAGCGTAGAGCGGATACCAATAGACCTCACATAAACGCGCCAGGGCTCCCTGGGCCTGGGTCGTATCATTGCGACCGGCGCTTTTCACCACGGACCAGTGCGTGGTGGCAAACACCGCCTGGCGTGGAGCCTGCCCGACACTGGTTCCCTCCCTGAATGGGGTCGTGGTGCTCAAGGGCGGCAGTGTAAACCGCACGGCTGGAAAGTCAACAAAAACAGGAAGGTTTGCTCCCTGTAACTTTGGGTTTTTTTTCCGGTAGTAATCAGATATGAAAGGAACGTTGATCTCCCTGTTATGTTTTCTGCTTTTGGCTTCCACAACAAGGGTGAAGGCCCAGTTCTATTACAACAACAATGGCAACGGCACTTGCAGCGTAACGAGCTATGAGGGGCCTCCCTGGGATGTGACCATTCCAACCAACTTCAATGGCTTATCTGTCACAGGCATTGGGGCCGATGCTTTTATGCAATGCGCCAACCTGACCCGCGTCACGATCCCCGGCAGCATCACCAGTATCGGAAACAATGCTTTCTATGCCTGCACCAGCCTGACCAACGTCACGATGTCCAACGGCGTCGCCGGCATCGGTACTTATGCGTTCTGGGAATGCACTAATCTGACTGGCGTTATGATTCCGGGAAGCGTCACCAACATCGGAAACTACGCGTTCGATAACTGCACCAGCCTGAGCAACGTCATCATCTCCAACGGCGTCACCAGCATCGGGTCCGAGGCGTTCGAAAACTGTTCCGAACTGATCAGTGTCACGGTTCCGGGCAGCGTCACCAACATCGGGGACAGTGCGTTCTACATGTGTTACAGTCTGACGGGGTTCACGATCCCCACCAACCTCGGTAACATCGGAAACAATGTTTTCGAATCCTGCCAGAGGCTGACCAACATCATCATTCCGGGCAGCGTCACCAATATTGGGTCCGCGGCGTTCGATGGCTGCCGCAGCCTGACCAACCTCACTATTCCGGACAGCGTCACCAGCCTCGGGTCCGAGGCGTTCGAAAACTGCGTCAGCCTGAGCGTCGTCACCATTCCCAGCAGCGTCACCAACATTGGAGCCTTTGCGTTCGGTGGTTGCGCCGGCCTGACTGGCATCGCGATTCCTGGCGGCATTACCAGCATTGCGGACTACGTGTTTGAAAACTGCATCAACCTGGCCAGCGTCACGATTCCAAGCAGTGTTACCAACATCGGGGTCGAGGCATTCGAAGACTGCCGCCTGACCAGCATCACGATTCCGGACAGCGTCACCAGCATCGGGGCCTATGCGTTCAATGGCTGCACAGGACTGACCAGCGTCGCGATTCCGGGCAGTGTTGCCAGTCTTGGGGCAGATGCGTTTAGCGGTTGCTCCAGCCTGACCAACTTCATCATCTCCAACGGCGTCGTCAGCATCGGGGAGGCTGCGTTCATAGGCTGCGAAAACCTGCGCAGGCTCACGATCCCCGGCAGTGTCACCAACATCGGATCCTATGCGTTCGAATTCTGCACCAGCCTGACCAACGTATATTTCGCGGGCAATGCCCCCCATGCTGATTCGACGGTGTTTGCCGATGACAGCCATGTGACAGGCTATTATTTGCCTGACACAACAGGTTGGAGTTCCTTTCCCGCCAATTCCGGTCTGAGCCTCGTGCTGTGGAACCCGCTGGTGCAAACCACCGACGGCAGCTTTGGTGTGCATGACAATCAATTAGGGTTCACCATCACCGGCGCGGCCAATCTCCCCGTCGCCGTGCAAGCCTGCACCAATTTAACCACCGGAGCGTGGACCAGTATGGAATCGTGCGTCCTCACCAATGGTTCGATCTATTTCATCGACCCGTCGTGGACAAATTACGCGAAGCGCTTTTACCGCATTTCTTACCCCTGCCCGTAAAACCCCATTAAAGGAGATCTTAGCCAATCAAGAATATCATGACAGCCGAAGGGGGGGCGCGTCTTGACACTGCTAGCGTCCGCCACCAGCTAGTATTACTTTGTTAAGTTGTATCATCACGAATTCCTTCAAATTTGTTGCCGCAGCAATAGCAGAAGCCGGTGGATCTCACCAGCCACGGGCGAATCGCTCTCAACACCACTTCCCACGT
>Ga0182030_10014891_pt1 | contig 15288 bp, 7 predicted proteins | sample 812S3MmetaG_FD_121299 | JGI IMG/M metagenome (GOLD analysis project Ga0182030, IMG submission 121299) | Permafrost microbial communities from Stordalen Mire, Sweden - 812S3M metaG (Illumina Assembly) | ecosystem: Environmental > Terrestrial > Soil > Wetlands > Permafrost | place: Sweden... | reverse complement strand
GTAAAATGACGCGGCCCAGCAAATCGTCTTCCTCGATCCACACCTCGGAAAAACCGGCTTCCGTCGCCGCCACCTGCGCAATGGCAGCGGCGTGACGGCCCTGCGCAATCCAGCCGCGCCCACCGAGCTGGCCGGTCTTGCCGTTGCGTGTCGCGCGCAGGCCCTCACCCGTCACGGATTCAAAATGGTCGAATTTTATCACCTCGACCTGTTGCTGTTTGCCGTGACGCGTAATGGCACGGGCCAGCGGATGCGTGGAAAGCTTTTCCAACGAGTACGCCAGCCGGAAGATTTCAGGCTCGCGGCCGGGCGGAAAACTTTCAACGGCTTCAACCCGCAATTCGCCGGTGGTAAGCGTGCCGGTCTTGTCCAGCGCGACGACATTGACCTCGGCCAGTTTTTCCACCGCCGCGCCGCCGCGGAACAGGATGCCGTGCCGCGCGCCCCATGCAATGGCCGCGAGCACCGCCGATGGAATGGACAGCACCAGCGCGCACGGCGACGAAACCACGAGCAGCGTCATCGTCCGGTAGAAGGCACTTTGCGATTCCACGGCGGACTCGAACGCCGCAAGCCGGAACCCGAGCCACCAAACAAAAAACATCGCGAGGGAAAGTCCCAACACAGCGTACGTGTAAAAGGTGCTGAACTTGTCGGTAAACTGCTGGGCCGGCGCCTTTCGCTGCTGCGCCTCCTTGATGAGTGTGATGATTTTTTGCAGCGAACTTTCGGCGGCAGGCCGCGTGACCACGGCTTCGACCGCGCCCCAAAGATTCATGGTGCCGGCCAGCGTGGCATCACCAACGTTCTTCTCGACGGGCGTGGCTTCGCCGGTAAGATTCGATTCGTCCGCAGCCGTGGTGCCCATGGCAATTTCCGCATCCACGGGAAATTGCGCGCCCGGCTTGATGAGCAGTCGCATCCCGGGCACCAATTGCTCCACCTTGACCTCGCGTTCATGCCCGCCGGGGTCAAGCACCGTGGCGACCTTCGGCGCGTCGCGGAAGAGCGAGCGGATTTCTTTTTGCGTTCGGCCGAGCGCGTAATGTTCGAGCGCGCCGGAAAGGGAAAATAAAAACAGCAGCGTCGCGGCTTCGGCCCAGGCGCCAATGCACGCGGCCCCGGCGGCGACAAAAATCATGAGAAAGTGCACGTCAATCGTGCGTTTCTGGAGGCGCTCCCAGACTTCCTCTGCCGGATAAAAACCGCCCGCAAGACAGGCAAAAACGTAGGCCGCGACCGACCCGTGGCCGGTCAACAGGAAATGCGCCATCAGCCCGAGGCCACCGCAAAGCACCGCGGCGGCCAGTTGCATCTTCCATTCGTCAATCTCGTCCGCGTGTTCGAGAAACTCGACGTCGCGCTGGACGACCTTGGGGAATGGAATGTCGCGCCAGCGCCAGAATTTCGGCGCGGTGGGACAGGTGATGCGGGCGATGGTGGTTGTCGGGCCGTCGTTTTGGATGGTGATTTTACGGCGCTCGATTTCGGACAATGGCGCGTCACAGGACAGGCAGTCGCCCGTACCGGTCAGCAAGGAGCATGCGTGGGCAGGATCAGCGGCTTGTGCCCCCTGGAGTTTGGTCGCGATTTGTTCGGTGAGCCGGCCGACATCCGTGCGGCCCAGGGTAGCGACGGAAATTTTTTTGTGGGCGCGGTCAATCGTCACCGCTTCCAGCGCGGGTTCCTCGGCGAGCGTGTCCATGACCGAGCGCGCGAGGCATTGTTGGCCGCCCCCGGCACCAGAACGCTTTGCCAGCGATGAATTCATGACCGGATCAACTTTAACATGCCGCCCGACGTGGCGCGATGTAAAAGGCAACCGGTCAAAAGCAGTTTGGTCTGTTCAAACCGGCGGGCTTATGGCAGCCTGACCAGCCATTAATTCGGTTTAATCACGCACAACATGAGCAGCACCACGGACAAAGCGCCGACTTCAAACCAGAAAGTTCTCGCCTGGGTCAAACAAATGGCCGAGCTCTGCCAGCCGGAACACATTCACTGGTGTGACGGTTCCGACGCGGAAAACCAGGCGCTTTGCGACCAGATGGTGAAGAGCGACACCTTTATCAAGCTCAATCCCGCCAAACGGCCGGGTTCTTACCTGGCCCGCTCGCATCCGAGCGATGTGGCCCGCGTCGAGGACCGGACTTACATCTGCTCCAAAACCGCGGACGAAGCCGGCCCCACGAACAATTGGGCCGATCCCGTCGCGATGAAGCAAAAATTGCTCGGCCTGTTCAACGGGTGCATGAAGGGGCGGACGATGTATGTCATCCCGTTTGCCATGGGACCGCTGGGCTCGCCGATCTGCAAAATCGGCATTGAAATTTCCGATTCACCTTATGTCGTTGCGAGCATGCGCATCATGACGCGCATGGGCAAGGCGGTCCTCGCCAAACTGGGCTTGACGGGCGCGTTTGTTCCGTGCCTGCATTCGGTCGGCGCGCCGCTCCCGCCTGGTCAGGCCGATGTTCCGTGGCCCTGCGAACCCGACCCCAAAAAGAAATATATTGTCCATTTTCCCGACGAGCCTTCCATCTGGTCGTATGGTTCGGGCTATGGCGGCAACGCGTTGCTGGGCAAAAAATGTCTGGCCCTCCGCATTGCCTCAACCATCGCCAAAAAGGAAGGCTGGATGGCGGAGCACATGCTCATTCTCTGCCTGACTTCGCCGCAGGGCAAAAAGCATTACCTGGCCGCCGCCTTCCCGAGCGCCTGCGGCAAAACCAACTTGGCGATGATGCAGCCGTCGTTGCCCGGCTGGAAAGTCACCACGCTCGGCGACGACATCGCCTGGATCCGGCTCGGCAAGGATGGACGGCTTTACGCGATGAATCCGGAAAGCGGCTTCTTCGGCGTCGCGCCCGGCACTTCGATGAATTCGAATCCCAACGCCGTGCTGACCGCCGCCAAAAACACCATTTTCACGAACGTCGCGTTGACGCCGGACGGCGACGTCTGGTGGGAAGACATGGGCACGCCCACACCCAAAAAGGCGATTGACTGGCAAGGCAAACCGTGGACGCCCGGTTCCGGACGCAAGGCCGCGCACCCGAACTCGCGGTTCACCGCGCCCGCGGCACAATGTCCGGTCATTGATCCCGAGTGGCAAAATCCCGAGGGCGTGCCGCTCTCGGCGATTCTTTTTGGCGGACGCCGCCCGGCCACGATTCCTCTGGTGAACGAGGCATTTGACTGGGAACACGGCGTGTTCATGGGATCCGCCTGCGGTTCGGAAACCACCGCCGCCGCGCTCGGCAAGGCCGGGGTGCTGCGCCGTGATCCGTTCGCCATGCTGCCGTTCTGCGGCTACAACATGGGCGATTATTTCGCGCACTGGCTCACCTTTGCCCAGCGCACCGACCGCGCCAAGCTGCCGAAAATATATTTCGTGAACTGGTTCCGCAAGGACGCCAGCGGCAAATGGCTCTGGCCCGGCTACGGTGAAAACAGCCGCGTGCTCAAGTGGATTTTTGAACGCGCCGAGGGAACCGGCCAAGCGGAGAAAACCGCCATCGGCAACCTCCCGGCCGCCGGGGCACTTGACCTGTCCGGCCTGAATTTGCCGGCCGCCGACGTCAAACAACTGCTCGCGGTGGACATTGCCGGCTGGAAAAATGAAGTGGATGACGTGGCGGCGAATTACGCCAAACTCGGCAGCCATCTGCCGAAAGCGCTGAACGACCAGTTGGACGGCTTGCGAAAGCGTCTTGGTTGATCCTCAGACCTTCTCAAAAGACAATCCGTCCCCGTTGCCGCAAGGTGCGGGGACTTTGCAATTTTGGGCAATTAATGGACAAAATTAGGCTGTCATTTCGAGTTTCGGGCCTGCCAATCAATGTTAAATTCATTGTAAGCGTCAAAGCATTATGAACCTGGCAATTCCGGACAATCGGGCGGGCAAATTTTTGCCGGCAACAGACTTCAAGCACCGCTGCTGCCAGAAAAATTGCGGGCAAGTCCCTGAATGGGTGGCCGGGTCCACCGCCGCACGGTGAATTCACCTCAATCAAAATTCCGATTCTCCGCGCAGTACCTGCGCCAGGGTGTCAGTCAGACATTCAGGCTGGCCATCAGGCTGGGATTGTTTACCGCCGCGGCCATGGTTTTAACCTCATCGTTGCACGCCGCCGACACCACCAATGGGACACCCACAATCCTGGTGGTGGAACCGGGAGATTTCCGGCCGACCTTTTTGGATTCCATGTCTCGTTTGCGTCAGGCTCTGACGACAAACCTGTCAGCTCACGTGGTGATTTACCGGGAGAACCTGGGTTTTTCGCATTTTGGCGGGGCCAGCTATCGCGCCGATCTTGAAAGCTGGCTTCGCAACAAATATCACGGGCGCAAGCTGGATGTCATCGTGGCTTCCGGCGAATCATCCATTGATTTCATATTGAAGGTCCGCCCAAAACTGTGGCCGCAGGTGCCGGTTTTGGCCGTGGGCACCAAAGCAGCAGAAACAAAATGGCTGGCCGGCCAGACGAATGTCTGCGGCATCGCGGCGGACATTGACATCCCGGCCACTTTGAAAGCGGCGTTGCAGCTCTGCCCGGGCACCCGGCGGATTGTTTTTGTCTCATCGTCAGAGACGAATATTCCCGAAGTTTACGGATCAGATTTTGAAAAAGTCAGGGATTTTTCAGCAAACCGTTTTGAATTGATTCCGCTGGTGGGGCTGACCATGGATGAAACCAAGCAACGTCTGGCGGCGCTGCCGCCAAACAGCATTGTGTTTTATGATGATATTTGGACGGACGCCGCCGGGCAGATTTTCGTTCCTCGCGATGCGCTGGAGGAGTTGAGTTCGGCTTCCCGGGCACCCATTTTCAGCTATTCGGACAGCTACATCGGCTACGGAATGGCCGGTGGCGCCTGCATCGCCAACCGGACGCTGGTCACGGAGGCAGCCAGCCGTATTGCCGCCATCATCCGGGCCGGCAGCGCGAGCCCCGTGCCGGATGTGCAAAGCGCCGACAGCCGGCTCATCTTCGACTGGCGGCAATTGCACCGGTATGGTCTGGACGAAAAAAATATTCCGCCAGGCAGCGAGGTGAGGTTCCGGCAATATACGTTTTGGGAAAGCTATCACCAAGTCGTGATCATTGCGACGGCGCTGCTGCTGGTGCAAAGCCTTTTGATTGCGGCCCTGTTGGTGCAGCGCCGCCGCCAACAGCGGACCGAAACGGAATTGTTCAATTCCCGGCAGATGCTCCAGACGGTGCTGGACACCATTCCCCAGCGGGTATTCTGGAAGGATCGGAATTCAGTTTTCCTTGGTTGCAATCAGCGGCTGGCCGATGACTGCGGTTATTCTCATCCCAACGAAGTGGTCGGCAAAACCGATTATGAGACCATCTCCACATCCGAGGCGGACCGCTATCGCGCCGATGATCGCGAGGTGATGGAAACCGACCGGCCCAAACTCAATTTCGAAGAGCCGCAAAGCCGGAAGGACGGGAGCGTCGGCTGGTTGCGGACGAACAAGGTGCCGTTGCACGACGAAAAGGGCCGGGTGATTGGGGTGTTGGGAACCTACGAAAACATCACCGTCATTAAACAAGCAAACGAGGCGTTGCGGGAAAGCGAGCAGCGGTTCCGCTCATTGGTGGATAATGCGCCGGATGCAATTTACGTGCAGACCAATAAACGCATGGCCTATACGAATCGGGCGACCTTGCGGCTTTTGCGGGCGGAACACCCGGAACAATTGCTGGGACGGCCCGTGCTGGATTTTGTGGCCCCGGAATGGCGGGAGGTGGTCAATGAACGGATGCAGCAGTCAAACACCAAAGACGGCCCGCTGCCGGCCTTGGAAGAGGAATATCTGCGCCTGGACCAGAGCCGGGTGGCGGTGGAGGTCTCCGCCGTACCGGTGATTTTCCAAGGTGACAAGAGTGCGCTCATTTTTGTCCGGGACATCAGCGAGCGCAGGCGGATGGACGAGAAGGTGCGTCAATTGTCCCGCGCCGTCGAGCAAAGCCCTGTTTCGATTGTCATCACCGACAAAGCCGGAAACATCGAATACGTCAACCGGAAGTTCACGGAAGTGACGGGATATTCCTTCACCGAAGCGATTGGGAAGAATCCGCGCATCTTGAAATCGGGCGAATTGCCGCCGGAGGTTTACCGGCAGATGTGGGAGAGCATCCGCGATGGCCGGGAGTGGCACGGCGAGTTTCACAACCGGAAAAAAAACGGCGAATTGTTCTGGGAGCTGGCGGTGATTTCACCCGTGTTCAACGCCGGCGGCACCATCACCCACTACCTGGCCGTCAAGGAGGACATCACCGGACGCAAGCAGCTTGAGGAACAACTTCGCCAGTCGCAAAAGATGGAGGCCTTTGGCCAGCTGGCCGGCGGCGTTGCCCACGATTTCAACAACATCCTGACCGTCATCGAAGGCAATGTCGCCCTGCTCCAGCTTCAGGAACCGCTGCTTCCCGATCAAGCCGGCAGCCTGGTCGAAATTGCCAAAGCCGCCGAACGCGCCGCCAATCTCACCCGCCAGCTGCTGACCTTCAGTCGGCGCCAGCTTTTCCAGCCCAAAACCCTCGACCTGAATGAAGTCGTCGCCAACACCACCAAAATGTTGCAACGGCTCATCGGTGAGCATATCGGCCTGGAAACCCACTTTGCCCCGGGCGGCGCCCCCATCACCGCCGACTGCAACATGATGGAACAAATTCTCCTCAACCTGGCCGTCAACTCACGCGATGCCATGCCCAAAGGCGGCCGCCTGATCATTCGAACCGACACCGTCACCTTTGACGAAACCGACGCCCAGGCCAATCCCAAGGCCCGGCCCGGCATCTTCATCCGGTTGACCGTCACCGACACCGGCTGCGGCATCAGCCAGGATGGGATGGAACATATTTTCGAACCCTTTTTCACTACCAAGGAAGTCGGCAAAGGTACGGGACTGGGACTGGCCACCGTCTTTGGCATCGTGGCCCAACATGGCGGCTGGATCGAAGTCAAAAGCAAGCCCGATGAAGGCACCACGTTTTATATCTACCTGCTCCGGCTGGCGGAAGGCGAACTGGCGCTGGCCGAACTGGCCCAGCCGCCCGATGTCCGCGGCGGCAGCGAAACCATTCTGCTGGTTGAAGACGAAGCCCCCGTGCGCTCCCTGGCGCGGACCCTGCTCCAACGCAAAGGTTATCACATCCTCGAAGCCGATTCCGGCGTGAGCGCCCTGAAAATCTGGCAGGAACAGCACGCGATGATTGATCTGCTGTTCACCGACATGGTCATGCCCGGGGGAATTTCCGGACGCGATCTGGCGTTCCGGTTGCAGGCGGAAAAGCCGGAGTTGAAGGTCATCTACTCCAGCGGTTACACCGACGACATGCTCGGGGAAGGTTCGCCCCTCCGCAACAACCCGAATTTTTTGGAGAAACCATTTGATGCCCACAAACTTTTAAAACGCGTCCGCGATTGCCTCGACGAAGTGAGCGATCATTGATCCGGCTCATTTCTGCTTGCCTTGGAAAGAAGATTCGTCCATTCAATGTTTCACACATTCAAAACTTCACACCATGAAAAAATATTTCATCCTGCTTGCTTCAGCCGTTGTATGTCTGGGAATCCTTCCGGCATATTCGCAATCCGGCTCGCCGGGCGGACCACGCCTGGCCGGCGCCACGAGCCGGTTGTTTGGCGACAACCAGACTTTTTCCGCCGCACTGGAAATGCAGGTTGCCGACAAATCCGGAAAACCCATGTCCATGCCCGGCCTCATCACCTATGACACGGGCAACACGCGTTTCGAAATCAATATCGCCGACATGAAGGGCGGAAACATGCCCCCGAATGCCGCCACCCAGATGAAAGCCATGGGAATGGATCAGGTGGTGACCATCTCGCTTCCGGAAAAAAAGGTTGCCTACATGATTTATCCGGGCTTGCAAAGCTACGTCGAGCTGCAAACGCCGACTGCCGAGGTCCCGACCAACAGCGGGTACAAGATGGAAGCCACCGTGATTAGCAAAGACACCGTGGACGGACATCCGTGCGTGGAAAACAAGGTTGTCGTCACCGACAAGGATGGAGTCAAACATGAATCCACGGTCTGGAATGCAACCGACCTGAAGAGTTTTCCAGTCAAAATCCAAACCACCGAACAGGGCACCGATGTGACCATGCTGTTCAAAAACGTCTCGCTGGCCAAACCCGCCGCCAGCTCCTTCGAGTTGCCGTCCGGGTACGCCGCCTACCAAAGCATGCAAGCCCTGATGCAGGTGCAGATCATGAAACGCATGGGCGGCGGCGGCATGGGCGGACCACCGCCCGGCCAATAAGACTGCGCCCATCGGGCGGCACCATATTTTAAACGCCTCTGACCACGTAAAATCATGTCTGAGGCCAAAATCCCCCCATTGAAATGGCTTTACGGCGGACGGGACGTTTTTCCAGCCATGCTGAACGCCATTCGCGCGGCCAGGAATTCAGTCCGGCTGGAAACATTTATTTTCTCCGATGACCGGCTGGGGCGGCGATTCCTCGACGAGTTGATCCGGGCGGCACGCCGCGGCGTGAATGTCCAGGTGATGGTGGACGCGATGGGATCCTGGCTGCTGCCGGACGACTTCTTCCAGCCGCTCAGGGATGCGGGCGGCCACGTGTGCCGGTTCAATCCGCTCCATCTCTGGCGGTTCGGCGTGCGCAATCATCGCAAACTGCTCGTTTGCGACAACCGCACGGCTTTTGCCGGCGGATTCAACATCGCCGATGAATATGACGGTGACGGCGTGGCCGACGGCTGGTGCGACGTGGGAGTGCAGGTTGAAAACCCCGTGTTGGTGGGCGAACTGACGGAATCGTTCGATAAATTATTTGCGCTCGCCGATTTTCATCACAAACCATTGTGGCGGTTGCGCGCCCTCAAACACCGGCGAAAATCCGAGGTGATTTCCGGCGGCGAATCCATTTTGAAACATCCCGGCAGCCCGCCGGGCCGGTTTCAAAAAGCCCTGCACCACGATCTGGCCCGAGCACGCGAAGTGCAGATCATCAGCGCATACTTTTTGCCGACGCTGCGGTTGCGCTACGCCCTGATGCGGGCGGCGCGGCGCGGCAGCCGGGTGCGTCTGATTCTGGCCGGCAAATCGGATGTCGCCCTGGCGCAACTGGCGGGACGGAGCTTGTACCATCGCCTGTTGCGCGCGGGCGTGGAGATTTATGAATACCAGCCGCAGATTCTACATGCCAAATTGATCATCATTGACAGCGTGGTTTATGTCGGTTCGGCGAACCTGGATGTCCGGAGCCTCAAGTTGAATTACGAACTGACGTTGCGATTTGAGGACAAATCCAATGCCAGCGGCGCCCGGGAAGTTTTTGAGCGCACATTGAAACATTGCCGGCGGATTGATCCGGTGGCATGGCAAAAATCGCAGACCTTCTGGCAGCTCTTGAAATATCGATGGGCGCATTTTCTGCTGGCGCAGGTTGATCCTTTCGTCGCTTTGCGCCAGTTCCGGGCGGTAAAAAATTAGAACGAAGCCTTCCCGGTTGCCAGCTTATCCAAGCAGCGTTTTCGCCCTGGCCAGCGCCTCGTCCAGCTTGCTGGCGTCCTTGCCGCCGCCGCGCGCGTTGTCCGGCTTGCCGCCACCTTTGCCGCCGACGATGGGCGCAATTTGCTGGATGATTTTGCCGGCTTGAATTTTCGCGGTGAACTCCGGCGTAACCGCAGCCACCAATGCGACGGCACCGTTCGCCGCGCCGCCCAAAACGACCACGCCTTTGAACCGGCCTTTCAGCGCGTCGGCGACAGCTTGCAGATAATCGCCGTCCGAGTCCGGGAAATTTTGCGTGATGAGCGGGATGCCGTTGACCTCGGTCGCGCGCGTGAGCAACCAAGACGCGGTTTGCACGGCGTTGCGCTGGATGGCGGACGTCAGCTTCTTTTCCAATTCCTTCTGGTGCGCGAGCAGGGCTTCGACTTTCTTTTCCAGCTCATGCACCGGCGAATTGATTTTGCCCGCAATGCTCTTGATGAGCTGCAATTGTTCGTTCGCCAAATCGTAGGCGCTCAAACCGGCCACCGCTTCAATGCGCCGCACGCCGGCGGCGATGGCGTTCTCGCCCACAATGCGGAACAAACCGATCTCGCCCGTCGCGCGCGTGTGCGTGCCGCCGCAAAGTTCCATTGAATAACCGTCCAGCTTCCCTGCCCCGCCGCCGATTTGTACCACGCGCACGGTATCTCCGTATTTGTCGCCGAAGAATTGCATCACGTCCTTGCGGTTCTTGACTTCCGCGTGCGAGACTTCCGTCCACGAGACGCCGGCGTTTTCGAGGATGCGCTCGTTGACGAGCTTCTCGATGTCGGCGACCTGCTGCGGCGTGAGCGGCGCGCTGTTGAAGTCGAACGTCAACTTGTCCGGCCCGACGAACGAACCTTTCTGCGACGCTTCCTTGCTCGCGACTTCGTGCAACGCCCAATGCAACAGATGCGTGACCGTGTGATGCCGCTGGATAGCTTGGCGCCGTGCGGCTTCGAACTGAATTGTCACACGCTGTCCGACTTCCAACAAATCTCCGCCCTCAATAAAATGAAGCCATGTATTTCCAGATTTCTGCGTATTGGCGATTCGCCAAAATTGGCCTCTGCCAGTAATTTCACCCGTGTCTCCTACCTGTCCACCCATCTCTGCATAACATACTGTGTTGTTTAAAATGACGGCTGTTTTGTCCCTCAAAGCCACAATCTCTTGAACATCTGCGACTGTGTTATCATGATCGTAACCGATAAAATGCGTCGGCGTAGTGGTTTCGATTTGGGAGAGTGAAATTATCTCTTTCTTTTGGGATGCACGAGCACGCTCCTTCTGCTCATCCATCAATCGATTAAAACTTTCTACATCTACTCTCATTCCAACTTCTCGAGCCATTAATTCAGTCAAATCTAATGGAAAGCCATAGGTATCATATAAAACGAAAGCCGCCTGACCTGCAAAAACATCAGAAATGAATTTAGAAGCGCCCAATTCTTTTTGAAAGTTCGCCAGCAAACCGTGAATTGAAATCCGAATATCTTCATCTTTGTCATCGGGATTTAAACCAGCAAGCATTTCACCCAATCCTTTAAGCCGAATACCTTGCCTTCCAAAAAAGAGGAAAAAATCTTGATGGTTCAAATAGGAACTTCTCTTGCTAATGAAATTAATATGCGACCACGCATTGTGCAAAAAATCCCTCATTGAGCCTGCCTGATTATTTTCAAATGAATCAGATAGCTCTTTTACTGTTGGCTCAAGTGTTTCACAGACTCCAAGTAATTCCTTACGTCGCCGCACAACATTTTCAAAAATGACAATCCCCTTGTCCAACGTCTTATTAAACGACTCTTCCTCGCGCTGGATGGTTTCCTGCACCTGCTTCTTGCGGGTGCGGATTTCGGGGAAGACATCGCCCATGGTGTCGGCGAGGACGTCCACGAGTTTGTAGAAGAACGGTTCCTTGAAACCAAGCGTGCGACCGTAACGGACGGCGCGGCGCAGGATGCGGCGCAAAACGTAGTTGCGGTCGTTGTTGCCGGGCTGGATGCCGTCGGCAATGGCAAAACTCAGCGTGCGGATGTGGTCGGCAATGACGCGGAAGGCGATGTCAACTTGATGTTGTGAATTCCTAGAATAAGCGATCAATTCATTTCCTGGCACCGTGCGTCCTTCGCCGGGAAGCGATGAAGTGTATTTTTGGCCGCTCATTTTTTCCAGTTCATCGAAAATCGGGCGGAAAATGTCGGTCTCGTAGTTCGAAATCTTGGCGTTGGCAAAATCCGTCAGGCCTTTCGTGCCTTGAATGATGCTCGTGACACGCTCGAATCCCATTCCCGTGTCCACGTGCTTGGCGGGCAATGGCGAAAAAGTGCCGTCCGGGTTCGCGTTGAACTGGATGAAGACGAGGTTCCAGATCTCGATGCATCGGGCGTCGCCCTGGTTCACCAGCTTGCCCTCGGTCTTGCCTTCCGGGGTGAGGTCCACATGAAGCTCGGAACACGGACCGCACGGGCCGGTTTCGCCCATCATCCAGAAATTGTCCTTCTTGCTGCCGGGGACGATGTGGACAGCGGGATCAAGGCCGACGGAACGGAATTTTTCGGCCCAGAAATTCCAGGCGTCCTGATCAAATTCGCTCGGGTCATTCTTGGACTTGTCTGGATTGTAAACGGTGGCGTAAAGGCGCGACGGCGGAAATTTCCAGATGCCGACGACGAGTTCCCAGGCCCAGTCAATGGCTTCCTGTTTGAAATAATCGCCGAATGACCAGTTGCCGAGCATCTCGAAGAACGTGTGGTGATAGGTGTCAAGGCCGACGTCGTCGAGGTCGTTGTGTTTGCCGCCGGCGCGGATGCATTTCTGGGTGTCGGCGGCGCGGCCGGGCGTGTAGGGGCATTTCGTCTGGCCGAGGAAGATGGGCACGAACTGGTTCATGCCGGCGTTCGTGAAGAGGAGGTTCGGCGAATCGGGCAGGAGGCTCGAAGACGGCACGATGGTGTGCGACTTCGACTTGAAGAAGTCGAGGAACGACTGGCGAATCTGGGCAGATGTCATTATCAACACGTTAAACCGTTGAAACGGCAAATCGCAATCGCAAAGAGGCGCCCATACCCGCAGAGGAAGGCTGAATATACGCGAAGATCATCGCGAAAGCGAGCCCTGGCAGCTTACGGAACGAAAAAAATTTTGAAAATTTTCCTTGAGAAAATACCGGTTTGGGACGATGTAATAGTCAGAAAGCGCGAATGAAAAAAGAAAAGACCGCGCCTGTTCTTTGGAAAGTTTAAGACAATTTACCCTGCCCTGTTCGTGATTCGAAATAATCCTTGAACCGTAATTAAAACGATCACGGGATGAGTCGGGGCTGTGGCCGACATGCCTTCACTGGAAGTCGAAAACAGCCTGACGAGTTCCACATGTTGTAAAACATGTTCAAAGGACAACTTAGACACGGCAATGGCGGGGTTTTTATTTAATGCAGCATGAACAATCAAGCCCGCCGGATGGCGGGTTTTTTGTTTTGGGCAAAACCCCGGGCCAATGCTAGTTTTTCCTCATGGCGCGCGACGATCTGTTTGCAACTTCGGCTGAAACCAAGCCGGATGTTTCAGGCGCCGCGGCACCCTCGCGTCACCAGCCGCTGGCTGCGCGCATGCGGCCCCGCAGCCTCGACGAATTCGCCGGGCAGACCCACATCGTCGGCCTCGGCCAGTTGCTGCGCCGGGCCATCGAGGCCGACCGCATCCAATCGCTGATCTTTTTCGGGCCGCCCGGCACCGGCAAGACCTCGCTGGCGCAAATCATCGCGCGCCAGACCAAAAGCAAGTTTGAGCGCCTCAGCGGGGTGGAATCCAACGTGGCCGACATGCGCCGCGTGCTGGCCGCCGCCGCGAACCGCCTCGAAAACACCGGCCAGCCGACGATCCTGTTCATTGACGAGATCCACCGGTTCAACAAGGCGCAGCAGGACATCCTGTTGCCGGACGTCGAAAGCGGCGTCGTGCGGCTCATCGGCGCCACGACGCACAACCCATTCTTCTTCGTCAACTCGCCGCTGGTGTCGCGCTCGCAGATTTTTGAACTGCGCCCACTGACCGAGGAAGATTTGTTTTCGCTGTTGCAACGCGCGCTGGCCGATGCCGAACGCGGACTTGGCTACCTGAAAGTTCAGGCGGATGAAAATGCGCTGCGCCATCTCGCCAAAATCGCCGACGGCGACGCGCGCAAGGCGTTGAACGCACTGGAAATCGCCGCGCTCACGACTGCCCCGCAACCAACCGGCATTGTTCACATTGACCTGGTCGCCGCGGAGCAAAGCATCCAGAAAAAAGCCGTCGTGTATGACGACGAAGACGCGCATTACGACACGATTTCCGCGTTCATCAAATCCATGCGCGGCAGCGATGCGGACGCGGCGTTGTACTGGCTGGCGAAGATGATTCACGCCGGGGAAGACCCGCGGTTCATCGCGCGGCGGATTGTGATTTGTGCGGCGGAAGACGTGGGCCTGGCGGATCCGATGGCGCTGGTCCTGGCCAACACGGCGTTGCAGGTGGCGGAATTCGTCGGCTGGCCGGAGGCGCGCATTCCGCTGGCCGAGGCGACGGTCTATATCGCCACCGCCAACAAAAGCAACAGCGCCTACAAGGCGATTGACGCCGCGCTGGAAGATGTCCGCTCCGGCCGGACACTGCCGGTGCCGGAACATCTGCGCGATGCAAATTACAAGGGCGCCGAACGGCTCGGCCATGGCCAGGGCTACGAATACGCACACGACCACCCCGGACATTTTGTCGCGCAGGATTATCTCGGGGCGGACAAACATTATTACGAGCCGACCGACCAGGGCGTGGAAAAGAAGATCAAGGAACGGGTGGAAAAATGGCGGGCAGCGCTCGTACAATCCAAAGTCCAAGTTCCAAAGTCCAAAGCGGGCACTTCTTAGCAATCATGGAAACGGAAATCCAGAAAGCCAAAGCCGCGCTGCGGAAACAAATCCACGCGGCGCTGGACAAAATTTCCCCGGCAGTGCGGGCGGTGAAATCCATCGAGCTGTGCGAACGGCTGAAACCGCAGTTGCAGGGCGCGCGGACAATTTTATTTTTTGCGTCCCTGCCCGCCGAGCTGGACGTCTGGCCGTTGCTGGAGGAATCGGTGGCGGCGGGAAAAACGGCGGCGCTGCCGTGGTTTGATCCGGCCACGCAAACCTACCGGGCGCGGCGCGTGGAAAATCCGACGGACGATATTGTGACCGGGAAATTCGGCGTGCGCGAACCGGCCTCAAATTGCGCGGAAATTCCGCCGGACCGATTCGATCTGGTGCTCGTGCCGGGAGTCGCGTTTGATATGAGCGGGAACCGGCTTGGTCGCGGCAACGGTTTCTACGACCGGCTGCTGGCGAACATCAGCGGCATAAAATGCGGCGTGAGCTACGATTTTCAGCTGTTGGAAAAAATCCCGGCGGAACCGCACGATGCGAAGGTGAATTTTATTTTGACACCGACCCGCTGCAGGAAAATCGCGGGTTGAGCGGCGGAAGAATTATTGATGCTGCTGGTTCATCATGGGCATGCCGTTGCCTTCCCAGCCCTGCGGCGAATTCCATGGACGAACGGAATCATTTTCCGGCTCGGTTGATTCGCAACCGGTGACACCAAAAAGCACGCCGGCAAAAAGAAGAAACAGAAACCATCTGACGGCGGAGCGTTTCACGTCAGGAAGCCGGATGCGCAGGGCTCACTTCGTCGCCCTCGATCACCTCGCCCAGTTTCCAGCCCGG
>Ga0182030_10014890_pt1 | contig 15288 bp, 14 predicted proteins | sample 812S3MmetaG_FD_121299 | JGI IMG/M metagenome (GOLD analysis project Ga0182030, IMG submission 121299) | Permafrost microbial communities from Stordalen Mire, Sweden - 812S3M metaG (Illumina Assembly) | ecosystem: Environmental > Terrestrial > Soil > Wetlands > Permafrost | place: Sweden... | reverse complement strand
CAACGAAGGCGTCTACAACGGCGCGCTGAGGTTCAAGAAGGACACCGGCATCGACTTCCGCGACCTCGAAATCCAGAACGACGCTCAGCGCGAGCAGGTCCTGCGCAAGTTCGCCAAGGACGGGTTCTCGCCGATCATGACGGTCGGCTTCGCCTGGGCGACCGCGCTCGGCAAGATCGCCGACGAATACCCGCAGACCAAGTTCGGCATCATCGACATGGTGGTCGACAAGCCCAACGTGCAGTCGATCGTCTTCAAGGAGCAGGAGGGTTCGTTCCTGGTCGGCGTCATCGCCGCCAAGACGACCAAGACCGGCAAGGTCGGCTTCGTCGGCGGCATGGACATTCCGCTGATTTCGAAGTTCGAGTGCGGCTATGCCCAGGGCGTCAAATACGCGTCGGACGGCAAGGATGAAGTGTTCGCCAACATGACCGGCACCACGCCGGCCGCGTGGAACGATCCGGTCAAGGGCGGCGAACTCGCCAAGTCGCAGTTCGACCGCGGCGCCGACATCGTCTATGCCGCCGCCGGCGCGACCGGCCAGGGCGTGCTGAAGGCCGCCGCCGACGCCGACAAGCTCGCCATCGGCGTCGACTCCGACCAGGACTACCTGTTCCCCGGCAAGGTGCTGACGTCGATGGTCAAGCATGTCGACAACGCCACCTACAAGGACTTCATGGACGCCAAGAACGGAACCTGGAAGCCTGGAATCCAGGCGCTCGGGCTCAAGGAAGGCGGCGTCGACTTTGCCGTCGATCAGTGGAACCAGGGCGTGCTGACCCCTGAGGCGAAGGCGGCCGCCGACGCGGCCAAGGCCGACATCATCTCGGGCAAGATCGAAGTCCACGACTACATGTCGGACAACAAGTGCCCGGACTGAGACTCGTGATCGCAGCCTGAGCCCGTCCTTCTCCGCCCCGGCGGGGAAGGACGCGCCGGCGCCGGCCCACAGCCGACGCCGCAGGGCCAGCGTTGGAGCGTCGTCGTGAATCCTCAAGCGCCCGCCGCTTCGGCGATCGAGCTGATCGGCATCGACAAGAGCTTCGGTCCGGTTCACGCCAACGCCAACGTCAATCTCGAGGTCGAACGCGGCGTCATCCACGGCATCGTCGGCGAGAACGGCGCCGGCAAGTCGACGTTGATGTCGATCCTCTACGGTTTCTACGAGGCCGACTCCGGCGAGATTCGCGTCAACGGCAAGCCGGTGCGCATCCGCTCTTCGCGCGAGGCGATCGACTGCGGCATCGGCATGGTCCATCAGCATTTCATGCTGGTGCAGCCGCTGTCCGTGCTCGACAACGTCATGCTCGGCGCCGAGGGCGGCGCGCTGCTCGCCAAGGGCGCCGCCGCGATGCGCAAGCGGCTTGCCCAACTCGGCAAGGAATATGGCCTCGAGGTCGATCCCGACGCCGTCGTCGGCGAATTGTCGGTCGGCCTGCAGCAGCGGGTCGAAATCCTCAAGGCGCTGGTGCGCGGCGCCGAGATCCTGGTGCTCGACGAGCCGACGGCCGTGCTGACGCCCGCCGAGGCCGACCAGCTGTTCGAAATGCTGCGGGTGCTGAAGCGCCAGAACAAGACGATCATCTTCATCACCCACAAGCTGCGCGAGATCATGAGCCTGACCGACCGCGTCTCGGTGATGCGGCGCGGCGAAATGGTGGCGACCTACGAGACGGCCGAGACTTCGCCGCCGGAACTCGCCGACGCGATGGTCGGCCGCAAGGTCATCCTCAAGATCGACAAAAGCCCCGCGCACCCCGGCAAGGTCGTGCTCGAAGCGCGCAATCTCGTCGTCAGCGACGACCGCGGCGTCGTGCGCGTCCACGACGTGTCGTTCGCGCTGCGCGAAGGCGAGATCCTCGGCGTCGCGGGCGTCGCCGGCAACGGCCAGTCCGAGCTGCTCGAGGCGCTCGCCGGGATCAGGCCGCCCGCCAGCGGCGAAATCCTGGTCGACGGCCGACTGTTGCGGTCCTCCGAACACGACCCGCGCGCGGTGCGCCGGCTCGGCGTCGGTCATGTGCCGGAAGACCGCCAGCGCGTCGGCCTGATCATGTCGTTTGAAGCCTGCGAGAGCGCGATGCTCGGCTTCCACGACCAGCCGGCGTTCGGCCGCGGCATCCTGTTCGACCGTCGCGCCATCGTCGCCGACGCGGCGCGGATCATGGAGGCGTTCGACGTCAGGCCGCGCGCGCCGCTGCTCAGAACGGCGAACTTCTCCGGCGGCAACCAGCAGAAGATCGTGCTGGCGCGCGAGATCGACCATGATCCGCGCATCATGCTGGTCGGCCAGCCGACCCGCGGCGTCGACATCGGCGCGATCGAGTTCATTCACAAGCGCATCGTCGCCGAGCGCGACGCCGGCAAGGCGATCCTGCTGGTCTCGGTCGAACTCGACGAGATCTTCGCGCTGTCCGACCGCATCATTGTGCTGTGCGGCGGCCGGGTCACCGGCGAGCGGCGACCGGAGGAGACCAATCCCCAGGATCTCGGCCTACTGATGGCCGGCGTCAGCGAGCGCGCCGCATGAGCGCGCCGCTCAAGCCGTTGCCCGCCTGGGCCGACGTCGCGCTGATCCCGCTGATCAATGTCGCCGCCGCTTTCGTCATCTCCGGCCTGGTGGTGCTGGCGATCGGCGAGAACCCGCTCGAAGCGGTGAAAATCCTCGTCGCCGGCGCGCTCGGCGATCTCGAAGGCATCGGCTTCACTCTCTATTACGCGACGAGCTTCATCTTCACCGGCCTCGCCGTGGCGATCTGCTTCCACGCCGGCCTGTTCAACATCGGCGTCGAGGGCCAAGCCTATGTCGCCGGCCTCGGCGCGGCGCTCGCCGCGCTCTATCTCGGCTTCCTGCCCGGCTACAGCCTGGTCTTCGTGGCGATCATCGCCGGCGCGCTGTTCGGCGCGGCGTTCGCCGCCATTCCCGGCTATCTCCAGGCCAAGCGCGACGCGCACATCGTCATCACCACCATCATGTTCAACTACGTCGCCTCGGCGCTGATGGGCTACCTGCTGGTCGACGTGCTGCGCGCCCCGGGGCAGATGAACGCCGAGACCCCCGGCTTCAGCAAATACGGCATCGTGCCGCAGTTCCACGTGTTGTTGAAGCCGCTGGGAATCATCTGGCCCGATACGCCGTTCAACCTGTCGTTCCTGCTCGCGCTCGCCTGCGCGTTTGGCTGCTGGCTGTTGATCTGGCGCACGCGGCTCGGATATGCGATCCGCGCCGTCGGCGCCAATCCAACCGCTGCGATCTACGGCGGCATTTCGCCGGCGCGCGTCACCATCGTCACCACGCTTTTGTCGGGCGCGCTCGCCGGCGGCATGGCGGCCAACGTCATCCTCGGCGAGGAGCACCGTCTCATCCTCGAATACACCGCGGGGTTCGGCTTCGTCGGCATCGCCGTGGCGCTGATGGGTCGCGCCCATCCGGTCGGCATCGTGCTCGCGGCGATCCTGTTCGGCATGCTCTACCAGGGCGGCGCCGAACTCGCCTTCGACAAACCGAAGATCAGCCGGGACATGATCGTCGTCATCCAGGGCCTGGTGGTGTTGTTCGCCGGCGCGCTCGAGCATGTCTTCCGTCGTCCGGTCGCGGCGCTGCTCGCGCGCCGCACGTCGCAACCGCCGATCTGAGGGGTTCGAGCGCGATGGGCTTCGAAGACCTTCTCAGCGTTCTCGGTTCGGGCCTTCGGCTCAGCGTGCCGCTGATCTGCGCCTGCCTCGCCGGATTGTGGTCGGAGCGGTCCGGCGTGGTCGACATCGGCCTCGAAGGCAAGATCCTGGTCGGCGCCTTCGCCGCGGCGGCGGTGGCGACCTTCACCGGCAGCGCCTGGCTCGGCCTCGGCGCCGCGATGGTCGCCACGATCGCCGTGTCGCTGGTGCACGGCTACGCCTCGATCGACCAGCGCGCCAACCAGATCGTCTCCGGCACGGCGATCAACATGGTCGCCGACGGCCTGACGGCGCTGATCGGCAACGCGATCTGGTCGCAGGGCGGCCGCACGCCGCAGCTTCCGGACTCGGCGCTGTTCAATCAGATCCAATTGCCGTTCGTCGACGCGCTGAGGCCGATTCCGGTGCTCGGGCCGGTCTACAAGCACCTGATCTCGGGCCACGATCTCATCACCTACATCGGCTTCGCCTGCGTGCCGGCGACTTACTGGGCGCTCTATCACACCCGGTTCGGCCTGAGGTTGCGCGCGGTCGGCGAGAACCCCGCCGCAGTCGACACCGCCGGCATATCGGTGCGCGGCCTGCGCTACCGCGCCGTGATCATCTGCGGCGCGCTGGTCGGGCTGTCGGGCGCTTATCTGTCGATTTCGCAGGCCGCCTATTTCCAGCCGCATATGAGCGCCGGCAAGGGGTTCATCGCGCTGGCGGCGCTGGTGTTCGCCAAGTGGCGGCCGTGGCCGGCGCTGGCGACTTGCCTGCTGTTCGGCGTGCTCGACGCGTTGGCGACGCGGCTGCAGGGCGTGCCGCTGCCCTTCGTCGGGCCGGTGCCGGTGCAGGCGATCGAGGCGCTGCCCTATCTGCTGACCGTGGTCCTGCTCGCCGGCTTCATCGGCAAGGCGATCCCGCCGCGCGCTTCCGGCATCCCCTATGTCAAAGAGCGCTGACGAAAGCCTCGACGCCCTGTTCGCCGCGGCCAAGGCGGCGCGCGAGCGCGCCTATGCGCCGTATTCACGCTTCCTCGTCGGCGCGGCGATCCGCGCTCCGAGCGGCGCGATCTACGCCGGCTGCAACGTCGAGAACGCCGCCTATCCGCAGGGCGCCTGCGCCGAGGCCGGCGCGATCGCCGCGATGGCGCTGGCCGGCGAACGGCGCATCGTCGACATCGTCGTCGTCGGCGACGGCGAGGGTCTGTGCACGCCGTGCGGCGGCTGCCGCCAGCGCATCCGCGAATTCGCCGACGCGACGACCCGCATCCACGTCGCCGGCCTCGCGGGGCTGCGCGCGAGTTTCGCGCTGGAGGAATTGCTGCCGCATTCGTTCGGGCCGGAGCATCTGGGGCGGTGAAGGACGCAAGCGGCCAGAAGGCGAAATTGCGTCCTATATGATATCTCTATATACTAAGCGCGATGAAGAGGGTCATCCTCCTCAAGTCGGCGGCGGCGGCTTTGCGCAAGCATCGCAACGTAGCTCCGAGGCTTCGGGATAAGATCGCCGCCTATGCGGCCGACCCCGCCGCGCTCGCCAACAGCGTGACCGAGTTGCGCGGGTCACCGTTGAAGCGATTGCGAGTCGGTGATTTCAGGATTCTGTTCGAAGAAACGGCAACAGAAATTATCGTGTCGGGGATCGGGCCCCGCGGCTCGATCTATGATTGAAGGGCGCACCAACGATGAACGCCAAGTACATCACCACCCCTGGCGGCGAGAAGCTCGCAATCCTTCCAGCGTCCGAGTTCGAAGATTTGCGCGATGCGCTCGCCCATGCGACGGCAATGGCGGGCTATCGGGCGGGACGCGAGGAGGCGCTTTCGCTCGAAGAGGCCGACGCGCTCATCGCCGCGCCGACGCCGCTCGCCTTTTGGCGCGCCAAGCGGGGCATGACCCAGGCCGCGCTCGCCAAGGCGGCCGGAACGACGCAACCCCACGTCGCCGACCTCGAGTCCGGCAAGCACGGGGGTTCGCTCGAAATCATGGCGCGAATCGCCAAGGCGCTGAAGGTTAAGGTCGATGATCTCGTCGATGAGAACTGAACTCCTGCGGCCGCATTTTGCGGGGAGACGCCTTTGACTTCGCAATCCGCCGCCGCCATCGTCGCGCTCGCCGATCGCGGAATTTCCACGCTGCCGCCGCTCGGCCTGGTGCTCGGCTCGGGGCTCGGCGGTCTCGCCGACGAGGCCGAAGACGCGGTCGTCGTCCCTTACGCCGACATTCCCGGCTTTCCGGTTCCGAGCGTCGCCGGGCACAGCGGCCGGCTGGTGGTCGGCAAGCTCGCGGGCAAGCGCGTCGCTCTGTTCCAGGGTCGCGGCCATTATTACGAGCGCGGCGACGCGCGGGCGATGTTCGCGGCGATCGAGGCGTTCAGTCGGCTCGGCGGCCGGACGCTGTTGCTCACCAACGCCGCCGGCGGCCTGCATCCCGACTGGCCGCCGCCGGCGCTGGCGGCGATCGTCGACCACATCAATTTCGCCGGCGCCAATCCGCTGATCGGCCTTTCGACCGACAAGCGCTTTGTGCCGCTGACCGAGGCCTACGACCGCGCGCTGCTGGCGACCTTGAAGCAGGCGGCCCGCGCCGCCGAGGTCGAGTTGCGCGAAGGCGTCTACATGTGGTTCTCCGGCCCGAGCTTCGAGACGCCGGCCGAGATCCGCGCCGCGAAAATCCTCGGCGCCGACCTCGTCGGCATGTCGACCGTGCCGGAAGTGCTGATCGCGCGCTATTTCGGCCTGCGCGTCGTCGCCTGCTCGCTGGTGACCAATTTCGCCGCCGGCCTGTCGGGCGGCGATCCGAGCCACGAAGAGACGCAGGCGGTCGCCGCGCGAGGTTCGCGCCAGTTCCACGCCCTTCTCAAGGCGTTCATTGCGGCGTACGAAGACGCGCCATGACGCTGCCGCAGGAAATCATTCGCGCCAAGCGCGACGGACGGCCCTTGAGCGAAGCGGAGATTGGCGAGTTCATCGCCGGCCTGACCTCGGGCGCGGTCAGCGAGGGCCAGGCCGCCGCCTTCGCCATGGCGGTGTTCTTCCGCGGCATGAGTCTCGATGAGCGCGTCGCGCTGACGCGGGCGATGACGGCGTCGGGCGCGACGCTCGACTGGCGCGAAATGAAACTGCCGGGGCCGGTGGTCGACAAGCACTCGACCGGCGGCGTCGGCGACAACGTCTCGCTGATGCTGGCGCCGATGCTGGCCGCCTGCGGCGCCTATGTGCCGATGATCTCCGGCCGCGGCCTCGGCCATACCGGCGGCACGCTCGACAAGCTCGATTCGATCCCCGGCTATGTCTCGCAGCCGGACCTGCCGCTGTTTCGCAAGGTCGTCGCCGACGCCGGCTGCGCGATCATCGGCCAGACCGCCGATCTCGCTCCCGCCGATCGGCGCCTCTACGCCATCCGCGACGTCACCGCGACGGTCGAATCGATCGCGCTGATCACCGCTTCGATCCTGTCGAAGAAGCTCGCCGCCGGGCTGCAGGCGCTGGTGATGGACGTCAAGACCGGCTCGGGCGCCTTCATGCCGAACCTTGAAGGCGCGCGCGATCTCGCCGAGAGCATCGCCGCGGTCGCCAACGGCGCCGGCCTGCCGACGGTCGCGTTGATCACCGGCATGGGCGAGCCGCTGGCGAGCGCCGCTGGCAATGCGCTCGAAGTGCTCAATGCGGTCGACTATCTGACCGGCGCGAGGCGCGACGCGCGGCTGCATGCGGTGACGCTGGCGCTCGGCGCGGAGCTGCTGATCCTCAGCGGCCTGGCGCGCGATCGCCTCGTCGCGCGGGCCGCGCTCGAGCGCAGCCTGGCGAGCGGCGCCGCGGCCGAGCGTTTCGAGCGCATGGTCGCCGCGCTCGGCGGCCCGGCCGATCTGCTCGCCAGGGCGCGCGACCTGCTGCCGGCCGTGCCGGTCGTCGTTGCCGCCGCGCCGCAGCGCAGGGGCTTCGTCCAGACGATCGACGCGCGCGAAATCGGTCTTGCCGTGGTCGAGCTCGGCGGCGGGCGCGCGCACGCGTCCGATTCGATCGATCCGGCGGTCGGCCTGACGCGGCTCGCTGGAATCGGCGCCGAAGTCTCGGCCGAGGCGCCGTTGGCGCTGGTCCACGCGCGCGACGAAGCGAGCGCCGCCGCGGCAATCCGCCGTCTCGGCGACGCCTATCGCGTCGGCGACGCGCCGCCCGCCAAGCTCGCCGACCCGGTGGTCGCGCGGATCGGCGGCGCGGCGTGAGCCTACTGTTCGCCGCGCCCGGCTGGGACGCGGGGCCGTGGCTGAAACGTTTCGCCGCGCTGCTGCCCGGCCACGCGATCGTCACCCCCGATACGCTCGCCGACCGCGCCGCCGTGCGCTACGCGGCGGTCTGGCGCCACCCGCCCGGGTCGCTCGCCCATCTGCCGAAACTCGAGGCGATCTTCTCGCTCGGCGCCGGCGTCGATCACATCCTGTCGGACCCGCGCCTGCCCGACGTCGCGATCGCGCGCGTCGTCAACGCCGATCTCACCGCGCGGATGAGCGAGTGGGTCGTCCTCAATTGCCTGATGCATCTGCGCCAGACGCGCCGCTACGCGCGCCAGCAGCGCGAGCGGATGTGGGCCGACGACGACGATCAGCCGGCGGCGAACGAGGTGCGGGTCGGCGTTCTCGGCCTCGGCGAACTCGGCCGCGACGCGGCGCTGAAGCTCAGGGCGCTCGGGTTTCCGGTCGCCGGCTGGAGCGCGCGCGCCAAGAACGTTGCAGGGATCGCCGGCTTCGCCGGGCCGGCCGGCCTCGAGGCGATGCTGGCCGAGACCGACATCCTCGTCTGCCTGCTGCCGCTGACCTCGGCGACGCGCGGCATCCTCGACGCGCGCCTGATCGCCAGGCTGGCGCGCGACGGCCGCCTCGGCGGGCCGGTCCTCGTCAACGCCGGGCGCGGCGGTCTGCAGGTCGAAGCCGACATCCTCGCCGCGCTCGAATCCGGCGCGCTGAAGGCCGCCTCGCTCGACGTGTTCGAGACCGAGCCGTTACCGGCGGATTCGCCGCTGTGGGCCCATCCGGCGGTGTTCGTCACGCCCCACAACGCCGCGCTCTCTCACCCCGACGCCGTCGCCCGCGCGATCGCCGCGCAGATCCTCGCTTTCGAGCGCGGCGAGCCGCTGCGGCACGTGGTCGATCGGGGCAGGGGGTACTGAGGGGATAGGCGAGTCGAAAGATCGTCATCGCGAGCGACAGCGAAGCGATCCAGACTAAGCCACAAGAGTCGGACTCGGGAATGTTCCTGTCGGTGCGATTTCTTGGAGGAAGCATTGGCGACCGTGGCCCACGTCTGGATCGCTTCGCTGTCGCTCGCGATGACGAGGGGAGGGCGGAAGGGACACGATGAAAAGACCCTGCGTCTACATCATGGCGAGTCAGCGCAACGGGACGCTTTACGTCGGAGTGACCTCCGGCCTCTCGCGACGCGAATTCGAACATCGCACTGGCGCGATCGAAGGCTTCTCTCGGAGCTATGGTTGCAAGCTGCTCGTCTGGTTCGAATCTCATGTCCGCATGGACGAGGCGATTGCGCGGGAAAAGCAGATCAAGGCCGGAAGCCGCGCCAAGAAACTCGTGCTAGTTGAGACGAGCAATCCAGACTGGGCGGATCTTTACGACAGCCTGAACGCTTAGAGCATGTTGCTTTTGGATGGCGCCGCTCTCAGCCGTCAGAAAGCGAGCGACAGCGAAACAATCCAGACTAAGCGACCGCCGCAATCCCCCAGGCCTGGATCGCTTCGCTTTGCTCGCGGTGACGATTCGCCGCCGCCGCTCGCCTTACTTCGCGATGCGGGCGCGGAAGTCGGCGACGATCTGCTTGAACCCGTCGTAGTCGAGCGCCTTTTCGACCTTGAACGGGCCGATCAGGTACACCGGCGTGGCCTCGAGTCCGAGCGAGTCGGCCTCGATCCGGTCGCGCTTCAGCAGCGCCGTAATGTCGGCGTCGTGGGCCTTCAGATCGGCGTCGAGCTGCGCCATGTCGACGCCGGCGCCTTGAATCGCGGCGCGCAGGCTCGCCTCGTCGATCTTCTGGCCGCGAATGCTCATCATCGCGACATGCGCCTCGCGGTACTTGTCCTGGTATTTGGCCGCGAGCGCCAGATGCGCGCCGGTGACCGACGCGTTGGTCAGGATCGGCCAGTCCTTGTAGACGAGGCGCACCTTGCCGTCGTCATCGACGAACCGTTCGAGGTCTGGCGACGACTTTTTGCAGAACGGGCAATTGTAATCCATGAACGCGACGATCGTGACGTCGCCGGCCGGATTGCCGGCGACCGGCGTCGCGGGATCGTTGAGGATCGCCTCGACGTCGATCGCGCCCGCCGCCGCGAAGGCCGGCGCGCCGACGATCGCCAGCAAAGGCGAGGACGCGGCGGCGAGCGCCGCGGCGCGCAGGAAATGCCTGCGGTCCATGAAAAGCTCCATTGTCGGGGAAGGGAAGCCTCCCGAATTGGCCGCGACTGTCTCACCCGCCGCGCCGGTCCGCCAGACAAAGCCTCGTGACAGCCCGCCACGGCCTGGGGGCGCGGGACATCCGCCCTTTCAGAATCGCGCCGGCGCGCCTAGATCTCGGCAGACACAGGCCTCTTTCCCCTTCCCGGGAGGCTGGAGGTCGCCCTCGGCCACACGAGACCCCATCGCCGCCGCATGACAGGCGCCCCCAAATCCCCCGCCGCCGACGGCTACGACCCGCCCGAGACGCTCGACGAGCCGGAGCGGGACGAGGCCTCGGCGCCGCTCGACATTGCGCTCGACGAGGCGCCGGCCGAACCGGGGCCGCTGGCGCGCGGCGCGGCGGTGATCAAGCGATTCTGGAAGCACGCGCCGCTCGGCTCGGGCGTCTATCGCATGATCGGCGGCGACGGCGAGGTGCTCTACGTCGGCAAGGCGCGCTCGATCAAGAAGCGCGTGCAGGCCTACACGACGCCGGAGCGACAGTCGATCCGCATCGCCCGGATGGTGGCCCAAACCTGCTCGATGGTGTTCGTCACCACCGAGACAGAGGCCGAGGCGCTGCTGCTCGAAGCCAATCTGATCAAGCAGCTCCGGCCGCGCTACAACGTGCTGCTGCGCGACGACAAGAGCTTCCCCTATATCCTGATCGCCGGCGGCCACGCGGCGTCGCGGCTGATGAAGCACCGCGGCGCGCGCTCGATCGCCGGCGATTATTTCGGCCCGTTCGCCAGCGCCGGCGCGGTCGGACGCACGCTCAACGCCCTGCAGCGCGCGTTCCTGCTGCGCACCTGCTCCGACAGCTACTACGACAACCGCAGCCGGCCATGCCTGCTCCACCAGATCAAACGCTGCTCGGCGCCGTGCACCGGCGAGATCGGTCCGGGCGACTATGCCGAACTGGTCGCGGAGGCGCGCGACTTCCTCTCCGGCCGCAGCCGCGCGATCCGCCAGCGCCTGGCGCGCGAGATGACCGCGGCGGCCGAGACGCTCGACTTCGAGAGAGCCGCGCGGCTGCGCGACCGCATCTCGGCCTTGTCGGCGATCCAGGGCGAGCAGAGCGTCAATCCGCGCTCGGTCCCGGAAGCCGACGTCTTCGCCATCGCCGAGGAGGCGGGGCAGTTCTGCATCGAGGCGTTCTTCTTCCGCACCTATCAGAACTGGGGCAATCGCGCCTATTTCCCCCGCGCCGACCGGACGCTCGGCGCGGCGGAGGTGCTCGATTCCTTCCTCGCGCAATTCTACCTCGAACGGCCGGCGCCGCGGCTGATCCTGCTCAGCCACGACGTCGCCTCGAGCGCGCCGCTGACCGAGATCCTCTCCGCCCGCGCCGGCCACCGCATCGCCGTCGGCGCGCCGCGCCGCGGCGAAAAGAAGGAGCTGGTCGATAACGCGCTGCGCAATGCGCGCGAAGCGCTGTCGCGCAAACTCGCCGAGGCTGCCAGCCAGGCGAGGCTGCTGGAAGCGCTCGCCGCGGCGTTCGGCCTGGCGGCGGCGGCGCGCCGCGTCGAGGTCTACGACAACTCCCACATCATGGGGACCAACGCGATCGGCGCGATGATCGTCGCCGGCCCCGAGGGGTTCGTGAAGAACCAGTACCGCACCTTCAACATCAAGAGCGCCAGCCTGACGCCCGGCGACGACTACGCGATGATGCGCGAGGTGCTGACGCGGCGCTTCGCCCGGCTCGCCAAGGAGGCGGCGCAACGTGCGGCGGAGCGGGGGATCGCGTCGCCCTTCCCTCATCCCGAGGAGCGCCCGGAGGGCGCGTCTCGAAGGACGAGGGAAGGGGAGGAACCGCCGGCCGTCACGGCTTTCGCCGCCCAATCCCCCTCGTCCTTCGAGACGCCGGCTGCGCCGGCTCCTCAGGATGAGGAGGATCGGCGCGACGCCTTCCCCGATCGACCCGACCTGATTGTCGTCGACGGCGGCCGCGGCCAGCTCGAGGCGGCGCGGGCAGTCTTCGCCGAGCTTGGCGTCGAGGGCGTCGCGCTGGCCTCGATCGCCAAGGGGCCTGACCGCAACGCCGGACGCGAGACCTTCTTCATTCCCGGCCGCGAGCCGTTCCGGCTTTCGCCGCGCGATCCGGCGCTGTTCTTCGTCCAGCGGCTGCGCGACGAAGCGCACCGCTTCGCCATCGGCGCCCATCGGGCGCGGCGCAAGCGCGCCTTCACCAAGAGCCCGCTCGACGAGATCCCGGGGATCGGCCCGTCGCGCAAGCGCGCGCTGCTGCTCGCTTTCGGCTCGGCCAAGGATGTCGCCGCCGCCGGCTTGTCGGATCTGGAAAAAACCCCCGGCCTCAACGCCGCGACGGCCCGACGCATCTACGACTTCTTCCACGAGGGTGGCGGGCGGTAAGCGAGCGTGGTAGGGGCGCGCTGTCCTTCCCCTGTTGGGGAAGGCGCCGGCGGGGCTGTCGCTTGTAGACGCGGTCGTTGACCGCGTCCGGCGTGAAGCGCCTTGCGCCGCGGACGCGGCCGACGGCCGCGTCTACAAACGCGCTTCTTTCGACCGGCGATTTCGCGAGAGGAAAGAATGCTCGAAGGCCTCCCCCCCAACAACGCCGCGCATCGACTGCGGCTCGTCTGCGGCGAGCGCGAAGCGCGCGCGGTCGCCGACCTGATCGTCGAGAGCTTCGAGCCGGCGGAGGCGGCTTCAACCGCGTTCGAGACCGAAGAGCTTTGGCCGGGCGGCGGCAAGGCGTGGCTGGTCGAAGCCTATTTCGGCTTCTCGCCCGACGAGGAGTCGTTGCGCGAACTCGTCGCCGCGGCGGCAGGCGACGATGCGGCGCGCCGCGTCGAGTTCGGCCTGACCGAGAAGCGCGACTGGGTCGCCAATTCGCTCGCCGGTCTCGCGCCGGTGAGGGCTGGGCGCTTCCTCGTCCACGGCGCGCACGATCGCGGTCAGGTCAGGGCCAACGACGTCGGCGTCGAGATCGAGGCCGGCCTCGCCTTCGGCACCGGCCACCACGGCACGACGCGCGGCTGCCTGCTGCATTTCGATCGCCTGTTGAAGCGCCGGCGACCGCGCCGCGTCCTCGATGTCGGCTGCGGCGCCGGCGTGCTGGCCATCGCCGCGGCGAAAGTCTCGAGGCGCAAGGTCTGGCTCGGCGACCTCGATCCGGTGGCGGTTGAAGTCGCCAACGCCAACGCGCGCCTCAACGGCGTGGCCGCGCATTGCCGGCCGCTGCTGTCGCGCGGCGTCGAGAACATTCTCATGCGCGAGGGCGCGCCCTACGATGTCGTCTTCGCCAACATCCTCGCCAGGCCGCTGCGGCTGCTGGCGCCGTCGCTGGCCGCCGTCACCGCGCGCGACGGCGACGCGATTGTTTCCGGTCTTCTCTATGCCGACGTCCCCGGCGTGCTCGCCGCCTGGCGCGCGCAAGGGCTTTATCTGCGCGAGCGCATCGACCTCGAAGGCTGGTCGAGCCTCAGGCTGTCGCGCTGACGCGAGACGACGCGCAGCGCCCCGGTCGATCGTGCATGACGCGATCGCAGCGGATCGTCATCGCGAGCAAAGCGAAGCGATCCAGACGAAGCCGCCGCCGTAAACCCTCAGTCTGGATCGCTTCGCTATCGCTCGCGATGACGGTCACGTAGGGCTCACTCCTGCCGCAGCGCGATGCCGTCGAGGCCGCCCGCCTTCGCATTGGCGTAGGGCGCCGCGAAACTCTCCGTCGTGAATCGCCAGGCGCGCATCGCCGGCGACCAGTGGTCGGCGGCGCGGCCCATCTTGCGCTTCAACTGATGCACGAATTCGCGTCGGTCGGGCAGCGTGTCCCACACGCTCGGCAGAAACAGCGCGCCGGCGCCCTTCTCGCGCAGGATCAGCCCGTCGCGACCGGGATGGAGCCGGGCGATCAGGTCCTCCTCGTCGGCGCATTCGAACGGCGCCGCCGGCGACAGGATCGAGATCGAGATCGTCAGGACGGCGAGCTCGGCTTGGGTCAGCGGCGCAAAGCGTGGGTCGCCGAAGCCGGCGGCGACGGCGTTCGCCGCGACGTCGCGCGCCAGCGCCATGCGCGCCGCCGGCGAGCCGATGCAACCGCGCAGACGCGCCTCGCGCTCCAGTGTGACGAAGCTCGCGCGCTGGGCGGAGAGGGCGGACGAGACGTCTGCGCCGAGCCCGATCGCCGGCGCTTCGCCGTGATGGGCGGCGGCGAATTCCAGGCTCGCGACGGCGAGGGCGATGAGGCGCGCGCGGTCGCCCTCGGGGAGCCGCGCGGCTTCCGCCTCCTCGAAGGCGAACGCGCCGTAGCCGACGACGCGCTCGCGCGGGCCTCCCGCCTCGTCGGATGTGGCGAAGGCCATGCCGGTCGTGCGCATCCCGCGCGCCGAGGCGACGCGGATCGCGCCGCGCAGCGCCGAATAGCCGCAGGCGTCGGTCGGCAGGAGCTCGCTCCAGTCGCCGCGTTCGATCTTGGCCCGGGTCGCGTCGTCGCGTCCGCGCGCCGCCGGCGCGGAGAGGAAATGCGAAAGATCGGACGAAACGCAGATCGCCGTTTCTGGTCCGCCCCACAGCCGCTCGACCGCCTCTTCGACCAGAGCCGGCTCGGCGGCGCCGACCAGGACAGGCACGATCTCGACCCCCGGCAGCAGCCGCTGGACGAAGATCAACGGCATTTCCAGGCTGTGCTCGCCGACGAACGGCCGCGCGTCGACCGCGACGCCGTCAAGCGAAAGGATCGCGCGCGCCGCGTCCTCGGCGACCGGCGCGACGCCGAGCGGCGTCGCCCAGGCGTGGGCGGGATGGAGCGCGATCCCGTCGAGCGCAACGCGATGGTTGGGGCCGAGAATGACGACGCGCTTCAGGCGCTCAGGCGCGTCGAGCGCGCTGAGCGCGCTGGCGGCGATCCGGCCGGAATAGTCGATCCCGGCATGGGGGACGACGACCATCTTGGCGCGGTACGGAGCGGGCGGAGCAGCGGCGAAGGCGGCGTCGAGCGCCGCGCTCAAAGCCGCGGGATCGGCTGGGTAGAACATCCCCGCCACCTGGGCAGGATGGACGGCGAGCGCGCGGGTCGAGGCGGTCATTTTGCCTCCAAGCGTGGGCGCTTTCGCCTTACCGAGGCCGCGCCCATCGCCCATATAGGACGCGCGAGGGAATCAGAATGCGCGTCGTCGATCATTATACCCGCATGCTGCCGGATGGGCGCATCCTGTGCGACGT
>Ga0182030_10014889_pt1 | contig 15289 bp, 12 predicted proteins | sample 812S3MmetaG_FD_121299 | JGI IMG/M metagenome (GOLD analysis project Ga0182030, IMG submission 121299) | Permafrost microbial communities from Stordalen Mire, Sweden - 812S3M metaG (Illumina Assembly) | ecosystem: Environmental > Terrestrial > Soil > Wetlands > Permafrost | place: Sweden... | reverse complement strand
CGAATCTCACTCCACTGTTCCATATCTGTGTACATCCTTTCATTGTTAATGAAGGTGACACAGTTTTCGACCGCTCCGTCACATCCGTGACCCCGCTACAGTTTTCGACCGCCGTTTACACACCGCCAAGAACCCCAAAACTCCACCCACCAACCACACAGTTTGCCGGTCGATTAGAAGTCTCATATTGGTTTAAGGCGACAGACAGCCCCGCGAGCTCGTTCCAAAAAAGCTATTTTGCTTTCGCCTGGAGTCAAGGAGATTGGAGTACCAAAACTGATGCAGCACAACATCGGAACCGGCAAAATCTCCCCTTTTGGCAGAATTCGGTTCGCATTGTCGATGAACACGGGAACTAGTTTCGCTCCCGGAATTTCGTTTGCAAGGTGATATAATCCGCTCTTGAATTGCCCAATATCATCGCCGGTGCCGCGGCTGCCTTCCGGAAAAATAATAAGGGAGTATTGATTTCCCATTTCATCGACCATTAATTTGATTGGGTTGTTCTTCGCGGTTACTTTTGTGCGGTCAATAAGAATGGCATGGAAAACATTTGTAGCCAGGTACCGTCGCAGCCTGCTCGCTTCCCAATATTCCTTTGCTGCGACCGGTCGCGTTTTCTCGCGCACTTCGGCGGGTAAAGCCGCCCACAGCACCACTGCGTCAAGATGGCTGGTGTGATTTGCAAAATAAATACATTGCCCGGTTGGCGGAGGGCCGTTGACCCAGCGTACATTGGCACCGCTGATGAAATTGATCAAAGCGACCAGCAATGCTCTTGTTATTTTGAATCCAGATCCTTGATCACGAGAACAGTGCGTCTGACAATCGTTATCAGGCAGCCAATAATTATCACCGGAAGCGTGCAGGTCATAATGAAATTTGGCCATCCCATTCCCTTGGCGAGCGCGCCAATGAGGCAGGCGGCAGTCAGAATCGCCATTCTTTGTTGTTTGGCCATCGGTCCACAAAAGGGTTGTTTTGCCCCGGCGGCCCCGCCCAGCGCTCTCACATAGGCAGTTACTACCGCCAACAATGCGGCACCCCAGCCCATCCCTTCCATCAAATGATTGCCAGGATTAGAGTAGCCGGCACCTAAAAACACAAAAGCGTCAGAAAAACGGTCGGGCAACTCATTGAAGATTTCTCCCGACTTTGTTTTGAAACCGCCTTCGACCGCCACCATTCCGTCGAATAAATTACACAGTAACCGTAGTTGTATAAACGTAGCGGCCCCTGCCAGCATAAGTATGGTAGCCAGATTCGATGACCAGCGTCCGCTGAGAAACAGGCACAGACCCGCTAGTGCGCCGCAGAATAAGCTTAAGAGCGAAATTTGGTTAGGGCGAATACCCATCTGGGCAAGCCGGTGTGCTATTGCGCCCGCCCATTTTGTGTTCCGCGCCCGAATCGGACGTCGAAGAATCCCGCTTGTTTCGCTCGGTTCCAATTTCATCTAAAAAGAGCCTTGTGATTTTTCGAAAAACTAAGTGTTCCAAAAATCGACAAAATATTACCGATTCAGCTTTTCAACGTTTTGTTTGCGTTGTCAATCTCATGGTTACCGTGCAAATTCACACTGCGCCTCGACTCCGGTGGCGGAGCCGTCCCGCAGCCATCCGTCCAATTGCGCCTGGTCCTTGAGTTGCTGGCCGCGCGCGCGGGGCACGACGAAATAGCGGCAATCCACTTCCGGCAGCGCGCTCATGTCGCCCCACAGCTTTTCAAATTGGGCGACGGGAAAAATATCCTCCTGTCCGTGCCCCCACCGCTTCTTGACATCTTTGAGCGTGATGTAAGTGGGCATGCGCGCGGCCAGTTTGCGAATGGCAGCCGAAACCCTGGCCGGGTCGGCCAAACTGTCCGTTGTCAATTCGAAAATAGCCAGCAGCTTGCGCACGTCAATCCAGGTGCTCAGCGAATTATAGTAAGACAGGCCGAACTCGTCTTCCTCGCGTGGCATGGCCAGCCCTTCCACAATGCGCACCCGTCCGTTGACCCGGGCCAGTCCGCCGCCGCGATCTTCCAGCCGGCGAGTGATCATTTCAAAGGACAGCGCCGCGCCTTGCTCAATGTGCAGGCCGAGCAAGGCTGGATCCAAATCCGCTCCCAGCGAATCGATGTTATGCACCAGCAAATAGTTCAAGCGCGGATATTCTTTAATCAGATTCAATAGGACGCCGTTGCGCAACAGATTGGAAACTTCATACCAATGCCCCACCGGATGAAGGCATTGGGCGGGCACATTATCGGTGTAATCGCTGCCTTCGCCCGCGTGTCTGGCCCAGCCGATCAGCGCCGCGCGCAGGCTGTCGCGCACTTTCTGCGCCTGCTCGTCGAGAATCTGTTGCGGCATTTCCTCCCACAAAAATCGAAGGTCGCGCTCCATCGGGACCAGTCGCAAGCCGATGGCCCGCCCGGGGGAAAGCACCACCAGACCGGCATAGCCATAGTTTTTCTGCCGCGCCAATGAAGCCGCAATGGCCCCGTGAGTCAGGTAGCTGGTGGTGATGACATGAGGCAGGGCGACGCCACATTCCGAGCTGATGCGCGTGCTTTTGGCGAGATGAACCTCCAGAAACGTCCGATGTTTTCCCGCCAATTTGCAAAATGGATGAAGCGCCTTGACCACTCCGGCGCCCTGGGTCCAGCGGCTGCCCACGCCCGCCGCCAAGGTGACCACCGCGGCCTGCCCATCCGCCAGTGCCTCGCGGCCAAGAGTCAAATATTTTTCCGGCAAGGGAGCGGTGGCATCAACCACATCCTCCGCCTGCACATCTTCAATGGTGGCACTGGCTGGCAGTCGGTTTTGGGCCAGCCCGATTCTCCCGTCCTTGAGATCAGCGCGGATTTGCTCGTGCTCCGCCTTGTCAAACCCATTTTCTTCCAGCAGCGCCCCCAGGCACTGTCCGCCCGACGCATCCTGCTTTAATTGCGGCAGCAACCGATCGAAAATGTCCTGCACCACGCCGCTCAACTCGGGTTTATTGCGGCTGGCCGCGGCAAATTTATCCAGCTCGGCCCGGCGCAGCGGCGGAAGCGTTTGCAGATCGAGCTTCAGCAGTTGCGGCACCACCAATGCGTAATAATGCGGCGGCAAAAGCGATTCTCCGCCCGTTAAAAGGTCGGCCCACGTCCCCCTTTCGTTAATGGCGAAATCGTACACTACTGGCTCCATGGCAAAGGGCAGGGCGCTCTCCAACTCCTTTTTCGTTCCGGCCATGATGCTTTGCAGACGTTCCTGCGCTTCAGTCCGGCGCGCGGGCGCGAAGATGAACCCCATCCCGCCGCCTGACATGCCGCCCAGCATCCAGAATCCCCAAAAATCCGCGCCGAATTCCGACTGCACCCGGTTAATCAGCGTTTCTGTGTAAAAATTGCCCGCCCACGGAATGATGGTTTGAATCGGTCCGTGAAAATTGCGCGAGGTGGCCGCGCCGATTTTTTGCACATTCTGTTCGCGCAACGCCCCAAGAATTTCGTCCAAGATTCCCAATGCCTCCTGCCGCGCCTTCCATTCCGACTCGGACCTGAGCAAATATTTCTCTGTCACCATTTCCAGAATTGGGCCCACGTTTTGGGCCATGCCGCCGTGAACCAAAACCAGGCTCTCCTGCAATTTCCGGCGCATCTCTGCCGGCGCTTCGCGTTCATCGAAGACATGATGAACCGGCATCAATCGCCCGCGGCTCAACCCAAACTCCGGATCGCCTTCGCGGGCCGCGGCGCCCTGGATTAACTTCATCCCCGGCCATACTCCGCCCGAATCTTGCCAGCCCCCGCCGGAGCCGCCCAGCCATTCGCCCAAAATCGCCCGGGCCAGAACCAGCCGCCGTTCCTCCTCCCGCAAAGAGCCGTGCAGCGATTGCGCCTGCCCGGTCGCGCGCATGCATACGGAAATCAGCGCGGCCAGCAGGTTGGTTGAAACCGCCAGGCGCGAGCCTTTTGGAATATTGTTGACGTTGCTGACGATCTCCAAACCGCGTCCCGGCCCCAGCAGCCGGGCCAGCAAATCCGCCAGGCTTTGGCCGGAGCCTTCGATGCCCGGTGGAACAATGCCTGCTGCGATGATGGCGGCTTTAAGCAGTCCCAGGTAATCCTTGGCAAAATCAAACACTTCGGCCAGGTGAGTGATATCGGCCGCCGCGCCCAGATCGACGCTGGTCAGTCGCAAGACCGGTTCATCAATCACCCGCAAATACACTTCAATCGGCGGTCGCGGCGCGGCATCGCGTCCCCGCACTCCGAGGTCAATGGAAACATTCAGCACCTTCGCCCCCTCGGGATAATCCATTCCCAGGAAAAAAATATCGCTCCAGGCACTGTGCGTCAGGTCCATGCGCACCGGCGTCTGCTCGCGCAATACCGGGTAGGTTCCATCCGCGCCCCGTTCCAGCAATTCCCCGCGAATACGCAACGGCTGGTCCGCCGGATGGCCGGTGCGGAACATCCATTGATTTCCGCGCACGGAACGAACGCTGCGCCGCACCTGGTCCGCCAGCGTTTGAATGCCGAGCCGATAATAGGCGGCCGCCAGCCCGCTGGAAATCGCGTCGCTCGGTCCGTCCTTTTCCTGGCAGCCCAGGAACACCTTGATCGCTTCCTCAAAACGTCGTTGCAACAGGTGGACATGTCCCTGAAAAGGAATGAACCCGCGCAGATTGATGCCCGGTTTCAGCGGCAGATGAAAACGGTGAATCGCATACAAAAAGAAAAGCGCCCTCACCCGTTCGTAAAGGTTTTCGCTGCGATGCCGGAAGGCTTCCAAATCCCGGCCCTCCGCCAGCAACTGTTTCAGCGAAGCGCCCCGGCAAAAAACATCGAGCGATTGATTGCGGTCCGAAGCCTCGGGCGCGGTGATAATCTCGCTCAAATGTTTCAACGACGAACTCATGTTATGGCTCCCAATAGAACATTTGAAAACGCGAAGCGTCCTGGAGTGCGGCGGCCCTCCGCCGCTCCGAGCGAGCTATGGAGAAGATTAAACGCAGATAATCCACAAATTCATTGGTCATTAGTGCTTGGAAATTAGTCATTCCCCTTGCAGAGCGAGCATCTCCACCAGATTCGCCAGCACCTCCTCGCGGTCCTTGCCATCGAATGCCAGGGCCAGTTGTGCTGTCAATAAACCATATTTGAGACCAATATCATAACGCCGGCCCTGTAATTCCAGCGCCAGATAGCGTTCCTTGCCCGCCGATTCATTCAGGGCCGCTGTCAATGCGATTCCGTTGCGGGCGCTGTTGGCCATCTCACTGAGGCGGTGCATAATGGCAGGGGTCAATACATGCATTCCGAAGAAGCACAAATACCGGCCCGCCCTCAATCCCGGCACAATTAACTTCTGCTCCGCCTCCGTTGGGGTGGGTTTTTCCAGAACGCGCTCGATCTGATAAAGCCGTTGTCGCCCCGGCACCAAATGTCCGCCGACCGCCCCGTAAAAAGGCAGTTTGCTTTCGTGCGTGGCTTGGACAGCGGAAACGGCGCACGACTCCGCGCGCGCTGCCTCGACTAATTGCTGCGCGCAATTCTTCTCCGCCCGGCTGACGTAAAGATGGTCGCCCACCAGCAGCAAAAAAGGAGCGTCCCCGGTAAATTCCTGCGCGCACTGCACCGCATGCCCGTAGCCCAGCGCCGAGGGCTGCTCGACAAAGTGAATGCGTCCCGCATGCGGCCCGGCGGCGGCGCGATAAGCCCCCTGGTCGCCCGGAGAGACGACAATGCATATCTCAGTGATTCCGGTCTTGAGCACCTCTTCCACGATGATGGCCAGCGCGGTTTTTTGGGAACCGTCCCGGTCCACCAGTGTTTGCAGCGGCAAAGTCCGCTGGCTCTTCCCGGCGGCGGTAATAATGGCTTTCTTTATTTCCACGGTTGATTCTTTCGTTGCAGGACGGCACAGATTCACATATTGCCCAAAAGCCGTCAATCACCCTTTAAAATCGTAAATGTAATTTTTTTGACGAGGGGCAAAATGTCGTTATCTTTGCCATAAGTGGCAATCAATCGCGGAATTAACAACTGGTATCGTGCGCGCTGATTCAAAGGAGAAAACCGGCGACGATTCCCCATCTGCTTCACAGCCGGCTTGTGAACAGCGGAGGGAACAGAGTCATTTCGTTCAGTTCTATGAAAACGACGACTTTTTGATTGAATCCCTGGCCGAATTTATTGTCGCCGGCCTAAAGGCGGACGAAAATGCCATCGTTATCGCCACGCACTCCCATGAAACTGCCCTCGCCCAAAAGTTGGAAGCCATGGGGATAGACCTTGTCGGGGAGCGGCGGGCCGGTCGTTATTACACCCTCGATGCGGCCGAGACTCTTGCTCTCTTCATGAAGGACGGCATGCCGGACGAGCCTCGGTTTGACCAGGTCATGGGCGGGGTATTGGACCAGGCGGCCCAGGGCGAAAAAAGGGCGCGAGTTTTTGGAGAGATGGTCGCGCTACTCTGGGAGCAAAAGAACGCGGAGGCCGCTGTCCTCCTTGAAGGAATGTGGAACAATTTGGGTAAAAAACACGCCTTTTCGCTTTTTTGCGCTTATTCGGTCAAGACCTTTGGCGGGAGGATCGATGACCCATCTTTTCTCAACATCTGTAAAGAACATTCCCGCGTCTTTTTTTCTGACAAATGCGAAGGACCGTCGGGGGATCCGGAGCGCCTGCGCGTTCTGACGACGCTGCAACATGAGGCGGTTTCGTTGCGCACTGAGATTACCAGGCGTGAGCGGGTGGAAGCCGAATTGCGCCGCATCGCCAGCATCGTCGAGTCGTCCGACGACGCCATTTTGAGCAAAAGCCTTCAAGGCATCATCACCACATGGAACGCCGGTGCGCAGCGTGTTTTTGGCTATACCGCGGAAGAAGCCATTGGAAAACCTGTCACGATGCTGATGCCGCCCGAACGCCAAAATGAGGAACCGCAGATCCTTGAGCGCATTCGGCGGGGCGATCGTATTGACCATTATGAAACCATCCGCCAGCGCAAAGACGGAACTTTGATTGACATTTCGTTGACGGTATCGCCCGTCAAGGACGCTGATGGCAATGTCATCGGCGCATCAAAGATTGCCCGTGACATTACCGATCGGAAGAGAGCGGAACAGGACGCGCGGGATGCCCGGCGACAACTGGCCCAGGTCAATCAGGAATTGGAGAGACGCATTTACGAGCGGACAGCGTCCTTGCAAGAAGCGGTTGCTCAAATGGAAGAATTCTCTCACACCGTTTCCCATGATCTGAGGGCGCCTCTTCGCGCCATGCAGATCTACAGCGAGGCGCTCCTCGAGGACTACAGCAAGCAGTTGCCGCCGGAAGCAGTCCGGTATCTCAAACGCATCGGAGAGAGCGCCTTGCTTCTCGACAAAATGATTCTGGACGTATTGACCTTCAGCCGGATTTCTCGCGCCGAACTGCATCGTGAGAAAGTTTCCTTGAACAAACTCATAGGAAATTTGATTGAGCAGGATCCCACCCTTCAATCACCGCGGGCGGAGATCCATATTGAACCGCTCATCGATGTGATGGGCCACGCCCCTTCCTTGAACCAGGCCGTTTCCAACCTGATTCACAACGCGGTTAAATTCGTCTCGCCCGGCGTCATGCCCAGAGTGCAAGTTTGGACGGAAAAGCGTGACGCAGAAGTTCGTCTATGCATCAAGGACAACGGCATCGGCATTGACCCCCAATATCAACACCGCCTTTTTAAGATGTTCGAGCGGATTCACGCCGACCTTAAATATGAGGGCACTGGGGTGGGTCTGGCCATTGTGGCCAAAGCCGTCCAACGAATGGGCGGGCGGGTTGGGGTCGAATCCGATGGGACTCACGGCAGCACATTTTGGCTGCAAATCTCCGCCGCAGATTGAGGTTATGAATTCAATTAATCCCACTATACTCCTCGTAGAAGATAATGAGGACGACGTTTTTGCCATGAAACGCGCCCTGAAGCGCGCCAATATCACTCATCCCCTGCAAACAGTGACCGATGGCAAGCAAGCCCTGGATTATCTGGCGGGGGCCGATCAATATTCCGACCGTCGGCGTTTTCCAATCCCATCCCTGATGTTTCTGGATTTAAAGCTCCCCTACGTCCACGGGTTTGAGGTTTTGGAATGGGTGCGACAAAAGCCTGAGTTCAATTCAATTGACGTCATTGTGCTGACCTCATCGGCTGTGGAAAAAGACCACGAAAAAGCCCGTGCTCTTGGTGCGCGAAGCTATTTGGTCAAGCCCCCCACGCCTGAAATGCTGCTGGGCGTGTTAGGTTCATTGCAGAGCCTCGCGCAAGCCTGAGCGTGCTCGCGTCCCTTGTAGACAGTGACCAAATTGAAAGCGCTGCCTAGCGCAGTCGTCGGAGCCAAACCGCGGGGGGCGCCGGGCTGAAAGTTTCAATCCCTTTAGAGGAAAACGGGAATTACAGCCCCACTCATCGCTTGTCACTTTTAAGGCTGAGGGGTAACGTGCCGCCCGCATGAGACAAAAAGCTTACGCCGCCGCCGGGGTTGATATTGATCTGGGAAATCGGGTCAAAGCCAACTTGCCCCGGTTGCTCGCTTCCACCCATCGCCGCGAAGTGTTGGGCAAGGTTGGCGGTTTTGGCGGGCTCTTTGCGTTTGATACCAAAAAATTCCGCCAACCCGTGCTGGTTTCCAGCGCCGATGGAGTCGGCACCAAGCTTAAAATCGCCTTCGCCATGGACCGGCATGACACCGTGGGGCAGGACCTGGTCAATCATTGTGTCAATGACATCGCCGTCCTTGGTGCGGAGCCTCTTTTCTTTTTGGACTACATCGGGACGGGCCGGTTGCAGCCACGCGTCTTTACGGAATTGATCAGCGGCTTTGCCCGCGCCTGCGGGGAGAATCATTGCGCGCTCATCGGCGGTGAAACGGCCCAAATGCCGGGCTTTTATCGTGAAGGCGAATACGACCTGAGCGGCACAATTGTCGGGGTAGTGGAGAAATCCCGCCTCCTGGACGGGCGCACTATCAAGCCCGGCGACGCCGTCATCGGGTTGGCTTCCAGCGGCTTGCACACCAACGGCTATTCGCTGGCGCGGAAAATTTTCTTCGGCAAAATGAAATTGAAACCGAGCAGCTTCGTTCCGGAGCTGCGTAATACCATCGGCGACGAATTGCTCAAAGTGCATGTCAGTTACGGCCCATTGGTGGGTAAGCTTTTGCGAAAACCATCCCTGGTCAAGGGCCTGGCCCACATCACCGGCGGCGGTTTTGTAGACAACATCCCCCGGGTGCTTCCGAAAAAATGCGATGTTGTCATTAATAAAGGTTCGTGGGATGTTCCGCCCATCTTCCAATTGATCGCCGCCAAAGGCGGCGTGGAAGAACGCGAGCTTTACCAGGTGTTTAATATGGGCATCGGCATGACAGTGATTGTGCCCGGGGACAAGGCGGACGCGGCGCTTCGATTTATTCGCGCCCAAAAACAGCGGGCCTGGCTGATTGGCGCGGTGGAGCAGGGGACCGGCAAGGTCAGAATGGCCTGAGAATTTTACCATGAACATATTTGAAGAATTGGAATGGCGCGGATTAGTCGCGGATTGCACGGATGCGCCCGCCTTGCGTAAACGGCTGGAATCGGGGCCGATTACGCTTTACGCCGGATTCGATCCCACCGCGGACAGTCTGCACGTCGGCAATTTGGTGCCCTTGCTGGCGCTGCGGCGATTTCAACAGCATGGCCATCATCCCATCGTCGTGGCGGGCGGAGCAACCGGCCTGATTGGCGATCCCAGCGGAAAAGCCACCGAGCGCCAGCTTCTGACCCGCGAATTGCTGGAGGCGAACATCGCCGCCGTCAAAGCGCAATTGTGCCGCTGGCTCGACTTCGACAGCAAAACCAATCCAGCCCGCCTGATGGATAATGCGGAGTGGACTGCGCCAGTCAGTTTTTTGGATTTCCTGCGCGAGACGGGGAAGCACTTCTCTGTCAATCAGATGATTGCCAAGGAAAGCGTGCGGGCGCGCATGGACGACCGCGAATCGGGCATCAGCTACACCGAATTCAGCTACATGCTGTTGCAGGCTTTCGATTTTTGCCATCTGCGCAAGGTGTGCAACTGCGAATTGCAAATCGGCGGCTCCGATCAATGGGGCAACATCACCGCCGGCATGGATCTGACCCGGAAAAAACTGGGCGAGCATGTCTTTGGGCTCACCTTGCCGCTGATTCTCAACAGCGACGGCACAAAATTCGGCAAGACCGCCGCCGGCGCCGTTTGGGTGGACCCGCGCAAAACCAGCGTCTATCGCTTCTACCAATTCTGGATTCGCACTGACGACCGCGACGTGGTGCGTTACCTGCATATTTTCAGTTTTCTGGGCAAAGAAGAAATCGCCGCGCTGGCCGCCGAGCATCAAACCAAACCGGAATCACGCGCCGCCCACAAGGCCCTGGCCCGGGCCATGACGGATTTGGTGCATGGCGAAAGCGCCACCGCCGAGGCTATGCGCGCCAGCGAGATTCTATTCGGCGGCGGGCTGGACGGCATAGCCGAAAGCACCTTCAACGAGATTGTCGGGGAAGTTCCGACGCGTGATCTGGACCGAAGCAAACTCGAAGGCACCCGTTTGCCTTTGGCCGAAATACTGGTCATGGCCGGTTTGTGCCCTTCCAAAGGTCAGGCGCGAAAGGACATCGAGGGCGGCGGCGTCTATATCAACAACGTGCGCGAGCCGAATTTCCAGCGCGCGCTGACTGCGTCCGATTTGCTTTTCGGCAAGCATTTGCTCCTGCGCAAAGGAAAACGCAATTATGTCGTCCTCACCGCAAAATAATATGACTCATCACTGCAAGAGATTGGGGTGGGCGACCTGGATTGTAGCCGCAACATTGGCGCTTTCGGCAGCCACCGGCTTGGTCCGGGCTGGGCAAACGGGATTAGTCTTCGTCGGCTCTGGGCACAAAAATATTAGCGCCTTTTGGCTGGACATGACTACCGGCGCATTGCGTCCGATCGGGGAGGTCGCGCAAATGGAAGCCCCTTCGTTTATTGCCACTTCTCCGAACCGGAAGTTTCTCTACGCAGTTGCGGAAGGCAACCGGGCCGAGAGAAGTTTTGTGAATGCCTTCCGCATCGACTTGCAGACGGGGAAACTGACCGCGCTCAATCGGATGCTAACAGGCGGGTCGGGTCCCTGCCATGTCAGCGTGGATCAGAAAGGAAAGGCTGTCCTTGTCGCCAATTACGGCAGCGGCAGCGTGTCTGTATTTCCTATTGACAAAGATGGCGCGCTCGAGCCCATGTCGGCCTTTGTGCAGGACCGGGGGGCAAGCATCGATCCCCAGCGCCAGCAGGGTCCGCATGCCCATTGCTTCCTAACGGACCCTGGCAACCGTTTCGCCTTCGCCTGCGATCTTGGTCTTGACAAGATCATGGTCTTCAAATTCGATCCGGCAAAAGGTTTGCTGGCGGCGAACGATCCTCCTTTTGCCTCGGTAAAACCCGGCGCCGGCGCCCGCCACATCGCCTTTGATGCCAATGCCCGCCATGCTTACGTCAGCGATGAGATGGCCTCCACTGTGACCGCTTTTGCCTATGATCGTCAGCGCGGAGTACTGAGTGAAATTGAGGATTATTCACTTTTGCCCAAAGACTTCAAAGGCCAAAACACCGCCGCGGAGGTCGCGGTGCATCCCTCCGGAAAATCTGTTTACGCCTCCAATCGTGGCGACAACAGCATCGTGGTCTTCGGCTGCGATCCTGACACAGGCCGGCTTACGTTTATCGAACGCGATTCCACCGGCGGGAAAACTCCGCGCAACTTTGAAATTGACCCGTCTGGCAGTTTTTTACTGGCGGCCAACCAGGATTCCGGCACGGTGGTTGTGTTTAGTATTGATAAGAAGACAGGGCGCTTGCAGCCCACCGGAAACACAGTCGAGTCGGACACGCCCATGTGTGTAATATGTCTGAAAGAGTGACCCTTGTTTTGATGGGCGCCGGTTTGCAGTCAACGACCGTTTGGGTTAATCTGATGCTATGAGGATTTGCGCCGCTATTCTGTTCGGGTTGTGTCTTTTCGTCGGTGGATTGCGGGCCGATCAGGTCGAAATGCAGAACGGCGATCGTTATGCCGGCAAAGTGGTTTCCATGACTCCGGACGCCATCGTCTTGCAAAGCGATGTCCTGGGCAAGCTCGCTTTGCCGCGCGCCAAGGTGGCGAATATAAATCTCGGCTTAGCTCCGGTGGCTGCACCTGCCGCGCCCCCCGTCAAAACTACCAATCAGGCCCCCGCAGCGGCAGTCCTATCCACTAATGGCAGTCCCGACATTGTGGCCGCGTTGCGCAATTTGGGAGCGAACACCAATTTCGTCGCTCAAATTCGCAAGCAATTCCTGAGCGACGCCGGTCCTGAAGCCAATAACAAATTTGACGAATTGTGGGGTGGGTTATTGGCCGGCAAAGTCGATATCAACGGCCTGCGCGCCGAAGCCAAGTCGGCAGCCGACCAGATCAGGGCTCTCAAGCAACAGGGCGGCGACGTGGGCGAACCGCTGGATTCCTATCTCGCTATACTGGACAAGTTTTTGAAACAGACCGCTCCGGGTCCGGTCCCCGCCACCAACAGTCCCAAGGCCCGCTTCTAAACGTGCTTGCCAGCGGGGCTTCGCTGGGGCTTACTGCGTCGAATTTGTTTTTATAGAATGAATCGTGATCTTCTGGCCAAAGCCAAATCGCTCGGTTTTTCCGACCGCCAAATCGCCCATTTAACCGGGCAATCCGAGGACGCCGTCCGCGCATTGCGCAAGAAACTCGGACTGGTGCCAAGCTACCGCCTGGTCGATACCTGCGCTGCCGAGTTCGAGGCCTACACCCCTTACTACTACTCCACTTACGATTGCGGCGACGACGAAAGCAAACCCGGAACAAAACGCAAAGTGATGATTCTGGGCGGCGGGCCCAACCGGATCGGGCAGGGGATTGAGTTTGACTATTGCTGCGTCCATGCCGCCTTTGCCTTGAAGGAGGACGGATTTGAAACCATCATGGTTAATTCCAACCCGGAAACCGTCTCCACCGACTACGACACCAGTGACAAACTGTTCTTCGAGCCCTTGACGCTGGAGGATGTCCTCCACATTTATGAGCGGGAAAAATGTTGGGGGGCCATTGCCCAATTCGGCGGTCAGACTCCGTTGAACCTGGCGCTGGCCCTGCAAAAAAATGGGGTCAACATCATTGGCACTTCGCCGCAGAGCATCGAGGTGGCCGAAGACCGCAAACTCTTTTCGGCCATGCTGACCCGGCTGAAGATTCCGCAACCGCCCAACGGCCTGGCCACCAATGAAGCGGAAGCCATTCACGCCGCGCATCTCCTGGGTTATCCGGTTTTGGTGCGGCCTTCTTTTGTCTTGGGAGGGCGCGCCATGCAGATTGTCTTTTCGGACACGGAACTGAACCACTACATGCGCTTCGCCGTCGAAGCCTCGCCCGAGCGGCCTGTCCTGGTCGATAAATTCTTGGAAGACGCCACGGAGGTGGACGTGGATTGCATCGCCGATGTGGGCCACTTTGACGATCCCGCCAAGGGCACAATTGTCATAGGCGGTTTTTTGGAGCACATCGAATATGCCGGCGTGCATTCCGGCGACGCCGCCATGGTTTTGCCACCGCACACCCTTTCCAAAAAGGTGATCGAGACCATGCGCCAATACACCCATGCCATGGCCCGCGAATTGCGCGTCATCGGTTTGATGAATGTGCAATACGCCGTCAAAGGCACGACGGTCTATGTGTTGGAGGTCAATCCGCGCGCCTCCCGCACCGTTCCCTTTGTCAGCAAATCCATCGGCGTGCCGCTGGCCAAACTGGCCGCGCGCGTCATGGCCGGCAAAAAGCTGAGTGACTTGGGCTTTACCAAAGAGATCTGGACCGTTCACTGGGCGGTCAAGGAATCCGTCTTCCCCTTCAACCGCTTTCACGGCCAGGACATTTTGCTCTCGCCCGAAATGCGCTCGACGGGCGAGGTCATGGGCTTGGACGCCGACCTCGGCATTGCCTACGCCAAATCGCAAATGGCAGCCAACGCGCCTCTGCCGCTGGCCGGTCGGGTGTTCATCAGCGTCAGCGATGCGCACAAAAAGCAAGTGGCCGCCATTGCGCAGAAGTTTGCTGATTTGGGCTTTGAAATTGTCTCCACTGCCGGCACTGCGAAGGTGCTGACAGAAGCGGGCTTGAAAGTTTCCAGAATTTCCAAATTGTCCGAAGGGCGCCCCAATGCCCTGGATTTGCTCAAAAACCGGGAAATTCAACTGGTCATCAACACTCCCGCCGGCCAAACCCCGCGCGCCGATGAAATAAAGATTCGCACCACCGCGGTTTATACCGGCACGCCGATCATGACGACTTTAAGCGGCGCCCGGGCCGCGGCCCGCGGCATCGCGGCCCTGAAGAAAAAAGGCTACGGGGTCAAGACGATTCAAGAATATCATTGAGCGCCCGCCGCTCTTTTTTGGTCGGCCGCCCTGCGCCTTTGGGCCGGAGGAACAGGGGCTGGAAACGGGGGGCGTGCGCTTTTTGCAATTCTGATGCCGGCGTCTGGTCCTCGGCATACTCTTTGGCCGCGGGCGCACCCACTCGGTTCTGCAAAAGTTGGAGGACTTTGAAGGTGCGGGTTAACTCGTCCTTGTTCACCACCACCACGTCGTTGATTTTCACTTCACGCGACGCTTTGACCGCGAGTCCGCCAACCGTCACCCGCCCTTGACGGCAGGCGTCGGCGGCGAGGCTGCGTGTTTTGAACACCCGCACCGCCCAAAGCCACTTATCCATTCGCACTGAGTCCGTTGCCGACATTTTTACCGCTCTAAATTCTACTCTTTCTCCCGGGTCAAAGTCAGCTTTAAATAATTAAAGAATATATATTGATTTCGTAATCATTTAAGTTAATAGTTCGTATAGTGAATTATTAAAAGATGGCCATTTCGAGAATAATGAACCACCCATGCCCCCGGAAATCAAAGTCGCCTGCCCGCGCGAAGTCGGCGGACGCGCCATCCGGGAGCAGAATGGATCGGCATGGAAACAAGGCGGATTCCCCGACGGGGTGGCCAAAACAGACCAAACGCCCCTCCGGGACGGAGAAGGCTGGAGACGGCATCCACCCGTCGGAAAATCCGACTCGATCCGACTGAGTCCGACTCGATCCGACTGAATCAAGCGTTGCGCCAGTGAAGTTGGTTGGAACGCGGGTGAGAGTCCCGCCCGTCGAATTAGGTTGTTCACGACGGAACACGACCTCAACAGCGTCGCCGCGAGGCGGG
>Ga0182030_10014888_pt1 | contig 15289 bp, 10 predicted proteins | sample 812S3MmetaG_FD_121299 | JGI IMG/M metagenome (GOLD analysis project Ga0182030, IMG submission 121299) | Permafrost microbial communities from Stordalen Mire, Sweden - 812S3M metaG (Illumina Assembly) | ecosystem: Environmental > Terrestrial > Soil > Wetlands > Permafrost | place: Sweden... | reverse complement strand
CTGGGGCCGCCGCTGCGCAGACTGCGCAAGAGGTTCCCCAATACGTCGATCGAGATCACCGTCTCAGCTACCGAGGAGATGGTTGCCGGCCTGCTAGACCGGCGCTTCGATCTGGCGCTTATCTCGTTGCCGTTCGCCAACGACAACATCGATGTAATCCCGCTCTACGAGGAAGAACTCTTGATCCTGAAGCCGGCCCCGCATAGGGTGACCGGATCGCATGTCGGTTGCATTCAGCCGGCCGAACTGGAGAACGCATCGTTTCTGCTCTATCCCAAACGCAGCAACATGCGGGCGATGATCGAGCAGTTCCTGGGCAGCCTGGGGATCACGCCGCGAGTGATCATGGAGGCCGACGACACGGAGGCCATCAAGAAGGCCGTGGAAGCTGGCTTCGGCTATTCCATGCTGCCCGAATCGGCCCTTCGCGGCGGCTCACGCTTCTTCCACTTATTTCGTGTGCAGGGCCACAAACTGGCGCGCACGCAGGCCCTCGCCATGGCGCGCACCGATCGCCGACGCTCGCTCACCGATTCTATCGCGCGATTTCTGGAGGCGGCGCTGGTGCCGAAGAAGTGAAGGTGGGCCGCTCGACACGTCGATAGGAATCCTCGCAAGGCCGCGGGCTGCTCAGGAGAAGGCCACCGCGAGTACCTCAAGCACCTGTTAGCCGCTGATTGACTCCTGGCCGAGACGCTCGCTCAACGCCGCTACAGGAAGGCCAGTGCCGCGGAACACCCTGCCCCTAGCACCTAGCAAGCTTCGCAACGTCACGGTCGACAGCGCGGCAGTGACTCCAGTCCATGCCCCGAGTCTGTCTACAGTTGGCTGGAAGGCGGCTTCACGTAGTCGACGTTTCGTTGAAGTGGCGGCTCGCCTTTGATTCGGCCAAGCTTCCCGGAAGGCGCGGCCCGCTTCGGGCCATGTTCCGGAAAGCCCGTTTTTTGTCCAGATAGACCGCATTGTGCGTTAAAGTCGGGCGACACATGGCCGAATGGGGTTGTGCATCCTTATCTGGATCTGGATTAAATTCACCTTCAGGGTCAGGTCGTGTGTTGTACGCCCGGACGACTATAATGAGGTTTAGCGCAAAGGAGCGTCTCCGTGCGAATTCTCCTCGTGCTTTTCCTCGCCGTGCTACTCGGCGCCCAGCAGCATCCTCCAGCTTGGCCCACCTCGCCCCCCAACTGCAATGTGGACGGACAAGTCCTCGATTCGGTCACGAGTCTGCCGGTAGCGGGCGCGGTGGTCACCATCTATAACAAGCACGCTTTTCGGGTAGATGGCACGATCGCGATCACTGGCACTGACGTGCGTCCGCCGGAGCAAGTGCCGGACGAAAACCCGCGCAGCGTTACCTCCGGCGACAATGGCCGGTTCTCGTTTACAGGCCTGGAGCCGGGCATCTATTCGATGGGCGCTATCAAGGAAGCGTATTTGCGCTCGCGATACATGACACCCAACCCGGCATTCGCTGGCACCATTCGGTTGGAACCCGGTACCGACGCCCACGACCTGCCGATTCGGTTGCGTCCCCAAAGCGTGTTAGCGGGACACGTCCGCGGCGCCGGCGGAGCACCCTTAGCGGGCGCGAGAGTCAGCGTCGCCAAATTGGTCAATGGCGAACAGGGGCGTGCCATGTCGATTCAAGCCTCGGGCGTCACCAACCAGTTCGGCGAATACCGGATCCTAGGGATCGAGCCGGACGAGTATTATGTCCGCGCCGAGCCGCCTTCGTTACGGCCCGACCCCGATGGCGGCGCCGGGCTTCTGTACCTGGTTACCTTCTATCCCGGGACCGAGACGATCAGCGACGCCCATCAAGTGAAGCTGTCGGAAGGGCAGCACCTGGAGGATCTCGACATGACGCTGCCGCAAAGGCAGGGAGCCAGCATTCGGGGCACGGTCGCAGCCGCGGATGGAGCGATTCCCAACTCCGTGGTTGCCACCTCGAAAGAGTCTGGCGCCGTTGCGGGCACAGTCGGGCAAACGGACGACGGACATTTCATATTCGAGCTCGGCGGGCTGCCCCCGGGTGCCTACTGGTTGCACGCTGGGGCGTTCAAAGCCGGGCGACCCTACGACGCCTGGATGCCAGTGGATCTGGATTGGAGCGGCCTCGCCGGAATCGAGCTGCGCCCGGCGCCATCGGTAGATCTGCACGGCCATATCGAGGTGGATGGTCCGCTTGGCGGGAAGCTCTCGAGAATGGAACTCTATCTCGATAATTCCTACAGCCTCGGAAATTCGCGAATCTGGATCCGGCTCCAGGATGACGGCACGTTTACGTTGAAAGGCGTCCCCGCGGCAGTTTATCGGATCACTCCGCAGTACACAAACCACGGATATTTGCAGGCGGTGCGCATGGGCGGAATAGACATCACCGAAACCGGCCTCGACTTAACTCATGGCGATTCCTCGGGCGACCTGGAGTTGTCCTTCAGCACGGCCAGCGGCACTGTCGTCGGCGAGGTGGTGGATGAGAAGGGGATCCCGAGAGCGGGCTCGATGATCGCTTTGCTGCCGGCCGTTCTCCCCGCGGATCCGCAACGTGCCCGTGCATCGTCCCGATTTACTGTCCCGGACAGTCGCGGCAAATACGGGTTCATCGGCATACCGCCCGGAAAGTACGTTCTGCTGGCATGGAAGCAGGGCGCCTTCAGCCAGGATGCCGTGCTGTACGATCCCGAGTACCTCAAACGCCTCGCGGCCCAGGGGTATCTCGTCCAAATTGGACCCAACTCGAACGAGACGCTTCAACTGCGCGCCATACGCTAGCGGTTCCAGCCGCCGCACCGTGAGCCGTGGAGATGGATTCGCCGTCCGCGACTTCGACCGGGAACCCCGTCCCCGGCCACCCCCATGACAGACAAAGTCAGATAAGTCTAGTGGCCGGTTAAGTTGGCCTTCCGCACATTACCGCTCGGTTCATGGACCGCGCCTGCCCTCTTTACGATAAAGCCGTCTTTTGTCCACAACTCCCCTTTCGTGCGGCTGGACCTGTTTCCGAGCGGTGGCTCTAGCGAACCGGCTGTCAAAGTGGTGGCCGACGCTGCTGATTCCACGACGCAGCTCGTGCCTGAATTAGGTACGCCATCATCGCCACGATGATCAATGTCACCAACGCGGGCACGAGGGTCCCGTACCGCATCGCCTGGGGCGATTTGGCAGGCTCGGAGCCAGCACCCAGTTCTTCTAGGTCCCTATTTCCTTTCGCTGGCGCAGTGCGCGAGCAAATCGTGGTCTCGAACAAGAAGGTCCCGGTCGTCTCGTTGGGTATTCGAAACGCGAAGACCAGCAGATCGTTGCCGACCTTGAGCAGGCTTGGCCAGAAACCCCAGCAAGCAGACGTTTCTTCGACGGCTGGCATTTCAAACGTCGGCCCCAGCTTACCTTTCCAGACACGAACGACATGAAATACGGCAATCTTCCCGGTATCAAAAGTGTCACCAAAGCCTTGAGTGCCCGTGGAAGGCCGTAACGCTACGATGGTGCCCCGAAAAATTACATCAGCCCGGGCGCTTATCTCCTGCAGCGAAGGATCAGAGCAGTCACAAGCGTACACTGGGGCAGCGGATGCCGCCCATAGCAGGATGGCTGTGACGGGTATGAAGACCCTCGGTGACTCGGAGAACGGGCTCATGCTAGTTGGACGCCGCAAACCAGAGAATCAGCTACCGCTCCTAAACGGCTCCGCCGTTGATCGTCCAGAGAGGCGATCCTTTTCTAAGAGACCATCTCCCATCCCGAGTTACACGGGGCGTCGGGAGGGAAATGCTACCAGGCCACCTGGATGACCAATGGACGAAAGGTGGGCTTCCGGCCGGAGTATGGGGTGCGGTCAACCAGAATGCCCCTATTTGCTATGCGCTACTTCAGAGTGGGCTTCGGGCGGTTTATGAAATATGCGATTAGCCTGAATGCCTGCACCACCACGTCCGGGGTTGTTACCGAAAAGGCCGTCCGATCGGCATAGGGGCGGCAGTCACCCTGCCGCACCACCGTGCGTACGGGTCGGTACACTTCGTTCAAGTCGCTTACGCCGACACTTACTCGAACAATCGCGCCGTAACGACGGCGAGGTACTGTGCTATTTAAACTGGACGATGGTGACGTATGAGTCAGGGTGTATTCACGGTGAAGGTGAAGACCGGCGAACTCCCCAGGGCGTTGACCACCTGAACGCCGTACTGCCCGGCGTTGCCCTGGAAATCGAAATTGAATTCCAGCAAGTAGTTCAAGCTGCTCCATATCTGCGTCAAGTTGGCTGAACTCAGGGTGGCGATCTGACTGCCGTTATAGAACAAGTTCAGGGTGAGCGGCGTCTGGAAGTCCGACCCGTCCACCCGCACGGTTTGTGTGCCCTTCGTGGCCACCAGCGGAGACGTGCCGTTCGGCTGTTCGACGCTGGTCACCGCCGGCGGGTTGGGTGGCGCCACCGTGAAGACGAATAGATTGGACGCCTGGTTGGCGGCGTTGACCACCGCCACTCCAAAACTGCCGGACAGCCCCGCGAATGAGACGAACACCGAGCACGCCGTCGCCGTGCATCCGTTGAACATCGCGCTCAGTTGTTGGGACGAAAGCGGCTGGCCATTCTGATAGAAGGTGACGCCGGTGATCTTATTCAGGTTGGTCCCGTTGAGCGTCAGCACCACGCCAGTCCCCAACATCTGCGGCATCGGCGACGCCGGCGTGATGCTGGTGATCGCGGGAGGGTCCGAGAGGAGATAGACGTTTTGGGGTTGCGTACTCGATCCAAAGCCGGAACCGATAGCCAGGGTGGATAGTCCCGGTGGCGCGGAATCGGGCATCTGCACGTTTACTTGCATGGCACCGGCGATGGCGCCAGGAAGCGGTCCCAAATACGTGATGGTCGCAGCTATGGGCTGGGGCGTTCCGCTGAGCGTGGCAGTGAAATTCGCCAGCGGTGTGGGATAGGGCGGACCTTGGATGATGGCGCCATCCACTCCCGCGGGATTGGTCTGCCCCATTCCGGTCCCATAGAGCACCAGAGTCGCGCCCTTGGGAGCGGGAGTGGTCTGGCTGTTGAGTTGGCCGTCCGGATTGAACACCACGCCTGAGAGCACGGCCACAGAGGTGGCAGCGACAGTGATGTTGGTGGAAGCCGTGCCGGCCGCGGTATTGACCTCCACGGGAATGCTCTGGAGGGGAGCGGAGTACGGGACGGCGGCGTTGATTTGCGCGGGCGACACATACAGCAGCGGGCCGGCCGTTCCGTTGAAGGTGACTGTGTCGCCCGCAAGCATGGAGGTAACGCGGCCATCCGCTCCGATCTGCGCCGTCGACACGGATGGCGAAGAGAGGTAGTTGCCCATCACAGATACCAGCGCTCCGGGCGAGAAGCGGCTGGTGTAATCGATGGCGTTGGTGATTGCGGTGATGGCCGGCGGTTGGGGCATGGGCGGCGGAGTGTCCGGCGTCACCAGGCGTATGCGGGCGTCGGCCCCCAGCGAGGGGTGGTCGATGATGTAGAGGTTCGACCCCGCTACCGCGATCAGGTTGGGACTCAACTGGGCTTGCGTGGCTGGACCGCCATCGGTACTGGTTCCCGGTGTGCCCGTGCCGGCGACGGTCTGGATCAAGCCGGTGGCGGCTTCGATGCGGCGCACGCATCCGCACAAACCCTCTCCGACGAACAGATCGCCGGCGGAATCGAACGCCAATCCGTACGGCTGGCAGAGAGATGCCAACTGCGGCGGTCCGCCATCGCCCGTGTAGAGGCATCCGCCGTTGCCCGCCACGATGGACAGCATCCCTTGCGAATCGATTTTGAGCACGCTCCCCGGAGTGGTCCAATAAGGCTCGCCGGCGGGGGAGACCGCGATGGACGTGGGAACTCCGATGGAGATTTGGGTGGCCATGCCGATAGTTCCGTCGTATTCCTTGCCGGAGGCTTGGCCGTTGCCGGCGACAGTCGTGATGATGCCGGTTTGGGCGTCGACTCTGCGGATGCGGTAGTTCCAGTAATCGGCGATGTACAGGTTTCCCGCCTGAAGTCCTTCGAGGAAAGAGCGGACGGGGGCGTCTCGCGCGGACCAGGGGACCGCCCCAGTGTTTTTAACCAGCCTCCGTGTTTTTACAAATACAGCGGCACCATCTCGCGCCAATAGCGGGCGCGGTGGGCCTCTCCGGGCCAGATTGCCAGGCGGTGCGGGACACCTTTATCGGCCAGCGCATCGCTCAGCACACGATTGCTCTCGTGAAACGGGTCCTGTTCGCCGACTGCGAGCGTGATATCCATGCGGCGCATGGGATCCAGCAAACCGGGATCGTTGAGGTTGGGCAGAAAGTGGTTCGGCGTCAGGAAGTAGACATCCTGGTCGTAGTGTCCACTGAACAGGTCTTCAAACGGGCCGACGGGGCGGGTCAGATCGTACCGCCCGCTGAGCGCCACCGCCTTGCAGAAGAGCCACGGATGCCGCAGCGCGAGGTTCATGGCATGGTAGGCGCCGATGCTGCAGCCGTGGACAATGAGGGAAGGTGTGCCGTTTTCCGCCAGCATGAAAGGGATCGCTTCCTGCAGGATGTAGTGTTCGTACTGGCGGTGGCGCTCGGCGCGGGTGGGCGGAGGAACGGACTTGCAGTAGAGGCTTTCAGAGTCTACGCCGTCCACGCAGAACAGGCGGATGTGGCCGCCGTCGATGGAGTGTCGCAGCGCATCGACCAGGCCCCAGTTCTCATAGTCGTAGAAGCGTCCTTCGCGGGTGGGGAACACCAGCACCTTGGCGCCGGCGTGTCCGAAGACTAGCAACTCCATATCGCGGCATAGACGATGGCTGAACCATTTATGATACTGGCGCTTCACGTATCTTCAGCATAGAGAAGGTATGTTCCAGGATGGCGTTTAATTGGTGAAAATTTGGTTGCGATGCGGCTCCAGGAGATGGCTCCACAGGCGATAACCTTCGCGGCTCAAATGCAGCCCGTCATCCAGGAACAATTCGCCGCGCGGTTTGCCTGACTGGTCGAGCATGGCTGGAAAGACGTCGACGTAGTAGCCGGACTGTCGGGATTCAATCTCCCGGCGGACGCGGTCGTTGAGCTGGCGCATGCGGTCGATGATGGGAAAGCGCGCCGGGCTTGGTTTGACGGATACGAAGCCGAACGGGACAGGTCCGAGCGCGGTCGAGACCTGGCCGGCGAGCGAGCGGAACCAGCCCAGAACCTCGTCTACGCTGCGTCCGTCGCCGAGGTCATTATCGCCCGCGTACAGCAGCAACGACCGTGGATGCACGGGCGGCACCAGGCGCGCGAAGAAGTGATCGCAGGCCTGGAGAGTGGAACCGCCGAATCCCAGGTTCAGCACGCGGGGGTCGAAGTCCTCAGCCAGGCTGTCCCAAAGACGGAAAGAAGAGCTTCCATAGAATACCGGCGGACGGTTCCCATTGACAGACTTGCTGGCCTGCTCGAGCGCTTGCACTTCGGACTCATACCATTGCACTTTTACAGCGTACCAGCAGCGAGACATTCCGCTGGCAGCCAGTTCTGTAAGTATCGCGGTCCTGCCAGAAGTTTCTTGCATATTCCCGCAGTCCGAATGGGACCGGGCGAACACACTGGCCAAACCGCGTATTACGGAAGGGTCGACCATTTCCCGTACCCGCCGAGGCCGGAGGGAGCTTGCCGGTCAGGGGCGAACTCGACGCGCCAGCCATTATAGCGAGCGCGCTTCGGCTTCCGCCCGGCGCTGAATGGCCCGCAGCCACATCCGGCGGATCAGAGCGCTGCCGGGATAGATGACTCGCCAATACGCCGCAAATGCCCGTCGTCCGGCGGCCGAGGTCGCGTAGACGCGGGTTTCGGTAATCACGCGGCATTCATCCGGACCCGTCGGTTCCACCAGAAAGTTCATGGCGATTTTGGCTTCGTCGGGCGCGGTGAGGGATTTGAACTGCTCGGCCGAGCGCTGCGCCCTGGCCCGCTCCGGGGTAGGTCTGCCCATCACCGCTCCGATCACCACTTCCCGATCGCGATCCTCCGCCAGGGGAAGGAAGCCGGTTCGGATCGCCGTCTCCAGCAGGGGCTGGTGCTGCGGCGCGTTGATGATGCTCTCCGCACCACGCTTTCCGAAGCGACGCAGCCATGTGAGAGTGCGAAACAGCGCGATCTCCTCCGGACCGACGTTGCGAATGGCCGCGTAGCACTGCTCACGAGACGCGTGGACCCGTACCGTGTGCCTCTCTTGAAATTGGTAGACCGGTGCGAACTCATCGAGCCGTGTGCGAAGGGCGGCTGGCCGGCTCTCGTAGGCGGGCAACAACATGCCGAGGAGACTAGCGGCCAAACCCAGGCCGGCAAATGCGAACGCTCTCAGGCGCCTGCGAAATCCGAGGAAGTGGATCGGTTTGATCACCGAGATGCCGGCCACGAATGCGGCGATCAGTCCGGCATAGACCAGGAATGCTCCGATGATATCCATCTTGAAGAGTTGTGACACCGGTGGGGGTCAGAATGTTGCATGGCGCGGTGCTTCACCCCCCGCTTATGCCACTCTGTGCCGATAGCCCTGATGAGTCCTGAATTGCCGTGTGGAGCAGACTTAGTCTTTGGACTCCTGATTCCGTGGAATGAGGATGAGCTGTCTACGAACCGAACCAAACAAACATTATTGGCCACGGATGAACACGGATAAGAAAGAAAAAAGCTCTTGTTTTTATCCGTGTTTATCCGTGTTCATCCGTGGCCAATAACACTGGTTCTTGTGGAACAGTGGCTCAGCTTAGAGCCGGTAGAATTCCGCTGCGGCGCCACCCAGCAGTTGCTCGCGGGCTTCCATGGTCTGCGCGCCGATCGACTGCGTGAAGGCGGCGAGGCTTTCCTTCCAGGTGACGTCGGGCAGCCGCACGGGCCACTCGCTGCCGAACATGAGTCGCTGAGGGCCAAAGACGGCGAGCGCATGCTGAACGAATGGCCGGATGGGTTCGGCCTTCCACGGAAGCGTAACTTCCGCGAGGAGTCCACTGATTTTGCAGACCACATTCGGGAGGCGAGCGGCCGATTCCATGCCGTGTAGCCACTCATCGGTGGGCCCGAGGTGAAATGCCGGGCGAGCAAGATGATCGATCGCCATGCGCAGATTGGGGAGCCGTTCGGCGAGTTGCAGGAGGGCAGGGAAATCGGCGGGCCCCATTTCAAGATCGAGAGTGAGGCCGCGGCGCGCGAGTTCTTCAGGCGGTGTAGGGATGCGCAAATCGGTGTCTTGGACGATAGGCAGCACGAGGCCGCAGCGCGCGAGTTCTTCAGCCGCTGTGGGGGCGCCGTGTGCCAGCGATGCGCAGATGCCGCGGAAGCGGGAATCTCGTTGCAGGGAATCGAGGGAGTGGCCGTCAGCGCCGCTGTCGCGCACCAGGATGCCGGCGATGTGCGGCCCCGTTTCGGGAAACGGGAACCCATCCACCACCAGGATGGCGCCATCGAATCGATTGCGCGCGAGGATGGCCTGCAAATGCTCAGGCGGGTGACTGGGCGAGAAGCAAACGTGGGAGTCTATGCGCAAAAGGCTAGAACGTGAAGGCCAGGCCGCCGCGCAGAGTGCGCGGGGTCTCGATCAGGATCAACTGCTGGTTGCCCATGCCAACGGAGAGGTAACCCTGCGCCAGCATATTGCGGATGTCGGCAGTGGCCTCGACGCGCCGTGCGAACCCCGGCAGGGGCTGGTGGACGCTCAAGTTCAAGCCGGGCATGGTGCGATTCGGCTGGGTGCTATACACGTTGCCGGGGGTAGCCCAACGATCGTTGTCGGACCATTGATAGCTGGCCACTACGTGGGTTTTCGTCCAAGGGACGGTGGCATCCACGCGAGAGGTCGCCACGTGGCGCTGCGCTTCGTGCATCAACGTTCGCAATTCTTCGGGGCTGCCGGTGACCAGTGGGCCATTGTCGACGGTGAGCGCGCCCTCGCTGCCCAGCATCATGGTAACGGAGATGTGTTCGCCAAGTTTCTGCGTAACCGCGCCGGAGTAGCCCCAGCTTTGGAAATTGCCGGCGTTCAGGATCGACGCATTGGAGAAGACATCGGGCACGATGTCGACGCCGGCCGCTCCGCCTACCGGGCCGAGGACGCTGATCGCCGCATTGCTCACGAATTCGTGGTCGACCGTAGCGCTATAGGTGCGCGATCCCACTTTGCGGGAATAAGTGGCCTCGTACTCTTCGCCGCGCTGTACGTGCGTCCGCGAGTTGACCACGGAAATGCGCGGGAAAAGTCCGAGAGCATTCAGATCCTGCTGCAGGTCGCCGTCACCGGGGTCGGCAGACAGTTCGGGGCGCGCATTACCGGAGGTGAAGGTGACGTCCAGCTCGCTGCCGTTCCCCAGGTCGTATGTCAGGCGGGCGTACGGGCTCATGTAATTCATCCGGTCGAGGAACACCACGTTGTCCATGGTGACGCCGTAGCGCAGGGTGATGTCGTCGTTTATCCGGGTGTGGTCGTCGAAGCTGCCGGAGAAGGTGCGCAGCATGGGCAGCGCAGTTTCCGACCCAGCCATGGCGGCGGCCAGACGGCCCGGCAGGAACAATTGACGCATGGTCAGCGAGAGTTGCGGACTGCCTCCCACCATGTTCCGGCTAAAAGTAGTACGGAAGGCGGTAGCGGGCACGCCGGTCGCCGACCCGTATCCCAAATTGCCGCTTACCGCAAGGTTATTGCTGCCGAGGATAGATGTCGCCAGCGCGAACGCCGTTCCCATGTCCGCCTGATTGGCGACCCCGGTGGTGGTTCCGCCCTCGCCGGCCGAAACCGTCAGGACGCCGCGCGTTTCGGAGAATAGAGACGGGCGCGTGGAGACTTCGGATGGGTCGGTCGCCGAACCGCCCAGGAAACGCATCACCGGGCGGGTGGAAGTGGCGGTGCGCAGCACCCATTTCCAGTCGTCGGTGAGCAGGCTGCCGTTCTGGAGCGGAGGATAGGACACCTGGATGGTGCTGAAAAAGCCGCTGAGGTGGACCGCCAGCAGACTTTGTGTTCCCGGCTGTACGAGAATGTCCTTCTCGATGGCCGGGAAGAAGGCCGCCATGGTGACTTTCAGAGAATAACGATCGGGCGTGAGCCCTATAAACGCAAATCTGCCGGAGGCGTCGGTGAGAGCCCTTTGAACGGGTTTGTCCTGGCGGTTGTACAACTGGACGATCGCGCCCAATTGAGGAACACCGACTGAGTTCTGGACGGTGCCACCGATAATGCCGCCCACCTGCAGGGGGGAGGCGGCGAAGGTCTCCCCAAGACTCGCCAGGCAGACCAAACCCAGCGCCAGAGAAGTCAGCGTCTTTTGACTCTTCGTCTTTGCCATCAGACAGCCGCAAACACGGGAGAACACCCGTCGATATTTAGGTTACCGTAAACGGAGCGCTCTGCGTGAGCGTCTGATTACGATTTTTGTCGGTAATCTTGATCCGTAAAGTATAGGAACCGGGGGCGAACTGCTCCAACCGCAGGCGTTTCTGCAAGGTCACCTGGGCTCCGGATGCGTCCTGAATCTTGCCGACATCTTCGGTAGTGGCCACAATGGGGTCCGCCGTACCGGTACGGACCACTTCGTAGCTCACTTCGCCTTGCGGTTTCCGGGTGTTCTCATCCGTGCCGAAGTTGTACAGTTTCATGTAGATACCGAGAATCTCATCGCGCCGGAAGATGCTCCCGATGCGCGGCCTGACCTTGGTATCGCCAATCACGAACTGGCCGGTGCCGATATTGCGCATGGGCACGGTTTCAATGTCGTCAGCCAAAATCAAACTGCTGGTGGAAAGGGCGTCCGGGTCGAGCCGCGGGACGGTCACCTGCTTGTTGTAATTGTTGGCAAATCCGCTGGTTACGTCCTTGCAGACCACATCCAGTCGATATTGGTTCGGCTTCAGCGGCACGGCCTTCTGACCGATCGACTTGTGTTGCATCCAATCGCTGCGGAACTGGTTCGGTCCGCCATCGATGACCAGATCTTCCTCAAAGGTCTGCACGATCTTGCCGCTGATGGTCTTAAATTCCCCGAATACATGGACATTGGCTGTGGAAACGCCATCTTTGGTCTTCAATTGCAGGTTCTTGTTTTCGAACTGGACGGTCACGTAAGTCATTACGGAGGCGTCGGTAACGGGGAAGAAGTCGACGTTTACCTGCATCGGCAGGATGTCGTAGAGAATACGGGAGTCCACCTTGGCTTCGAGGTCGGCGAACTTGATCTTGGGCGGCTTCTGCAGGTTGGCGTACTGCTCCAGCCGGGTGAATTCGTTCATGCTCTCCGGCAGGCCGCCGAGCGGGGCTCCGAGGTGCGTTCCATCGGTATTCTGGAAGCGCGCCGTCTTGTCGCTCATGCCCATCTGTTCCAGCACGGTGAGGCCGGCGTTGGGAACGTATAGCAGCGCGTCCTTTTCGGAGGGATCCATGGTCATGTGGAACTCGCCCGACATAGTGGGGTCCACAAATTCGATGATGACGTTAGTGCCGACGCCCTCGATATAGCGATAGCGCCATTGCTGGAAGGGGTAGGTGGACGTCTCGCCGCCGCCCTCTTCCGGGGGCCGCTCATAGCTGCCACCCGAGGAATGGTCGTCGATTTCGTCCGGCGGACCGTACGTAATATAGATGCGGCCGCGGTCGGTCTTCCATCCGGGGATACCGGAAGCGTAATGCTCGTTGGCATACGCGATGCGGCGGTAATGCTCTTCGCGGAACTCGTTTTCGACGGTGTCCGGGGAGGGGTCGCGGCGGAGCCAGAAGTTCTCGATGAACTGCTCGCGCTCTTCATCGGTCTGCAGGCGCACGAAAGCGGACCGTTCCTCATCGGTGATGATGTAGGTGACGTCCTCGTTCAACCACTTGCGATAGGGCGTAGCCAACTCTTTGCGGAGCTGCTTTTCCTTGGCCTTGCGCTCCTTATCGGTCATCGGCCGGGAAGTGGTCTCGGCGACCTTCTTGTCGTTCTTGTCGGTCTTCTTTGTGGTATCGGTCTTTTTCGAGCTATCGTCCTGTTGTGCGGTCTGCTGCGCTATGGCGAAAACGCACGCCAGGAGCGACGCGACGATGCAGAACAGGGAAAGGCGAGTAGCTTTCATACGGCACACCGCTTCCTTGGACAGGGACTGACCCCATTCTAGATCGAATACTTTGAGGGGGTCAATCCCGTGAATTCGACGCACAGTGTGCCGAGAAGGTTGCGAAGACTTCCGAACTCCTGCGAATCGCTCCGCGACTTGCACGCCGCGTTTCCGAGCCGTGACCGCAGGGAGCGGTCTGCGGGCTCACCGCCACTTCCACGACCTTAGGCTCAGCAGTTCCGAGACTCTTGACAGGCCGGGCGGTTTTGCTGCATACTCCTATCGACGGTCGATAGTATCGACAATCGAGGGGAAATGGGAAAAACGACTCCGACACCCGACTTTCTGCCGGGAACCCTGGAAATGCTGGTCCTCCAGACGCTGGGCCGCGGCCCGAACCACGGTTGGGGCATCGCCCAGCACATCCAGCAGGTATCGCAGGACGCTCTCAGGGTAGGCGAAGGCTCGCTCTACCCCGCCTTGCAGCGGCTGCTGCTCCACGATTTCGTGGAAGCCGAATGGGCCATGACCCAGAACAACCGGCGCGCCCGCTACTACCGCATCACCGCGCTGGGGCGGAAGCAACTCGACGCGGAAAAGCGGAGCTTCGAGTTTCTACTGGCGGGAATCGCCCGCGTGATGGAGGCCTCATGAAAATCTGGAAGCGGATCCGCCAATGGCGGCAGCGTGCCGAGTTTCAGTCCGGCCTGGAAGAGGAGATGCGATTCCACCGCGAGATGGCCGGCGGCGCGGCATTCGGCAGCATGGCGATCGCGCTGGAGGACAGTCGCGCGGTGTGGCAGTTCCGCTGGCTCGAGTCCCTGCGGCAAGATGTGCGGTACGCGTGGCGCGGTTTCCGCAAATCGCCGGGATTTGCGCTCATGGTGGTTGGCACGATCGGTGCGGCGCTCGGCCTCAATACCGCCATGTTTACGGTGTTCAACGCATACGTACTGCGGCCGTTTGCGGTACACGACCCGTGGTCGCTGTACGACTTCTCCTGGTACAGCAAGGATGGCCACGGGCATCGATTCTCGTGGTCGCAATACCAGGATGTGCTGGCGCGGAAGAGCCCCTTTTCCGCCGTGGTCGCCATGGAGGGGCTGGTTGCCGAAATGGACGGCCGCAGCCTTTTCGGGGCGGTGGTTTCGGAGAATTATTTCAGCATGCTGGGCGTCGGCATGGCGGAAGGCCGCCGGCTGATGCCGGACGATGCCGCCGTCATGGTGCTCAGTTACGACGCCTGGAAGAACAAGTTCGGCGCCGATCCGCACCTGGTAGGGAAGACGGTTCATCTCCGTGGCCAGGCATTCGAGGTGGTAGGCATCGTCAGCCCGCCATTTGCCGGCCTGGGGAGTGCCCCGGGCGGCTTCTGGATTCCGCTCTCCATGGAAGGCGCGGTACGCAATGAGCGCGATCTGCGGGCGTTGCCGCAGGCTGAGCGATTGAATTTGGTGGGGCGATTGCCAATAGGTGTGCGGCCGGAGGCTGCGAAGGCCGAACTGGCGGTGTGGACGAGTACCTTCGGCGCGGACCTCCCCAAGGAGCGTCGCCCGGCGGGGGTTGTGCTACAGTCCAATGCAACCACAGTCCCGCTGATTCACGACGTCATCGTCACCTTCATGCCCATTTTCGTGGCGTTCGGACTGGTGCTGCTGATCGCCTGCGCCAACGTGTCGAACATGATGCTGGCGCGGGCGCTTTCGCGGCAGCGGGAGATCGGCATCCGGGTGTCACTCGGCGCCGGGCGGGCGCGACTGGTTCGCCAACTGTTGACCGAGAGTTTGCTGCTGGCCGGACCAGCGGCGCTGTTGGGGTTTGCCATCTCGCAGTTGACCGTCGAGGGCGGGCGTCGCCTGATGTTCGCCACCGTGCCGGCGGCCTTCGGCAATATCCTCTCGCTACCGGAACTGCATCCCGATTGGCGCGTCTTTGGCTTCATACTGCTGGCCTCGGTGATCGCCACCCTGGTATTCGGGCTCGCGCCGGCGATCCAAACTACGCGCTCCCGGCTGGTGGAAGCCAATCGCGGAGACTTCAGCAGCGACTATCGGCCGGCGCGACTGCGAAGCATGCTGCTCGCAACCCAGGTGGCGGTCTGTTCGTTGCTGCTGATTGTGACCGCGATCGTGTTGCGCTCGCAGGGACGAGTGACGGCGCGCGAGATCGGCATGGATGTGCATGGCGCCTGGGATATCAAAATGGCGGAGAAGTATCAGGCCGCGGCCGCCGAGCG
>Ga0182030_10014886_pt1 | contig 15290 bp, 15 predicted proteins | sample 812S3MmetaG_FD_121299 | JGI IMG/M metagenome (GOLD analysis project Ga0182030, IMG submission 121299) | Permafrost microbial communities from Stordalen Mire, Sweden - 812S3M metaG (Illumina Assembly) | ecosystem: Environmental > Terrestrial > Soil > Wetlands > Permafrost | place: Sweden... | reverse complement strand
GTCATCCTAACCACGATACGCCAAGGGGATGATCGGACGGATGACTACGCCTTCGGCGCGATGATGTCGCTCGCGCCGGCCGAAGTTCAGAAAGCTACGCTTCCCGATGATCGCCTACAGCCAGACTCCCGTGCGGTTCGCGTGACCGGCGCAGGAATGCGGGGATTGCACGGATTGCTTGCGGTCGAAATCCTACCGGCTTACGGAGGAATTTCGGAGCGCATCCAGCCCTTGCGGCCGAGCCCGATGAGCTCGGCGCCGGACGCAGCAGTTGAAGTCAAGTCTGCCACGCGGCAGGATGGCTCAGCCGGCTAAGCGGCTGCGGGCGGGTCACGGACCGTCGAGAAGGATTGGATTTGTTCATCCACGCCCAAGCTTCAGGAGGGTCCCGGTCGCTCTCGTCGGTAGCTCTAGGCACACCTGCCGCCACGATACCCAAAGAGTGGTCAGAACGGAGAGCTCTGGCGCACCGCTGCCTCTTCCAATGAAAACGCTGGCTGTAACAGTCTGCTGGCGGCTTCGTCGCCTGCACGGAACGATTTCGTTCCACGCGACGCTCTTGTACCCCGAGAATGGCCTCCAACGAAACAGCTGTTCAAGTCCGGGCTGTCGTTCAAGGCCGGACTGCGTTCGAGCCATCCTGTGTCAATTAGTGAGCATCGCATAATACGGTTACAACCCCGGTCGCGCCGAACAGCGTAAAACAAGGCGAGCACGAATTGTCTCGGTAACCGCAATATGCGGGACTCAATAGCTCTGTACTCGTGCTGGGCACGTCCGTTATGCTTTTACTGAGTGAAACAATTATTCAGATTTGCGATCATCGCGTGTGCTTGGACCGCTACTGTCTTCCAGGCTAACAACGCCACCGCAGTGCAAGGACAGTTAGCAATGACAGACAAGGCCCCGGATATCCGGATCGCAACAATGCCTGAGCGGCCCTTTATCGAGAGGCGCGACGGCCAACAACTCATCAATTTCGACTTGTTGGTCAGGAACCTCGGGCCGAAGCCCTATACGCTCGTCTCGATCAAACTCCAGGTATTCGACGGTGGCGGCCATCTGGAACTCGAGCGCGAACTGAATGAGAATGGGAGGCCTCCGGCTCTCGACATGATTGGAGTGCGTCTCTTGCTGCCCGGCAAAACATTAGACGTCTTCCAGCCATTCTGTGCCTTCGATGGGTCGGTCGCTGTTAGCCGAATGCACCTCGAACTGCTGTTCATGGAGCAAGGACATGCGGCTCCCCCCGCGGCGATCACCGCTGACCGGCTGATCTCGGTGGACATGCGACCCATGGCATACAATCCGGCGGCGTTTTCACTTCCGCTGCACGGTCGAATCCTTGTTCACGACGGTCACGATTACTATTCCCACCACCGGCGCTTCAACCTGTTGACAAGATATGAGGCTAATCCGGCCTCGGCAGTATCCGCGAATCTCTACGCGTACGATTTCATGAAGACCACGAGCGATGGCCTGCTGTACCGGGGCGATCCAACTCGGAAGGAGAATTGGCTGTCCTACGGAGAGCCGATTTTTGCCCCGGCGGAGGTATTGGTGATCGAGGCGGTCTCCAATCTTCCGGAGAATACATTCACCAGCATGGGAGAAGCTCGGTCTCCTGCCATCGAAGAGGTGAGCGATCCAATGGGGTTCGGCAATTGCGTGAAAATACGGCATGCCGACGGACGAGTGAGTTGGCTGCTACACATGCAACCGAATTCGATTGGAGTCAGGGTTGGAGATCATGTCCGCGCCAATCAGTTCATCGGCAAGGTCGGTTTTTCTGGGGATTCGCTCTTCCCGCACCTACATTACAACGTAACCAACGGTCCAGCCTATCCATCGCAAGGGGTGCCCTCTTACTTCATGCAGTTTGTCCGTCTCCTGGGTGAGCGCCGGATACCGGTATCCCAGGGCCAAATCGATACCGGCGATATAGTCGAGGACACGAACCATCCGGACAGATAAGAACCAGGAACGGCCGAGTGGGACCTCCAGCGGACTGGTATTCGTCGGGCATCGGTCGATTTCGCTCTGAAAATTGCCGGGTCGGGCCCCGGGGTGTAGCGGGGACCGGTTGCCGACCGGCGCACACACCGATAACCTACGCCGTTGGGGGACAGACGGCAGTATGTGGCGGTCGCGGCAGGGGCCACGGAAGCTCAAAAAGTCCGATGATACCATCGTGGCTTTTTGCTTTTCCGCGATGAAGCGATTCTCGTCCCGATTCCGGCCCCCGGCGAATGCGTACTCTCTTCATCCAACCAGTTCCTCCGTTTGGGATCTGCGCCCGATAAGGAATACCTATTTATTCTTAAGGTGGACGAAAACAAACTGTCTTGGGACAGTTCGGAATAGGGAATCATATGCCAGCTTCGATGCTTGCCAGCTTGGCGGCCAGGAACTCCTGTTCCGTTCGGTTGGACGCGAGCGCCAGCGCACGCCGATAAGCTACCGAAGATTCCGTGAGGCGCTTCATTCGAAAAAGAATATCGCCGCGCGCAGCGTGAAACAGATAGTACTGATCCAGTCGTCCGGATTCGCCGAGCGCGTCGACTGTCTTCAACCCTTCTTCGAGGCCCGCGCTCATGGCTATCGCCACCGCGTGATTCAAAGCGACGACAGGCGTGCTCTGGAACGTGAAGAGCCTCTCGTATAAGGCTGCTATCCGACCCCAATCGGTCTCGAAGTGTTTTTCTGCCTGAGCGTGCAAGGCCGCGATCGCCGCCTGAAGCTGATAGGGTCCGGCCGGTCCCAACCGCCAGGCCCGATCCAGTATCGTCAAGCCTTCGGATATCTTTTGACGGTCCCAAAGCAACCGGTCCTGTTCCTCCAGCGTGACCAGACGGCCCGAACGGATCCGTGCCTCGCGCCGGGAATCATGCAGCAGCATCAGCGCAAGCAGGCCCAGGTTTTCCGGTTCGCCGGTCATCAGTTCGCAAAGCACTCTTCCCAGACGGATCGCTTCGAGGCAGAGATCCGTCCGTACCAGTTGATCGCCTGCCGTTGCCGCATAGCCTTCGTTGAACACAAGATAGACGACGGTCTGGACCGACGCGAGCCGTTCCGACAGGCGGGAGGCAGAAGGCACTTCGTAGGGAATGCCGGCATCCTGTATCTTACGTTTAGCCCGAACCAGGCGCTGTGCCATTGTCGCTTCGGGCAGAAGAAAAGCTTTCGCGATCTCCGCTGTACTCAGTCCCCCGAGCGTTCGCAGCGTCAATGCGATTTGGCTTTCTCGATTGATCGCGGGATGGCAGCAAGTGAATATGAGTCGCAGCCGGTCGTCAGGCAGGTGCATGAGATCTTCCTCGTCAACCTCCGCGGAAGGTTGTATTGCGGCCTCGGTTTCATATTGAAGAGAGGACTGGTTATCGCGGCGAGTGCGCTCGCGGCGGCTGTGGTCGATGAGCTTGCGATGGGCCGCCGCCGTGATCCAGGCCGCCGGATTCTCTGGAATGCCTTTGACCGGCCAGGAAGCCAGTGCAGCCGCGAATGCGTCCTGCATGGCTTCCTCGGCCGCGTCGAAGGAACGAGAGATGCGAATCAGCGATGCTACAATCCGCCCCGACTGCTCGCGGAACACGGATTCCACCGCAGCCCTTGCATCCATCGTCAGGGCACTCGCGGCAACTGGGCTACCGGGCGGATCTCAATGCATCCCGGTGCGCCTTTACATCCCGTCGGCATCCTCTTCGCCCATTCGATGGCTTCATCCAGATTGGCGCATTCCAGGATATAGAAGCCGGCGAACTGCTCCTTAGTCTCGGCAAAAGGACCGTCGAGAGTGATGTGCCGACCCTCCTGCAGCCGAACGGTGGTGGCCGCGGTTGTCGGTTTGAGGCCTTCCACGGCGAGAAGAATGCCCTTTTCCATGGTCTCCTTCATGACCGCTCCGTGGTCTCGCTGCAGCCCTGCGATCTCCTCGGGCGGTGGCCCGCCGGGGAGTTCCTGAGAATACATCAGGAACATATATTTCATGGTTAGTCTCCTGTCCGCTAGTGTAAGCCAGCAGCCGTTGGTTTTACTGGAAAATGAGGGTCCGCCTCAACTTCCAGAATCTGCTTCGTATGGCGTTCGGTATGCGCCGCAACGGCGAGCACCCATTGGTAACCGTCGAGAGGTCCCAGGGCGGGATGACTCAGCACGTGACCACGCAAGTTGGAGGCAGTGCTCAAGAAGTTGATCGTCTCCAGCCGGCTGGCAAGGAAGCGCTCGAACGACTCTTGCGGACTCCACCGGCCGGTGGGCACGATCTCCGGCGGCGCCTGAATCTTTGTCGACCGGTCCGGAACTTTGGCAAGGATGATCGCATCGATCTTCTTCACATCCATGCCCGGTTTTCCGGTAGGCGATTGTTCGATCTGCGGCTGAACCGTTTTCACGAAGAGACCCTCCAGTACAGCCAGATGTTCCACAACCTCGGCGACCGACCAGCGGTCCGGGCCGGGCTTAAACTTCCATTGGGCGTCCGAGAGTCCCTGCACGGCCTGACTCAGGCTATTGCGGGTATCGGCCAGATACTGCAGGGCCTTCTCTTTTTCGGCCGGTGTGAGTTCCTGTGAAAAGCCGCGAGCGGCGAAGCAAAGCGGCAGCAGCGCGGCGAGGGCGAATCTTAAAGTGGTTAGTTTCATATTTTCTCCTTTCGGCTTGGAAGGTGGAGCGCATTGGCTCGTGAGCTTCCGTCAGAGCGACGACGCGGGTGGCGCAAATCGACAGGTTTCCCAAAGTTTTTTGGGGAAGGGAAAGGTTTGGCAAGGGCGCTGCAATCTGGAAGCCGAAAGCAGTACGCATCCTGCTCCGGGTGTCCGCGCGGCTACACGGAGTCAATCGCAACGTGCGTCGAGGAAGCCACCTCAACCGGTTTACGACGTATTTTACGTGTCCGAGTCGTCCACTGGCCGTATCTTCCCCCACCAGACTGACATGCACAACCCTGCCACAACGAATAATGGAGGCAGAAAAACGCTAGCTTCTGGACCGGCGAAGCCACCGCTAAAAAGAGGGTCCCCCGACGGGTGTTCGGTCAGGAGATGCCCTTTCATAACCAGGCCGCTGTTCGGGGTTCCATATAAGAAGGACTGGCCCCAGTCCCAGCCGGCATGAAACCCGACAGCCCACCACAGCGACTTCGTAAACCAAAGGCTGATACAGAAGAAAAGGCCTCCTAGGCCAACCGCTAACAGTCCAAGTCCCGATTCGCCGCCATTACGCACATGTAGGAGCGCGAAGGCCACACACAGAACCGCGGCCGCCCACCAGAACCCTATCGATTGGGATAGCTTGTATTGAAGATAGCCCCGCAGGAGCGCTTCCTCGAAAAGGCCAACCAGAAGAAACACGAACAGCCAGATGATTCCATACGTGCACGCATCGAGGCCGTTCAACGATCTTCCATCGAACACAAGCGATCCGGTTTTCCAAAGAACGAGAACCAATACAGACAGGCTGGCGAGACCCCAGACCGCGCCCGCTCCTAGCCGTCCGAATCGATGGCGCCCCGTGAAGCCATATGACAACATACTCTTGTGTTCGAAACGTGCCGCCACCCAAGTAGCCGCGGCGACAGCGACCAATTCGCATGCTTCGCGCATGAGGGCCAGGATAGGCGGAATGGGGCCTTTCGGCTTGAGGGACACATAGTGGCTCAGTGTTGCAATTGCCATTGCCTCGGTCAGTTCGAACACGAGAACGAACAAAAGAACACCCCACGCGGTCCGCAAACCCTGGGCGCCAAAGAAGATCCACCTAAGGGTTCGGGCGCGTTCTTCCGAAAATGTCAACGCGCGGCTAACCCTCGAGGCCAAGCTCCCGATTCTTAAATTGACAGTCGGCGGTATGTTCATTTCTTATCTTGCACCTAACAATCATACGCACATCGAAAAGGACAAATGAGCCGTTGGGGAGGAGAGGCCCGGATCAGTTGCCTGATTTTCAAATCGGCGCATTCCTCCGTTTCAGCGGAGCCAGATGATTTCACGTTATTTTTCATCCTGGTTGAGATCGGAGCACGAATCGAGCCTTCAAAAGCGATAGAAAAGGGATGCCGCCAGATAGTTCACGTTGCGATCGGGAAGAGCATTTCGGAAAAATCCGCCAGTGAAGAAATGCGTGAAGATCAGAGTGGTCGAAAGGTGATGGTTCGCTTGCCAGGCAATCGTCGCGGAAGGCGCCGTGGCGACGTAACGGCCTTCATTGGGATGGCCCATGCGGATGGGCGCAATAGACGGGCCGTAGACTCCATCGTCGAGGCTCTCCCGCCAGAACGTGGACGATTCCAGCGTCCAAGTAACACTCGAACTCGACCGCAGACGAACGGTCGGAGTGAGGTCGATAAGATTGGTTGGCCCCAACAGACCCGATGGTCCCGAATATACCGGGGCCGCGGGAAATAACGGATCGAACGAACCCAGCGTGCGTGTCGACTGCCCGCGGTCACCGCTGGCGATGTCGGCGCGTATTCCCAGCCTCGGCCGAAGCCGGGCGTGAACGACAGTGTACCCCGTCTCCTCCGCGAGCGCCCAAGCACGGATGGGAGCGCCCCGGAACGATCCCCACTGAATGAATCCTTCGTAATTGAATTCCCAGGATTCGATCGCCTTCCATGTCCGAAGACCGACAGTCTCACGAATCGCACGGCCCACCCCCTTTTCGAAGACAACGTTCTTGCGAGCGAGGCCATGATAATGGAGTGAGAAGTTCGCTCCCCGCCAAATCGGATGCGGAGCGACCACACCGACGCCCCAATAGGTCTGGGTGTGGTCTGGGCTGTCGTCGAAGATTCCTGGATTCGTACGCACCAGACGGAGCGCGGTCGCGTTCCAAAGCAGCTTCCCTGTCTTTACGATTAGTCTGGCTCCATCCAGACTTCGACGCAGGTTCAGCCCCTCGGCCGCGGAAATGAGGCGGCCGCTGCCGAAACCGATTTCCTGTCTGCCGACGCGGAGAGTAACGGAGTCTTCCCTGCCTGAAAAGAGGTTCCAATCGACGAATGCCTGGTGCATGTCGAGGGTATCGGCGTCGGTTGGCCTGGGGCCGCCATTGCGGCCATTCTCCAGCCCGCTTTGCAATTCCGTGAAGAAACGGAAGCGTTGGCCAAAGTGGAAGTCAGCGGAAAGCAGATATCGTTGCAGAGAGTAGCCGTTTTGATCCACGGGTCCGACGCCGAAACCGGGCTGATCGAGGCGTTCGAACCTCTCCCGCGCCTCGCCGCCCAGGGTAACAAACCAGGCCGCCGGGCCGAGGCGAATGTACTTGAGCGAATCAAGTGCGTCGGTATGTAAGGAAGCGTCTGCGAAGACACTCCAGTCTTCGTCATACCGGAAGGGTTGAAACGCCGGGCGTTGCTGAGACAATGCCGTGGATGGCGATAAGGACGAAAAGCAGAAGAAGGCGGTGAGCAAGGCCCGTCGGTTCATAGTGCTGCATTTCCTCGATGTCATGAAAGAAGGGTTTGACGAGTTGGAAAAAGTCCGTAAAACCAGGACTCTTCCGGTAGCCTTCGAGATGTTCCTGAATGGATTCCATTCGATCCGAAGGATGAACCGATCGGCCTCCTCAGCGCATTGAGCCAGTTCGTAGGCAACGCAATCGGGCGATGCCTTCAGATATTCCGCTGCCTTTCCGTAAGCTTCGATGAACGCCGTGCGGCGGTCTTCCGGAATCCGGTATCGGGTGTATTCGACGATCATTTCTCTTTCGCCTTTCCAACCCCCTCGTGAAGCAGCGTCATCCCGATTCGAGCGCCGAATCCCTGCAGATAAGCGAGTTGCACCAGCAGCATTCCCGCAGGCTCGGCGTAGCGCGCCAGGCTGAGCGGACCGCAATCGAAGGGAGCGGCGCCGATGTCGTTCACCAAGCCGCAAATGACGGAGCGCGCCGCGGGATCGTCGCCGCAAACAAATACGCCCGTAGGAGAACCGTTCAACAGCGTGCTTGAGGAGTGCTATACTTCGGCGAAGGGTGGGATCGCCTTGACGACGTTCGCCCAGGGTGCAAGCCGTGCGACTTCCTCCGCGGCGGATGTTGTCGTGCCTATGCTCAATCCGCTCAAATCGGGCTTGAGCGGATTGGTGCAGTCCCAGAGGATCTTTGGGGAGGCGACGTCCTTAAGCTGATCGAGCACGCCGGCAGTAGCAAGCCAAGGCGACGCCAGCACGACGACCTCTGAGAATTCGAGAGCCTGGCGGGGTGAACCGGATGCCGCCCCGAGAGATGCGGCGATGGCATCCAGCTTTTCCTGATTCTTACTGAAGCTGAGCATCACGCTGTGGCCGTGTTTGCGGAGATGCTTGGTCAACCCAGTGCCCAGATTTCCGGCCCCGATGATTCCGATATTCATTTGTCGTCCTCTCGTGTGGTACTCGATGGCTATGCCAGATTTGCCCAAATGGTCTTGTATTGCGTGTAGTTTTCCAAAGCCTCAGCCCCTTGCTCCCTGCCGTATCCTGACATTTTGAAGCCGCCGAAAGGCGCGTTCGGATGGTACTTATGCCAAGTGTTGAGCCATACCGTGCCGGCCTTGATCTTGTCCGCAAGCCGCAGTGCCCTCCGGATATCGCCGGTCTGAATGCCCGAAGCCAAACCGTAGGTCGTGTCGTTGGCGATGAGAATGGCTTCATCTTCGTTTTCGAAAGGAATGATCGGGACGACGGGGCCGAAGATTTCTTCTCGCGAGATTTTCAAGTCGTTGGTGGCGTCCGCGAAGACAGTCGCTTCGATGAAGAGGCCCTTCCCATTGATCTTGCGGGTTCCGCCGCCAGCGGTCAGCCTTGCCGGCGACTGCTTTCCCGACTCGATGTACGTGAGAATTTTGTCGTATTCGGACCTGGTGGCAATCGGGCCGAGTTGGGTTTCCGGATGAAACGGGTCGCCGAGCACGGAATCCTTCGCCATTTGCGAGAAGCGTTCCACAAACTCGTCATAGATGGGGCGTTCCACCAGAATTCGGGAGCCCGCGACGCATACTTCGCCTTTGTTCCAGAAGATCCCCCAGAACGCCGCTTGCAAGGCGGCTTCCAGATTGGCATCGGCGAAGATAATGTTCGGAGACTTGCCGCCGAGTTCCATGGTCATGTGCTTGACGGTAGCGGCGCCGTTGCGAATCAGCGTTTCGCCGACCGACGTCGAGCCGGTAAACGCAATTTTGTCGACTTTCGGGCTTTTGACCAGCACATCGCCGATCGACCCGCCCGGCCCGGTGATCAGGTTGTAGACTCCATCGGGGACGCCGGCATCGAGTGCAACCTGAGCCAAGGCGATTGCGGTGAGAGGAGTGTCGGAGGCAGGCTTGTGAACGATTGTGTTGCCCGCGGCCAATCCGGGCGCTACCTTACTGCAGGTCAGCGCGAGAGGAAAATTCCAGGGAGTAATGCAGCCCACGACACCCAGGGGTTCGCGTCGTGTCAGAATCCGGATGTCCTGTTCGTACGACGTTCGATATCCACCGTTCATTGCCGACATCGCCAGGCCGCCAAAGAACCGGAACAGCCCGGAACAGTGAGGCATGATCGTCGCCACGAAGTCGTGGTACGGCATGCCCATATCCATGGCTTCGCGGGTGGCAAAGTCCTCGGTACGTTCATCCATAAGATCGGCTATCCGAAAGAGGATTTTGGCGCGCTCCTCGTGGTGCATTTTGCCCCAGGGACCCTCTTCAAAGGCGCGGTACGCCGAGTCGATTGCGGCCTGTGCGTCCGCCGCTCCAGCTTTCGCCACAGATGCGATGACCTCTTCGGTAGTGGGATCAGAGGTGTTCGTGGTTGCGCCGTCTTGCGAGTCCTGCCACTTGCCTTCGATCAGCAGTTGGCCTTTTGGAATCGGCATTCGCTTCGGCCCATCGTGCCCGTTCACGGGGGCCTGTCGCGGGGCGCTGGCAGTCGATGCGGTCATAGTAGATTCTCCTTTCGCGATTCGATTTGACAGAGTTAGCGTGTAAGAAGCTTGAAGGCGTGAGTCCATTGATTCTCGAGGAATCCTGGTATGCACCAGAGCATGCAGAGGGGTTCGATGGCGCGCGATGCTACGATTCCGCCACAGTCAAACGGCTCCCATCCGAACTGCCGGAGGATCGCGGCGACTTGCGCCTTGGCCTCAGTATTGTCCCCGCAAAAGAACATCGTTGGGGGCCCTTGTTCGTAATGGGGGTCGATCATGACATTGTTGCCTACGCTGTTGAACGCCTTGACAATGTGCGCACCCGGGAGGAAGTTCTGAATTCTCTCGCCCAGCGATTCGTTTGGCCCGGTGGTGTACGGCAATACTCCTCTCGCCGGAAGCGAATTGGCGAGAGGATTCGTGGTGTCCACAACAGTCTTGCCAGTAAACCTTTGAACGCCAGCGAGCGCGATGACCTCTTCCACAATGAGTCCCTTGACACAGAGCACCACCAGTTCGCCGAACTCGACAGCTTGAGCGAAGGTGCCGGTCAAGGCTCCCGTGTGACCGTTGGCCCAGGTCAGAGCCCCGCTATTGTCTTGCGCCCGCGAGCCCAACATCACTTGGTGCCCATGTTTGATAAACCCCGCTCCCAGGGTTCGTCCAACTACGCCAGATCCCAAAATGCCTATTTTCACGAAGGTGTCCTCCAGTCCTGGTCAGCTCAACTTCAATCCAAATCGGCTCAACGGCAGCGAGCGGTAGCGGACTCCGGAAGCCGCGAAAATCGCATTTGTCAAAGCAGGAATCACCGTAACCGGTCCAACTTCGCCGACGCCGCCGAGCGGTCTCGCGCCGCTTTCGATGAAGTGGACCTCAACCGGCGGCATTTCGAACATCCGCACCACTGGATAGTCATGGAAATTGCTCTGAACCGTTTGCCCGTTGGCGAAAGTGATCTCGGACTTCATGGCGCAGGTCAGTCCCCAGGCAACGCCACCTTCAATCGAGTTGGTGGAAATGCCCGGATCGAGCGTATTTCCGGCGTCGACCACCGCCACGACCTTGTGTATCTTAATCGCGTTGCCAATCAGGGAAAGCTCGACGACATGGCAGGTAAACGTCCGGAATGCTTCGCAAAATGCGATACCCCGATAGTGGCCGGTTTTCAGCGGCTGCCGCCACTCCGATTTTTCGGCAGCTAAGTCGAGAACTCGCAGCGCGCGCTCGTCCGCAGAGCCGATCAGATCGCGCCGGTACAGGTAAGGATCCTTGCCGGAGAGATTGGCCAATTCATCGATGAAGCTCTCCATGGCGAAGAGGTTCGGGCCGTAACCAGTCGTGCGAAGAACCGAAGTGGGGACCGGCACCTTCAGAAGTTTGAAATCGACCTTGATATTGGGGATCTGGTAGCGGGTCTCGAGTGTTCCTTCCAAGCAACTGGGATCGAAGTCCGGCTTTACCGCAACGGGGTAGACGTACTGCAAGATCGACGGCGAGACTACCTGGTGACGAAGTGTGCGAACTCGGCCAAACTCATCGACGCCAGCCTCCAGGCGATTTGCCACCGCCGGACGATAGAGGCCATGTTGGATGTCCTCCTCGCGCGTCCACAAGATCTTCACGGGGCGATGAATCGCTTTGGAAACCAGCGCCGCCTGGACCGCGAAATCGGCTACCAGCCGCCGTCCGAACGCACCGCCGATGAAGGTACGGTTGACTCGTATCTTCTCTTTGGGCAGGCCGAGAACTTGCGAAAGCACGATCTGCGTCATTTCCTGGCCTTGCGTCGGAGCCCAGATGTCGCAGCCGTCGGGTGTTACGGAAGCGGTGCAGTTCATCGGCTCCATGGTGGCGTGGGCCAGGAATTGCGAACTGTATTCGGCCGAGAGGTTCGTCGGATAGGTTTGCGCGAATGCCGCCTTATCGCCCGCGGAGTGTACTGGGAGCCAGGAATCGCCTGCGAGCGCCTCGTGGTACTGTTCGTCGATCGCAGTGCTGTTGGCCGACGCCGCCGGCCCGAGGTCCCAGGTAATGTTGAGGGCTTCGATGGCTTTTTGAGCGCGCCACCACGAGTTGGCCGCGATCGCGACGCCGTTCGGGACTTCGACCACTGCGATCACCCCTGGCATTCCGTCGATTGAGGAACGATCGATATTGGCGACCTTTCCGCCGAATACCGGACAGGTCCGGACCGCGGCGTAGGCCATGTTCTCCATCCTGAAGTCGATGCCAAAAACCGCCGTTCCCATGATTTTGGATATCGAATCGACTCTTGGCACAGCCTTACCGATCAGCGTCCACTCGGAGGGCGCCTTCAATTTCGGGTTCTTGGGCGGACTCTGCTTTGCCGCGGCGGATGCCAGTTCAGCGAATGACACGGAGCGGCCACTCGTCGAATGGATCACCGAGTTCTTTTCGGATCGCAAGGCGGACACAGGCACTTTCAACCGGTCGGCCGCGGCGGAGAACAGCATCTCGCGAGCGCCCGCACCCATTTCCCGCATCAGATCGAAGAACGATGTCGTGCTCTCGCTATTGCCGGTGAACTGCCAATTCAGCCGGGGATTTCGATAGGCCGGATCGGTGGGTGAGTTCTCAAAGCGGACCCGCGACCAATCGGCCCCTAGTTCGTCGGCTATTATGGCGGGCATGGTCGTGGCGATGCCCTGTCCGATTTCAGCTTGCGACACCACAATCACGACCGAATTGTCAGGGTCGATGCGGACCCAGGCGTTTAGTGGGACGCTCGTGGCGGCCGAGGCGCGTTCGCCGGCTAGTTCGAAGCTGCAGCCGATAGCAAAGGCGCTACCGAGGGCTGAAGTGACGCCGAGAAAAGAGCGGCGTGAAACCGCAGTTTGCATCGAAGTGATTCGCATTGGTTCCTTTACTCTGGACACGGAGCTCCCGCGTCAATCCAGGCTTTGACGGCATCCACGAAAGCGGTATGAGAGATGGGCGGCAAAGTGCGGCCAGGCCCGGGAGCCCAGGCCCAATTGACGATTTTGTCCGTGCGGACGTGCTCCACCAGATCGGCCAGCGAACGATTGCCGTTAGTTGCCGGATCCTTCAAAACCCGGCAGAGTTTCGAGGCCGGAAGTCCGACCCAAGCCATGGGAGACTCGGCGCCCGGCATCCGCCAGCCTGACACCCCGGGGGGAGCATGTGGTGTGGTGACGTTGGAATCCTGATGGCAGGCCACGCATTGCATGGCTGGAGTGCCCTTGCCATCGGTACCGCGCGCCACCTTCATGCTGTGCGTGTGATTGTCGTCACCCTGTAAAGGGTTGTCGCCGGGTACGTGGCAGTTCAAACACCGGGGGCTGTTGAGAACGGACGCCACGCTGCGAAACGCCTGCAGGCCGGCTTGACGCTGCTCTTGCGCGAAGAGAGCGCATGTGCAAAAAGCGATTGGGAGGAAGCGGCGCTTCAAGTTACTCCCCCAATGCCCGGACTACCAAATCGGCAGTTTCGCCACCCGAGAAATTCTGCTGGCCCGTGATCAGATTGCCGTCTCGAATCGCGAACCCCTTCCACATACCGGCTTGAATGTAGTTCACGCCCAGACGCTTCAACTCGTCCTCGATCCGCCAGGGCATAATGTGCTTGTCGCGCGGCAGAAGGTTCATCGACCACACGGCGTTGTCGGCGAAGTCCTCTTCGAGGTTGGTGAATCCCGTGACGGTCTTTCCCTTGGCGAGAAGGTCTCCATTTGAAAGGCGCGCGAATCGAAGCAATGCGACTCCATGGCAGAGGACCGCCGCAACTTTGCCGGACTCGTAGAATTCGACGAACTTCCGTTGTAAGTTGGCTGCCTGTTCGAAAGTGAACATCGGCGCCTGCCCTCCCGCAACGACGATCGCATCGAATCTGGCAAGATCGATTTCGTCAACTTTTCCGGTCTTCTCGACAAGCGCAGCAAGACCCGGCGTCGAGGTAAAGCCCATGGTGATGAGGTCGCTCGAAGAGTACCCGCTTGGGTCGCGCGGATCGCTCATGGCATCCGCCTCGCACTTGCCACCGTTCGGACTGAAGATCTCGACGTCGTACCCCTGTTCGGCAAAGCGATGCCAGGGATGGGTCAACTCGCTCCACCAAAATCCGACCGGCCAGCCAGTTGTCGTAGAGATAGCTGGGTTGGCAATCACGATTGCCACCCGTTTCGGTTTGGAGGGGCTTACTGTATTGGCGTTTTTGAGGCTCATTTGTTTCCCTTTCTCATTTCAGCGGCGGCTCTATGCACCGCCTTCCGTATTCGGACGTAGGTCCCGCACCGGCAGATGTTCCCGGAGAGCGCCCGGTCCACATCTTCGTCAGTCGGGTTTTGATTGGCGGCCAGTAGGACGGCTGCGGACATCATCTGCCCCGGCTGGCAATATCCGCACTGGGCGACCTGTTCCTCGATCCAGGCTTTCTGCACTGGGTGGGAGGCGTCCTTGGAAAGCCCCTCGATGGTCGTTACCCTCGCGCCAGCAGCACGTCTGGCAGGCGTGACGCAGGAACGTACCGCGATGTTGTCCACCATTACGGTGCAGGCTCCGCAATGGGCAATGCCGCATCCGAACTTGGTGCCGGTGAGACCGAGTTCATCCCGCAGAAACCAAAGCAGGGGCATGTCTGGATCGACGTCCCTGCTGACTCGCGAGCCGTTGACCGTCATTTCTACGTTCACAGTTTCAACCTCCTTCTCGCCGCCTCAATCCAGTCTAAGGAAAGGCAGTGCAACCAGACATCCCCTGAGTGGGCAGTTCGGCCCCTACCCGTTTGGGGAGGCAAACAGAAACAGAGGATGTGCCCAACGACCTGTTTCCCACAAGCGGAGCAGTGCACAAGTCGAACGAGACTTCGGTCTGCGTCTCGCTCCAGCCGTCCGCCTAACTTCGTGATGCGTCCGTCAAACGATCTCGCGCAGCGATCCGCTTCGTTGGAGGCACGGCGCACGCTCGACGAGCGAATCCGGCGAGTCCGTTCAGTCCAGGTGCAAAATCCCCCGCTTCACCGCAGCAGCGACAGCATGGCTGCGGTCATTGACGCCCAGTTTGGCGAGAATGCTCTTTATATGGAACTTGACCGTGTCCTCGGTGACGTTCAATCTTCCGGCGATCTGCTTGTTGCGGTTTCCGTCCGCGATGAGCAGCAGGACCTCAAGCTCGCGGGGCGTCAGTCCGGTTCGCGGCGAGTTCTCCGCCAGATTCGCCGCAGCCTCAGGCGCAATCCACCGGCCACCGTTGTGAACCTTTCGGATCGCATCCACCAGGTCTTTGTGCATGAGGTCCTTGAGTAGATAGAGCTCGTCCCGTACGTCGCCCGATCAATCGCTGTCGATTGACCAGGATGGTCAGACTCAAAACATAAAGGGACGATTTTGTTTGATTATGGGAAAGAAGGCATCTATAATTTGGATTGCC
>Ga0182030_10014885_pt1 | contig 15291 bp, 30 predicted proteins | sample 812S3MmetaG_FD_121299 | JGI IMG/M metagenome (GOLD analysis project Ga0182030, IMG submission 121299) | Permafrost microbial communities from Stordalen Mire, Sweden - 812S3M metaG (Illumina Assembly) | ecosystem: Environmental > Terrestrial > Soil > Wetlands > Permafrost | place: Sweden... | reverse complement strand
GCTGGGCTCGCGCTAGCGGCGCTGCGGGCCGGACTCGAAGTGCTGCTGCACTTCGCCGTTGTGAATGCGTTCCTGGTACTTACCGTGCGTGTAGGCGGTGACGACCCGGCGCCAGAATTTTACAGCCGTAGTATTGCGCACGTGCTCGGAAATGAGCCATTGGCCAGCGAAGCGATCGAACAGCAGTCGCACCGCCTCGGCGCCGATACCGCGCCGTCGCCATGCCCGCGCGATGAAAAACTCGGCCATCGAGAATTCAGGGGTCGAGGCCTGCGGCGACCCGCCGCGCAGGGACGTAGAGCGCCGTCGGACCATGGCAAAGCCCGCGGGCTCTTCACTGTAAAGAATTGTAAGCACCTGGGCGGTGCGGTCGTCGAACCAGCGCTGCAGCTGATCCGGCTCGCGATGACCCACCTCTCCGAGCGTCGGGAACATGCCGGTCGCGCTCGGAGCCAGATCATTCAGATAGTCGCGATAGACGCCTTCGATCCAGCTACGGTCAGTGCGTACGCTGCGGCTGTCCCTGAGAGTGACTTGGGGCATGGTGAAGATTAGAAACAGGAAAGCCCGGCAGACCGGAGTGATCCGGCCTGCACGGGCTTTCCCACGAGCTCCGTGGCCTTAGGCTTCGCCTAAGCTCCAGCGATGGACTCAGCTACCGGACGAGGACGAGGATGCCGGAGCCACCGGGGCCATGGCACCACCGCTGCTGCTGCTGTCGGCCGGAGCGGACGGCGCTGCCGAGGGAGCCGCTGCAGGCGGCGGGGAAGCGGCGGGAGTCGCGGAATCTTGGCTGCTGCTGCAAGCGGAGAGCACGAGCGCCGCCGCAATAGCGCTAAGAGCAAGCTTTGTGTTCATCGATGAATCCCCAGAATGGTATGTAAGTAAGCCGACCTGATGGAACGCAATCGAGCCAGTTCGTGAGCGCGATAAAAGTCGCGATTTGCGATTCTATAGGGTATTCCGCGCATTTTAAACTGCGGTGCGCGCCGCGCCTGACCTCACCGCCCTCAGGCCGCGGCGGCCTTGCGCTTAGGCTGCGCGGCATCGCTCTTTGCCGGCGTCTTCCTTCGGCTGCGCTTCGCCTTGGCAGGTTCCTGGGCGGCGTCCGCACTGGCCGGGCCGTCTACCAGCTGCATAAGCGCCATCGGGGCGGCATCGCCGGCCCGGGGCATCATGTGCAGAATGCGCGTGTAACCGCCGGGTCGCGCCTTGAATCGCGGGCCGAGATCACCGAACAGCTTGACGACGACTTCGGTGTCGCGCAGTCGTGCCAGCGCCAGGCGCCGATGCGCTTCGCTGTCGACTTTCGCCAGCGTGATCAGCGGCTCGACGACACGTCGCAATTCTTTCGCTTTCGGCAGCGTGGTCTGGATGGTCTCGTGCCGCAGGAGCGAGGCCGCCATATTTCGCAGCATCGCGTGGCGATGCGGGCTATTGCGGGATAGCTGGCGACCGGAAAGCTTGTGACGCATGAGTCTCTCTCTACAACAAATATCAGCGGCAGCGGATCAGATCAACCCGCTGCTCTCTTCCTCGTGCTTGAGCCCCGCCGGCGGCCAGCCGTCCAGGCGCATGCCGAGCATGAGGCCATGGCTCTGCAGCACTTCCTTGATTTCGGTCAGCGACTTCTTGCCGAGGTTCGGCGTACGCAGCAGCTCGACTTCCGTACGCTGCACCAGGTCGCCGATGTAGTGAATGTTCTCGGCCTTGAGGCAGTTCGCACTGCGCACCGTCAGCTCGAGTTCATCCACCGGCCGCAGCAGGATCGGATCGAACTGCATTTCGGTAGTCTTGGCGACCGCTTCATCTTCGCCCTGCAGGTCGACGAACACCGAGAGCTGGTCCTTGAGAATGCCGCCGGCGCGACGGATGGCCTCTTCCGGCTCGATCGTGCCGTTGGTCTCGATGTCGATGATGAGCTTGTCCAGATCGGTGCGCTGTTCGACGCGCGCGGCTTCGACCGAGTAGGTCACGCGACGTACCGGGCTGAAGGAGGCATCGAGCAGCAGGCGGCCGATCGGGCGGCTTTGCTCCTCAAAGGCAACGCGTTGCACCGCCGGGCGATAGCCGCGGCCACGCTCGATCTTGAGCATCATATTCAGCTCGCCGGCCTTGGTGAGGTTGGCGATGACGAAATCGGGATTGACGACCTCGATATCGTGATCGGCCTGGATGTCGCCGGCGGTGACCGGACCGGGGCCCTTCTTGTGCAACCGCAGCTCGGCGCTGTTGCGCGAATGCATGCGCAGCGCGACCGACTTGAGGTTCAGCAGCACATCCACCACGTCCTCCTGCACACCCTCGATGCTGGTGTACTCGTGCAGTACGCCATCGATCTCCACCTCGGTGATGGCCGCGCCCGGCATGGAGGACAGCAGCACACGTCGCAGTGCATTGCCGAGCGTATGGCCAAATCCGCGCTCGAACGGCTCGATGACCACACGCGCCTGGCGCGGAGCCACTGGCTGCACCTTGACGACGCGCGGCTTCAAGAATTCCGATATTGATGCTTGCATTGCTACATCACCCCAAGCTTAAGACTCGATGACTTCGTTACCCGATCACGAACCCGGCAGCCGATCCGATTACTTCGAATACAGCTCGACCACCAGGTTCTCGTTGATGTCCGGCAGCACGTCCTCGCGCGCCGGCACCGTCTTGAACACGCCGCGAAACTCCTTGTCGTTGACCTCGAGCCAGTCGGGAAACCCGACCTGCGCGGCCACCGCAAGCGCGCTCTGGATACGCAGCTGCTTGCGCGACTTCTCGCGAATCTCGACCACATCGCCCGCACGGCACTGGTAGGAAGCGATGCTGACGACCTGTGCATTGACGCTGACCGACTTGTGCCCGACCAGCTGGCGCGCCTCGGCGCGCGTGGACGCAAAGCCCATGCGGTAGACCACATTGTCCAGGCGGCTTTCGAGCAGCTTCAGCAGCGTCTCGCCCGTGGCACCCGTGCGCCGCGCCGCGGCCTGGTAGTAGTTGCGGAACTGCCGCTCCAGCACGCCGTACATGCGGCGCAGCTTCTGCTTCTCGCGCAGCTGCAGGCCGTAGTCGGAGAGCCGCTGCCGGCGCTCGCCCTTGATGCCGCCCGGGGGCACCTGCAGCTTGCACTTGCTCTCGAGCGGCTTCGCGCCGCTCTTGAGGAACAGATCGGTACCCTCGCGCCGGGCGAGCTTGCAGGTCGGGCCAATATATCGCGCCATATGTGTTCCTTCGCCGCCTTAAACGCGACGCTTCTTCGGCGGACGACAGCCGTTGTGCGGAATCGGCGTCACGTCGGAGATGCTCGTAATCTTCAGACCGCAGGCGTTCAGGGCACGCACCGCTGACTCGCGGCCCGGACCGGGTCCGCCGACCCGAACCTCGACGTTCTTGACGCCATGTTCCTGGGCCGCATTGCCGGCCTTCTCGGCGGCCACCTGGGCTGCAAAGGGCGTGCTCTTGCGCGAGCCACGAAAACCACAGCCGCCCGAGGTGGCCCAGGACAGCGTATTGCCCTGCCGGTCGGTGATCGTGATGATCGTATTGTTAAATGAGGCATGCACGTGAGCGATTGCGTCGAGCACGTTCTTGCGCGCCTTCTTGGGCTTCTTGGCCCCGCCGCCGCCTGCCTGCTGCTGTGATGTCTTCGGATCAGCCATAAGTGTGGTCGCCTGCCTGCAATCTCAAGGTCAAAAAGGTACCCATATTGTCCAGCTCTGGGCCTAGGTCTTGCCCGGCGGTGCGTTCAGCTTCACGGCCTGCTTGCGCGGCCCCTTGCGGGTACGGGCATTGGTGCGTGTGCGCTGACCCCGTACCGGCAGTCCCTTGCGGTGCCGCATGCCACGCCAGGTGCCCAGGTCCATGAGCCGCTTGATATTCATCGACACTTCCCGGCGTAGGTCGCCCTCGACGGGCCACTTGGCGAGCGCGGAGCGAATGGCCGCGACTTCGGCGTCGGTCAGATCCTTCACGCGCGTCGTCGGTGTGATGCCCGCGCTCTCGAGGATCAGAAGCGCCCGTGAGCGCCCGATGCCAAAGATGCTCGTCAGCCCGATGCTGACGTGCTTGTTCATGGGGATGTTGATGCCGGCTATACGTGCCATTGTTCTACCCTTGGCGCTGCTTGTGACGCGCATCGGTGCTGCAGATCACGAACACGACGCCGCGGCGCCGCACGATCTTGCAGTTCTTGCAGATTTTCTTGACTGACGGACGTACTTTCATGACATACCTGCGCTCAAGCGGAGCCGCTGCGGCCGCCGCCCAGAAGATTGGCCTTCTTCATCAGGCCCGGGTAATGGTGGGACATCATGTGCGCCTGCAGCTGCGCCATGAAATCCATCACCACGACGACGACGATCAGCAGCGATGTGCCGCCGAACTGAAACGGCACGCCCTGCGAGGAGACCAGGATCTCCGGCACGAGGCACACTGCCATGATGTAGATGGCGCCCCAGAGGGTCAGGCGGGTGAGCACCTTGTCGATGTACTCGCCGGTCTGCTGTCCGGGACGGATGCCGGGGATGAAGGCCCCGGACTTCTTGAGATTATCCGCGGTTTCGCGCGAATTGAACACCAGCGCGGTATAGAAGAAACAGAAGAACACGATCAGCGCGGCGTACAGCACCAGGTGCGCCGGCTGACCGTAGCCGAGCGAAGTGGCGATGTTCTGCAGCACTTCGCTGAACCTGGAGTCGGGGTTGGAACCGAAAAAGCTCGCGATGGTAGCCGGGAACAGCAGCAGGCTGGAGGCGAAAATCGGCGGAATGACGCCCGACATGTTGAGTTTGAAGGGCAGATGGCTGCTCTGGCCCGCATACATGCGCCGCCCGACCTGACGCTTGGCGTAGTTCACCGTGATACGGCGCTGCGCTCGTTCGACGTACACGCAGAAGCCGGTGACGCCAATGACGATGCCGATCAGCAGGATGGCGAACAGCGGATTCATTTCGCCGGTGCTGACCGACTCGAAGGTGCGCCCCACGGCGCCCGGGAGCCCCGCGACGATGCCCGAGAGAATGATCATCGAGATGCCGTTGCCGACGCCGCGCTCGGTGATCTGCTCGCCGAGCCACATCAGGAACATCGTGCCGGTGGTCATCGTGATTGTTGCCGGGACGAGCCAGTCGAAGAATCCCTTGGCGTTGGTCATGCCGCCATTACCGAGCGCCACGGCGGCGCCGAAGGACTGGAATAGCGCCAGGCCCACCGTGACGTAGCGCGTCAGCTGCGTGATGCGACGCCGGCCCGACTCGCCTTCCTTGCGCGCCTCCATCAGCGAGGGGATCACCATCGACAGCATCTGGATGATGATCGAGGCGGAGATATAGGGCATGACGCCCATCGCGAAAATCGACAGCCGCTGCAGCGCGCCGCCGGAGAACATGTTCACCACGCCGAGGATGGTGTTGGACTGATCGTTGAAATAGCGGGCCACCGCTTCCGGATTGATGCCGGGCACGGGAATGAAAGTACCGATGCGATAGACCACCAGCGCGCCCACCAGGAACAGCAGGCGGCTGCGGATATCGCCCAGGCGTCCGGCCTCGGCGAGTGCAGCTGCTGGGTTCTGGAAGGCGGAGTTGGCCACTTCAGTCCTCGATCTTGCCGCCGGCCGCTTCGACAGCCGCGCGCGCGCCCTTGGTGAGGCCGAGACCCTTGAGGGTCACGGCCTTCTTGAGTTCGCCCGACAGCACGACCTTGGCGCGCTCGGCAGCCTGCGGCACGATGCCGGCGCTCTTGAGCGCGGCCAGGTCGATCACCGCCGCTTCGATACCACTGAGCTCGTGCAGACGCACTTCGGCCCGCAGGCTCTTCATCGCCGAGCGGAAGCCCACCTTGGGCAACCGGCGCTGCAGCGGCATCTGGCCGCCTTCGAACCCGACCTTGTGATAGCCGCCCTTGCGGGCGCGCTGGCCCTGACGCCGCGGCCGCAGGTCTTGCCCTGCCCCGCCGACGCGCCCCGACCGACGCGCAGCCGCGGCCGGCGCGAGCCTGCACCCGGCTTGAGGTCGTTCAATCGCATTGCGCTCATGTTTAGTTCGACTCCACTTTGAGCAGATGCCCCGCGGTGCGGATCATGCCGCGATTGGCCGCCGTGTCAGCGACCGTCACGCTCTGATGCCGGCGGCGCAGCCCCAGGCCGCGCACCGAAGAGGCGATGTGCTTGAGCTGACCGTGCACGCTGCGCATCAGCGTCACCGTTACCTGTTTGTTGTCAGCAGCCGCGGCGTTCATCAGGCGCTCCCGAGGATGTCTTCGAGCGTCTTGCCGCGCTTGGCCGCGATGTCTTCCGGCGAGCGTATGTTGGCAAGCGCATTGACGGTGGCGCGCACCACATTGATCGGATTGCGCGAGCCATAGCTCTTGGCGAGCACGTTGCGGACACCGGCGCATTCGAGCACCGCGCGCATGCCGCCGCCGGCGATGACACCAGTACCTTCGGATGCCGGCAGCATGAACACGCGGGTGGCGCCGTGGGTGCCGTTGACCGCGTAGTGCAGCGTGTCGTTGCGCAGGCTGACCACCACCATGTTCTTGCGCGCCTGCGCCATGGCCTTGGAGATCGCCACCGGCACTTCGCGCGCCTTGCCGAAGCCGAAGCCGACGCGGCCGGCGCCATCACCGACCACCGTGAGCGCGGTGAAGCCGAACTGCCGTCCGCCCTTGACCACTTTCGCGGTGCGGTTGACGGCGACCAGCTTTTCGACCAGCTCGTCGGCGCTCTGCGTTTTTTCCATTCGTGCCATATGTGCGTGCCTGCTCTAAAACTCGAGTCCCGCTTCGCGGGCCGCTTCGGCCAGCGCTTTGACGCGGCCGTGATATTGGAAGCCGGCGCGGTCGAAGGCGACGCGCGTGACGCCGGCGGCCTTGGCACGCTCGGCAATCGCGCGCCCGACGGCGCGTGCAGCCTCGATGTTGCCGGTGGCCTTCAGTCCCTGCGCGATGTCCTTCTGCAAGGTCGACGCCGCGGCCAGGACGTTTTCGCCCTTGCCGTCGAACAGCTGCGCATAAATATGGCGCGGCGTGCGATGGATGGTCAGGCGCTCGACCTTGAGCTCGTGAATACGGGCCCGGGTGCGCGCTGCGCGGCGATGACGCCGCTCTTTCTTGGTGATATTCATGGCTGTCTGCCCGCGCTACTTCTTCTTGCCTTCTTTGAGAATGATCTGCTCATCCGAGTAGCGCACACCCTTGCCCTTGTAAGGCTCGGGGGGACGGATGTGGCGGATCTCGGCCGCAGTCTGGCCGACGCGCTGCCGATCATTGCCCTTGATCAGGATCTCGGTCTGGCTCGGCGTCTCTATCGTGATGCCCTCGGGAATCGGATAACTCACGGGGTGCGAGAAACCGAGCGTCAGGTTCAGCGCCTTGCCTGCGACCTGCCCGCGGAAGCCGACGCCGACCAGCTCGAGCTTGCGTTCATAACCCTTGGTGACGCCCTGCACCATGTTCGCCAGGTGCGCACGTGTGGCACCCGCGCGCATGCGCACGGCATCGTCGCCCTGGTACTTGACCGAGAGCGTCTTGTCCTTCTGCTCCACCGAGACGCCCGCGCCGAGCACCAGCGAAAGCGAGCCGCGCGAACCCTTTACGGTGACCGCGCCGGTGGCAATGCTGACCGTCACGCCGCTCGGCAGATCGATGATTCGATTGGCAACTCTGGACATGTTCTCTTTACCTTAGGCCACGATGCACAGGACTTCGCCGCCCTGGCCGATCGCATGCGCCGCCTTGTCGGTCATGACGCCCTTGGGCGTCGAGACGATGACAGTGCCCATGCCGCCGAGCACGCGCGGAATTTCATCCTTGCCACGGTATATGCGCAGTCCCGGGCGACTGACGCGTTCGATGCGGTCGATTACGGGGCGGCCCTCGTAATACTTCAGCTCGATGGTCAGCACTGGCTTGCTCTCGTCGCTGGAACGATTGAAGTCGGCGATATAGCCCTCGTCCTTCAATACCGCCAGGATCGCCATCTTCACTTTGGAAGACGCGATGGTCACGCTCGACTTGCGCGCAGACTGGCCGTTGCGGATGCGAGTCAGCAGATCGGCGATCGGATCGGTCATGCTCATCGTTTGGCTCCTACCAGCTCGCCTTGCCGAGCCCAGGAATCTCACCGCGCATCGCGACTTCGCGAATCTTGACGCGCGCCAGGCCGAACTTGCGATACACGCCGCGCGAGCGGCCTGTGATGGCACAGCGGTTGCGGTGACGGCTCGCGCTGGCATCGCGCGGCTGGCTCTGCAGGCCGACCTGCGCGGCCGCGCGCTGTTCCGGCGTCGATTTCGGACTGCGGATGATTTCCTTGAGTTGTGCGCGTCTGACCGCGTACTTCTTCACCACCCGCGAGCGTCGCTTCTCGCGCTCCACCATGTTGGTCTTGGCCATTGCGTCCTACTTGCGGAACGGGAAATTGAAGGCATCCAGCAGCGCGCGCCCGTGCTTGTTGTCGCGCGCCGTGGTCGTGATCGTGATGTCCATGCCGCGCAGCTGATCCACCTGGTCGTACTGGATCTCGGGGAAAATGATCTGCTCGCGCACGCCCATGCTGTAATTGCCGCGCCCGTCGAATCCGCGCGGCGAGATGCCGCGGAAATCGCGAATGCGCGGTATCGCCACGCTGATCAGACGATCGAGAAACTCATACATCCGCTGCCCGCGCAGCGTCACCTTGGCGCCGATGGGCAGACCCTCGCGCACCTTGAAGGTCGCTATGGCCTTCTTGGCCTTGCAGATCTGCGCCTTCTGGCCGGTGATCTTCGCCAGGTCGCCGGCGGCCGCATCGATCACCTTCTTGTCGGCAACCGCCTCGCCCACGCCCGTATTGACCGTGATCTTGGTGATGCGCGGCACTTCCATGACGTTCTCGAGCTGCAGCTCCGACTTGAGCTTCGGAACCACGGTCTCGCGGTAGAACTGTTGCAACCTTGCTATATCTTTGGCCATGTCTTTAGTTCCCGTCCTCAAGCGTCGATGACTTCGCCATTGGACTTGAAAAATCGCACCTTCTTGCCGTCCGCCAGCGTGCGCACACCGACCCGGTCGCCGCGCTTGGAGCCGGGATTCCACAGCGCGACTTTGCACAGCGGCAACGGCATTTCGTGCTCGATGATGCCGCCGGGCTTGTTGGCCTGCGGATTCGGCTTGGTGTGCCGCTTGACGCGATTGACGTTCTCGACCACGACTTCGCCGTCGCCAACGCGAATCACGGCTCCGCGCCGGCCCTTGTCACGGCCGGAAAGCACTATTACCTGATCGCCTTTCCTGATCTTTTCCATATGCTCTACCTGACGGGTCTGCCTGGCGCCTAAAGCACTTCCGGTGCCAGTGAAATGATCTTCATAAACCGCACCGTACGCAGCTCGCGCGTGACCGGCCCGAAGATACGGGTGCCGATGGGCTCGAGCTTGTTGGTCAGCAGCACGGCGGCGTTGCCGTCGAACTTGATCAGCGAGCCGTCGGCACGTCGCACGCCACGGCGTGTCCGCACCACGACGGCGTCATACACCTCGCCCTTCTTGACCTTGCCACGCGGGATCGCATCCTGGACGGCGACCTTGATGACATCGCCGACAGTCGCATAGCGACGGTGGGAGCCCCCGAGCACCTTGATGCACTTCAACGTGCGGGCGCCGCTGTTGTCGGCGGCATGGAGCATGGTTTGCATCTGAATCATGGCCGTTTACTCAACCCTGCGCCGCGCGCTCGACGACCGCGAGCAGGCGCCAGGACTTGCGGCGCGAAAGCGGACGGCACGGCGTGATCGACACGGTGTCACCCTCTTTGGCCTCGTTGTTCTCATCGTGCGCCAGCAGCTTGGTGGTGCGGCGAATGAACTTGCCATACATCGGATGGCGCACCACGCGCTCGATCTCGACCGCTATGGTCTTGTTCATCTTGTTGCTGACGACCTGCCCGGTCAGCGTGCGGGCGGCCTTGGCCTCGCCTTTGGCCTCGCTCTTGGCCTCGCTCTGGGGCTCGATCGCGGTTTCGGTGCTCATGCCTTGCCTCCAGCACGCTTGGCGCGCTGTATCGTCTTCACGCGCGCGATGTTCCTGCGCACCTTGCTAAATTGATCGGGCTTCACGGCCTGACCGGTCGCGCGCTGCAGCCGCAGGGCAAACTGCTCCTTGCGCAGCGACAACATCTCGTTGTGCAGCTCGTCAATCGACTTCTTGTGCAGTTCACTGGCTTTCATCAGCGCACCTGTCGCTTAACGAATGTCGTGGACACGGACAGCTTGGCGCCGGCGAGGCGGAACGCCTCGCGCGCGACCTGCTCGGTGACGCCTTCCATTTCGAACAGCACCTTGCCGGGCTTGACCTTGGCGATCCAGTACTCGACGTTGCCCTTGCCGCTGCCCATGCGCACTTCGAGCGGCTTCTTGCTGATCGGCACGTCCGGGAATACACGGACCCAGATCTGGCCGCCGCGCTTCACATAGCGCGCCATCGCGCGGCGCGCGGCCTCGATTTCGCGCGCCGTCATGCGCGCGCGGTCGGTCGCCTTGAGACCGAAGTCGCCGAAGGCAACGGTACTGCCGCGCATCGCGAGCCCGCCATTGTGGCCCTTGAACTGCTTGCGGTATTTGGTTCGCTTGGGTTGCAGCATGATTCGTGCGCGTCCTTATGGAGCGGCCTCGGGCTGCGGCGCCGCAGCGGCTATCGCCGGCGCCGGCACGGGCGCTGCGGCTGCAGCCGCAGCTGCCGCATTGGCAGCCTCGCCCTGGGCCTGATTCTCGGCCTGGCGGTCGAGTTGCGCCTGGTCGAACACCTCGCCCTTGAAGATCCAGACCTTGATGCCGATCACGCCGTAGGTCGTGCGGGCTTCGGCCAGACCGTAATCGATGTCAGCGCGGAAGGTGTGCAGGGGCACGCGGCCCTCGCGGTATACCTCCGTGCGCGCGATCTCCGAGCCGTTGAGGCGGCCGGACATCCGCACCTTGATGCCCAGTGCGCCGCTGCGCATCGTGCTCATGACGGCACGCTTCATGGCGCGGCGGAACATCACGCGCTTTTCGATCTGCTGCGAGATGCTTTCGGCCACCAGCTGCGCGTCGAGCTCGGGCTTGCGGATCTCGGAAATGTTCAGGCGCACGTCGCTCACGGCCATGCCGAGCAGCTTCGCGGTTTCGCCACGCAGCTTTTCGATGTCCTCGCCCTTCTTGCCGATGACGATGCCCGGGCGCGCGGTCTGGATGGTGATGTTCACCTTCTTGGCGGCGCGCTCGATGAGCACACGGCTGACCGAGGCGTCGGTGAGCTTCTTCTTGAGAAACTCGCGCACCAGGAAATCGGTGTGCACCAGCAATGGAAACTGCTTCTTGCTGGCATACCACTTGGACGTCCAGTCACGCGTAATTCCAAGCCGTATTCCCAGCGGATTGACCTTCTGGCCCATGGCTAGTCCTTCTTGCCGTCGCTGACCTGAATCGTGATGTGGCTGTTGCGCTTGACGATGCGGCTGCCACGACCCTTGGCGCGCGCGGCGAAGCGCTTGAGCACCGGGGCGGTATCGATCTCGATGCGATGCACCTTGAGTTCGTCGATGTCGGCGCCCAGGTTGTTCTCCGCGTTGGCGATGGCTGACTCCAGCACCTTCAGCACCAGTGCAGCGCCCTTCTTCGGCATGAACTTCAGCGTCGCCAGGGCATTGCCCACGCCCTTGCCGCGCACCGTGTCGGCAACGAGGCGGCACTTCTGCGGGGAGATGCGCGCGTAGCGCAGTTTTGCGGTTGCCTGCATCGCTTACTCCGCCGAGGTCACTTTGCGATCGCCCGAGTGCGACTTGAACAGTCGCGTCGGGGAAAACTCGCCCAGCTTGTGCCCGACCATGTTCTCGGTCACGAGCACGGGAATGTGCTGCCTGCCGTTGTGGATCGCGATCGTGAGTCCGACCATGTCGGGAATCACCATCGAACGGCGCGACCAGGTCTTGATCGGCCGGCGGTCATTCTTTTGCACTGCGACCTGTACTTTCTTCGCCAGGTGCAGATCCACGAACGGACCTTTCTTCAACGAACGAGGCACGCTTATTTCCTCCGCTGCACGATCATGTTGCTCGTGCGCTTGTTACGGCGGGTCTTCTTGCCCTTGGTCTGCCATCCCCACGGAGAAACCGGGTGCGGATTGCCCTGACCGGACTTGCCCTCGCCGCCGCCGTGCGGGTGATCGACCGGGTTCATCGCCAGACCGCGCACCGTCGGCCGGATGCCGAGCCAGCGCTTGGCGCCGGCCTTACCGTACTTGCGCAGATTGTGTTCATCGTTGGCGAGCTCGCCGATGGTCGCGCGGCAGTCGACGTGCACCTTGCGCGTCTCGCCGGACTTCAGCCGCAGGAAGGCGTGCACGCCTTCGCGCGAGGTGAAGGAAGCGGAGCTTCCCGCCGAACGCGCCATCTGGCCGCCGCGGCCGGGCTTGAGCTCGATGTTGTGGACCAGCGAGCCGACCGGGATGTGGCGCAGAGCCATGGCATTGCCGGCCTTGACGGGGGCCTCGCTGCCGGAGCGGACCTCATCGCCTTCCTTCACGCCCTTGGGCGCGAGGATGTAGCGACGCTCGCCGTCGCTATAAAGAATCAAGGCGATGTGGGCGGTGCGGTTCGGATCGTATTCGATGCGCTCCACCACGCCCGCGATGCCGTCCTTCTCGCGACGGAAATCGATGATGCGGTACTTCTGCCGCGAGCCGCCGCCGTGGTGACGCGTGGTGATGCGGCCAAAATGATTGCGCGCACCGGTGCGGTCCTGGGCGACCGTGAGGGGCTCATAGGGGCCTCCCTTGTACAGGTGGCTCTTGCTGACACGCACCTGGAAGCGCGTGCCGGGAGAAGTGGGTTTGAGTTTGATCAGCGCCATGATTGCGTTCCGTGAGGCTTCAGCGCTTGGCCTGGGCTTCGTAGTCGATGCTCTGGCCGGAGGCGAGCCGCACATAGGCCTTCTTCGAGTCCTGCGTACGGCCGGCGCGTCCGCCAAAGCGGCGCGTCTTGCCCGGCTCGTTGACCACCTGCACACCCTCGACCTTGACTTCGAACATCAGTTCGACGGCGCGGCGTACATCGGTACGCGTGGCATCGCGGCGCACGCGAAACGTATATTGATTGCGATCCTGCAGAGCCAGCGAGGTCTTCTCCGTGACGTGCGGCGCGAGCAGCACATTCATGAGGCCCTCACGGCCCAGGGGCTTGCGCGTGGCAGTCATTGCAGACGCTCCTCGAGCAATTTGACGGCACCAACGGTTGCCAGCACCTTGTCGTGTCGCGCCAGGCTCACCGGGTTGACGGCCGATGCCGGCAGCAGTTCGACGTGCGGCAGATTGCGCGCGGCGAGTTCGAGCTTCTCATCCGCTGCCTCGACGATGATCAGCACGTTGTCGAGCGACAGCGACTTGAGCTGTGCAATGAGCAGCTTGGTCTTAGGCTGATCGATCGCGAGTGAAGGGGTCACGACCAGCCGATCCTGGCGCACCAGCTCAGACAGCATCGCGCGCATCGCGCCGCGATACATCTTGCGGTTGACCTTCTGCGAGAAATCGCGCGGCTGCGCGGCGAAGGTACGGCCGCCGCCCACCCAGATCGGACTGCGGATCGAGCCGGCGCGGGCCGAGCCCGTCCCCTTCTGCGCATGGGGCTTCTTGCCGCCACCGCGGACCTCGGCGCGGGTCTTCTGCGCCTTGGTGCCCGAGCGGCCTGCCGCCATATAGGCGTTGACGACCTGGAATACCAGGGCCTGATTGAATTCACGGCCGAAGTTCTCGTCCGACACCGCGAGCTCAGCCCCGCCATTGGCAACTTTGAGCTTCATGGCCATCACTTCTTATTGGGAGTCTTGGCAGCGGCTTTGGGCGCCGCGGGCTTCGCCCCGGCGGTAGCCTTGGGCGGCGCAGCGGCCTTGAGGGGCACGACCACCTTGCGGGCCGAGAGACGGGCAGCCTTCACCGAGGCGCGCACGATCACCTGGCCGCCTTCGGCGCCCGGAACGGCCCCGCGGATCAGCAGCAGATTGCGCGGCGCATCGACGCCCACGATTCGCAGGTTCTCGACCGTGCGGCGCATGACACCCATATGGCCGGACATGCGCTTGCCCGGGAACACGCGTCCCGGGGTCTGGCGCTGCCCGATCGAGCCCGGAGTGCGGTGCGACAAGGACACGCCATGCGTTGCATGGTGACCGCCGAAATTGTGGCGCTTCATGACGCCCGCGAAGCCCTTGCCGATGGTGACGCCCGTGACATCGACCATCTGGCCCTCGGAGAACTGATCGACCTTCAGCTCGCTGCCGAGCTTCAGGTCCGCGCCATTGGTTCCGGTGAGACGGAACTCAACCAGTCCGCGTCCCGGCTCGACCTGAGCCTTGGCGAAGTGCCCGGCAGCGGCTTTGCTCACCAGCTGCGGTCGGCGCTTCCCGAAGGTCACCTGCACCGCGGCATAGCCATCGTGATCGACGGATTTGACCTGGGTGACCCGGTTCGGGATTACCTCGACGACGGTAACAGGCACAGATTCGCCTGCTTCCGTGAAGATGCGTGTCATACCGCACTTGCGGCCGACCAGACCAATAGCCATGCACTCGTCCTCTCAAAGGGCGCGCCACGCGAATCGCGCGCCAGACCACTGTTTCGGGGTAAATGACCACTGGAGGGACGGCACTGACGTCAGCGCCGTTGCTCTCGAGTGGTCTTGAGGCCCGTTTCTCGACTTTGGCCCCAACCTCGCCCGATGCCGCTTTCGCGGAAAAACTTCGCGCACCAAGGGGGTTGTGCCCGGGGCGAAAAGGGCGCGCAGTATATCGGCCGCGCGCCCTGGCAGCAATACAGTCCGTTAGGAATGGTCCGCTGGGACTAGTTCAGCCGAATCTGGACATCCACACCGGCCGGCAATTCCAGGCGCATCAGGGCGTCCACGGTCTTGTCGGTCGGATTAAGGATGTCCATCAGCCGCTTGTGGGTGCGCAGCTCGTACTGATCGCGCGCGTCTTTATCGGCGTGCGGGGAGATCAGCAGCGTGAAACGCTCCATCTTGGTCGGCAGCGGCACCGGACCGCGCACGGTGGCGCCGGTACGGCGCGCCGTCTCCACGATCTCGCGAGCCGAGTTATCGATCAGGCGGTGATCGAAGGCCTTGAGCCTGATACGAATGTTCTGATTAGCCATAGTTGTCTACCGGGCCTATTTGAGAATCTTGGAAACGACGCCGGAGCCGACGGTGCGACCGCCCTCGCGGATGGCAAAGCGCAGGCCTTCCTCCATCGCGATCGGTGCAATCAGCTCCACTTTCATCGCAATGTTGTCCCCCGGC
>Ga0182030_10014884_pt1 | contig 15291 bp, 14 predicted proteins | sample 812S3MmetaG_FD_121299 | JGI IMG/M metagenome (GOLD analysis project Ga0182030, IMG submission 121299) | Permafrost microbial communities from Stordalen Mire, Sweden - 812S3M metaG (Illumina Assembly) | ecosystem: Environmental > Terrestrial > Soil > Wetlands > Permafrost | place: Sweden... | reverse complement strand
TGGCTGACGGGTCTGCAAACCGGAGGCATTGGCGGAACCTCGGGCATCTGGACCATCAGGAAGGGAGATTAACCATGATCGAACGCTGGATTGAAACTGGAAAGAAAAACTGCCTGGTCTGGCATCAGATGCTTTGCCAACGCACAGCCGTCATCCCGGCGGGATTGTGGATCATGGCGCTGGCGGTTTTGCTGGCGGGAATTCATCCGCTGGGGGGACATTTCAGCAAACGGACCGACTTGGATGTTATTGCCGATGAGTCCGGTTCCATCAGCTATATGTTTTATCGCAATGGCGTGCCGTTCGGCTACCGGGATGCCTTCGGCACCCATGCGGACAGCCCGCACATTAACGGAGAGGGAAGCCGGATTGCCTATTGTCTGACTTCGGAAAATGGCGGCGGGGCTTTCGTCGCCGATCTTATCACCGGCGAAAAGAGGCTGGCCTTTGAAGAAATGGCCACCAACTTTTACAATGGCCCCTCAACGGTCCTGTCGGTCCATGCGTGGTCGCCGGACAATGCCCGGTTTATTTACAGCCGGATTGGTTGCGGTTTGAACATCTTTGACGCGGCCTCCGGCAAAACCACGGCCGCCGTTCAAGGGTTGTCGCCGGACGGGCTGGTTTGGCTGACCACCAATTCATTTGCCCTGGTCAGTCGTTACAGCACCAACACTTATTTGCATGTGCTGCAAGAGCAGGCAGACGGCAAGTGGAAGGAGACGATCAAGCCAATCAAGGCTGGATTTATGGGATTGACCGCCTTGTCCAAAGACAAAGTTGCTTGGCTGGATAATGACCGGATTTTAGCCTTGGATATAGTTTCCGGCAAAACCGAGTTGGTGACGGCGCTTTCAAACCACAAGTTTATGGAATTCGATTATTCGCCACAAACCGGCGGCTATTTATTCATTTCAACCACCAACAGCCCGACCGGCAGGAATAATTTCCTGTGGCAACTTGATGCCGGCTCGCAAACCCCAAACCTTATGGCCAGCACCCCGGCCCTTCGCAATGCCCGCTGGATCAACCACGGCAAAGGCCATGCCTATGTGGATCAAAATGACCGGCTGGAGATTTGGGAAGACACCAATGCTGCGTCCGTCCGCTTGTTTGAACAAGGCCGGGCTGATTCCTTTGATGTGTCGGCCAATGGCCTGCATCTGGCAGTTACCGGCATTGCCAGCAACGAACCTTCATTCGGTCTATGGGAATACAATCTTACGGCACATAATCTGCAACTGGTCGTCCCCGGAGCGGAACACGGACTGGCGCACCTCAAGCCAGTCATTCCGCAAATCATCAACCTTCCCGGCCCGGCGAACCGTAATTTGCGGCTGGTCATTTTCAAGCCGGTAAATTTTGACCGTCATAAGCAATTTCCGGTTGTCATCGCCAACACCCCCTTTACTGCGGCGCAACCTTACATGAAACAATATGCCCTGGCTGTCGCCAATGCCGGCGGCTATTTCGTGGTCATGGATCGGTTGGATTGGTTCAATAAGAATGGCTTTGAAGCTGCGTGGTCGGAAAACGAAGCTTGCATAATCAACTGTTTTGACCAAGACCCGACCATTGACTGCAAACGGATTTATCTGGTCAGCAATTGCATCGAATCCAACTTCCTCAAGGAATTCGCCGCCAAACATCCCGGCGAAGCCAGCCGGGCAATCATGCTCATTGCCAACAGCCTGCCCGACCCCGCCAACTTTACCGCTGGTGCCAGCGCACCCAAGTTGCTCATCAGCACTTGCGACACTTGGGAAGGCAAAGGCGAACGGATGCAAAAATACCAGCAGACCGCCGCGCAATCCGGCGTGGAAGTCGTCTATCTCATCCACCGTAATACCAAGCACGATTTTGTCAGCAAGGAATCCCAGCGTGACCGCATCGGTGCCATGTTGCATTTTATTTTTGACCCTTGACCGCCATGAATAACGTCGCCATTGCCCCGCCTGCCGCACCGCCCGGCTATTCCACCCGGATGACGGCTTGGTTCCTTCAGCTCGCTGGAGGACTATTGACCTTCAACGGCACCGCCACTCTCATCACCATCCTGCAAAAGCCGCAAATGACGGCGCTGCCTGACCCCGTTCTCGGCATTTCCGTCCGCTGGCTGATGCTCGGCGTTGGCCTGGCCGAATTGCTTCTGGCGTTGCTGTGCCTGTTCACCCGCAAACGGGGAATTACCTTTGCGCTCCTGGCTTGGCTGGCGCTTAATCTCATTGTTTATTGGTTTGGCCTGTGGTCCATGGGCTGGCCGTATCATTACGGCTATGTCGGACCGCTGGTCAATTCATTGGATATTTCACCATTCCGGGCTGGTGTCGTTATGCTGGCGGTGCTTGGTTTCCTGCTCTTGGGCAGTGGAATCGCACCCTGGCTGGAACGCAGAAGCAAGCAGGCGGCTGAAACGCTGAAAATGTCCTGCCCCTCTTGCGGCGTTCATATCCGGTTCGCCAATCAGAACGTCGGCCAGAAAACTTCCTGCCCGCAGTGCAAGGCCGCCATCACCCTGCGCAAACCCGATCTTCTGAAAATGACCTGCTTCTTTTGCCAGGAGCACATCGAGTTTCCCTCTCATGCCATCGGGGAAAAAATGCCCTGCCCGCACTGCAAAATGGACATCACTTTGAAAGAACCGGTGTAACAACGGGCGTGGAAGCGCGGCGCGCTTGCGTTGGCCGGCCTTTTTTCGGACACTGGCAGCATGAAAGAAGTCTCCGAATGGAACATTCCCAAGTGGCCGTTTTTGCTCGGCAACGCCGCGCTGCTCGTGGTGGCCGCCGCGCTGGCCTGCCGCCCCGCCCATGCGATGACGCAGACGGAGATTGTCATCGCCACCGCCAGCGTCGCGCTCGGCGCGCTGCTCGGCTGCCTGCCGTTCATTCTGGAATATCGCGCGACAAAAAAATTGATTGAGATCAACGCCGTCACCACCGTTGCGGAGCAGTTGCAGGATTTGAAAAAATATTCCACGCAGATCGCCACCGCCGCCGACCAGTGGGCGCGCGTCCAGGAAATCACCCAGGGCGGCGCGGAAAAAACCACCGCCGCCGCGCGCGACATCGCCGAACGCATGGCGACGGAAATCCGCGAGTTCAACGAATTCCAGCTCAAGCTCAACGACACCGAGAAAGGCGCGCTCCGGCTCGAAGTGGAAAAACTCCGCCGCACCGAGGGCGACTGGCTGCAGGTCGTCGCGCGGATTCTCGACCACATTTTCGCGCTGCACACCGCCGCCACGCGCGCCGGCCAACTGGAACTCACCGAGCAAATCGGCCAGTTCCAGAGCGCCTGCCGCAACGCCGCGCGCCGCGTCGGCGTCACGCCGTTCGCCGCCGAACCGGGCGAGAAATTTGACGCCGCCCGCCACCGCGCGCACGGCGTGGAAAATCCGCCGGCCGAGGCCGTCGTCGCCGAGACGCTCGCGCCTGGTTTGACGTTTCAAGGCCGGCTCATCCGCCCCGCGCTCGTGCGCCTGCTTGAAGTTGGCCAGCCGGTCGAACCGCCGGTGGTTGAAACCGCGCCGGAACCGGAGCCGGAAAAAATTCCGGCCGAGGAAGCCGCGACGGCCACCGCCGAACCCGCCGAAGCCGCACCGGCCCAGCTTACGCTTGGAGCAGATTAAAACAAATTTCAGCCGCCAAAAAAAATTTTGTATGCCGATCTACGAATTCCATTGCGAGAAGTGCGAACGCGACAGCGAAATTCTCGTCCGCTCCGCCGACTGGCGCGGGACGAAATGCCCGCATTGCGGCTCGTCGAAACTGGACAAGAAGTTTTCCACCTTCGCCTCGGCAGGCGGCGGCAGCGACTCCCCGGCTTGTGAATCTGGAGGCAAACGCAGCGGCGGTTGCTGCGGCGGCAGTTGCCACGGGCACTGAATTTACGATTTGCGATTTACGATTTACGCGGCTTTTGGTTGGCGACGCGTAAATCGTGTATCGTAAATCGTAAATTATCGCGGACAAATTTCCCGCGCGCTGATCCGCGATAAATCCGCCACCGTCCAATCAGCGTCATGTTTTCTTAATTCCTCCAGCTTCGCGCCGCCGGTGGCCACGGCCAGCGTTTTCGCGCCGATGAATTTTCCGCAGCGCACGTCAAACGGCGTGTCGCCGATGACGACGATTTCCGGCGGCGACAAATTTTCCCCCAGCACGCGTCGTCCGCGTTCCAGCGCGGCGACGGCGATGTGGTCGCGGTCCTCGTGGTCGTCGGCAAAGCCGCCGAACTGAAACATTTCCCAGAGTCCAAAATGGCGCAGCTTGATTTCCGCGCCGAGCCGGATGTTGCCGGTGAGCAGACCGAGCACCGGCGGATTCGGCAGCGCCTGCAAATCGCGGAGGAACGGCCGCACGCCGCGGCACGTCTCGCCGCCGTTGGTTTCCAGAATGTGTTCCAGCCAGAAAACGTAATGCTCGAAGAACTGCCGGAAATATTCCGGCGTGGCGGTGACATTGTGGATGCGGAAAAATTCGCGGACGAGGCTCACGTCCGTGCGGCCGGCGAATTTCATCCGTTCCGTGCCGTGGTGCAGGTTGAAATGCCGCGCAAAAGTTTTGGTGAAGGCCGCCGTGCCCGCGCCGCCGGTGTGGACGAGCGTGCCGTCAATGTCGAATAAAACGAGCCGAATCATGAGTTGCGGAAGTTAGTTTTATTTTGCGGCGCTGGCAACGAAGTTCGCGGGCGCGGCTATTTTGTCTGCAGAAGAAAAAACCGCCGCGACGCGGTTGGATTCACGGCGTTCGTGGCGGTGAAAGTGAAATTTCCGCCGATCGCGGTGTTGCTGGCCACCGCAGTCCAGTTGGTCAAGGCGGTCGCGATGTTCGTGCTCATCAGCACGGTATAAACGGCGTTGGTGATGCCGTTGGTGACGGATAAAACCAGGTTTGTCCCCGCGAGGCTGAAACTGCTGATGACCGGCGCGGGCACGGGGATGGTATAATCGCCGACGACGGGCAGATGATCGCTCGCGCCTGTGAGGTCAACGTAAAGCTGGGCGGCGTTGATGAAGGCCGGGCCGTTGGTTGCAAGCCGGTTGTTCAACGACGTGTTCGCGCCGGAGTTCACGCTGCCTTGGTAAGCCGTCGTGCCGTCGTTGCCGAAAGGATGATGCGTCCCCGGCACAAGCGCCAGACCGCCCGCCGTGCCGAAAAAGACATTCGACGTCATCATTTGGTAATCATCACGGTATTGCAAATAAGTGGCGGAATCCGTCAGGTTCGCCGGCACCGTGCTGCCATCAAAATTGGTCGTCAGGCTGCGCAAAGGATTGAGCGGGTCAATCAATTGGTTGGTGCCGGGCGCGGTGAGGGTGCCATACATTTTTTCACTCGCGTCGCCGGTGTTGAAATCGCCGACGTGCAGAATCCGCGCGCCCGCCGGCAGCGTCGTCATCATGTTGCTGCGGACGATGAACGCTTCCGCCGCGCGGGAATTGGGGTTGTTCGCCGTGCTGCTCGAGCCGGATTTGTAATGGCTCACATAAATAAAAAAAGTGTTGGCCGCGTTCGTCGCGACGCCGGCGGGCGCAAATTGGTAGCGCATCACCTCGCGATATTCCCCGGAATAGCCTGAACTGACGCCGCCCAGATTATTGGTGCCGCCCGGCGGATCCACCGGCACGGACGCGAGCAATTGAACGGTTTTGGTGTTATAAACCAGCGCGTTCGGACCGTTGCCGACAACGGGGCTGCCACCACTTTCCGTCGCCTGATAGGTGCTGTTGGAATACATGCCGGCGACGCCGTAAAACGTGTTCAGCCCGCTCACAATCGGCGTGACCGTCACCGGATTGCTGGTCGTCTCCACCAGCGCGAGGATATCCAGCGGCTGCGCATTGCCTTTCACAAGTTCCTCGCCGATCCCCTCCAGCACGCCGCCCGCCGCGAAATTAGTCGGGTCCGTCGGCGGCGTGATCAAGCCCGGCAGCGGCGGCCCTTCGGCGGACGATTTCATGATGTTGGTGAACGTGGCTTGGACATTGGTCACGCCGATGTCCGCCTCGATGTTGTAAGTGACGATGCGCAACGTCCGCGTCTGCGCGAAAGCGGGCCGGACCGGGCAGAGTATCGCCAATAAAACCAGCCCTGCGAGCAGCTTGGTTGTGGTTTGAGAATTCATCGGTCGTCGTCGCTGAAACTAACGTTTTTCATTATAATCCACCTGTGAATATTTGTCGGCCCGCAATTTTTCCGTCAGTCGCCGCAATTCTGCGTCTGCCGAAAACTCCGTCCAAGTCACGGAAAAACATTTTTCCGCCACACCGCGCATGGCGTTCTCCCAATCCGCCCGCGCCAGCGGCAACGGCGGCGGCTGCACCGAACCTTGAATCAGCAGGCCCGACTTATTCCGCCGCTGCGCCGCGCCGGCGATTTTTTTGCCGCGCCAGAGCAGATCGGATTTTTCATAGCCGATAAAACACGCGCTGGGAATTTCCGCTTTCGGCTTTCCGCTTTCGGCTTTCCGGCAACACGGCGCGAGTTCCGTTTCCACTTTCATTTCCGCAAACGCCAGCCGCAGCCAGTCGTGAATCCGACGGTAGCTTTCTTCCGCCTTGAGCGAATGCCATTCGTGGCCGGCCGGAAAAACGGCGCTGTAAGTCCAGTCCGCATCGTGCGGCACAATGCCGCCGCCGGTCGGCCGCCGGATGAGCGGACGCAGTTTGGTCGTCGCCGCCACCTCGGAAAATTTCTGGAAATAGCCGAACGTCGCCGCCGGCTCGGTCCAGCCGTAAAAACGCAAAACCGGTTTTTGCAAACGCGGCATCGCTTCCAACAGCGCCTCGTCCAGCGCCATGTTGAACGCGGCGTCGCACTTGCCGGAGTTGAGCAGAAGAAAATTCATTCAGCCACAGATGGACACAGATGAAACACAGATGAATGGAGAAAAAGAAAAACATTTTTGGTGGGGCGAGCGTCCTCGCGAGCCGCTACAAACCGGCGCCGACGGCTCGCCGGGAGTCTCGCCCCACCAAAAATCTGTGTTTCATCTGTGTCCATCTGTGGCTAAAGATTTTTCACGCCGATTTGCGGGCAGATATTTTTTATTTCGCAGTTCGCGCAGTCCGGCTGGCGCGCGGCGCAGCGGCGGCGGCCGTGCCAGATGAGCCAGTGGCTGAAGTTGGCCCAGTCTTTTTGCGGCACGAGCGGCATCAACGCCTGTTCCAATTTCACGGCGTCCGTTCCTTTCACCAGACCCAGCCGGTTGGCCAGCCGCGTGACGTGCGTGTCCACGACCACGCCGACGTTGAGGCCGAAGGCGTTTCCGAGCACGACGTTGGCCGTTTTGCGCCCGACACCGGCGAGCGCGTGCAACTCATCCATCGTGCGCGGCACTTCGCCGCCGAATTTTTCGACGAGCGCGGCGCAGCAGGCTTTTATATTTTTCGCCTTGTTGCGAAAAAAACCGGTGGACTTGACGGCTGCCTCAATTTCCGCGAGCGGCGCTTCGGCGAAATCCTTGGCGGTGCGATGTTTTTTGAACAGCTCCGCCGTGACGAGGTTCACGCGCTTGTCCGTGCATTGCGCGGATAGAATCGTGGCGACGAGCAATTGCAGCGGATTGGAAAAATTCAATTCGCAGTGCGCGGTCGGATAAGTCCGCTGGAGCGCGGCGCAAATTTTCAGCGCGCGTTTTTTTTTGGCGGCGGTGCTTTCGCGTGGCATCAAAACAATTTTGTCACATCGCCGGAAAATAAAAAGCCCGGACGCGCGCGCCCGGGCCAAATGAATTTAATTGATGACTAGGGCTTGGCCGCAGCTGCCGGAAAGTTTGTCGCCACCGAAGGTGCCGATGCTGTCGCAGCTGCCGACACGGTTCCGGCAGTTGCATCAGTTGGCTTCTTATTTTTTTCCGCCGCAGCGCGCTGTTCCAAGACTTCCTTGGAAGGTGGAGAGGCAAAATGTTGCATCGCCGGATATTTTTCCGTCCAGCCGTAGAGCCGGCCCTGGCTGTCGTTGAGGAATGCCCAGACAAACCAGAGGACAAATGCAAACAAGAGAACTTTCGGCCACGGCGAAGGTTTCTCGGCGTATGCGTCCGCCGCGCCGAAGGTTGCACCGGGCGGTAATGCCGCCACGCCGGTCAATGCACCGCCGAACGGCACGTTCATCTTGGCCTTGGCGTTCACGGCCCAGCCGTTGGCGTCGAGGATCGGACCGAGATTGCGCTTGCGCAATTTGAGCCACGCAATCGCCATTGAGGGCGCGGAAATCAACAGCATGATGCCAAGAATGACTAGCGGCAATTTCCATTGGTCTTCGTTAAATTTACCAAGGAAGGTCAAGAAGCCAGCAAAAGCCGTGGCCAAGGCACCGAAGGCCAAACTGAGCAGGGCGATGACACTCGGATCCAATGCGGATTTTGCTGGCGCAGCTGAAGCCGCCGCCGGGGCTGCGGGCGCATTGGCTGCGGCCGCTAGGTTGGCGTTGGCGTTGGCGTCCGCATCAGCGGCGGCTTTGGCCGCGCGTTCCTCGATCATGCGCACCAGTTTTTTATACGGCGACCAAAATGCCTGCCGGATGCTGATCGGGTTTTCAACAATTTTTATGATGGTCGCATCCCAGTCGCGGCCTTTGCGGTCGTAAAAAATTCCGTTGCGACCGACGATGAGATTGTCGGAATCGCCGCCGGTGAACGCCGCGACGATGGACAATTTTTCGCCGCTGCCTTTGCGCACGCAATCGCAATAGGCGAGATAAGTGCCGGCCATTCCCGCCATCGCGGCGTGCCGGCCCGCGTCATCCACCGAGAGGCAGAGATCGCAACTGCGCTGGTCAAGAAACAAGGTGCCCGCCTGGAAAATGGCCTTGTCTTTCCGGCCGTAAAAATCGCCGAAGTTGACGAAGTTGCGGCAGAGTTTGGCGATGTCGCGATGATAATGAATCAGCCGGTGCAGGCCGATGACCGCCACGGAATTGCCGGATTCGGCCTGATCCTTGGCAATCAGCGCGGTCAAAATTTCCTTGGCCTTGGTCGCGAGAATTTCGCGGGCGCGGGCCAAACCGATTTTTTCAACGGAGCCGCCGGTCTTGCCGGCGTTCCACGCATCGAACGCCGCGAGCTTGCCGACGAGCGCGTTCCAATCCGCCTCGGTCAAAACGGTTTTCGCGCCGAGCAGCGGCGTGATCGCGTGCGTTTGCAGCGCGGCAATCGCATTGGCCCACGCGGGGTTGATGCCTTGCGTGAGCGGCAGCGGCGTGGTCGCGCCGACTTGCGCGAGCGGCAGGCTGGCGATGTCGGCGTGATCGTTGGTCAGGTCTTTCGCGCTCAACGCGGCGTATTCTTTTTCGTCGCGGTTCAGGGCGTTGACGGAACGCGGATCAAAAGCGGCGAGCCGGCCGCGCGCAAAATAATCATCCACCTTGACCTTGACGGCCTTGACGGCACCGGCGGCGGCTTCGGTGTTCACGCCGAGCGGCAGGATGGCGGCATCGCTTTCCGCTTTTTTCCACCAGTCGGAATACGCGGCGGCTTCGGCAAAAAATTGATCCACCTTTGCCTGGTTGACGCCGGGCTTGCCGCTGGCGTCGGCAACCGCGCCGAGACAATTGATGATGTCGGCGATGACAGCCTTGGTGGCGTCGTCATCGGCGGAATCGGCGGGCAAAATGCCGTCGCCGTTGAACGGTTTGGCGGCAAAGGTCTGCGCGGCGGCGGCGGCTTCGTCAATCGTCACTTCGCCGTCGTCCGCTTTGCCCAAAACGTGCCGGGCGAAATTGGCGATGAGCTTGCCTTCGGGCGTGGCGTCGTTGATCGCACCCGGGCGCAGCGTCGGGCTGCCTTTGAGCAGGTCGCCCGGATTTTTAAGCAGGCCGCCGGCCCATTTCACGGCGGCAATCAGTTCCGGCGCGCGCACGCGACCGTCCTTGTCGGTGTCAATCAGCGCGAGCGTGGTCTTGTCGAACTCGACGCCCGTGGTGGGACACGCCAGCGCGACCCAAAGTTTTTGGTCAAGCTGGTCGAGGTTCATCAGGTCGGCACCTGAATTGAGAACAACCTGGTTAAATCCGCCGGCGCGGAAGAATTTCCATGTGTGAGTGGTGGCCATAGTTTTTCCTGGATTCTGAATTTGCGGGAAAAGTTTAACCACGAAGACGCGAAGACGCCAAGAAAACTTTCAGGCCGGATTAATTGAGGTTTTGGGCCAGAAAATTCAAAACGCGCCGCTCGTATTCAAGCTTGGAAAAAGCGTGCATGTCCACATGGCCGGCTCCTTCCAACAGCCAGAGCTGCTTCGGCTCGGCGGCGGCGGCAAACAACGCCTGCGACTCCGGCAGCGTGGTATCGCGGTCGGCGGTGCCGGCGATGAACAATTTCGGGACGGAAATTTTTCCGGCGTGCTGGATCGGATTCAAATCGTCATGGCCAACTCCCAGCCGTGGTTTCAACTGACAGGTGAGCAACGGCGTTGCCAGTTTTCCGAGAAATCCAAACCGCATGACCATCCGGTCTTCGGTGGCCTGGTAAATCGTCGGAAACGAAGATTCCAAAACCAGCGCGCCAACCGGCAGCGGCGGCTCCGCCAGCAGCGCCGACGCCGCGCCCAGCGAAATGCCAATGACGCCGATTTTTTCGCCGGGAAATTTTGCGCGGACGAAATTCACGGCGGCGGTCGCATCGCGGCTTTCCAGAAAACCGAACGTGATGGTTTTGCCGAGGCTTTCACCGTGCCCTTGAAAATCAAACAGCAAAACTGAAAAGGCCGCCCGCGAAAGAAATTCCGCGCGGGCCACCAGCGAAAGCCGGTTCGCGTGAACGCCGTGCATCAGCACAACGACGCCTTTGCCCGGCTGGCCGGCGACGAGCCAGCCATGAATCGTCGCGCCGCTCGTGCTGGGAAATTCAACCGGCTCGGCGTGCAAATTCGGCGGCGGACTGCCAATCGGGTGATTCGCCGGCACGACGAGCACGCCGCCGATGTTCCAGACGAAGATGACGCCAAGCAGCATTGCCGCCACCAGCAGCGCGCCAAAATTCTTCCATCGGCGGGTGAGTTTCATCCCAAATTCGACACGCGCGTTGGAAGCACGTTCACCGGAAAAAAGATTTCAAACCAGCTCCGGCTCGCTGATTTCCTTCGGCGGCTGGCCGCAGGGCTGGCCGTCGGCGGTTTCGGGATATTCGAAAATTTTCCCCTCGTAATTGCGGATGAGCACGCGGCCGGCGTTGCGGCACAAAATGTATTCGGGATTGATCGGCACCTTGCCGCCGCCGCCGGGCGCGTCAATCACATACGTCGGCACGGCGTAGCCGGTCGTGTGACCGCGCAATTTTTCCATGATCTCCAAACCTTTCGCCACGCTCGCGCGCAGGTGCGCGGAGCCGGCGATCAAATCGCACTGGTAGAGGTAATACGGCTTGACGCGGCACATCAAAAGTTTTTGCAGATGCGCCTTCATCACGGCCGCGTCGTCGTTGACGTGCTTGAGCAAAACACTTTGGTTGCCAAGCGGAATGCCGGCGTCGGCGAGCCGGCCCAGCGCGTCGCGCACTTCCGTCGTCAGTTCGCGCGGATGATTGGCGTGAATGCTGATGAACAGCGGATGAAACTGTTTGAGCATCGCGCACAATTCCGGCGTGATGCGCTGCGGCAGAAAAACCGGGATGCGCGTGCCGATGCGCAAAAATTCGATGTGCGGAATCGCGCGCAGGCGGCTCAACAAATTTTCCAGCTTCTCGTCGTTCAACAGCAGCGGGTCGCCGCCGCTCAAGAGCACGTCGCGGATTTCCGGGTGCGCGGCGATGTAGGCGATCTGCTTGTCGTATTCAGGATGAAAATCGTAGCCGCTGGCGTTGCTCACCAGCCGCGAACGCGTGCAGTAGCGGCAATAACTCGCGCACCGGTCCGTCACCAAAAATAAAACACGGTCAGGATAGCGATGGACGAGTCCCGGCACCGGCGAATGTGAATCTTCGCCGCACGGGTCGCTCATTTCCCACGCGGCGGTGGTGGTTTCCTCGATGCGCGGAATCATCTGGCGGCGGATCGGACAATTTTCATCCGCCGGGTCAATGAGGTTGAAAAAATACGGCGTGATGCCCAGCGCGAGCTTGTGGTTGGCGAGTTTTGCGCCGGCGAATTCCTCCGGCGTGAGCGTGGGCAGGAGCTTTTCCAGTTGCCCGATGGTGGTGATGCGGTGTTTGAGCTGCCAGCGCCAGTCGTTCCAATCGGCGTCGGCAACATCGTGCCAGAAGCCGCGTCCGGCGGAATGAAATTGTTTCAAGAACCGTTGGCAACCCGCTGTCGGCTCCTCGCTGTCCGTGGATGATTTATCAGCCTGCATTTCCGTAAGCGCACTATAAATTCGATTTGGCTCCTGTCAAGCGGACCGCTCAAGGCGTCGCGCGGTTCAAATTGAGCGGCTGGACGGCGGCGTCCAACCGCGCCTCGGTTTCGCGCCGGCGGAAATCCAGCGCGTCCAGTTGTTTCAAGGTGTCCTCCAGGCCGGCCCGGCGGCGCATGACGGTGGGATGTTTGCCGCCGACGGTGTTGGCCGGCGACCTTTGTCCCTCGCCGAGGTAATTCGCCAAAACGGTCCGGTAGCTGTTGGCCAGCAGGGCGAACGGCGGCGCGAGCCGGAGTTGCGCCAGATTGAGGTCGCGCAGTTTGGCCGGCAACACGGCCGTCAGTTGGTCGGCGGTGAAATTGCGGAAGGCGGCCTGCAATGGAATTTCCGCGTGTTCGGGCAGCGCGTTGGAACTCACGCGGTATTCCACCGGCACGCTCAACAACGCGGCGAGCCGTTCGCGGCTGGCGGCCAGCGTCCAGCGCGGGCCGGGATCATGCGCCGCGAAGGCAATGACGCGCAATGCCCACCATTTTTCCAAATCGAGCGGACGCGGGAAATCCTCGCGGAAGGCGGAGAAAAACGCGGTCTGCCAGTTGAGGCAGTCCGGCAGTTGCGTGAGCAGGGCGCGCATTTTCTCCGGGCCGTTTTTCAGGTGGAGCAGTTCGTTGACGAACAGTTGCGCGCTGGCGCGGTAAACGCCGCCGTCGTTGCCGTCCAACTGCGCGTTGTGCGGCCAGCTCAACTGTTCAAACGTGAGCGCGGCGGAATTTTGCAGTGCGCGGCGGCCGTCGGCGAGGAGATCCAAACCCCGTTCCGATTCGTCAATCCGGCTCTGCGGCGGCAGGTTCAGCTTTTTTGGCGGGGCGGACAAAATAATTTTCACGCCGCCGGCGGCCAGCGTCTGCTGCGCCAGACCGTCGGTGAGCCACGCGGGAATTTCCGCCGAACGCCCGGTTGTGGCGCTGTCGCGGTTGGCGATTTCCAGCAGCAGCGCGGCGGCGAGCGCGCGGCTGCAACGGATGCGGGTGAGGCCGTCCGGCAGTTCCACGCGGTAGTTCCAGTTCTGGAGCAGCGCCGTGGAAATGATGGTAATGCCGTCGGCGGTGGAGCGGGCGGGCCGGAGGATGAGGAAAATTTTTCCGCGCCACGCCGCGTCGGATTTCAGACCGAGCTGGTTCCACAGGGCCGCTTTGAAACGCTCGGCGGAGACGGCGAGCAGCGCGGGTTCAAGACGGACCCAATCCACATTCGTCGCCAGTTCAGGCCGATGGAACAATGGAGAATATTCCTGCGTGCCGGAAATGGTGAACTGGCCGGAGGCGCTGCGCGCATAATCCATTCCTGGCAGCGCCAACTGCGCGCGGACTGCGATCGTCAAAAACAGGACGCCCCAAAAGGCCGCCGGACGGAGCAGCAACCGGCTCATTTTTTGTCCGCTTTGGCGGCGGGTTTGGACGACGCGGGCTTGGCGTCGCTATCGGAAGCTTTCGGGGCGGTGTCTTTTTTCGCCGACTGCTTGTAGCCTTCGCTCCGGTAATCGGTGATGTAAAAACCGCCGCCTTTGAACAGCAGCCCGGCACCGGCGCCGATTTTTTTGGTCACGCGGCCGCGGCCCCATTTTTTCTGCCCGCAACTTTCTTTGGGACAGATTTTCAGCGGCGCGGCGGACATGGAGCGGACGGCCTCGAATTCGTGGCCGCACTTTTTGCAGATGTATTCGTAAGTCGGCATGGCCACCCGCGCAGGTCGCGTCAGACTTCAGCGGGCCGCCGGGGCATTGGTCGCGCCGAGCGGCGGGATGACCTTCACCGTGCCGTCGGAGCCGATTTCGACGTTGAGGTCGTAATTCGGCGCGCGGCTGGCGGCCGGCCCGTTGGTGGGCGGCACGTTGCGCTGGATGAGCAGTTCGGCGCCTTTTTTCTGGCTGTTGTCGTTTTTCATCCACTGGAGCCGGCGCGCGATGAACATTTCGTCGCGCAGTTTTTTGACCTGCGCGCGGACTTCATCCAAGTCGTTGAATTTGTGTTCCAGCTCGGCTTTTTTGGCGAGCTGCTTCTGCAATTCCTGTTCGATGAACACCCGGTTGGTCTCGGCGATGGCGAGCTGGTTCTGGGTGTTTTCAATGGCCACGTTCAACTGCGCGATGGTGTTGGTGAGGTCGTTGGCGCGCTGGTCGAGCACTTTGTTCTGCGCCTCCAGATCGGCGATGTGGCTGTTGAGGTTGGTGATCTGGCCCTGCGCGCTGGCCAGCGAATCGCGGGTTTGGGTGAGCGTGGCGGCGGCGGAGGCCAGGCTGTTGGACAACTGCGCAAGCTGCTGCGCGCTCATGGAAAGCTCCTGCGCCTTCAACTCGATCTTCTGGTTGGCGGAGGCCAAGTCGTTGGAGTAATTCAGATTGGCCTGGCCCAGATCGTCAATCTGCTTTTGCGCCTTCACCACCTGGTCGGAGAGGTTGGTGATTTTGTCGTTGTCCTTGGCCTGCTGCTCGTCCGCCTGCTGCTTGATGGTGAAAAGCGCGATGCCCAGACCGAGGCAGGCAACCGCCAGAATGATGATGGCAATCTTGATTTTCATAACCGGTTCAACATGGCTGGCCGCGACAGGTTTGGCAAGTCCGTTACTTGCCGGCGTCCGCCGGAGCGGATGGGACGGCGGCGGCGGCGGCATCCTGCGCTTCCTGCGCCGCCTGGACTTTTTCATCCATCGCCTTCAGGGCCGGGTCCACAATTTCCAGCTTCAAATCCGTGCGCAGTTTTTTGATGAAATCGGGCGCGAGCTTGGCGATTTTCTGCCGGGACAGCGCTTCCTTGATGTCCGACGCCACCGTGGCGTATTCAATTTTCTTGGCCGCCGTTTTGTCGAGCGACTTGATGATGTGGAAGCCGAACTGGCTGGTCACGATGTCGCTGACCTGATCCTTGGCCAGCGCGAACGCCGCCGCCTCGAATTCCGGCACCATCTGGCCGCGCGGAAATTCCGGCAGCTCGCCGCC
>Ga0182030_10014882_pt1 | contig 15293 bp, 12 predicted proteins | sample 812S3MmetaG_FD_121299 | JGI IMG/M metagenome (GOLD analysis project Ga0182030, IMG submission 121299) | Permafrost microbial communities from Stordalen Mire, Sweden - 812S3M metaG (Illumina Assembly) | ecosystem: Environmental > Terrestrial > Soil > Wetlands > Permafrost | place: Sweden... | reverse complement strand
GGCGGTGTAGCCGAGAAAGCTCTGCAGCCACAAAGGCATCAGCACCACATTGCCGAAAAACACCGCATAGCCCATGCACTGCGCAATAGTGCCGAGCGTGAAGCTGCGCGATTTGAACAAGCTCAAGTCCACGATGGGGTGCTGCTCGGTCAGCTCCCATATCAGCCAAGCGGCGAATCCGACGACGGTGACGATGAGCAGGCCCAAGATCACGGTCGAGTTGAACCAGTCGAGGTCCTTGCCCTTGTCGAGCATGATCTGCAATGCGCCGACCCAAATGAACAGCAGGGCCAGGCCGACTCGATCGATCGGCATTCTACGCGTCGCGGTTTCCTGAGTTTTCAGATTGCTCCAACACACCCAGGTGCACAGCAACCCGATGGGCACGTTGATGAGGAAGATCCACTGCCAGGCGTAGTTGTCCGAAATATAGCCGCCGAGCAGCGGACCGGCGATCGGTGCGACCAAGGTGGTGACGGACCAAATCGATAAAGCAGTGGTGCGCTTGTTGGGTCCGAACACATTGATGAGCAGCGATTGGCTGCCCGGAATCATCGGGCCCGAGACCGCGCCCTGCAACACGCGAAACATGATCAGCGACGGTAGGCTCCAGGCAATACCGCAGAGCAGCGAGGCCAGTGTAAAGAGCGCCACAGACACCACGAAGGTGCGCACCACTCCGAAGCGCTGCATCAGCCATCCGGTGAGCGGCACCGAAACGCCATTCGCAACTGCGAACGAGGTGATCACCCACGTGCCTTGATCCGCGCTCACACCCAGATTGCCGGAGATGGTGGGAATCGAAACATTGGCAATCGATGTGTCGAGCACCTGCATGAAGGTACCCAACGCCAAGGCCACCGCCACCAGTGCCTTGCGGCTGCCGACCAGCATCGGCGCCGGTACGGCAGCGGCGATGCTGGCACTCACGGACGGCCGGCCAGGATGGTGGCGTTGCCGTGAGCGTTACGGCTGAGCTTGGCCGCTTCGTGCGCGTGTTGTCCCGCGTTGTCGGCGATGATGGAGGCGATGCGCTCGTTCACCGTTGGGTCATCGCCGGCGCTGGCCTGCTTCGGCAGCGGTACATTGCGCACGGCCGTGCTCATCAGCTGTCCCGAGGCATCGTGCAGATCGACGCGCACGCTGGTGGACAGCCCGACGCGCAGCGGGTGCGCTGTCAGTTCCTGCGGATCCAATAGAATGCGCACAGGTACGCGCTGCACGATCTTGATCCAGTTGCCGGAGGCGTTTTGCGAGGGCAACAGAGCAAAGGCATTGCCGCTGCCCGCGGCGATGCCGACCAGATGCCCGTGGTAGCTGACCTTGTGGCCGTAGATATCAGTGCTCACGGTGACGGGCTGGCCTGCGCGCATGCGCTCGAGCTGCACCTCCTTGAAGTTGGCATCGACCCAAACGTTGTCGAGCGGTACGACGGCCAGCAGGGGCGTGCCGGCGGCGACGTGCTGCCCCACCTGTACGGAACGCTTGGCGATCACGCCGCTCACCGGCGAGACCAATTCGGTACGGTGTAGCGCGAGTGCGGCGTTGCGCACCGCGCCGGCGGCGGCCAGGACCTGAGGATGATCGGCGATGGTGGTGCCGTCGATCTGCGCCACGGTCTGACTCAGAGCCTGGCGGGCCGCGGATACGTTGGCGCGCGTGGTCGTGACCGCGTCGCGCGCGTGCGAGAGCTCTTCGGCGGAAATGGCGCCATCAGCAATCAGACCGCCGCGCCGCTGCAGATCGTCATCGGCGGTGCGTTGCGCCTGTTCGCGCTGTTCGATCTGCGCACGCAATTCCTGGCCTTGCGCGAACAGGCCGCGCACCTGACGCACGGCGCGCGCCAGATCGGCTTCGGCATTCTCTTCGGCGATCCTCGCGTCCGCTGGATCGAGTTGCAGCAACGACTGTCCGGCGGTGACCAGCTGGGTGTCATCGACGCTTAACGACAGCACCGTGCCCGGAACTTCGCTGGTGACTTGTACGACGTCGCCATCGACGTAAGCGTCGTCGGTGCTCTCGTAGTAGCGGCCGTCGAAGAACCAATACCCGGCTACGCCCAAGCCGCTGAGCAGCACCACAGCGCCTAACCCAAGCAGCCCGAGGCGGCGCGCGATGCCGGCCTTCGGCGGGACAGCTGCCGACGTGGATGATTGCGAGTCGTTGGATTGCGTGTTCATTGAATTACCCGTGTCAAGACTTGATCGGAATGCGAGACAGAAGAACTCACCAAGCGGTTTGCATCGAAGCTGCCGCCCACCGCCTGCAGAAGAGTCACTCGCGCAACTGCCTGGCTGGTGACGATGTCGACCATGGTCTGGCGTGCGACCAGCACCTGCGTTTCGGCGTTGAGTACCGACAAATAGCTGGCAAGACCGGCGCGGTAGCGCTCCTCGGCTAGGCGGTAGGCGGCCTCATTGGCCTCGAGCGTCTGTTGCTGCTCGACGCGCTCGCGTGCGAGAGCCCCGATGCGCGTGATTTGGTCCGATGTTTGCTGTACGGCGCGCAGCACCGTCTCGTTGTAGCCGGCTACTGCGGCATCGAGCTGGGCTTCGCTGCTCCGGTACTGCGCGCGCAGGCGTCCGCCATCGAACAGGGGCAAGGAAATCAGCGGGCCGGCGCCGTATCCACGGGCGCTCCATTGCACCAGGTTGCTCAAGCCGAAGGCGCCGATGCCGGCGAGTGCGGTCAGGCTGACATCGGGATAGAACGCGGCCTTGTCGGCGAAGCGCTGCGCATCGGCGGCATCGATACTCATGCGCGCGGACAACACATCGGGGCGGCGCGCCAGCAAGTTGATGGGGAGCGCGCTCGGTATGGGCAGCGCGGCGTCGATATTCAAAACGGGCGGCTGGATTGCGCCGTAGGCTTCTGCGCCCTGGCCGGTCAAGGCAGCGAGTTGGTGAACGGCAAGGTCGGCGGCCGCGCGCGCTTGGTCGCGCGCAACCATCGCCTGCGGCAGCTGCCCCTCGGCCTGGCGCAGTTCGAGCTGGGTGTCTACTCCCGCCGCGACCCGGCGGCGCGTGATGTTGACGATGTCCTGCCTCTGATTGGCGGAGCGCTCGGCGATCTCGACCAGCGCGTTCTCGCGGTATAGCTCGACGTAGGCCTGAGCGATGGCGACGCCGAGCATCAGCCGTGCGTTTTCGACATCGAAACCAGCCGACTGGGTGAGCGCCTGTGCGCGATGCACGGCGTCGGCCTGCTTGCCCCAGAAATCCAAATCCCAGTTCAATGTCGGGCCGGCCTGGCCCATCCAATATGTGTGTGCTGCGAGGGGCGGCGGAATGAGGTAATTCTCGGGGGCGCGTTGGTACAGCACGCTGGCACCGAGTTTGGCGCTCGGCAACAGACCGGCTTGGGCCGACTGGGTGCGCGCCAATGCATCGGAGACCCGGGCTTGCGCCTGTGCCAATGTCGGGCTGTCCTTCAAGCCGGCCCGCATCAATCGATCGAGCTGAGGGTCATTAAACGAGTCCCACCAACCGTCGGCGGCGGGTTCGACCCCGGTCCCCGTCAAACCGACATGGGTGTTGTCGAGTCGCGCTGGGTGCGGCGACTCCTTGGGCGGCAGTACGCAGGCGCTGAGCGCGACGGCGGCGAGAGCTGTCAGTCCACGGCGCATGAGTGAAGTCACGGGCTGCACGTCTCAGACCTCGGCGGGTACGGCGGCCTGTGCGCCGGCCGCGGGTTGGCCGGCCCCCGGTTGGCCGGCCCCCGGTTGGCCGGCCCCCGGTTCGACGGTCGCTTGCAGCGTGCTGTTCATCTTGATCAGCAGGCGCTGCAGTTCCTCGAACTCATGCGTGGTGAAGTCACCCAGCGCCACGTTGAGTTTCTCGATAACCAGGGGGATCAAATTCTCGATCGTGTCGCTTCCTAACGGCGTGAGTTGTAATTCCACTTTGCGGCGGTCCACGCCGCAGCGCGCTCGCTCGAGCAGTCCGCGCTCACACAACTGGTCGACCACCCGCGTCATGGCGCCGCTGTTATGACGGTACTGCGCGCATATATCCCTCGGATTGACTGCAATGCCATCGCGCAGCCACCCAAGAATGACGTACTGCACCAAGCTGAAGCCGTGAGCCTCGAGTACGGGCTCAATCATGTCGAGCATCAGTGAATGCGAGCGCTTCACCAAATAGCCGATGCTGGCCTGCGCCTTGTACGTGGAGATATGATAATGCTGCTTGGACATTTAATGCCTCGGCATTTACTGCTTAGGCAGGAATTATGCGCGCTATTTAGCAGAAATCAATGTCGCGGGAGACAATGTGAGAAAAATCAATTAGTTGTGAGAACCGTGACAGTGAGACCCCTCTTTAGGGCTCGCGCGAAAGGTATAAAGTCATCTCACGTGGGTATTGGGCAAGGCATTGCAGGTGGCCTAGGCTGCGCCGACCATCAACAAGGAGAAGATTCGTGAGCAAAGCAAACGGCCGCGAAAACTGGGGTTTTTCCACGCTGTCGGTACACGGTGGTTATTCGCCCGATCCGACCACCAAATCGGTCGCGGTGCCCATCTACCAGACCGTGGCCTATGCCTTCGACAGCGCGCAGCACGGCGCGGATTTGTTCGACCTCAAGGTGCCGGGAAACATCTACACGCGCATCATGAATCCCACGCAGGATGTGCTGGAGCAGCGGCTGGCGGCGCTCGAAGGCGGCCTGGCATCGCTGGCGCTGGCGTCGGGGCAGGCCGCGGTCACCTACTCCATCCTGACGATCGCCGAGGCGGGTGACAACATCGTTGCCTCGAGCGCCTTGTACGGCGGTACCTACAATCTTTTCGCACACACGCTGCCTCAATACGGCATCGAAGTGCGCTTTGCCGATTACAGAGATGCCGAGTCGTTCGCGCCGCTGATCGATGCGAAGACCAAGGCGGTGTTCGTCGAGTCCTTGGGCAACCCGCAGGGCAATGTCACGGATTTCGAACGCATCGCGAAAGTCGCGCACCGGCACGGCGTGCCGTTGATCGTCGACAACACAGTGCCGACACCGTACCTGTGCCGCCCCTTTCAGCATGGTGCCGACATCGTGGTGCATTCTTTGACCAAGTATCTAGGTGGCCATGGCACCAGCATTGGCGGAGCCATCGTGGATTCCGGAAAATTTCCTTGGGCCGACCACAAACAACGGTTTCGGCGTCTGAACGAGCCCGATGTGAGCTACCACGGCGTGGTCTACACCGAGGCACTCGGTCCCGCGGCGTACATCGGCCGGGCCCGGGTCGTGCCGTTGCGCAACACCGGCGCCGCCATTTCTCCTTTCAATGCCTTCTTGATTCTCCAAGGCATCGAGACCTTGTCATTGCGCATGGAACGTATCAGCGACAACGCCTTGCGAGTTGCCGCGCATCTGCAGCGGCATGCCAAAGTGGCTTGGGTCAACTATGCGGGGCTCGAGGATCATGCCGATCATGCTCTGGTTGGCAAGTATCTTGGCGGCAGGGCGTCCGGCTTGCTCACCTTTGGCCTGAAAGGGGCGGCCGGCGAGGCGCGGCAGCGAGGAGCGCGCTTCCTCGATGCGCTCGACTTGTTCACGCGTTTGGTGAATATCGGCGACGTTCGCTCATTGGCAACCCACCCGGCCTCGACGACTCACCGACAGTTGTCAGCCGCCGAACTCGAGAAGGCCGGCGTATCAGAGGACACCGTGCGTCTATCGATCGGAATCGAGGATCTTAAGGACTTATTGACGGATTTGGATCAGGCGTTGACGGCGGTCTAACGTTTGTTATCGTGTTTCGAACAGCGAGCCGCGCCTCGCACTCCGAATTCGACTGCAGAGGCACGGTTGGACATCCAAAAAAATAAACAGTTGCAGCTGGCATTCTGCCCCTAACAGCCGACTCGATTCAATCAGCGCACGGAGGCGCGCATCCGATGGCGCTGCGGGTGCGCTTTGCGCCGAGACTTTCGACGCGCGTTGCGTCAATGCGACGTACATCGCAATTTTTAATTTGCGGACTTGGCGCAAGTATTAATCTTCTAATGTTTGCGCCGTTAGGATTTATGCGTTACACATATTCCTGAAGAGAGGCGAGGAAGAGCGATAGACACCCGGAGTTGGCGCACTTTGTGAGGTTAAACCGTGACAACGAGCGCATTGCTTTTTGACGACTTCAAGACTTCCTACGAAAAGAGCGCGGCCACCACATTCACGCTCGCTGAGTACTTCGATCTGTGCCGCAAGGAACCGATGACCTACGGGCTCGCCGCCGAGCGCATGGTCAAAGCCATCGGCGAACCGCGAATGGTCGCCACCAAATCCGACCCGCGGCTGCTGCGCTTGTTCGGCAACCGCACCTTGAAATACTACGATGCCTTCGCAGACTTCTACGGGATGGAAGGCGGCATCATCGAGGAGATCGTGTCATTCTACCGGCACGCAGCTCAGGGGCTCGAGGAGCGCAAGCAAGTGCTCTACTTGCTTGGACCGGTGGGCAGCGCGAAGAGCACACTCGCCATCAAGCTGAAGAGTTTGATGGAGCACTATCCCATCTATACCCTGGTCGACGGCGACACGGGCCTGCGCAGCCCGTTGCTCGAATCACCCTTGGGGCTGTTCAATCCCGATAAGTACGGGGAGCGTCTGGAAGGGGAGTACGGCATACCGGCACGCTACCTAACGGGCATATCGAGTCCTTGGGCGCAGAAGCGCATGCACACCTACGCCGGCGACCTCACGCGCTTTCGCGTGCAGCGCGTCTATCCTTCGGTACTCAATCAAATCGCCGTCGCGAAGACCGAGCCTGGCGATGAGAACACGCAGGACATCAGCTCGCTGGTCGGCAAGGTCGACATGCGCAAGCTGAGCAAGTTGAGCCAGGACGATCCGGATGCGTACAGCTATTCGGGCGGCTTGTGCCTGACGACGCAGGGACTGCTCGAGTTCGTCGAGATGTTCAAGGCGCCGATCAAGGTGCTGCATCCGCTGCTCACCGCGACCCAAGAAGGCAACTTCAAGGGTACGGAAGGTTTCGGCGCGATGCCGTATCAGGGTACCGTGCTGGCCCACTCGAACGAAAGCGAGTGGAACAAATTCCGCACCAACCGCGACAACGAGGCGTTCCTGGATCGCATCTTCATCGTCAAGGTGCCGTACTGCCTGCGCGTGACCGAAGAGGTCATGATCTATCAGAAGTTGCTGCGCGAATCGACCTTGTCGAAAGCGCCTTGTGCCCCCGGCACACTGCCGATGTTGGCGCGTTACATGGTGCTGTCGAGACTCAAAGCTCCCACCAACTCCAGCATCTATTCGAAGCTGCGCGTCTATGACGGCGAGAACCTGCGCGAGTCTGACCCGCAGGCGAAGAGCGTCGCTGAATATCGCGAGGCCGCCGGCAGCGATGAAGGCATGACCGGGTTCTCGACCCGCTACGCTTTCAAGGTCATTTCCAAGGCCTTCAACCGCGACCCCGTCGAGGAGTCGGCCGATCCGGTGACACTGCTGAAGGTCATCGAGGAGAGCATCGGCACCTCCGACTTCAGCCCCGATCTGCAGAAGATTTGCATGGTGCATCTGAAGGAATTCCTGATACCACGCTATCTCGAGGAGCTGACCAAGGAGATTCAGGCGGCTTATCTGGAGTCCTACGCCGACTATGGTCAAGAGTTGTTCGATCGCTATGTAGCGTTCGCCGACTTCTGGATTCAAGAGGAGGTATACGTGGATCCCGCAACCGGCGTGGCTTTCGACAAGTCGGCGCTCAACTCGGAACTGGAAAAGATGGAGAAGCCGGCTGGCATCGGCAATCCGAAAGACTTCCGCCATGAGATCGTCAATCACGTCCTGCGCGCCACGAACAAGAGCGGCGGCGAGAAGCTGGTTTGGACCAGCTATCAGAAGCTGCGCGAAGTTATCGAAAGGCGCATGTTTGCCGCCACCGACGATCTGTTGCCGGTCGTGTCTTACTTCGCCAAGGGCAACGCTGAGGATGAGAAGAAGCACGAAGCCTTCATCGCGCGAATGAAGGCGCGAGGCCACACGCCGACGCAAGTGCGCCGTCAGGTCGAATGGTGGACTATGGCCCGTCGTCAGTGACCCGAGGCCAACGACAGGAACTCGCACCGTGACCAGCGTCATCGTTGATCGGCGACCTGAGAAGGGCAAGAGCACCGCGAACCGGCAACGTGTCCTGAAGCGCTTGGACTCCGCGCTCAAGGCGCAGGTCGATAAATTGATAGCCCGCAAGAAGCTCAAGGAACACGACGCTGCCGTCGAGGTGAGCGTCGAACGCAAGGACGTCAAGGAGCCGAGCTTCGCGCTCGACGCAGGAACCGGCGCCACGGGCCGAATCGTTCCGGGCAACGAGCATTACCGGGTCGGCGACAAAATCCCGCGCGATCCCTCGCAACGGCAGGGCCGCGGCTCGGGATCGGGGGCGGGTGAAGGCGAATCCGATGATGAGGACACCTTCCGCTTTGCCCTGTCCCGTGAAGAATACCTGTCGCTGCTGTTCGATGAGCTCGAATTGCCGCCCTTGGTGAAGAAGGATCTGCTCGAGATCGACGAGAACCGATTTCGCCGCGGCGGGGTGGTGCGCTATGGCAATCCCGGAACGGTGTGCGTCGCCCGAACCTTCAAGGCCTCGATCGGCAGACGCGTGGCCGCCGAAGCGCTGCACGAAGAGGCGCTCGAAGCCGCAGAAGCGGCGCTCAACATCGCATTGGCCGACGCAGAACCTAAGCGCGTGCAAGCCGCGGAACTTGCGCTCAAGGAAGTCCAGCAGCGCGGCGCAGACATTCCGTTTCTGGATCCGGTCGACCTTCGGCACCGCGCGCTGGTCGAAGTGCAGGCGCCGCGCACCGCCGCGGTGATGTTCTGCCTCATGGATGTGTCATCGTCCATGGATGAAACCCGCAAGGACTTGGCAAAGCGATTCTTTACGCTGCTGTATCTGTTCTTGAGCCGCAAGTATCAAAAGGTGGAGTTGGTCTTCATCCGGCATACCGATCAAGCGCAGGAAGTCGATGAGGACACGTTCTTCAACGGCACCCAGGCCGGCAGCACCAAGGTGGTGTCTGCGCTCGTGAAAATGCACGAGATCATCGCCCAGCGCTTCCCGGCTTCCCACTACAACATCTTCGGTGCGCAGGCGAGCGATGGCGACTCCTTTGGCGCCGATTCGACCGAGTCTTCCGCATATTTGCTATCGCAGCTGCTGCCATTCTCGCGCTACTTCGTCTACGCCGAAGTCGGCGACCGGCCGGAGCACGGATCGACCAGTCTATGGGCGGCTTACGATGACATCGAGTGCGAACACTTCAACATGGCAACCGTGCGCGCGCGAGACGAGGTTTATCCGGCCCTCGCCAAACTGTTCCAGCGCGAGCAACCGGCTTGAGCATGCAGGATTCGGCGCGTAGGTTCACCGGCAGCGAATGGACCCTCGACGACTTGCTTGCCATCGAGCAGATCTGCGGGCGCCATGCGGAGCGCTATCGCCTCGATACCTTTCCCAATCAAATGGAGGTCATCACCAGCGAGCAGATGCTGGACAGTTACGTCTCCAGCGGCTTGCCGGTCAACTATGGGCACTGGAGCTTCGGCAAGCATTTCCTGATCGAGAGCGGCAAGTATCGTTCCGGGCAAAACGCGCTCGCCTATGAAATCGTCATCAACACCAATCCTTGCATCGCGTTCCTCAAGGAGGACAACTCGCTCGCGATGCAGGCGTTGGTCATTCCGCATGCGTGCTACGGGCACAACAGCTTCTCCAAGGGCAACTATTTGTTCAAACAGTGGACGCAACCGGACGCGGTGCTCGACTACATGCTGTTTGCGCGCAATTATGTGGCCGAGTGCGAGGAGCGCTTCGGTTTCGAGAGGGTCGAGCAGACGCTGGACGCCTTGCACGCGTTGCGCGATCAGGGATTGGATAAGTACAAGCGGCCGCGCAAGCTGGATACCCGAAAAGAGCGCGCCGAGCAGGCGAAGCGCTTGTCGGTGGCACAGGAGAACATGCGCCAGGGCGAGTATTACAGCGTGACGCCGCAATCGGCCAGGGCCGTGAGCACCGAGGCCGTTTTCCCGTTGAGTCCCGAGGAAAACCTGCTGTATTTCCTGGAGAAACACGCGCCGAAGCTCGAGCCGTGGCAGCGCGAGCTGGCGCGCATCGTGCGTAAAATCGCGCAATATTTCTACCCCCAGCGTCAAACCCAGGTCATGAACGAGGGCTGGGCGACGTTCTGGCACCATCGAATCATCTACGACATGTACGAGGCCGGCCAGATCGACCAAGGCATTCTGCTGGAGTGCATGCATTCGCATACCAACGTCATCAGGCAGCCTGATTACACGCGGTTGAATCCATACGCACTCGGGTTTGCGGCATGGAATGAAATCAAGCGTGTCTGCGAGCAGCCTACTGCGGAAGACCGCGAGTTCTTTCCCGATATCGCCGGCAGCGACTGGCTCGAGACCTTCCACGACATCATGCAGAACTATCGCGACGAGAGTTTCCTGTTGCAATTCCTGACGCCGAAGCTGGTGCGTGATTTTCGTTTGATGAACATACAGACCCGTGAGGGTCTCGACCATTGGACGGTGGACGATACGGCCGGGTCTGACGGCTTCAAATCCATACGCAGTCAGCTGGCAGCTCAATATCGGCTCGAATCGGTGATGCCGGAAATATCCGTGGTGCGTTATGGGCGCGATAGCGACCGCAAGTTGACTCTGCAGTTCCAGAGCTACAACGGCAGGAATTTGGTCGAAGACGAGACCACACAGGCCCTCAAGCAATTGCGACAGCTGTGGGGGTTCGAGGTGCAGCTCGAAGCGGTCGATCAAAGCGGCACGATCGTAAAGACTTTCTGACGGCGCGATCTTGAATTAGGGAGAGACCTCGATCGGCTCGCGCAACCTCGGGTCATCGACCTCGGTCGAATTGATACGCGGACTGACCGCATGGCGCCGCATCCAGTCGGCGCGGAAACTGTGCAGCGCCGCCTTGGCCTGCACGGGAGTGCCGTTCAGCCAGACGTCGTAGTCGCGGCGCCGCAGGATCGCGGGCATGGACGGCTCCTTGCTGTCGCTGTCGCTGTGTTCCAATAACTCGTTGGCCGCGACGCTGATGATGGCAAAACTCTCGATGACGTCGTCGCGCTCGCGCACCGAGCGGTCCCAAATGCCGGCGACGCCGAAGACATTGCGGTCGCGCAGGCGCACGAAGTAAGGCTGGCGGTAATTCGCCTCGGTCAGCTGCCACACGTAAAAGCCCGCCATCGGCAGGATGCAGCGCTGGCCTTCGAGCCAGGGCGAGCGAAAGAATTTCGATTTCTCCAGCTTGCGCATTTCGGCCATGGCGGGGTTCAGTTTGTATTCGCCTTCGGCCCAACTGGGGATCAAACCCCAGCGCATCATCACGCCCTCGGCCCCCTTGTCGTATAGGCGGATGGCGGGCACGTAGCGTCCGGGAGCGATGTTGGAATGCGGTTCGAATTTCCACCAGACAGCCGCGGGCAGGAACTCGCGTTCAACCGTGAGCGAATCGGGAAGAGCATAGCGTCGGGGCATGCGGCAAGCATACAAGACCGGGACTTCACGGTTGTGACCTAGATAGCTGTTTTTAATGCCGGATTGGTCGGTTGTCGGCGACGGTAGCGCTTTAACTGGTGCGTCGGCGCAGCAGCTGAATGTTCACGGTGAGTATCCCGGCAAGCACCAGTAAGGCGCCCAGCGCGAAGCGCGGTTCGATGCGATCCCGTAACAGCAGCGCGCCGAACATGACGCCGAACAGGGGAGTCATCAGCGACAGCAACATGAGCCGCGATGTGAAGTAGTTCCGCAGCAGCCAGAACCACAGTAGGTAGCTGGACACCGAGATGAACACTGTTTGAAACAGCAACACCAAAATCGCGGACGTGGTGGGTACCACATGGGTCTGTCCCGTGACCAGGGAGTAGGCGAATAGGACAATGGCGGCGACGCTGACCTGATAAAGCACCGTCTTGGCGGTCGCCGCCCCGCCGATGCGGCCGCGGCGCAACACCACGTTGCTCATGCCCCACGCGAAGCCCGCCGATAAGGCCAGCAGATCGCCAATGACGAAATCGGCGACGGGTTGATTGCCTGGGCCGATGAAGGCGACGACGATGCCGGCAAACGCGGCGCCTATGCCGATCCACTGAATGCGGTCGAGGCGCTCTTCGGGCAGGAACTGCAATCCTAGCGCGGTGAAGATCGGCGCTGAATATAGGAACACGGTCGTGTGCGCAGCGCTCGTATGGTTGAGCGATGAGCCGATGAGCATGAACTCCATCGAGAACATCAGACCGAGCAGCAAACCACTCGTCAATGTGCCGTCTTCGAATACGCGGCGTCCCTCGCGTGCGGCCACCCACATGCCGAAAAAGATCGCCGCGACGGCGAAGCGTATCGCCAATTGCATGGTCGGGGCCACGTCCGTCGCGACGCTCTTCATGGCGACCTGCTGAATGCCCCAAATCACGCATAACAGCAGAACCAGCCCGATGGCCCGCAGGTCGAGCGAGCGGCGAATCGGGGGCTCTTGCGCGGGGGCTGCGCCCACCTGCGCGGGGGCGATTTCGGCGCCTTCGGAAACCGTCACGATTCAGGTGAGCATAGGTGGTAAACAGTGATCATGCATGGCTTCCCTGTGCGACGCGGACAGGATAACGGATCGCGATCATTACTTGTGAGTCGACAACAACAGGCTGGTCTCGGTGTGCGAAATTCCTTCGATCAGCCTGATGCGACTCAGCACGCGGTCGACGCCTTCGAGATTCTCGGTGCGCAATTCGGCCACGATGTCCCAACGCCCGTTGGTGGTGTGCAGCGCGTAGACCGCCGGATCACCTCGCAGCTGCTTCAATACGTCGTCCGTTCGGTTGCCTTCGACCGCCACCGTCATCAGGGCGCGAACGCGCTGGTCTTCGGCATGCGATTCGAGCTTCACGGTGTAGCCGAGGATGGTGCCCTCGGCTTCCATACGCGCCAAGCGATTTTGCACCGTACCGCGCGACACCTTTACGGCCTTGGCCATGGCGGCGACGGACATCCGCGCGTTGTCTCTCAAGAGAGCTACCAGCTGACGGTCGGTGGAGTCCAAAGGATTTTCCTGCAAAAGGACAGAAATAAATGACAAAGTGTCAATTCAGGCTACTTATTGTACAGGATTCTAGCTATTCGTTAGCCGTGGTGTCCTGGCACACTGGCTCGCGCTCGATTGGCAGCGTCCGTCACATAAGAAGAGAACAGCATGGTCAGATACATCGGAACGGCCCGCATCCGCGAACTTCTCGCCCGCCAAAGCACTGCGACGTTCATCGAAGAGCTGGCTCGTGAAATAGAGCGCGATTATCGACGTTGGAATCAATTCGAAAAATCGGCCCGGCTCGCCAGCCATTCACGCGACGGCGTGATCGAACTGATGCCCATCACCGATGGCAGGCTGTACGCGTTCAAATACGTCAACGGCCATCCCAGGAACACTGCGAACCACCTGCTGACCGTCACTGCGTTCGGTGCGCTTGCCGACGTCGCCACGGGCTATCCGTTGTTGATGTCCGAAATGACGGTAGTGACTGCGCTGCGCACGGCCGCGGTGTCGGCGCTTGCGGCCCGCGGCATGGCACGAGCGGACAGCCGTGTCATGGCCATCATCGGCAACGGTGCGCAGAGCGAGTTCCAAGCATTGGCGTTTCATCAATTGCTGGGTATTCGGGAACTGCGTTTATTCGACACGGACTCGAACGCTACGCAAAAGCTACAGGGAAATCTCGCGGCGTTGCGGCTGCCGGGTCTTACAGTGACGCGCTGTTCCAGTACGGCGGAAGCAGTGCGCGGTGCGGACATCATCACGACCGCGACCGCGGATAAGCGCAATGCGACGATCATCAGCCCGGAAATGATCGTCCCTGGTATTCACCTCAATGCCATCGGCGGGGATTGCCCCGGCAAGACCGAACTGCACGTCGACATTCTGCGCAGGCCTGACGCGCGCATCGTGGTGGAGTTCGAGCCACAGGCACGCATCGAAGGTGAGATTCAGCAACTCGATTCGAGCGCCGTAGTAATCGAGTTGAGCGAAGTGCTGAGCGGCAAGCAACCGGGCCGCCGCAACCCGGCAGAGGTGACCATTTTCGATTCGGTGGGATTCGCGCTCAATGATTTCTCGGCACTTTGTTATCTGCAGCGTCTCGAGTCGGCGCAAAGCGATTCCGAAACGCTCGACTTGATACCGCGCCTCGATGATCCGAAGAACCTGTTTGCAGCGCTGCGCGAACCGGCAACCAGGCCGAAGCGGGCCGGGGTTGCGCGATGAGCAGAGTACGCACTGTCAGCTTGATCGGCGCCCCTACGGATGTGGGTGCCAGCGATCGAGGCGCATCCATGGGACCGGAAGCGTTACGAGTCGCCGGCTTAGGGGAGGCGCTGCGCGGCTGTGCATTGCAGGTGGAAGACATGGGGAACATCAGCGGTCCGCCGAATCCCGGTGCCGACAAAGTCGATGGTTATCGCAATTTGCCGCAGGTCGTTGCCTGGAACCGCGCCGTTTATGCATCGGTGCAAGCGGAGTTGAATCGCGGTACGCTGCCCATTCTAATGGGCGGCGACCATTGCTTGAGCATCGGATCCATCGCCGCGGTCGCGCGCCACTGCCGTGAAACCCGCAAGTCCCTGCGCGTCTTGTGGTTGGACGCGCATACCGATTTCAACACGCGTGAGCTGAGCCCGAGCGGCAGCCTGCACGGCATGCCGCTCTCCAGTCTGTGCGGGTTCGGTCCGCCGGAGTTGGTGTCCTTGGGCGGCGCGCGTCCCGCGGTCATGCCGCAGTGGGTACGGCAAATCGGCATTCGCAGCGTCGATGCGGGTGAAAGGGAATTCGTCCACGCGCAGAATCTCGACGTATTCGACATGCGCTGTATCGACGAGATCGGCATCCGCAAGGCGATGGAAATCGCCTTGCATGACATGGATGAAGGTTGCCATCTGCACGTCAGCTTCGACGTCGATTTCCTCGATCCCGAGATCGCTCCTGGTGTCGGCACCACCGTGCCCGGTGGATTGTCCTATCGCGAAGCGCAGCTGTGCATGGAAATGATCGGCGATACGGGCCAGATGGCATCGCTGGACATCATGGAACTGAACCCGGCCTTGGACGTGCGCAACAAGACCGCCATCATCACGGTGGATTTGGTGCAGTCGATGTTCGGCAAAAGCACGCTGGTGCGCGACGCTACAATCCGTGCGAAGAGCTCGGTTATTGGTATTGACGCAAGGCTTGGCCGGCGCGTCTCATACAGCTAAACGGGTACTGTCCT